>ENA-UOOC01003946-UOOC01003946.1-human-gut-metagenome-genome-assembly--contig:-C48old-NODE-3946-length-9859-cov-9.545696_pt1 | contig 9859 bp, 6 predicted proteins | sample MGYA00242469_ERZ724016 | MGnify/ENA metagenome assembly ERZ724016 | reverse complement strand
CCCCATTCAAGCGCGCTACCAAAACTGCGCTACACCCGGATATCTGCAAGCGGTTATCGCTCACAGCTCAATTAGTATACTTGATTCAGGGTGTTTTGTCAAGCTTTTTCTGCCAGATTTTTGCAAATAAATTTTCAAAAATCCGGCTCGTTTTCCTGCAGCGGCTGATCCCTTGCGGGAAACATTTCAAATTCAACAGTGGCAAGTGCAATTGCAAACACACTCTCGGCACCGGCTGCCAGCAGCGCCTGTGTGCAGGCTGCTGCCGTGGCACCGGTGGTGATCACATCGTCTACCAAAAGCACCTTTCTGCCCTCCACAAGTTCCGTGTCCGTCACCCGGAAGGCACCCGCCACATTGGCAAGGCGCTGCTCAAAGGGCAGGCCCGCCTGATGCCGCTTTGCACGAGTGCGGCCCAGTGCTTTCGGGTACAGCGGTATCCCCAGTGCGCGGGCCAGCGGCACCGCCATGAGCTGCGGCACATTGTAGCCGCGTGCTCTGCCGGATGCCGGCACGGGAACGATGCAGTCGTACCCAAGGGACATGCCTTCCACAAGCTCCGGCACCGGTTCTGCACCGGCCATATGCATCTCGCTGCCAAAGGCCAGCTTTGCCAGCCAGAGGCCCAGCTCCACCGCCGCCCACGGTGCAGCATGGTATTTTGTATGCAGGATGCCGCGCCGCACACAGCCCTCATACCGGAACGGTGCTGCTGCACCGGTCAGTTCCCCTAAATAATGCTGAGAAGCGTCCAGCCGCATTCCCGGCTTCCTGCGCAGCTCTTCCAGCTCCGCGGCACAATCCGGGCAGACAGGCACACTGCCCAGCACCCGATCACAAAACGGGCAGCGGCGTGGGTACACCAACTGCCTTGCCCCGCGCAGAATGCGGCGCGGGACGCTGTAATAATCCATCAGTCCTTTTTGACGGCCACGATCACACGCACGCGCTTGCCCGCAGCACAGCCAAAGTTATCGTACCAGCCGGTCAGGTAGTAGCCCTCCGAGTTGACCTCGGTCAGCTTGGTGGCATAGTACTGACCCTTGTACCACAGATACACCTGTGCGTCGTCCGCCATCTCAAAGCGGGTGCCGTTGCTCATGACCGACGCTGCACCCACCTGATCGATCTTCATGGGCATGAGCTGGACCATCGTCCGCACGCTGCCGGTCGTCTCTCTGCGGGCTGCAACACCACCTACCAGCACCGGATATTTGACGTTGGTGGTGAAAGCTACCTGCGAACCATTGACATAGCACACATAGGTAGCGCCGCCGCCAATATAGCGGAAGATGGACGCATACGGTTCGCCTACAAGGCTGCCCACCTGCCGCAGACCAAGGCTGAGCAGGCTATCCGTGTTGGCTGTGATCTTCTGCCACAGAGTGGAGAGGATGTCGCCGTTGATCACACCCCACAGCACTTCGCTGGTGGTGGGCACCAGAACATCCTTCAGGTCGTCCACGATCTTATCCTGCGTATCCGTGCTGTCGCTCTTTCCGGTGGAAATGATCTTGGCCAGCGTCTGCAGTTCCGAGTAGTTGACTGCCACATTCTTGATATCATCCAGCACGCCGTAGGTCCACAGGTCGCCGGTGACATCATTCAGGATCAGGCGGTCGATCTCGCCCTTCTCATTCAGCGTATAGTAGCGGACGTTCAGAAGATTCAGGTCTGTCCCCGCTAGGCGGCTGGGACGAACCGTCCCAGCCACACCCTCCGCAGTTGTATCCAGAATCTGTACATCGTCGGCAAGGGCATAGCTGCCCAGTGCCGTTGCATCTGCATTGACCTTGCCGGTAACGACCTTGTTCTCGATGCCGCTCACGGACTCGCCTTCCGGCGTTACGCAGATCTCTACCAGCCAGCCCTTGGGGTAGTTCAGGCTTTTGTCCACATTCACAGTGCGCTGAACACCATCGGTGCACATGACAGCCACGCGCTGCAGCACATCCGCGCCGTTATCTTCCACAAGGCTGCGGGCTGCGCCCTGCACCACGCCGTAGAACACCTCGTCGGCCTCTGCGCCGGTAATAACATCCGCCGCCTCATTGTTCATGCCCAGCAGCAGAGTGACCACTTCGCCCACGCCGCCGCCGTTCAGGCTGGACACCTTGGAAGCCACTGCTGTGCTGCCCAGCTGATAGCTGGTGCCCGCCACGGTAATGGCCGTGGGTGCGCTGGCGCTGGGCGAAACGGCAGTGATGCGGCCTGCTGCTTTGCGGGTGTAGATCCATACAGTCTGCAGACTTTCGCTGTAATAATACACATCGTAACGGTTCAGTTCTGCAGAAGCCGAGACCTTATCGTTGCGGTAGATGCTCACCGGCGTAAAAGGCAGCTGGGTGCCTTCCGCTGCCACAAAGGGTCCCTTCAGGCTCTTGAGCATTACCGTGGAGGTGTCCACCTGACCGTTCGAAACCGTAAAGCCCAGGCTGGTACCATAGGCGCTGCCAGAGGCGGTGTTTGCCGTGAGGGTGTTATACAACAGCAAAGCACAATCCTCATAGTTCATGGCCTCGCTCTGGCTGCGGTTCAGCTGGTTACGCAGGCCCAGTTCCTGCGCCTTGTTCAGCTGTGCCGTCGGGAACACGCCGTTGAGGTCGGTCATTTTATAGCCCAGCAGCTTGAGCGCTGCGGTGCAGGCTTCTTCCAGCGTGACCGTATTATCCGGGCGGAATGTACCATCAGTATAGCCGTTCATCCAGCCCTGCTGCACTGCAATGCGCACATAGGGTGCCCACTGAGAGCTGCCGGGCACATCCTTATACAGTGTGCCCAGATTGCCCTGCTGGCTGGCGCTTTCGCGGTAGGCCGAAAAGGAGACCAGCATCTTGGCAAATGCACCGCGGGTGACGGCAGCATCCAGACTGCCGGTCTGGCTGGTATCCATAGCGCCCAGCGTGATGGCCGTCTGGATGGCCGAGTTGTTCAGGCTGGCCGCCGATGCCGGAAGCACCAGCACGGATACAGCCAGGCATGCTGCAAGCAGACATGCGAAAAGACGTTTTTTCATAGGTATATTCCCCTTCCTTGGTGTTTTGCAGTCCGGCGCAACGCCGGCAGAGAAGAGTTCAGTCATAGCGCAATGCTTCAATGGGGTTGAGCCGCGCTGCGCGCTTTGCGGGCAGGTAGCCGAACAGCACGCCAATCCCCACCGAGATGCCAAAGGCCACTGCGATGGAATTGAAGGACGGGCTGACCGTGACCGTTGTGCCGCTGGTGAACATGGGCAGCACCTTGTTTGCTCCCATGGATACGATGTAGCCCAGTGCAATGCCCAGTGCGCCGCCGAGGGCCGAGGTGGTGGCTGCTTCCACCACGAACTGCGACAGAATGGTGCGTTCCTTGGCACCCAGTGCCTTGCGAATGCCGATCTCGCGGGTGCGCTCAGTCACCGACACCAGCATGATGTTCATGATGCCAATGCCGCCCACCAGCAGCGAAATGCTGGCAATGCCGGTCAGGATCACAATGACCATGTTGATCATGTTGTTCATTTCCTCCAGCCACTCGCTGGCGCTATAGACATAGTAGCCGTTATCCGAGCCAAGCAGGCGCTGCAGTTCGCTTTCCACCGCAGACTTTGCTTCGTTGGCGCGGCCCTCATCCTCCATGACCGCGGCATAGTTGTTCACCGTGCTCTGGCTGGAAAGACGCATGGCCGTGGTATAGGGCAGGTAAACGCAGTCGTCATCGCTGCCCTGCTGCATGTCCGGATCGCTGACTTTGGCCGCCAGCACGCCCACGATGCGGAACTTGTTGGCACCGATCTTGAGCGTCTGGCCAAGGCCGTTGCCGCCAAAGGCCACACGGTTGAGGTAATCGCCGATGACACACACATGCTTGTTATCCTTCATATCCATGTACTGCAGGCCGCGTCCCTGCGCGATCTGGTAATTTTTCATGGCGGAATAGTTCTCGTCCACGCCGCTGATGTTGGACCAGCGGTAGCTGGTAGTGCCGATCTTCAGCGTGCCGCTGCCGCTGAAATCGATCTGCGGCGAAATGGACTGGATCAGCTCCGGGTACTCCGTGGGCAGCTTGTACATTTCCTCCACCGAAACGGTGCGGGAGCCGTTGCCCCACACCTGCACCGAAAGGGTGTTGGTACCCAGTGCCGAAAAGCTGTCGCGCATGCTTTTGGTCATGCCGTTGCCCAAGCCCACGATGACGATGACTGCCATAACACCGATGATGATGCCCAGCATGGTAAGGAAGGTGCGCAGTTTGTTGCTCCACACGTTCTGGATGGCCTGACGGAAGGTTTCAATAATCATGCTTTCTCCTCCTCATCCGGCGTTTCCGGCAGCAGCGTGGGCTGCACTATGGCTTCCGGTGCATGGGCATCGCCATCGTAGACCACCCGCCCGTCCTCCAGACGGATGATGCGGTCTGCCTGCACCGCAATGGAATTATCGTGGGTGATGAGCACCACGGTGTGGCCCTCATCGTGCATCTGCTGCAGCATTCCCAGCACTTCGCGGCCGGTGTGGCTGTCCAGTGCGCCGGTAGGCTCGTCGGCCAGAATGACCGCCGGGTTCCGCACCAGCGCCCGAGCGATGGAAACACGCTGCTGCTGGCCGCCGGAAAGCTGGTTGGGGCGGTTCCTGAGCTTATCGCCCAGACCCACCTGCTCCAGCACCTCTTTGGCCCGGGCGTGGCGCTCGGCGCGGCCGATGCCCGCATACACCAGCGGCACCTCCACGTTCTCCATCAGGTTGAGCCTTGGCAAAAGGTTGTACTGCTGGAAGATGAAACCCAGCATCTCGTTGCGGACGGATGCCAGCTCGTTGCGGCTCATCCGGCCAACGTCTTTTCCGTTCAGGCGGTAGGTGCCGTGGGTGGGCACATCCAGACATCCGATGATGTTCATGCAGGTGGATTTGCCGGAGCCGGACTGGCCCACGATGGCCACGAACTCGCCTTTTTCGATTTTCATGGTGATGTGGTCGGCAGCCTTTACCGTGGTATCGCCCATCTGGTAATACTTGCACACCTCATCAAACTCGATCAGAGCGCTCATGCATTCCTCCTGTGTCAGCCCAGATAGACCACGCCGTCTGCCTGAGACGGATTCACGGCATCCTCTGCGGAGCTCTGCTTTTCCTCGGCTTCCACAGGCTCTTCCGCCGGTACGGTCCCGTTTTCCGGTTCTTCTTCATCGACCATGCTGTTCGCAGCATCGGCGCCTTCCTCGCCCTCGGTGCCCTCTGCATCCGCCTCGTAATAGCCGCCGTCGTCATAGTACGTATCGGTACTTGCTGCGGCAGAGTCGTAAGCCACCGTGTCATTGCCGGTCAGCCCGCTGACGATCTGGGTGTAGTTGTCATCGCTGACGCCGGTCTTGACCGGCACATACACATAGCCGTCCGGCGCGATCATGCCCGGGTCTGCGTTGACTGCGCTGGGGGAGTCCTGCGTGACCAGCACATAGCCGCCGCGCACGATGGCAGCGTTGGGCACGGTAAGGGTATTCTTTGCCTGTGCCACCACGATCTCAGCATTGGCGTTCATGCCCGGGCGCAGGCCATCGGTCTCATCAATGCGCACCTTGACCGGGTAGGTGGTGGTGCCGCCGTTGGAGGTACCTTTCATGGAAACACGGGTCACAACGCCGGTATAGGTCTTGTCCGGCACGGCATCCGCCGTGACCTGCACGCTCTGACCCACCGACAGGCTGCTGACCTGCAGCTCGTCCACGTTCAGGGTCATCTCCAGATAGCTCAGGTCAAAGATCGTGCACAGGTCCGAGCCGGCGGACAGCGCGTCCCCGGCCTTGGCATTCTTTTCAATAATGGTGCCGCTGATGGGCGAGGTGATGGTGTAGTTGTTCATGGCCTCCTGCAGATTGTCCATGTTCAGCTCGGCGCTGCGCAGGCTCTCGGCGGCAGACTGGATGGCCTCGGTCAGGTCCTCGCCGCTGATCTGCAGCACGATATCGTCCTTGTTCACGGCTCCGCCTTCCGGCACATTGATGGCCGTCACGGTACCGGCGGCAAGGGCAGTCAGGGTGCGCTCCGCCTGATACTCAAAGCACTTGGCGGCAATGCAGTTCACGCCATTGATGGTTGCCGTTGCTGCCTGCGCAGTGGTCAGGCCGCCTGCATTGCGCACAGCAATGGTCACGGTGCGGGTGAGCAGGTTGCCGGTGCTCAGGGCATCGGTGCCGGTCACAGCGGTCACAGTGCCGGTCAGCATTTCAAAGGTGCCGTCCAGCGTCACCTCTGCGCTCTGGCCCACCGAGAAGGTGGCGGCATCTGCTGCCGGGAACTCCAGCCGCAGCACCATTTTGGAGCTGTCACGGATGACCGCCACTTCCTGACCGCTGGTCACTTCGTCGCCCTTGGCCACCTTGAGGGCACTCACAACACCTGCCACCTCGGCGCGGACATACTGGCGGTCTGCCGTCTTGTCGTAGCTGCGCTGTGCCTGCTGCAGAGCAATGGACGCCTGCTCCGCCTTGGTGGTGGCATCGGAGGAGTCCACCGTGTACAGCACGGTGCCTTCCTCCACGATGTCCCCTTCCTCAAAGCTGCTGGTCAACACCTTGCCCGCTACCAGCGACTTAACATTATACGTATTGGCAGGGTTCAGAGTGCCGGTTCCGCTGAGGGTGTTGGACACATCCCGCTTGGACGGCGAGACCTGCACATAGTTGATGTCCGTATTGGCGTTCTGTGCCTTGTCCGGGCGCAGGATGAACCATCCGCCCAGCACGGCCACGCACACCACCGGCACCATCCATTTCCAGTTCTTGCGGAAAAAGGCTGCTGCTTTGCCGCCCTTCGCTGCGGGCTTTGCCTCACCCGCAGCCGTCTGCTGTACCGCAGCATCCTGCTTCTTTTTAAAGATCATGCTTGCTGTTTCCTCCTGTATCTTTCAGGGCATGCCCTGGTTTCGGTATCGGGCGCAGGCTTTGCAAAAGCGCGCGATAAAGAGTTTATTGTTAGTTTATCGCATTTTCGTCTATTACACAAGCGTCTAAATTTTGTTTTGACGCATTTGTGTCAAAGTTTTACCCAACTTTCACACCGTGCCCTCTTTTGCCTTCCAGACAAAACAAAAGAGACAGTGCCCCGCTCTTGCAGGGTACTGCCTCTTTTTTGAAGCACGATCTTTATTCAGCTGTAGTTTCCACTACCACATACACCCCGGCAGGGACGCATGCAGCCCATGCGCCGTCCTTGTCCAGCCAGCCGAATTGCTCGCACACATGGTCCGGGCACTGACTGTCCAAAAACGCGATGGCACCATCCTTTACCTGCAGATGCACGACATAATTGCCCACATCATACAGGTAATCGTGGTCTGTATCCAGCGGCAGAGTCTCGGTGATGCCATCGCCAAAATCGACGGTGGCCTGCAGGCCGCTGCCCTTGCTGCTGTGTGCTGCGCGCACGCCGAAATACAGCGCTGCTGCCAGCACAAGGATCATTGCAGCAAAGATCAGGTTCTTCATCCATGGTTTCAGGCCTTTGGAGCCGGAAGCGTTTTCAGGTGCTTTGCGGGTACTCATGCAGCGTAGTCGCTGGCAGCCTTACCTGCAATGCGGCCAAACACGGTGAAGTCTGCAACAGCGTTGCCGCCCAGACGGTTTGCACCGTGCACACCGCCAGTGACCTCACCTGCTGCAAACAGGCCGGGGATCACAGTGCCGTCCTCCTTGAGGACTTCGGTGTTGGTGTTGATGGTCAGGCCGCCCATGGTGTGGTGCACACCGGCAGTGACCTTGATTGCATAGTACGGAGCAGTATCCAGCGGGTTTGCAAAGCTGGTGCGGCCAAAGTCGGGGTCATTCTTGGCCTCAACATAGCCGTTCCAAGTCTTCATGGTCTCGGCAAAAGCAGCCTCATCAACGCCCATTGCCTTGCCCAGCTCCTCGTAGGTCTCGCCGGTCACGGTGTAGCCCTTCTTGATGTAGCCCTGAATGACGCTGGAAGCATCGACCATAGCCTGATCGACCACCAGCCAGCTGTAGCTGCCGGTCTGAGCGATCTCAGCAGCAGAGACCACGTCACGGGTGCCCACTTCGTCGATGAAGCGCTTGCCCTCGGCGTTGATCAGCACAGCGCCGTCGCCGCGCAGACCCTCGGTGATCAGGGCAGCGGTGTTGGCCTCAACGGTGGGGTGGATCTGGATCTGGTCCATATCCACGGTGCCAGCACCGATGGCGGTGGCCATCTCAATGCCCTGGCCCTGAGCGCCGGCAGCGTTGGTGGTCATGAAGCCCTTCAGCTCAGGCTTGTACTCGACAACCATGTCCAGATTTGCGCCGAAGCCGCCGGTGGTCAGCACCACAGCCTTGGCGTTCACAGTGACGGTCTCGCCGGTAGAACCGGTGGCCTTGATGCCCACAGCAGCGCCGCTCGCATCGGTCAGGATCTCGTTGGCGGTGGTGTTCAGCAGGATCTGAACGCCAGCCTTCTCACAGTTCTCCTCCAGCAGGGGGATCATGTAGGAACCGACAGAAACGGTCTTGCCCTCTGCGTCCACAGGGCGATGGATGCGCTTGACGGATGCGCCGCCAAAGCTGGAAACGCTGTGCAGGGTGATGCCGTGCTCGTCCAGCCAGTCGATGGCGTCAGCGCTGTTGGAGCACAGAGTCTCCACCAGAGCGGGGTCGTTGATGCCCTTGCCGCCGATCATGGTGTCCAGCTCCATCAGCTCCACAGAGTCGAAGTAGCCCTTGGGGGCTGCCTGATAAGCAGCCCACTGCTCGGAGACGGTCTTTGCCAGAGCGGTGATGGTAGCGTTGTCGGCATACTTTTCAGCAGCGGTCTTCAGGGTCTTTTCCACGCCTGCGGACTCGCCGAACTCGTTCTCGTCCTGGTACACGGTCTTGCCGGCGTTCATGCCGCCGGTAGCGCGCACGGAGTTGCCGCCCACCATGGGCTGGCTCTCCAGAATGACCACGTTCTTGCCCTCGGCAGCAGCCGTGATGGCAGCAGTCATACCTGCACCGCCTGCACCCACGATGGCAATGTCTGCATCAATGGTGGAGTCCTCGGCCTTGTTCTCCTCAGCCTTGACCTCGGTCTTGTAGTCGTCAGCGTTCAGGCCGGCTGCGGCCAGAGCGGCAGCGGCAGCCTCCTTGATGGCGTCGGAGGTGATGGTTGCAGTGGCCACGCCGTCCACGGCAATGCTGCCGCTCTCGGCAATCGCGCCGGGCAGCTGCTCCAGAGCCATGGTGCCGATGCCGGGGGTCTCGTCCTTGCCCTCAGCGGTGCAGCCGGTGATCTTGCCATCGGTCAAAGTCAGAGTGACGGTAACATCGCCGCCCATGCCCTTGGCGGTGCCGGTGAACTCACCGGACACGCCTGCGGTGGAGGAGGCAGACTTGCTGCCGCAGCCATAGCCCAGCAGGCTGACGCTTACAACAGCCGCCATGGCCAGCGCAGCCACGCTCTTGCGGATCTGATTCTTTTTCATTGTTTCTTCCTTCTCATATTCGGGTTGCTTGTGTTCGGACATCTATCAGCAAAAAAGGGGGAGCTGCTCATTCGGAAAGCAGCTTCCCCTCGCTGAAACTTAGGAAAAACTTAGGCGTTAGCCTGAGCTGCAGCAACAGCGCATGCGACGGTAGCGCCGACCATCGGGTTGTTGCCCATGCCGATCAGGCCCATCATCTCAACGTGTGCAGGCACAGAAGAAGAACCTGCAAACTGAGCATCGCCGTGCACACGGCCCAGAGAGTCGGTCAGGCCGTAGCTTGCGGGGCCTGCGGCCACGTTATCGGGATGCAGGGTACGGCCCGTGCCGCCGCCGGAAGCGACAGAGAAGTACTTCTTGCCGTTCTCGATGGCCCACTTCTTGTAGGTGCCGGCAACCAGATGCTGGAAGCGGACGGGGTTGGTGG
>ENA-UOOC01003939-UOOC01003939.1-human-gut-metagenome-genome-assembly--contig:-C48old-NODE-3939-length-9864-cov-3.971761_pt1 | contig 9864 bp, 10 predicted proteins | sample MGYA00242469_ERZ724016 | MGnify/ENA metagenome assembly ERZ724016 | reverse complement strand
GAATAATAAGTTAGGTGCTCTGAAGAAAGCGATCGACCTTGCAACAACGTTAATCAATTGACAATGGATAATTGATAATAAAAATAAATAGAGTTTTTATGAAAGTATTACTATTCGATAATTATGATTCCTTTACCTACAACCTGTTGCACATATTAAAGGAATTAGATGTGGATGTAGAAGTACATCGCAATGACAAGATATCATTAGACGAAGTAGAACGTTTTGACAAGATTCTTTTGTCACCAGGTCCGGGTATCCCAGAGGAGGCAGGTATCTTGCTGCCATTAATCCGCCGCTATGCTCCGACCAAGAGTATTTTGGGTGTTTGCCTCGGAGAGCAAGCCATCGGGGAAGCGTTCGGTGCAACGCTTACCAACTTGACGGATGTGCATCACGGAGTCTGTTCGAATATACGGGTGAAAGTTCCAGACCCATTGTTCACCGATCTGGAATCGGGTTTCCGCGCCGGACGCTACCATTCGTGGGTGGTCTCAAAAGAGAATTTCCCCGACTGTCTGGAGATCACGGCGGAAGATGTGGAGGAAGGGCAGATTATGGCGCTCCGGCATCGTGAATATGATGTTCGCGGCATCCAGTTCCATCCGGAATCCATACTGACACCTAAAGGAAAGACAATCATATGGAACTGGATTGCCGATAGCAATGGGCAATTGATAATTAACAATTAACAATCAAGAATTAATAAATTAGGGAAGATGAAAGATGTATTATATAGGTTATTCGAACATCAGTATTTAGGACATGACGAGGCACGAACGATTCTTCAGAATATTGCGGCAGGCAAGTATAACGATTCACAGATTGCCAGCCTGATAACGGTATATCTGATGCGCAATATCTCCGTAGAAGAGTTGACAGGTTTCCGCGAAGCGCTACTCGAAATGCGTGTCCCGGTAGATTTGTCGGAGTTTAAGCCGATCGATATTGTGGGGACGGGAGGCGATGGAAAGAATACGTTTAATATCAGCACAGCCTCCTGCTTTGTCGTAGCCGGTGCCGGATATAACGTTGTGAAACATGGAAACTATGGGGCGACCTCGGTCAGCGGCGCCAGCAATGTAATGGAGCAGCATGGCGTGAAATTTACGACCGATATCGACCGGTTGCGCCGCTCGATGGAAGCCTGCCACATTGCCTACCTGCATGCGCCGCTATTCAATCCGGCACTGAAGGCTGTGGCTCCGATACGGAAAAGTTTAGGAGTGCGCAGCTTCTTCAACATGCTCGGCCCGCTGGTCAATCCGGTAATGCCGACCTACCAGTTGTTAGGTGTGTACAACCTGCCATTGCTCAGGCTTTACAGCTATACCTATCAGGAGAGCGGAACGCGTTTTGCCGTTGTACATAGCCTCGATGGGTATGACGAAATCTCGCTGACTGCAGAATTTAAGGTAGCAATGCCGGAAAAAGAGAAGCTCTACACACCGGAAATGTTAGGTTTCTCCCGCACAACGGAAGCGGAACTGGATGGCGGTGAGACAGTCGCCGAAGCAGCCCGCATCTTTGACGATGTCCTGAATAACCGGGCGACTCCGGCACAAAAGAATTGCGTAATCGCCAACTCCGCTTTCGCCATCCAAGTCATCTGCCCGGAAAAGAGAATCTCAGAATGCCTGGAGGAAGCCCGAGAAGCATTGGATAGTGGTAAAGCATTGCAGACATTCAATACGTTTATCAGTTTGAATGACAAATTACAATGAAACAACGAATATGAAAGATATATTACAAGATATTATAGCGAATAAGCGTATCGAAGTGGAGCGACAAAAACAAGCTGTCCGGTTGCAGACCTTACTGGGGCTGGGCGGTGAACGACTCGAACATCCTGCCCGTTCCATGCGGGCGGCTCTCGCAGCATCTTCATCGGGCATCATTGCCGAGTTTAAGAGAAAAAGTCCTTCGAAAGGCTGGTTACATCCCGATGCAGCTATAGCCGATGTCTTGCCCGCCTATGAGAAGGGAGGCGCTTCCGCCTGTTCTGTCCTGACCGATTCGAACTTTTTCGGGGGATCCTTAGGTGACCTTTGCAAAGCACGCAGCCTGGTGGGTCTGCCCTTATTGAGAAAAGACTTCATCATTGACGAATATCAACTCTATCAAGCACGCGTGATGGGTGCCGATGCCGTCCTGTTGATTGCCGCCTGCCTTACCCCAGAACAATGTCTTATGTTTGCAGAGTTAGCTCATACCCTCAACATGGAAGTACTGTTGGAAATCCATTCCGAAGAAGAACTTGACCACCTCAATCCATTTGTCGATATGTTGGGAGTGAATAACCGCAACCTCGGAACATTTCATACTGATGTGGAAAACTCCTTCCGTCTGGCAAAAGCAATGCAAACGGTCGCTCATGAAAGAAATCTTTCTCCTTTGTTAGTATCAGAAAGCGGTATTTCGACCACAACCACCGTATCGAACCTCAGAGAAGCTGGTTTTCATGGATTCCTGATCGGAGAGACATTCATGAAAACCGATGTACCAGGCGACACTCTCGCACAATTCATAGGAAGATTATCATGATCATCAAAGTATGCGGAATGCGTGATCCCGAAAATATACGGGAAGTTGCAGCCTTAGGGGTTGACTGGATAGGACTGATATTTTTCGCGAGAAGCCCACGAAGAATAACTAACAATGGACAATTAACTATTGACAATGGCGGCAAGCGGTATTCCGATTGTCAATTGTCAATTATCAATTGTCCATTAAAAAAGGTCGGTGTTTTTGTCAACACTTCCTTCGAAGAGTTGGTAGAAACAGCGGCATTTTTCCGACTCGATTACCTGCAACTGCACGGAAATGAGACACCGGACGATTGCCATGCCTTGCAAAAGCGTGGTTACTCGCTGATCAAGGCATTTCAGATTGCAACAGCTTGCGATCTTGAACAAACTACCAATTATGAAGGGCGTGTCGATTACTTCCTCTTCGACACCAAAAGCAACAGTTATGGAGGTTCCGGCAAGCAATTCGATTGGTCCATACTTGAAGCTTATCAGGGAAAGACACCTTTTCTGTTAAGCGGAGGTATCCGGCCGGAAAGTGCCGAGGCAATACGCTCTTTCCGACATCCCCTCCTTGCCGGGATCGATCTGAATAGCGGATTCGAGATCGAGCCGGGGCGGAAAGACATAGAAAAGCTAAAGGAGTTTTTAAAAGAAATTCAAAATCATAATTCATAAATCTGAAATCAAAAGATGAACCGTATCACAAATTTATTCAACACAAAGAAGAATGGAATCCTATCCGTCTTCTTCACCGCCGGATATCCGAACCTGGATGACACGACAAAGATATTAAAAGAGTTAGAGGACAAAGGAATAGACATGGTAGAGATCGGTATTCCCTTCTCCGACCCGATGGCAGACGGCCCCGTGATCCAGGAAGCCTCTACTGCCGCGTTACGAAACGGGATGTCATTGCATGTTCTGTTCGAACAGTTAGAAGATATCCGTCAGGATGTGCATATCCCGATTATCCTGATGGGCTATCTGAATCCGATCATGCAATATGGCTTCGAAGCATTCTGCCGGAAATGTGCACTGACAGGTGTGGACGGTATGATCATTCCGGACCTGCCTTTTGCCGATTATATGAAAGAGTATAAAGCCATCGCCGAACGGAATAACCTCAAAATGATCATGCTCATCACACCTGAAACCTCCGAAGAACGCATCCGCCTGATCGATGAACATACAAGCGGTTTCATCTATATGGTGTCGAGCGCCTCCACTACCGGAGCGCAGCAGAGTTTCAACGAGCAGAAGCAGGCTTATTTCCACCGCATCAACGGGATGGGACTCCGGAATCCGCGCCTGGTCGGTTTCGGCATATCGAACAAAGCAACCTTCGATGCAGCAGCTATTAACTCATCAGGGGCTATTATAGGAAGCAAATTCATACAATTATTGAAAAGCGAACCGATCTCTGTCGCCGTCGATAAGTTACGGGCAGCCATTCAGGAGTGAAATGAACAGAAAAACAAACATTTTAAAACAGTCGTCCTCCAGCAAATAGGAAAAATACTTCTTTTTACCTTTTCGTTGAGGGACGGCAATAAATCAGACCTACCTCAAAGGACTGATAGATATTGATATCCTGCCGCCCATGGATTGTCGCCGAATAAGTCGATTACTTTATCAGAAGGTTGTACCTGCAATACCGTGTACTCTGCTTCCATTTCTATTGATGGCGCTTGCAAGACACCACTAACGCTGCGCAACTGATAACACCTAAAAGTTGCATTCATCTTTTCATTTCCCAATCTTTAATTCACAGCAAAGATAGAGGTGATTTGTCAAGCGACAGAGTTCAAGAGTTAGCCCATATTGTTCAAAACAGGAACATATCTTCTTTATTTCAAGAAGAAACCGGTATATTTGTAACCAAAACAAGAATAAAATGGAAGTTTTACGCACAACCGCCGAAGATCCCTTTTTCGTCGGGACAATCAATTGTTCCGATATGCCCCACCATCTTTTCAAACTGGAAGATGCCTGCATCTTTTTCTGCCATAGCGGAGAAGCTCGGATCGAAATCGACTTGTTGGAATATGACATCACGCCTAATACACAGATCATATTCCTACCCAACAGCATCATCAATTATTCATATGCCAGTCCAGATCTCTCCATCTCTTATATAACATTTTCCAATGCGTTTTTCCAAGAAGCGACAGTCCGGCTCGATCCTTCTTTTTTTCATTTTCTGAAAGAGAATCCGGTCGTCACGCTACCAGTCGAGCGTACACGCACCATTAACGGACTCATCATCGCACTGGAAGATCTCTATAAGGATAAAGAAAACTGTTTCCGACTGCAAATCCTTCGCAACTACATACAAAGTTTCCTTTTGGACATTTATGATAAAACACACCGCATCTTCGAGCAGAACCGCCCGGAAGGAATCAGCCGGCAGGAAGAATTGTTCAAACGGTTCATCCAATTAATACACAAACACTGCCTCAACCAGCGTGAAGTATCTTTCTACGCCCAAAAGATGTTCATCACTCCCCGCTATCTATCGGCCATTACGCAGGCCGTTGCCGGAGAGACGGCAATAAACATCATCGACAAGCATGTCATACTAGAAATAAAGGTATTGTTGGAATCGACCGACCTAAGCATACAGGAAATAGCCAACCGCCTCCAGTTTCCGGACCAATCGTTTTTCGGCCGGTATTTCAAGAAGCACACCGGTATCTCTCCGCAATACTACAGGCGCAAACTCGGTTAACCGGAACCTGTTCCATAGGCATGGAACAAAAGTTTCCCTCTAAGGAAACTCCAGTTCCCCGCCGAGGGAACTATTGTTTCATGCCAATGAAACTGTTTTTCTCCCCCTACCTTGCCCGATTATTCAAAGATTCATCGTATATTTGTCGTTAGGTTTAAAACCTTGTAAACTGTATATTAACAAGATTAATTCTATTAGTAAATGGGAAGAGTATTAGTTATTGGTGCAGGGGGCGTTAGTACCGTTGCTGTTAAGAAGATCGCGATGAACGCGGATGTCTTTACCGATATCATGGTTGCCAGCCGCACGAAAAGCAAGTGCGACCAGATCGCCGCCGATATTAAGAATGTAAAGGTACAAACAGCACAGGTCGATGCAGACAACGTGGAAGAACTCGTCCGCTTGTTCAACACCTTCAAACCGGACTTGGTAGTAAATCTGGCTTTGCCCTATCAGGACCTCCACATCATGGATGCCTGTCTGGCATACGGTGTCAGCTATCTCGACACGGCCAATTACGAACCGCTGGACGAAGCTAAATACCAATACAGCTGGCAGTGGGCATACAAGAAACGCTTCGAAGATGCCGGCCTGACTGCTATCCTGGGTTGTGGATTCGATCCGGGCGTAACAGGCGTATATACGGCTTATGCGGCCAAACATCACTTCGATGAAATACAATACCTGGATATTGTAGACTGCAACGCCGGAGACCATCACAAAGCATTTGCTACTAATTTCAACCCGGAAATCAACATCCGCGAAATTACCCAACGAGGTAAATATTTCGAAGACGGAGAATGGAAAGAGACAGATCCACTGTCTGTACACAAACCGTTGAACTATCCGAATGTCGGTCCGAGAGAATCTTACCTGATGTACCACGAAGAGTTGGAAAGCCTGACCAAAAACTTCCCTACAATCAAACGTGCCCGCTTCTGGATGACTTTCGGACAGGAATACCTGACTCACCTGCGCGTGATACAGAACATTGGTATGTCTCGCATCGATCCGATTATGTATAACGGACAGGAAATCGTTCCGATCCAATTCCTGAAAGCCGTGCTGCCCAATCCGGGGGATCTGGGTGAAAACTATACAGGCGAAACTTCCATCGGTTGCCGTATCCGCGGAATCAAGGATGGCAAGGAAATGACCTACTATGTTTATAATAACTGTAGTCACCAGGCTGCTTACCAGGAAACGGGAGCACAAGGCGTAAGCTACACAACCGGTGTTCCGGCCATGATCGGAGCTAAACTGTTCATGCAGGGAGTTTGGAAAAAACCGGGAGTTTGGAACGTTGAAGAGTTCGATCCCGATCCGTTCATGAAGGAGCTGAACGAACAAGGTCTGCCTTGGCACGAACTGTTCAATATAGATCTGGAACTGTAAACAATGGACAATTGAGAATTGATAACTGGCAATTCTCAATTCTCAATTAATTAAATGACTCGTAACATCTATAACATATTACGGCTTGGTACACAAATCAAAAGCAGAAGACTCAAACTATTGGGTATTTGGCTATTTCATGTGTTAGGCAAACGGTATATCGGCGTTTTTCTCGATCCGGTACTGGCCTGTAACTTCCGCTGTAAGATGTGTTATTTCAGCGACGAGGAAAAAAGGAAAAGTCTGCGAGGTACACTGAAATATGAAGAAATAGAAGCCATTGCCGGAAGCCTGTTCCACCGTGCCTTGAAACTTCAGATCGGTTGCGGAGCGGAACCGACTTTGCATAAGGATCTGGTAAAAATCATTGCACTGGGTAAACGATACAACGTCCCTTACATTTCACTCACGACAAACGGAAATCTGCTGACAAAAGAGCAGTTAGCCGTTGTTGTAGAAAACGGGTTGGACGAGTTGACACTATCGGCACATGGTTTTACCCGCGAAACATACGAGCATCTGATGACAAACGGTAAATTCGACTTGTTCCGCAGGCTGCTCGCCGACGTCGCAGAAATAAAGAAACAACATCCGCAGTTCAAGTTGCGCATCAATTATACGATCAACAACGACAATCTCGAAGAACTAAACCGGATATGGGAAGTCGTCGGAGACGAACTGGATATCCTGCAACTCCGCCCGATACAAAAGATCGGAGAGAGCGAATACCAGGATTTCGATCTGACTAATATCTATGCGAGGTACGATGCCATACTGGTTCCGCTAATAGAAGAATGCCGCCGCAAGCATATCACCTGCCTGGCTCCCGACAAGCAGAACATCATCGTGCTGGAGGAAAACGACGCAGACGACAACAGTATCGAAAAGATTACATACTGCTATGTTTCTCCCCAAGAATGCTGGCAAGATGAATTCGATTACCGGACGGAGACATTCGAGTCATATGCTGCTGCCCATCACATGGGAAGAAAACTGCTTTGGAAGGTCTTCGGACGAAAAGCCCGCCGGAAAGCGGATGTAACACGCAAGATGAACTATAACATCAAGTAAATAAATATATGGCAATACAAATAGGAGATAAAGCTCCCGAAGTTCTGGGACTTGACCAGAACGGGAAAGAGATAAAGCTAAGCGATTTCAAAGGTAAGAAGTTGGCGCTCTATTTCTACCCGAAAGACAATACCAGCGGTTGTACAGCTGAAGCGTGCAGTCTGCGGGATGGCTACAAGGAATTGCAAGCTGCCGGCTACGAAGTAGTGGGTGTCAGCAAAGACAGTGCCAAGTCTCATCAGGGATTTATCGCAAAACAGGAACTCCCTTTCAGCCTCATCGCTGATACGGATACGACCCTGCAACAGCAGTTCGGGGTTTGGGCAGAAAAGAAATTGTACGGACGTTCATACATGGGGACTCTCCGTACCACCTTTATTATAGATGAAGATGGTATCGTCACTAATATCATCGGCCCGAAAGAGGTGAAGACTAAAGACCATGCTAATCAAATCCTTAATCTATAAAAGGAAATGGCAAAAGAAGATTTATTCGAAGAAGGCAAGCAGCCTGCAGCCGAGAAACCGGCTGTAAACGCAGACAAATTGAAAGCACTTCGCGCAGCAATGGACAAGATCGAAAAAAACTACGGCAAAGGTTCGATCATGAAATTGGGTGACGAAAGTGTCGAAAATATCGAAGTGATCCCAACAGGTTCCATAGCCTTGAACGCAGCATTAGGCGTAGGAGGTTATCCAAAAGGCCGTGTGATTGAGATCTATGGACCGGAATCATCTGGTAAGACGACCCTTGCGATCCATGCGATTGCCGAGGCACAGAAAAGCGGTGGTATTGCGGCATTTATCGATGCAGAACATGCTTTCGACCGTTTTTATGCAGAAAAGTTAGGAGTAGATGTCGAAAACTTGTGGATTTCCCAACCGGACAATGGCGAGCAGGCGTTAGAAATTGCCGAACAGCTGATCCGTTCGTCCGCCGTGGATATTATCGTAATAGACTCAGTTGCCGCTCTGACTCCGAAAGCGGAAATCGAAGGCGATATGGGTGACAGCAAGATGGGGCTACAAGCACGACTGATGTCCCAAGCACTTCGTAAGTTGACGGCAGCGATCAATAAGACAAACACGACGTGTATATTCATCAACCAGTTGCGTGACAAGATCGGCGTGATGTTTGGCAATCCCGAAACGACAACCGGCGGTAATGCGTTGAAGTTTTATGCCTCTGTCCGCCTGGATATCCGCAGCATCGGTAAATTGAAAGACGGCGACGATATCAAAGGTAACCAAGTGCGCGTAAAAGTAGTCAAGAACAAGGTTGCTCCTCCTTTCCGGAAAGCAGAGTTCGATATCATGTTTGGTGAAGGTATCTCCAAAGCCGGTGAGATAATCGACCTAGGTGCAGAACTGAACATCATTAAGAAAAGCGGTTCGTGGTACAGTTACAACGACACTAAATTAGGACAGGGACGTGATGCCGCCAAACAATGCGTTGCCGACAATCCTGAACTGGCAGACGAATTGTCCAACCTGATCTTCGAAGCGTTAAAAGGATAAAATCAATGACACACAGATGATACGGATCAAGTCTGTAGTCATCTGTGTCCATGATTATACAGAAAATCATTCATGAACACAAAAGACAAATACCATTTGCTTTGCAACACTGAAACTAGTATTCCCATCTTTTCCCGTGACTGGTGGCTCGATACGGTTTGTGGCAAAGATAAATGGAAAGTCTTATTGGTTGAAGAAAAAGAAAGGATTACGGCAGCGATGCCACTTTATTGTCCTCGACAAGGTATTATTTCAATGCCATCTTACACACAAACAATGGGTCCTTGGTTCGCACCGGAATCCAAAGATACCAAATACACCAAAACTTTAGGCCACCGGCAAGTTTTATGCAAACAACTGCTAAACACGCTTAAAAGCTATCCGTATTTTATGCAAAATTTTCATTACGGAATCACCGACTGGCTACCATTCTATTGGGAAGGTTACCGACAAACAACACGCTACACCTATATGTTGAAGGATATCCGAAACACAAAAGCAATATTGGGAAATATGAGTTTCAATATCCGACGGAACATCACAAAAGCCAGAGACAAATATCATATCACAGTAAAAAAAGGAATTTCTATAGAAGAGTTCTTGTTGGTACAGGCACAAACCT
>ENA-UOOC01003937-UOOC01003937.1-human-gut-metagenome-genome-assembly--contig:-C48old-NODE-3937-length-9869-cov-5.352354_pt1 | contig 9869 bp, 6 predicted proteins | sample MGYA00242469_ERZ724016 | MGnify/ENA metagenome assembly ERZ724016 | reverse complement strand
CGTCGCCTCTGCGGAGGCGAAGTTGTTACTTTCTGTTGCGACAGAAAGTAACCACAGAACGCCCAGAGGGGGCTGAAAAGCGAAAGAGCGGGGATTTCAGCCCCCTCTGGACTCCCCCCCGCCACCTCAATTTCTTGCGGGAAAGATCAGCATTTGCTTGGCAAGCTGGTCACTTTTGCATAATTGTGCATGAAAAGTACACCGATTTATCGGCTTATCGACAAGGAAGTTCCTTTCAATCTTCCGCGAAGCATTATTCTCATGACTTTTCTTGACACAGTTCGAGATACGCATCCACCGCCTCCCGAAAATCCGCTTGCAGTGCTTCGCGTGTCTCTCCTTCATACGAAATCAGACTGCGAACGCCTGCACCTTGCCAAAGAACACGCCGTCCGCGTCGGAAAATTCGACCGAACCGACACAGCCTTTGTCCGTCATCGTTTGCTTCAATTTGTCCATTGCCTGATTACTCCACCCAAAACACCGCCGCATCGTGCTTCCCCAGCGTCGCCGTCACCCCGTCCGCCAAATGCAGTTTCTCCCCCGTCCACAATTCGCTTGCTTCCGAGTACGTCCCTTCCAGCATTTCGCCTGTCACGCGAACCGTCCGCGTCTCTTCCGACAGGTTGAACAGCGCCACATACAGCCCCGTGCCGTCCCTGCGCGGCGCAATCCACACGCTTTCATCCTCCGTCGTCCACAGCGGATGGGCGCACGCGCTCGTCTTTTCAATCGCCAGCACATCCCGGTTCGTTAGCAGCTTCAGCGTGAAGTCGTCATTCTTCGTCAGCTCGCCGCCCATCATCAGCGGCGAGCGCATCATGCACCACAGCGTCATCATCGTCCGCTGCTCCGCCTGTGTGAAGTTCGTCCAGCCGTTCTGGTCGTAGCACTGCCGCAGTGCGCCGACGGGCAGCATATCCGCATCCGGCCAATGCCCCGGCGCGGCATGGACGCACCATTTCTCCGCCCGCTCAAACATCCCTTTGAGCAGCCGCCACTCGTCCCAGAAGTCGTCCGTGATGCGCCACATGTTCGCGTATTTTTTCAAATGCTCCGCCTGTTCCAGCGGCGCAGGGCCGGGCGACAAAGACAGCACAATGTCCCGCCCGCAGGCGCGGCAAGCAGCGGAAATGACCTCGATTTCCCGCTTGCAGTGCGGATATTCGCGCGCGATGTCGTCGCACTTGACGAAATCCACGCCCCATTCGGCGTACATGCGAAAGATGCTGTCATAGTACGCGCGCGCTTCGGGCATATCGCACCGCAAGCCGTACATATCCGGATTCCACGCGCAGATGCTGTTTGGATTCGCGACCTCGTGGCAGCCCTTCCCGCACCCCAGAATCGGCAAGTGCCGATGCGCCGCCATCCGCGGCATCCCGCGCATGATGTGGATGCCGAATTTCAGCCCCAGCGAATGCACATAATCCGCCAGCGGCTTGAAGCCCTTTCCGCCCGCCGATGACGGGAACCGCCCCGGCGCGGGCTGCAAGCGCCCGTATTCATCCATCGTAAGTTCCGCAAACGGCTCGTAAGCGTGGCTCGTCGCGGTCGGCTGATACCACTGAATATCCACGACGACGTACTCCCAGCCGAACACCTGCAAGTGCTCCGCCATGTACGCCGCATTTTGCCGCACGGTCGGCTCGTCCACCGCCGCGCCGTAGCTGTTCCATCCCATCGGGGGCGTCTGCGCAATCATGATATTTTCCTCCTACCTATATTATGAAATCGTGATTTGATGTCTGCTATTTTTTCAGCTCCAGATACACATTTCGATACTGGCTTGGCGTACACCCTTTCTGCGTCCGGAACACGCGGTTGAATGTCGCAATCGACCCAAAGCCAACGCGCAGCGCAACCTGCGTCACGGGCAGGTCGCTCTGGCTGAGCATCTCCGCCGCCATATCCACCCGCCGCGCATTCAGGTACTGGATGAACGTCGCGCCTGTGTGCCGGCTGAACATGCGGCTGAGCGTGTAGCGGCTGAACCCCGCGTAGTCCGCCAGCACATCCAGCGTGATGTTTTCGGCGTAGTTTTTATTCAGGTAATCCAGCGCACGGTTGAAAGCGTCCTCGCCGGATAATCGCCGGTGGATGTCATTCATCTCCGCGCTGTTGGCGACATTGGGCAGATACAACTCCCCCAGCGTAGCGAATACGTCCATCAGCAGCGCATAGCACCGCAAATTCCGCAGCGGCGTGTACGCCTCGTAAGCGTCCACCAGCTGCATCAGCGTTTTGCGAACGATGGGCGTCGCTTCACTTTCCGCCGTGAGATAAATCGGCTGGCGCAGCATCGGGCGCAGCGCAGCAAACTCCTTCATTGTAAATGCGGCGTTGTGCTCAAAGATGATAAGGTAACGCTCGTTGCCCGCCGCCATGCGCAGGGCGTGCGTCGCGTCGGAGGGAACAAACAGCACCTCCCCCGCCTGCACATGATATACCTTCCCCTTTACCGCCACCTCGCATCCGCCCAGCAGCGGCACGCAGACTTCTATGGCCGAATGAAAGTGCGGCGCATAGCTGTCCGGGTTCGGCTGATGCCATACGCGGATGGTTACGTCCCGCTGGTAGGTGATAAACTCCCGCTCACCCTTCATCACGCGGAAGCCGGATGCCGTCAATGGTCGTTCGTGTTCCGTAATGAGCTTTCGGTTATTCATAATTTCTTCACAAACCTTTCGTGCAAATTTGCGCATTTTGCCTTGTCTTTTTTTCATCATACCACAAAGCGCAACACATTTCAAGCAAATTATAACCAAAGACGGGCAAATTTTAAGAAGTTTTTTTCTCTCGTTGAATTTATAATATGGTTGAAAGCAAACCGTTTTTATTCATTTGCAACGTATCGAAATTGGTTCAATTCCAGTTTGAAGGAGGCACGGAAACATGGAGCGTTCCTTTGGCAGCAAATACGGGAAGTGGATTGCCCTGACGGCGGTCGTTCTGGCGCTGGTGCTGTGGTTCGTTCTGTCCGGCGGCGTGGAGAACTACCGGGCAAAATACGAGGGTTATGACCTCTCGCAGCAGATTGGCGACATCGGGCGCAGCAGCACCTATTCGCTGTATTTGCGCGCGCATGAGGGCGCTCCGGACGCATCTTCGGACGTTTCCATTCCGCTGGTGACGGTGGATTCGGACGGCGTGACTGCACAGAAGGATGGTCTGCTGATGCAAAGCGGCTCTTCCGCAACGTTCGCCGTCACCGTACCGGAAACCGGTTTCTACAACATCCGCCTGACCTACCGCACCGAGGCGGCACGCGGCGTGGACTTGGAGCGCGAACTGCGCATCAACGGCGAAGTACCCTTCGATGGCGCGGATACGCTGACCTTCACCCGCCTGTGGCACGACGGCGGCGAAGTGCGGCAGGACTCGCAGGGCAATGATATCCGTCCGACGCAGGTGGAGGTGTTCGGCGAACAGACCGCCTGCTGCCGCGATTCGATGGGCTACATCACCGAGCCGTACCGCTTTTATTTCGAGGCGGGGGAAAGCACCATCACCCTGATTGCGACCAGCGAGCCGATGCTCCTGACCGCGCTTTCGCTCACCGCCCCCGAAAAAATGCCGGATTACGCCGCTTATGCCGCCGCGCAGCCACAGGAGAACAGCGTTCCTGCTGACTTTGCCCTCGTGCTGGAAGGCGAAAGCAGCACCCTGCGTTCCTCCCCGTCGCTGTACGCGCGTTATGACCGTTCTTCCCCCGCCACCTCTCCCTGCGACGTGCGCCGGACGGTGCTGAACTACATCGGCGGCGATGCCTGGCGCGACGCGGGGCAGTGGATTGAGTGGGATTTCGACGTGCCGGAAAACGGCTGGTACAACATCACCATCAAAGGCCGTCAGACCTACAACCGCGGCAGCGTGTCCAGCCGTATCCTCTATCTGGACGGCAAAATTCCCTTCTCCGGTATGGAGAACGTCTCCTTCCCCTACACCACGGCATGGGAAATGAACACATTGTCGGATGATTCCGGCACGCCCTACCGCTTCTACCTTTCCGCTGGGCATCACACGCTTCGTCTGGAAGCGACGCTGGGCGACATGGGGCAGATTCTCTCCGACATGGAGGAAAGCATCTACCGCCTGAACCAGATGTACCGCCGTGTGCTGGTGCTGACAGGCGTGAACCCCGACCGCTACCGCGATTACCACTTGGAGCAGGTGTATCCGGAGGTCATCGAAGCGATGGCGCAGGAAAGCCGCCTGCTCTATAAGCTCGTCGATGAGACTGTTGCCATCACCGGACAGAAATCCGACCGCATTGCCGTCGCGCAGACGCTGGCGGTGCAGCTGGAATCCTTCGTCGAAGATCCGGCGAAGATTACCGAAGCCTTCACGAATTTCAAGGACAATATCACCTCCCTCGGCACGTCAATGCAGAACATGCGGCAGGTCAAGCTGGATATTGACCTGATTGCCATCACCGCGGACGGCGTGACCGTGCCGCAGCCGTCGGAGAATTTTCTCGACCGCGCGCTGCATGAGCTGAAATCCTGCGTCACGTCGTATTTCGTGGATTACAATGCCTTGGGCGATGTGTACGATGCCAGCGAGGATGTGCTGGAAGTGTGGATTCTGACCGGCCGTGACCAGTCTACCGTCCTCAAAACCATGGTTGATGACACCTTCACACCGTCAACCGGCATTCCCGTCAACGTCATGCTGGTTGACCCGAACGCGCTGCTGAACGCCGTCGTCGCAGGCAACGGCCCGGATGTCGTCATTTCAACCGACAGCTGGAACCCCGTCAACTACGCGCTTCGCCACGCGGTGGAGGATTTGACGCAGTTCGATGATTTGCAGGAAGTCCTCGACCAATTCTACCCCAGCGCCTACGCCGCGTTCAGCTTCAACGGCGGTCTGTACGCGCTGCCGGAGACGCAGCTGTGCTCGATTCTCTTCTACCGCAGCGACATTCTGGAAGAATACGGGCTGTCCGTCCCGGAAACGTGGGATGATTTGATTGCCATGCTGCCCACCATTCAGGGGGCGAACATGTCCGTCGGCATCCCCTACCCCGACATTACCGCCCCGAATCTCTCTTCTTATTACGCCATGCTCTACCAGCTTGGCGGCGCGCTCTACAACGATTCAGCGACCCACACCACCATCAACAGCGAAGCGGGTGTGCAGGCGTTTGAGCGCTACACCAGCCTCTACAATGACTACGGTCTGCCGACCATCTTCGACTTCGTGAGCCGCTTCCGCTCCGGCGAAATGCCGCTTGGCATCTTCGATTACACGACGTTCAACACCCTGACCGTCTCCGCGCCGGAAATCCGTGGCCTGTGGGACATTGCGATTCTCCCCGGCACTTCCCGCACGGCAGAGGACGGCAGCACCTATGTGGATCACTCCGGGCATTCGCAGGGCGCCTGCTGCATGATGATTGCCACCGACAGCGAAACGACAAAGCAGAATGCGTGGCAGTTCATGAAGTGGTGGACGTCCACCGACGCGCAGGTGCGTTTCGGACGCGAGATTGAAGCCGTCTTGGGTTCGTCCGCGCGCTACGCCACCGCGAATATCGCCGCCATCGAGCAGCTTTCCTGGTCGGAAGCTCAGCTGAAAGTCATTCGCGAACAGATGACGTGGGCAGTCGGCTTCCGCGAAGTCGCCGGCGGCTACTACACCACGCGCCACATGACCAACGCCGTGCGCAAAGTGACCAACGACAAGACCGACCCGCGCGAAACCCTGCTGGATTACGCACGCACCATCAACGAGGAAATCAATAAGAAGCGCTTGGAGTTCGGTCTGCCGATCGACGAAGAGACGCCCTGAGCGAAAGGAGGAAGCATTCGTCATGACCGCGTTCTGGAAAAAGTACTTTGCGCTGAGACAGCGCAATGCGCGCATCGCGTGGGACAGAGCGAAGCACATGAAGTTCTGCTATGCGTTTCTGGCGCCCTACGCCCTGCTGTTTCTGACCTTCTACATCCTCCCGATGCTCATCTCCATCTACTACTCCTTCACCTACAACAACATTCTGGAGCCCGCGCGCTTCATCGGGATGGACAACTACATCACCTTGATTTTGAAGGATGATGTTTTCCTGACCGCCGTGAAAAACACGTTCCTGCTGGCGGTGATTACAGGGCCTGTGGGCTACATCATGTCATTCTGCTTCGCGTGGCTCATCAACGAATTGCCGCGCTGGGTGCGCACGATTGCCGTCGTCATCTTCTACGCGCCGTCCATTGCGGGCAATGCCTACTACATCTTCTCCATTATCTTCCGCGGTGACGCGTACGGCTACCTGAACGCCATCCTGATGAAGCTGGGCATCCTCAACGCTCCGATTCTCTGGCTGACGACGCCGGATTACATCATGCCGGTCATCATCATCGTCACGCTGTGGATGAGCATGTCCACGGGTTTCCTTTCCTTCGTCGCAGGTTTGCAGGGCGTTGACCGCTCGCAGTACGAGGCGGGCTATGTGGATGGCATCCGCAACCGCTGGCAGGAGCTGTACTACATCACCCTGCCGAACATGAAGCCGATGCTGATGTTCGGCGCGGTCATGTCCATCACGTCCGCGTTCGGCGTGTGCGATGTGCCGATGGCGCTGGCGGGCTTCCCCTCCACCGATTACGCCGCGCACACCGTCGTCACCCACCTGTTCGACTATGGCTTCACCCGCTTTGAAATGGGCTATGCCTCCGCCATCGCCACCTTGCTGTTCCTGGTGATGATTTTGTGCAACAAGCTGATTCAGAGCGCTCTGAGGAGGATTGGCACATGAGTACCATCAATGTCCGCAGCTACAAAGGTCCAGTCAGACCGGACGGCACGCCGATTGAGCTGCCGCAGAAGGTACTGAAGCTGACGAAGAAGTCGAACATGCGCCACAAGAAGCCGAACCGCTCCCGCGTGGGCGACTTTCTGGTGGGGCTGCTGCTGTTCCTCGTCGCGTGTGCAATGGCGTTTCCGCTGGTGTTCGCCATTTCGTCCTCGCTGAAACCGTTGGATGAGCTGTTCCGCTTCCCGCCGACGCTCTTCCCGCGCCACCCCACCATCGACAACTTCTCTGACCTTCTCGTCACGATGGGGCAGAGCTGGGTTCCCTTCTCGCGCTACATCACCAACACCGTCGTCATCACCCTCGTGGGTACATTGGGGCATCTGCTGATTGCGTCCCTCGCGGCGTATGTGCTGGCGAAGTACGATTTTCCGCTCGGCAAGCAGTTTTTCGCCCTCGTCGTGACGGCACTGATGTTCAACGGCTACGTCACCGCGATACCGAACTACCTGACCATGACGCGCCTGAACCTTGTCGACACGCACTGGGCGGTCATCCTGCCCGCGTTCGCCGCGCCGATTGGGCTGTTCCTGATGAAGCAGTTCATGGAAGGGCTGCCCATGTCGCTGATTGAGTCCGCAAAAATCGACGGTGCAAAGGAATTCCGCATTTTCTGGACGATTGTCATGCCCAACGTCAAGCCCGCGTGGCTGACGCTCATCATCTTCTCCGTCCAGAACCTCTGGAACGCCAAGGCGTCCGCCGTCATCTACTCCGAGGCGCAGAAGACGCTCGTCTACGCGCTCCAGCAGATTCAGGCAGGCGGCATTGCCCGCACGGGTCAGGCGGCGGCGGTTACGGTCGTCGTCATGGCTGTGCCGATACTGATTTTCATCCTCAGCCAGAGCCAGATTCTCGAAACAATGGCGACATCCGGTCTGAAAGATTAAGAGAGGAGGACGCCGATGAACCGCATGGTTTCCCGTCTCTGCGCCTGTCTGGTTGCGTTCTTCCTCTTCGCCGCGCTCTGCGGCGGGATGGTCGCGCGCGCCGCAGACGGCTTTGACTACAATTACACCTACACCTACGATTACTGGGGCGACGAACGCCAGTCGCCGGATGCCTACCGCACCAGCGCCATGCTGTCCAGCGTCTCCCTTGGGCTGGAAACGCCGATGCGCACCCCGCGCGGGCTGACCGTCTCCGGCAATGACATCTACATCGTCGATACGGGCAACAACCGCATTCTGCAAGTCGCCCGCAACGGCGAAAACTTCACGCTGACCCGCGTGATTTCCGAAATTTCCGGCGACATCACCCCGAATACGCTCTCCGCCCCGCAGGATGTGTTCGTCATGGCGGACGGTACACTGTTCATCGCCGACACGAACAACAACCGCATCCTGAAAGCAGACCGGAATTTGAATCTGCTGAGCGTCTTCACCCGCCCGACGGACGCGACCTTCGACCAGTCGATGGCGTTTCTGCCGACGAAACTCGTCTGCGACACAACCGGACGCGTCTTCTGCCTCGCGCAGAACGTCAACCGAGGCCTCATGAAGTACGAGGCGGACGGCACGTTCACCGGCTTCATCGGCGCGAGCGAAGTGAAGTACACATGGTACGAGCTGGTGTGGCGGCTGCTCTCCACGAAGGAGCAGCGCGCGCAGCAGGCATCCTTCGTCCCGACGGAATACAACAACATTGCGCTGGATTCGGAAGGCTTCTTCTTCGTCACCACGCAGACCTTCGATTCCAACGAGCTGACCTCCGGCGCGGCGAAACCCGTCCGCCGCCTGAATGCCATCGGCACGAACATCCTGATTGAAAACGGCACGAGCCACGTCATCGGCGACCTGCAGTGGGCGCGCGGCGACACGAACATCACCAACTCCGGCCCCTCGAAGTTCGTGGACGTGACCGTGCTGGACAACGACATCTATTCCGTCATGGACAAGACGCACAACCGCATCTTCACCTACGACAAGCAGGGCAACCTGCTCTGGGCGTTCGGCGGTGTGGGCAACATGGACGGATACTTCCTGAATCCCGTCGCTTTGGAGCATCAGGGCTATGACCTGCTGGTGCTGGACAGTCAGGACTGCTGCGTGACCGTGCTGACCCCGACAGAATACGGCAAGCTGGTCTACAAGGCGACCGAGCAGTACCACGCGGGCGAATACGCCGCTTCTGCCGACACTTGGCGCGAGGTCATGAAGCGCAACGGCAACTATGACCTTGCCTACATCGGCATCGGGCGCGCGCTTTTGCAGCAGAAGCAATTCAAAGAAGCCTGTGACTATTTCGCCATGGCGCGCGACAGCCGCAATTACTCCGAAGCGTTCCGCTACTACCGCTCCGAGTGGGTAGAGCAGAACATCGGGTGGATTTTCGGCATCGTCGCGGTGCTGCTGGTCGTTCCGATGGTCATCGGGCACATCCGTAAGATAAAATGGGAGGTGGACAACGCATGACGCTCGCAGCAAAGCTAACCGACAAGCAGAAGTGGCAGCGTCTGCTGTCCTCCCTGCGCTATTCGCTCTACGTTATCTTCCACCCCTTCGATGGCTTCTGGGATTTGAGCCGCGAAAAGCGCGGCAGCCTCGGCGCGGCGAACATCATCGTGTTTCTGGTGCTGCTTGTCCGCCTGCTGTCCATGCAGTTCACGCCTTTCCTGTTCATGAACGTCTACTGGCCGAGCGTGAACATCATCCAGCAATGTCTCGCCGTCCTCCTGCCGCTTTTGTTCTTCGTGGCTGGCAACTGGGGGCTGACGACGCTGTTTGAGGGCAAGGGCACGTTCAAGGATGTCTACATCGCCACCTGCTACGCGCTGACGCCCTACGTCATCCTGCAAGCGGCGATGATTCTCCTCGCAAACGTCATTACCGCCAAGGAAGGCGCGTTCTACTACGTTCTGGAGGGGCTGTCGCTGGGCTGGAGCGGCGCTCTCATCATCTGCGGCATGATGCAGACGCATGACTACTCGCTGGGCAAGACGCTGCTGTTCACCATCATGACGCTGCTGGCGATGGTCGTCATCATCTTCCTGCTGCTGCTGTTTTTTTCGCTCGTTGGCGACGGCATCGGCTATTTCGTCTCCCTCTACAAAGAA
>ENA-UOOC01003936-UOOC01003936.1-human-gut-metagenome-genome-assembly--contig:-C48old-NODE-3936-length-9871-cov-4.720151_pt1 | contig 9871 bp, 8 predicted proteins | sample MGYA00242469_ERZ724016 | MGnify/ENA metagenome assembly ERZ724016 | reverse complement strand
GTGTATTCTATTGTTTAGGAAATTACCAGGAGGAATACGAACAATTGAATAGACGGACATTGGCGATTTGCGATCCGGAGGAGGCGTATGCATGCAGGCTGATGGATGCGCTGAGCAGACGGGAGGATTTTCCGTTTGAGGTGTTGGCTTTTACGGGAGCAGAGCGTTTACAGGATTCTCTCGCCCGAAAGCCGGTACAGATTTTGCTGATCGCGCAGGGGCTTTTTCGGGAAGAGATGAAGGACTGGGTACGGCATGTCATTTTGCTGCAGGAGGAAGAAAACAGCCCGGTACAGGAGCTTCCGTGCGTGAGCAAGTACAGCAGTGTGCTCCGGATTGCAAAAAAAGTCACGGAGACGGCGATGCAAACAGAGAAATTGCCATTTTTGCAGACGGTAGGGAAGGCTTGCGTGTACGGATTTTATACGCCGGTAGGACGCAGCCTGCAGACAACGCTTGCGCTGACGATGGGACAGCTTCTGGCGGCAAATAAGAGGGTGCTGTATCTGAATTTTGAATGCTGTGCAGGGCTGACCGAGATGCTTGGAAAACCGGCGGATAACACAGAGTTTGCAAGTTTGCTGTACTATTTGCAGGAGTCTAAGGAGCAGTTTTTAGGCAGACTGTATCAGGCAGCGGAGTGCATCAACGGAATGGATTTCATTCTTCCGGCGTCATGCGGGTACGATCTGTACGGAATCGCCAGAGAGGAATGGCGGCGTCTGCTGGATTTATTGGATGACGGGCAATATGACGTCATTTTATTGGATCTGTCGGATGGGGTGCAGGGATTATTTGATGTCCTGCGGCGTTGTACGAGGGTTTACACGATCGTACGGGAGGACGGCTTTGCCGCCGCGAAGCTTGCGCAGTATCGGGAGACGCTGGAACGGACGGATTATTCGGACGTCTGGGAGCGCTCGAAAAAGTTAAAATTGCCATTTTTCTGCCAACTGCCCAAGGACATCGGAAATCTGTCGTCCGGGGAGCTGGCGGAATATACGAAGAAAGTGTTGGATGCAGATGAGCAGGGCGGTGTATGAACAGTTCCGCGTGCAGGTGAAGCAGGAAATTCTGCAGAAGCTGGACTGCGGACTGGATTTTTCGGATGGGCAGGTACGACGGCTGATAGATGAAAGGCTCTGCAGAAGCGACTGTATCGGCAGGCTGGACGTGGCAGAGCGAAGAAAGCTTGGCAGAGAGCTGTTTGCGGCAATTCGGGGTTTCGATGTACTGCAGGAGCTTCTGGAGGACAAGCGGATTACGGAGATCATGGTCAATGGGCCGGACCGGATTTTTATCGAAAAGGACGGCAGGCTTACGCAGTGGCAGGGACGGTTTGAAAGTCCTGCACGGCTGTTGGATGTGATTCAGCAGATCGCGGCGGGCTGCAACCGGGTTGTCAATGAGGCGTCTCCGATTCTGGATGCAAGGCTTTCCGATGGTTCACGGGTAAACGTCGTGCTTTCTCCGGTTGCGTTAAACGGTCCTGCGATGACAATCCGGCGGTTTCCGGAAGAGGGAATGACGCTGGACAGGCTGGTGGCGCTTGGGTCGATTACAGAAGAATGCAAAAGCTTTCTCGAACTGTTGGTAAAGTGCCGGTACAACATTTTTATCAGCGGGGGTACGGGGAGCGGAAAGACGACGTTTTTAAATGCGCTGTCGCAGGCGATTCCGCCGGAGGAACGAATCGTGACGATCGAAGACAGCGCGGAGCTGCAGTTAAAATATGCGCAAAATTTGGTTTCCCTCGAAACCAGAAACGCCAACATGGAAGGATGCAGAACGATTTCCGTGCGGGATCTGATCCGCAGTAGTTTAAGAATGCGGCCGGATCGGATTATCGTCGGGGAAGTTCGCGGTGCAGAGATCTGTGAGCTGCTGACTGCCTACAATTCCGGGCACGCCGGGAGTATGTCGACCGGGCACGGAAACACAGCGCGGGACATGCTGCTTCGGATGGAGACCATGCTCCTGATGGGAATGGACATTCCATTGTCTGCCATACGAAGACAGATCGCATCGGGAATTGATATTTTAGTGCATCTTGGAAGGATGCGGGACAAAACCAGAAAGGTACTGGAAATCGCAGAAATTACAGGATTTTCGGAAGGGGAGATTACGACCAGGACGCTGTATGCCTTTGAAGAGGACGAAAACAGTACGCGGGAAAAGGTCAGCGGCAAACTGGAAAAGAAAGGAGAACTTTGTCATGTGGAAAAGCTGGAAGCGGCGGGCTTTGGCTGAGAATAAAACAGACTATTCCAAATACCGGTTTTCCTGGCAGGAATATTTGCTCTGCTTTTTCAAAGCATTTTTTGCGACAGGCGCTTTTACAGGGATGTTCTACCGGTCATGGCTTGGAATGCTGGCGTTTCCGGCAGTATGGAAGGTTTTATACGGACGCGACAAAAAGAACTCTCTCTGGAATTTAAGGATACTATCCTGATGGTAACGGCAGGTATCCAGGCAGGGAGCTCCATAGAAAATGCGTTCCTGGATGTGGAACGCGAAATCGGCGTCCTTTACGGACAAAATAGCGAGATGGGACAGGAGCTTGCACTGATTCGCAAGGGACTGACAAACCGGGTGGCGCTGGAGCAGATGCTTCTGGATTTTGGCAGGCGCAGCGGCATCGAAGAAATCCGGGATTTTACAGAGGTGTTTGCAACAGCGCGGCATCTGGGCGGCAACTTAAAGGAGATGATTCAGAGAACGGCAGACCTGACGGGACAGCGGATGGAAACGCAGCGGGATATTGCGACGATGCTGGCATCGAGAAAATATGAGCAGAAGGTGATGATGCTGATTCCGTTTTTACTCTACGGCTATATGCAGGTGTCGTCGAAGGGATTCTTTGACGGACTGTACCATAACCCGGCAGGAATCGCGATTATGACGGTCTGCCTCGGGCTGTATCTGGCGTCGTGCGTGCTGGCGGAGAAGATTATGGATATTCGGGCGTGATAGAGGACATGTGGAAACAGAAAAAAGGAAAAAAGGTTGGACTGTTTCATTCGTGTGCGCTGCGGCTGGTAGTGTTGCAGAAAAAAATGGAACGAAACCGAGGCGGCAGGAAAACGGGAAACAGGCAGGGACAGGAAATTTTGTGCCGGATCTGGGGGCGGGAAACAGGCGCTCTCAAATATCGGGAATTTCAGGTTCAAAAAACAGAGCGTCTGCTGGCGATCCTGTCCGCCGGGCTGGCGATGGCACTGCTTTGTCAGATTTTTTTGACGACAGGGGGTTTAGAGCCATTGACAGAACTGCTTCGCCCGGACAGCGGGGAAGGAGACCGGACGTATGTACTGGATGCTGAGGTCGGAGACGAAAAGCTGCGGAGGATTTCGGTATCGGTGCCGGAGCAGGAGCTGTCAGAAGAAGAGGCATCAGCGCTTCTGGATCAGGCACAGGCAGAGCTGGAGCGCTGGGCAGCGGCAATTCCAAACCCAGATAGCGTGGAAGACGATCTGGACTTGCCGGAGAGATTCTGCGGCGGGCTGGTGACGGGAAGCTGGCAGAGTGACTGCTATGACCTGATGGATGCTTCCGGACAGATTCGGAAACAGTGGGTGGAGGAAGGCGGAGAGCTGGTAGTGCTGAGCGTCCGACTGCAGTGTGTTGAGCAGGAGCGGGAATGCTCCTTTGCAGTGCGGATTGTGCCAAAGGGAGACAGTCTGGCAGATCGACTGATGCGCGAAACAGGACGGCAGCTGGAAGCAGAGCGCAGTCTGCAGCAAGCGTCGGCAGCGCTGCCGGAAACACTGGAAGAGCAGCCTGTAAAATGGCGGCTGCATCAGGAACCATATGGGCTGTGGATTTTATGTCTGACGATAGCAGGGGCAGGTTTGATTTCGTTTGCATATGATCACGATTTGGAAAAAGAAGGAGAAGCGAGGCAGGAAGAGCTCGCATTGGCCTATCCGTCCTTTTTAGCGCGGTTGACGCTGCTTGCGCAGACTGGAATGCCGATCCGACAGATTTTTGCGAGACTTTCCAAAGAAAAGAATGGTGTTGTTTACGAAGAGGTGCGCCGGACATTTCGGGAAATGGAAAGCGGAATGACGCAGACCGAAGCGCTGGAACGTTTTGGAAAACGCACCCGTCTGCCGCAATATAAAAAGTGCGCGGCATTGCTGGCCCAGAACATCCGCAGGGGAACAGGCGAACTGATCACTGCACTCGGACAAGAGGCAGAGAATGCGTTCGAGGAACAGAAAGCTGCCGCGCGGAGAAAAGCAGAGGAAGCACAGACAAAATTGTTATTTCCGATGCTGCTGATGCTGAGTGTGGTGATGATTCTGATTCTGGTACCGGCGTGGCTTTCCTTCGGAGGACTGTGACGGTGCCTGGGAAACGTTGCATCGAACGTGCAGTAAGAAACGATAAATGATAGGAAGACGAGGAGGAACAAATATGCTGATGTATTGGAAAAACCGTGCAGTGAATGGAGTATGGAAGCTGCAGAGAAGAGTGTATGAGGTGCTCAGAAATGAAGATGGAGTCGGAACTGTGGAAGTCGTGTTATTGATTTTGGTCGCAACTGGACTTGTGTTGATTTTTAAAGACAGAATCACCGAGCTTGTGACGAATATTTTTGGCAAAATCACGTCCCAGGCAGGGAAGATATGAGGCAGAAAGCAGAAAAGTACGCAGACGTGCATCGTGCTGTATCCTGTGCAGATAAGCCCTGGAGCGAGAGAAAGCAGAGTACGCCTGGCTATATGACGGTGTATCTTGCACTTGTTATGGGCATTTTGCTTTCGCTGATTCTGGCCGTCCTGACGGCGGTCAGAATCTCCACGATTCGAATGTATATAGAGTGCTGTGCGGATATGGCGTTGGATTCTGCGCTGGCGGAATATCATCGGGAAATGTTGGATCAGTATGATCTGTTTTTTATCGATACGGCGTATCAGACCGGCGATCCATCCTATCATCGGACGGAAGAACATATTTTCCGTTATATGGAGCGGAATCTGCGTCCACAGGAGGAATTTCCAACAGCAGGGGCAAAAGACCTGCTGGGGCTTTCGACAGAAGATGTGGAGCTTTTGCAGGCAGGCGTTGCAACTGACGATGGCGGGACGGTGCTGCAGTATCATATCGTCCAGTATATGAAGGATATTTCCGGGCTTTCTTTGGCGGAAACGTTGCTGGAGCAGGGAAACCAGCTGGAAGATTTGCAGGGACGCGATCTGGAAGCAGAGTGGGATGCTGCAGAGGAATCGCTGAAAGAAGAGATTTTTCGCCGGAAAAAGCTTCAGGATAAAGACTGGGACGGAGAAATTCCGGAAACACCGTCGGATGCGGTGCGGGCGACGCGCAGCGAGGGAATTCTGGGAGCAGCGGTGCAGGGAATGCAGCTTTCCAGTGCGTGTCTTTCCGGGGCGGGCAGACCGTCTGTGCGGCATTTAAACAGTGGAACCGGTTTGTCGGATGGAAAGGAAGCTGTGAACAGCCTGGTCGATCAGGGGCTTTTGTATGCTTATATCCTGAAAAAATGCGGCAGCTTCGGGCAGGAGAAAGAAAACAGCGCGCTCGCTTACGAGGTGGAATATATTTTGCAGCAGCAGACGCAGGATCGGGAAAATCTGAAAAAGACGCTGCAGGAGATTTTGTTGCTTCGGGAAGCTGTGAACGCAGCCTTTCTATTTGGAAGCAGCTTAAAAGCGGAGGCGGAAACCGCAGCGGGCGTTATTGCCATACTGCTTGGCTTGCCTGAGATAAAAGACCTTGCAGCGACCGTGATTTTATTTGCCTTGGCATACGCGGAAAGTGTCAAGGATGTCCGAATTTTGCTGCGGGGGGATAAGATTCCGCTTGTCAAAAGCGAGGGAAGCTGGAATACGCCGTTTTCTCAGCTGTTGACCTACAGAAGCCATCTGGATTCCTATCGTTCGTCTGCGGACGGGATGAGCTATCAGGATTATCTCGGCGCGCTGCTGGTATGTCATGGTGCAAAAAAGGCGATTGCAGGACTGATGGATGTGATGGAGAGCGATATCCGGCAGACACCGGGAAACAGTAATTTTCGGCTGGATGGGCTGATCGACGGAATGCAGGCATGTATCCGGGTAGTCAGCGGCTATACCGGAAGCTATGAAATCACAAGGCGGTACGAGTATGAATAAGCGATTAAGAGGGGAGGGTCGGGCCGGATGCCTTTTTGGAGAAACCTATTATCGAATGCGCTGCTGTTTTCTCTCCAGGACAGCAGTATAAAATACGGACAACATGCTCTCAATTCCCGGAAGCCCAAAGACCGAATTGCCGGATGGATACGCAGGTGGATCTGTCCGGGGCGAAAAAAGGCATCTCGCCGGGCGCTTCCGGCTGGCATGACGGTGGAGGCAGCAGTTGTACTGCCGGTTTTCCTGTTTGCAGTTGCCAATCTTTTATCGCTGTTTCTGGTATTTTGGACGTATTCCTCAAAAGAAGCGCAGCTGCATCAGACGGCCCGTCAGCTTGCGCTGTATGCCTATGGGCAGGAGGATGGAGAACCGGATGTACGGCTGATGCGGCTGACGCCGGTCTCTGCGCCATTTGGGACAGTCGCTTTTCGGAGTAGCTATGTCGTAAACGGGTGCGTGATGCACAAATGGATTGGCTACAGCGGGGACGGGACGGGAGAAGACTGGGAACGGCAGGAAGAAGAGCTGGTTTATATTACAAAATCAGGAGAAGCCTATCACCGGGAACGGAGCTGTCTCTATTTGAATCCGTCCATCCGCCTTGCAGACCGGGAGGAAATAACAGCAGATTATACACCATGCAGCGTATGTGTTGGCAGGGGACAGTTAGAAAATCGGCTGATTTATGTGACGGACGGAGGAAGCAGATATCATAATACAGTAAGCTGCAGCGGGCTCAGACGGACGATTGAAAGCGTCACGCTGATGCAGGCGCTGGAGATGGGCAGACATGCCTGTCCACGGTGCGGATGACAGAGAGAAAAATATGGAAACAGGATTGGCGGTTTTATTTGGAGTGTGTTGTTCGGTAACGGACTGCAAAAGGCGGAAGATTACATTGTCGGTGCTTTTGGCTGGCGCGGCCGCAGGATGTATTCTGTCCGGGATTCGTATCTGGCAAGGAACGGAGAGTGTTTGGGAAATGCTTGCAGCAATTCTTCCGGCGGTATGTCTGGAAAGCGTTGTAATCCTGACTGCCGGAAAGGTCGGGAGCGGAGACGCGGGAATGCTGCTGGTATTCGGGTTGCTGCTGGGGTGGAAAGCATGCGTTTCAATTTTGTGCATGGGCTGTCTGCTGATTGGTGTTGTAGCTGGCTGCGGAATGGGGATCGGTGTGCTTCATCAGAACAGTAGGCTGCCGTTTGCCCCGTTTTTGTTTGCTGCGACGGTGATTACGCAGCTGTTGCAGACGTAAAGATGAGAAAATTATGGAAAAAAACCAATATCAGAAAAAAAAAGAAGCAGACGGTTATGTGGTCGTAGAAGCGGCGGTGTTTCTTCCGCTTGCCTCGATTTTCATTGTGCTTTTGATCGGACTTTGCAGTTATCTGTATCAGGGCTGTTTTCTGATGCAGGCGGCATATACAGTGGCTTTTCGGAGTGCGGCACAGGAACGCCCGGACGCCGGTTATGCGGATGGGCAGTTAAATCAGCTGTTGGAGGGGGAGGTTCTGTCTTTTGGAAAAGAAGAAAGGCAGATCAAAGCCGGAATGCTTCGGGTTGAAGTGACTTTGGAACGGGAAACGCCGCTTGCACGGTTGGCGGCTGTTGGCGACAGAGGACGGCTGAAGGTAAAGCAGACTGCGTATGTCAGGAATGCGGCGGCTTATATCAGAGGAATCAGAAGAGGAAAGGAACTGGGGGATGAATAAGCAGATAGAGCGAAAAAGTGGACAGGATCGGATTGCGGAAAACGTGATCTATAAACGGGAATTGAACCATAGCTATATGGTATTACCCTGCCAGGACAAGGATATGGCGGAGCGGTATGATTACCGGATTATGCAGCACAACCGAATTGGAGGGCTGCTTCCGTGCAGCCTGCGGTATCTGGATGGGGAAGAGCTTTTATACTATGACATTACTTCCCGCCAGCCGCTTGCACGGCTGTATGAAAGCCGGAGGATGAAGGCGGCAGACCTGGAACGGATTATCCGGGATACAGCAGTGGTACAGGCACAGCTGGGGGAGTACATGTTGGATGAGTCTGGGGTTCTTCTGGAGGAAGAGGTAATTTTTGCGGATGTGGAGACAGGAGAGCTTTATTTTGCTTTTTATCCAGGCGGATTACAGATTGGAAGACAGTATACGGAGCTGGCGGATTTCTTTCTGGAGCATATCGATCATGGACAGGAGCAGGCAGTAAACCTTGCGTATGAATTCTATAAGCTTTCCAAGGCGGATTACTTTGTGCTGTCCTCTTTTCTGCCGTTTCTGGAGAAAGAGATGGCGGCTTTGAAGCGGACCGGGCGGGGAAAGGAGAACGGTTGGTGCGTGTCAGGGGCGTACACGGAAAGCGGTGGACGAAACGGCGGAGAGGGAGATTCGGGAGATTGGAGCTGCAGGAGTACCGTTGGGGCGCGCATAACGCTGCCGGATGGCGAATGGCCTGTAGAGCTGCGAAAAAGTGAAAGTACGTCAGAGTCGGGAGCTGTAGGGCAGCGAGGTGCTTTGACAGGCGTTTCTTATCAAGACGCTGAATACGCCTCAGATATCATGACAGAGGGGGATGAACAGAAAGCAGCGCACAAGCCCTGGTGGAAGCGGTTGTTTTCAGGATTTCGGAAGAGCAAGTCTGTCGGGGAGGAATGCGAGGAAGTGTCGGTCAGCAGGATGGATCAGATGGTATGGGACAGCTATGAGCAGCAGCTGTATGAAAATGGCAGTCAGGAGACGGTCTATTTTGCCGATCTGGACAGCATGACAGAGCAGTACGATGGGCTGTACTGCCTGAATGCGCAGGGGAAAGAGCTGCGTCTTGTGCTAAAGGGACTTCCGCTTACGATCGGAAAGCTGAAAGGAAGAGTTTCCGTCGTACTGTCAGACCGATCGGTCAGCAGAATCCATGCACGGCTGGAGGGATACGGAGGAAGAATCAGTGTGCGCGACCTGAATTCCAGAAATGGAACGAGTGTCAATGGACATAAGCTTTCTCCGAACGAAAGCGTGCAGTTACAGGAGGGGGATATGGTATGCTTTGGAAGAGAGTGCTTTCGGTATGAAAGAGTGCAGGAACAGCGTTGACACCGGGACAGGTAAGTGATACCCTCATTTCAGGAGGAAAACGGCTATGGCATACCGGGAAACGATGGAAAACAACGGGATGGAAGCTGGCAGAGCAAAGGACCAAATCCCTTATTGTACAGTGGTGCTGGTAGTGTTGAATGTCATTCTTTTTCTGATCGGACTGATCCTGCCCAAAGCAGGAGAATGGATGGAATCGGAGGGCTGCTTCAGCGTGGTGTATCTTCTCTATGAGCACAGCGGGTTTTATCGACTGATTACGGCTGCATTTCTGCATGCCGACGTCGAGCATCTGCTCAACAACATGCTGCTGCTCTACTGCTGCGGCGATGTGGTGGAAAGATGCCTTGGAAAGGTGCGCTTTCTGATCCTGTATTTTGGCTCTGCGATTTTCGGAAATCTGCTTTCTGCGGCATATGAGCTTTCAACTGGAAGCTTTTATGAATCGATCGGAGCCAGCGGAGCGGTTTTCGGGCTGACGGGTGCGTTGCTTTTTCTGGTAATTGTCAAAAAAGGAGCGGCTGCGGGAATTTCCCTGAAAAGAGCGGTATTCGCCGTTGTCCTGTCTCTGTATGCAGGGTTTGGCAGTGCGTATGTGAACAATGCGGCGCATGTAGGCGGACTGTTGAGCGGTTTTCTTCTTGGATTTT
>ENA-UOOC01003930-UOOC01003930.1-human-gut-metagenome-genome-assembly--contig:-C48old-NODE-3930-length-9888-cov-5.921285_pt1 | contig 9888 bp, 13 predicted proteins | sample MGYA00242469_ERZ724016 | MGnify/ENA metagenome assembly ERZ724016 | reverse complement strand
GGAGGCCAGAGCCGCCCGGGAAAGCATCGACCGGGCCTATGAGGATATCTTCCGGATTTTCTCCAAGGACAAATAATCCATAATAACCACAGCGCCCACTCCGTTCCGGAGCGGGCGCTGTTTTATGGCCTTTTACCACTTGTTCTCCACCTTTTCCGCAAATCCGATCATATCCCGGACCCGGATCACGGTTCCGTCGTCCAGTGTGGCCGTTCCGGTGAAGCGGCCGAACACCTGGTGCTGGTCGGACTTGATGAGCTTCACGTCCGTGCAGGCGGCCCGGTCCAGAATGGGGACAAACTTCATCTCGAACCGCCCGTCGTCGGAGGTAAAGCGCCAGGGGGACAGAAAGTCGTCCCTCCCCTCCCGCTGGGGGATATGGAACCGCACCTGGCTAAGCTTGTGGGCCTTTCCGCCGTAAAACAGCATGTTCTCGCTGGCGGCGGAGGTATCGCCGAAGCCATAGCCGATGTTCCATCCGAAGGGCACGCCCTCCACCTGGCCGGAGGCGCTGCCCCAATACCAGGTGTTGTGATAGGTCCACACCCCCCGGCCCCAGTCCAGCACGCCGAAGGAGTCCGCCGGGTCAAAGACGTAGGTTTTCTCCCCCAGCCGCACCTGGCCCCGGGCCCGCATGCAGTTGATCTTCTGGTTGAAGTAGAAGCACCCGGGCTTGTCAAAGGGTGTGCAGATGACCATGGATTCCTCCGGCTCCTCCGTCAGGACAATGGACCCGTCTATGGTCTGGCCGTCCAGAAATTTCTCCATGTGGAAGGTCAGCTCCCGGCCCTCCGGCACGTGCCGGAACACCAGGGCATAGCCCCTTCCGGAGATAGCGGTGGTGCCCCTGGCCGACGACTCCGGCAGGCCGGTTTTCCCCATGGGAAAGGCCCGCATGGGGCTTTTGGTCCGCTCCCACCTCTCGTCGAAGTGCAGGAACGAAATGGAGTCCAGGCCCATGTACCCGTTGTCGTCGATGGTCAGGGCCACGGCGAAGTGGTCGTTGGCCACCAGGTAATAGTCCCACTCCTTGATCCGGGACGCCGGGGCCTTGATATCCGCCCGGCGATAGATGGGCAGGAGCCGCTTGGCATAGCCCGGCTCCCGCAGATTGCCGCTGCCGTCCAGCAGGGGCCCCGAGGTGGTGATCTCATGCTGCATCATAGTGCCCTCCCGTTGCATTTTTTCCATTCTATCATATGCCGCCGCATTTTTCCACAGGGAATCAGCTTGTCAAAAAAGTAATTTTGACAAGCTGAGTGAGGTTTTTCAGAACTTAGAAAGTTCTGAAAAACCTGTGATTGCAAACGAAAGACACCCCTGATGGGTTTCTTTCGTAACTATCTTCCTTTCCGATGGCGGAAGATTTCTGGGTTTTTTGACAGTCTCAGGGACTTCCTTTTTCGCCGGATTTCCTGTATACTGGACCCATCACACAAGGAGGCGACCCATATGACGCAGGAAACCATCCGCCCCGGCCGGTGGCGGCATTTCAAGGGCAATGATTATCAGGTGCTGGGCCTGGCCCGGCACTCGGAGACGCTGGAGGACATGGTGGTATACCGCGCCCTGTACGGTGACGGCGGCCTGTGGGTGCGGCCCGCCTCCATGTGGCTGGAAGCCGTGGACCGGGACGGGTATCGCGGCCCCCGCTTCGTGCGCATCGGGGACTGAGCCATGGACTATGCCGTGGTGCACTCCGGCCGCCGGACCATCGCCATCCAGATCCAGCGGGACGGCCGGGTGGTGGTCCGTGCCCCCTATGCCGCCACGGCGGAGGATATCCGCCGGGTGGTGGACAGCCACCGGGACTGGGTGGATAAAACCGTCCGCCGCCAGCCTCCCCTCCGGAGCCCACCGCCCGGGAGATGGAGGAGCTGGCCCGGCAGGGCCGGGAATATCTGCCCCGCCGGGTGGCCTATTGGGCCGCCCGGATGGACGTGATGCCCACCGGCCTGCATATCACCTCCGCCCGGACCCGCTGGGGCAGCTGCTCCGGAAAAAACAGCCTGTGCTTTTCCCTGTTTCTCATGCGCTATCCCCCGGAGGCCATCGACGCCGTGGTGGTCCATGAGCTGGCCCACATCCGGTATAAAAACCACAGCCCGGACTTCTACCGCTTCGTGGAGAAAACCCTGCCCGATTACCGGCAGTGCATCGCCCTTCTGAAGCAGCCTCCGGCAATTAAAGTCCCTGAACCAAAATGAGATTTCCCTATTGTGCCCCCCGGTAAAACGTGGTATGATGGGAAAAGAATTCAACAACAGGAGGAAGGAACCATGAACGATACCTGGGATCTGAGTATTCTCTATAAGGGGTTTGACGACCCCGCCTTTACCGGCGATATGGCGGCTCTGGACGCGGCCATCCGGAGTATGAACGATCTGGCGGTCCAGGCCGTTGCCCTGCCCCACGCCGACCTGGTGCACCGCTATGTGGACAACCAGCTGCAGCTGACGACTCTGATCAGCAAGCTGTTCATCTTCTGCAGCCTGCGCACCAGCGCCAACACCGCCGACAACCAGGCCAACAGCCTGTCCGACCAGATCAGCGCCAAGATCAGCGGCTGCGCCGCCGCCGATGCCTCCCTGCGCCACACCCTGGCCGCCTTCGACGATCTGGACGCCATCATCGACGCCGACCCCGCCCTGGCGGAGTATCGCTATCTGCTGCGGAACATCCGCCGGGACAGCAAGTACCTCCTGTCCGACAAGGAGGAGGAGCTGTTCGCCCGGATGAACATCTCCGGCGCTTCCGCCTGGGAGAGCCTGCGGGATAACCTCACCAGCAGCGTGAAGGTGGAGTATAACGGCGGCGTCACCAACCTGTCCGCCATCCGGAATCTGGCCTACGACCCCGATCCCGCCGTGCGCAAGAGCGCCTATGAGGCGGAGCTGGCCTGCTATGACAAGATCAAGGACTCCGTGGCCTTCTCCCTCAACAGCATCAAGCTGCAGGTCATCAACGAGTGCCAGGTCCGTGGCTATGCCTCCCCCCTGGACAAGGCCCTGTACCAGAGCCGCATGAAGCGGGAGACCCTGGAGGCCCTGCTGGGCGCCATGGACGAGTATATGCCCAAGTTCTGGCAGTATCTGCGGGCCAAGGCCAAGGCCCTGGGCTATGAAAACGGTCTGCCCTGGTACGAGCTGTTCGCCCCCATGGGCAAGAGCGACAAGAAGTACACCACCCAGGACGCCAAGGACTATCTGCTGAACATCTTCGGCGGCTTCGACAGCCAGCTGCACGACATGGTGGAGCGGGCCTTTGACGAGGCGTGGATCGACTTCTATCCCCGCAATGGCAAGGTGGGCGGCGCCTTCGACTGCGGCGTGCCCAGCGCCAGACAGAGCCGCGTCCTCACCAATTTTGACGGCGCCTTCGGCGACATCGTCACCCTGGCCCACGAGCTGGGCCACGCCTTCCACGACCAGCAGGTGTTCACCCACCCCCTGATCTGCCAGGAGTACTCCATGCCCGTGGCGGAGACCGCTTCCACCTTCAACGAGGTCCTCACCGTCACCGCCGCCATCCAGGCCGCCCAGGACAAGGACGAGAAGCTGGCCCTGATCGAAAGCCAGCTGTCCGACGCCTGCCAGATCATCTGCGACATCTATTCCCGGTTCCTGTTCGAGTCCTCGGTGTTTGAGGCCCGTCCCCAGGAGTTCCTGGACGCCGACCGCCTGTGCCAGCTGATGCTGGAGGCCCAGAAGAAGGCCTATGGCGATGGTCTGGACCAGACCTGCCTGCACCCCTATATGTGGCTGTGCAAGGGCCACTACTACAGCGGCAGCCTGAGCTTCTACAACTTCCCCTATGCCTTCGGCGGCCTGTTCGCCCGGGGCCTGTACGCCAAGTACCAGCAGGAGGGCGAAAAGTTCGTGCCTCTGTATAAGGAGATGCTCCACGCCACCTCCGTCAACGACGTGGAGGACACCGCTAAGATCGCCGGCATCGACCTGACCGACAAGGCCTTCTGGCGTCAGGGCCTGCAGTCCCTGGCCGACGAGATCGACCTGGTCTGCGACCTGGTCAAGTAAAAACGAATGTATCACGCAAAACCTCCGGCCCCGCCGGAGGTTTTGTGCTGCATTGGGGAATTTACGCGCCCCATTTCACACACATTTCACGCAATCCTGCTGGCTGACTTTACATTCCTTCCCTACAAAGGGACCGGAGCCGGAGAACGTCACCGTGGGAACGGTAAACGGCCGCACCTATGCCTTTGCCGGCCTGGAGCGCATCGGCGGCGTGATGATCTACGACATCACCGATCCCTCCGCCGTCACATTCCGGAACTATGTGAACAGCCGCAATTATTTGGCGGATATCTATGACGACGTATCCCCCGAGGGCGTGATCTTCGTGGCGGCGGAGCAGAACAGCTCCGGAGCGCCGCTTGTCATCGCCTCCAACGAGGTTTCCGGCACGGTCAGCGTAACCGCCTCGGATATGGACGCCCCGGCGGAGGACGATCCCAGCCAGCCGCAGCCTCCCAAGGACGAGCCGTCTCAGCCCTCCGGGGATGCGCCGAAGCAGGACGAACCCGCTTCGCCGAAAACCGGCGACGAAGCCCGCCCCGTGCTGTGGACTGCGGCGATCGTCACCACCGGCGCAGCCATGCTGGGAATGGCCGTCTGCGGCAGAAAGCAAAAGCGCATCCAGGCGAAATAAGCTGCGATTAAACAGGCCCAAATAAAAACCCAGGAGCACGGCTTTCACCGTGCTCCTGAGTTTTTCTATTTGTCTTTCCTCACTTGTTCCGGTCCACCAGCTGGTCCGCCAGGGCGAACAGGAAATCGTGGTCCGGCCACTGGGCCACGGCGTCCTTGGCCTTCCGGGTGCAGGCTTCCACCGCCCGGGCGCAGCCCTCCAGGCCGTCCACGTCCACATAGGTGATCTTGCCCTCCTCCTTGTCGGAGCCGATGGGCTTGCCGAACACCTGCTCATCGCCTACCACGTCCAGCATATCGTCCCGGATCTGGAAGGCCAGGCCCAGCTGATCGGCAAATTCCACCGCCTGGGCCCGCATGTCGGCGGGCATATCCGCCGCCACGCAGCCAAGCTCCGCCGCACCGGAGATCATCACCCCGGTTTTCAGCCGGTACATGGCCTTCAGCTGCTCCTCCGTCTGGATACCGTACAGGGTGTCCAGCACCTGACCGGCCACCATGCCGTCTGCGCCGCAGGCCCGGGCCAGCACCCGCACCGCCTCCACCCGGCTGCCGTCGGACATACAAGGAGCCTCCGCAATCAGTCGGAAGGCCTCCGGCTGCAAAGCGTCGCCTGCCAGCACCGCCAGGGTCTCGCCGAACTTCTTATGGGTGGTGGGCTGGCCCCGGCGCAGGTCGTCGTCGTCCATGCAGGGCAGATCGTCGTGGATCAGGGAATAGTTGTGTACCAGCTCCAGGGCGCAGGCATAGGGCAGAGCCAGGTGCCAGTCGATGCCCCCCAGCCGGGCAAACTCCAGGGTCAGCACCGGGCGGATGCGCTTGCCGCCGCCTAAGATGCTGTACCGCATGGCCTCCTGCAGGCGGCCATAGGGCTTGTCCTGGCTGAAAAGTCCCTCCAGATACTGCTCAATGGCCTGCTGATAGGCCGCATATTGCTGCTTGAATTCCATGGTCATTCCTCGCTTGCAAATTCATTTTCGATGGGCGCGCCGTCGGGACCCTTCATCAGCCGCACCACCTGCTGCTCGGCCTTGTCCAGCTCCGTGCGGCAGGCCGCCGCCAGCTTCGTCCCCTCCTCGAACAGGGACAGGGACTGGCTCAGCTGGGCGTCGCCCTTTTCCAGCAGCGCCACAATCTCCTCCAGCCGGGCCATGTTCTCCTCAAAGGTTTTCTTTGCCATGGGTCTCCTCCCCTCCTACTTCCTCCACCCGGCAGCCCAGGGACCCCTGAGCCAGGCGAAGCTCGATTCTGTCGCCGGGCCGCACCTGCGCGCTGCTGCGCAGAATGCCGCCCTCCTCCGTCCGGGCCATGGCATAGCCCCGGCCCAGCACCTTCAGGGGGCTCAGGGCGTCCAGCTTGGCCACGGTCCCGGCAAACCGCCGGGCCTCCCGGTCCCAGTGGGTCCGGGCCGCCGATGTCATCTTGTCCTGCATATAATCCAGCTGGAGCCGCCGGTCCTGGACAAAGGCCAGGGGGTCCGTCAGCACCCGCTTTTCCGCCAGGGCCTTCAGCCGCCGCTCCTCCCGCTCCAGGCGGTGCAGGACGCTCTGGGCCATGCCGTTCTCGGTCCCCCGCAGATACCGCAGCAGCTCCGCCATATCCGGCACGGCGATCTCCGCGGCGTTGCTGGGGGTAGACGCCCGCCGGTCCGCCACATAATCGGAGATGGTCACGTCCGGCTCGTGGCCCACGGCGGAGATCACCGGGATCTCCGAGGCATAGATGGCCCGGGCCACCCGCTCGTCGTTGAAGGCCCACAGGTCCTCCATGGAGCCGCCGCCCCGGCCGGTAATGAGCACGTCCCCCAGCTTCCAGCGGTTGGCGTACCGGATGGCCCCCACGATCTCCGGCGGGGCCTCCGCCCCCTGGACCCGCACCGGCAGCAGCAGCACCTTGGCGATGGGATAGCGCCGCCGCAGGATGCGTATCATGTCATGGACCGCCGCCCCGGCGCCGCTGGTAACGATGGCGATCCGCTGGGGATACGGCGGCAGGGGCTTTTTATGGGCCGGGTCAAACAGCCCCTCCTGCTGGAGCTTCTGCTTCAGCTGCTCAAAGGCCACATACAGGTCCCCCACCCCATCCGGGGACAGCTGGGTGCAGTACAGCTGATATGCACCGTCCCGGGGGAACACGCTGATCCGGCCGGACACCACCGCCTGCATGCCGTTTTCCGGCCGGAACCGCAGCTTCAGGGCGCTGGACTTGAACATGACGCACCGCAGGGCGCTCTGTCCGTCCTTCAGGGTGAAGTAGTGGTGGCCGGAGGGATAGATCTTATAGTTGGACAGCTCGCCCCGGATGTAAAGTCCCGACAGCTGGGGCGTGCCGTCGATCAGGTCCTTGATAAGGCCGTTGACCTCGGACACGGCGTAAATATGGTCCACCGGCGGCTCCCCTCCTTTCGCACAGCATCAAAAACAAGGCAGGGCTGCCGCGCCCTGCCTGGTGTGGGTCATTCCTTTACTTCCGCCCGCAGGAAGCTGCCCAGGATGCCGTTGATGAACTTCACCACCTCCGGGGATTCATAGCCCTTGGCGATGTTCACCGCCTCGCTGATGGCCACCCCGTGGGGGATATCGGGCATATAGAGGATCTCGAACATGGCCACCCGCATGATGGCGGAGGCCACCAGGGAGATGCGCTCAAAGCGCCAGCCCTTGGCGTACTGCTCGATATAGGCATCCAGCTCCGCCGCGTGCTCGGCCACGCCGGACACCAGGCGGCGGATGTATTTCTCCTGCTTGTCGTTGGGGGTATCGGCATACAGGCCGCACTCCTCCGCCCGGGCGGCAAAATTCTCCCGGGAAAGCTGCTGATCCAGGAATTCCTGGATGGGCAGGTCCGTAAAGCTCAGCTCATACGCCAGATGGGTGGCGATCTCCCGTGCCGTATTCCGCGTCATAGTCGTAAATTCCTTTTTTCTCTCTGGATTTGGCCGGCTCAGTCGAAGCTGATGCCGCCCACGTGAACGTTCACCGCGTTGACCTGGAAGCCGGTCATGCCCTCCAGGGCGGCGAACACGCTGCTCTGGACCTTCTGGGCCACCTCGGACACGGCGCAGCCGTACCGCAGCAGGATGAACAGATTCACCACGATGCCCTCGCCGTCCATCTCCACCCGGATGCCCTTGGCGGTCATCTTCTTGCCGGTGACATAGTCGGAAACGTTGGCGTTCATCAGGCCGCCCACGCCCTCCACCTCCAGACAGGCGGAGGTGGCGATGGAGGCCACCACGTCCTCAGAGATCTGGATGGTGCCCATGCTCTCCTGATGGGTCATGTATTCTTTATTATCAGCCATAGCTTGCAAAACTCCTCATTTGTATTCTCAATAGAGTCCCAATATAAGAGTAGTATACCATTTCTCCCTGGGAATTACAACTGTTAATTTGCCTCCATGATCTTGATCTGTTCGGCGGTATAGTCCGTTTCGCTGATGACGATGTCCTTGATGCGGGCGGCATCAGTGGCAGTCAGGCCGCCCTCCGGCGGGGCCACCACCACGCTGACGCTTTCGGCTCCCATGAACACCACGCAGTCGGCATAGCCCTTGGCCGTCACCAGGCTCTCGATCTGGGACTCCGCCACGGTGTAGGCAGCCAGCACCTGCAGGGTCTGGGATGCCTCGTTGAGGACGCTCTGCTCGGCGTTTTCATCACTCTCCGCCTCCTTGAGCATGCTGATGGCGTTGTCCCGGGCCTGCTTGCGGCTGAGCCGGGCCGTGGCGAAATAGTCGTCCTCCGCCGGGGCGGCGGTTGGCTCCTGCCCCTTCTCCCCGTCCTGGGAGCTGACCAGAGTGGTCTGACCCAGGGTCTTTCCGGCGTTTTTCTGGATATTGTCGGTATAGCGCCAGTTCATGTACACCGCCGCGCACACCAGCAGCAGCACGGCCGCCGCCACCGCCGGCTTTTTCCATCTTTTCTTCATGTCCGTCCCTCCTGTCATGAATCCCATTGCACCACCGTGATGCGGTCTGCGGGCAGCCCCGTCAGCGCCGCCACCGCCTCCGTCACCGCCAGCCGGACACCGCCGCTGCCTGCCCCCTGGCACACCACCACGGCCCCCAGATACACCGGATACGTCTCCCGGGTCACCACCACGTCCTGATACCCGCTGCCCCGGTTCAGCGTCACCGGCTCCCGCTGGCGGCGCAGCTCGCCGTCCCGGTCCGTGTCGTCCGCGTCCTCCGCCAGCTCCAGCTCCGGCCCGTTTTTCAGCGTCAGCATCACCTGCACCCGGCCCACGCCGTCCATCCGGCCCAGCAGCTCCTCCATCCGCCGCTCCGTGTCCTCCAGGGAAAAGCTCCCGCCGCTCTCCTGGGGATCGGCGGCGGTTTTCTTCCCCGGCAGCAGCATCAGCAGAATCCCCGCCAGCACCACCAGGCCCACATATTTGTACTTCTTCCATAAATTTCCAATGTTCCACTTTTTCATACGCTCCTTACCCCAGCCAGTGCTGCTCTGACGGCGGAATGCCCAGGTCCTCCTCCAGGATGGCGGACAAGGCCCGGTTTTCCGCCATGTCCAGCGTCACGCTGCCGGGATACGGGACGCCGTCGCGCCAGGTGACCTCCACCCGGGGATGGCAGCTCAGCCCCAGCTGCGCCGCTTTTTCCGATATATATGCAGCCGTCCGCTGCCGTATGCCAAGCTCCAGCTGGGCCTGGCCCTCCCGGCGGTAGGTTTCCGCCTGCCGCTCCACGTCCCGGCTCAGGTCCTCGTACCGCAGGGCCAGATCCGACAGATCCAGCCCCGCCAGAGGACCCAGCACCACCAGCAGCAGGATAAGCCCCCCGGTGGCCCTGGCCGCGCCCCGCACCGCTCCCTTGGGCAGCAGGGCATACAGAAGGCTCAGGGCCATGGCCGCCGCCAGCACGCCCAGAAGCCACTGCCGGATTCCATCCATCATCCCGTGACCACCCCCAACGCCGACGAAATGGAGATCAGCAGCAGCAGGCCGCAGGCCCCGGTCATGCCGAAGATCAGGCCAAAGGCCCCGCCTAAGGCATCGATAAGCCCCGTCAGCTGCTCCGCCCCTAAAATACCCGCTAAAAACGCCGCCGCCTTATACACCAGATATTGCACCCCCAGCCGCACCAGCGGCAGCAGGCACACCGCCAGCACCGCCAGCAGTCCCGCCACGCCCACCGTATTCCTCACGGCTCCCGCCCCGGCCAGCCCCACCATCTCGGAAATGTCCAGAATAGAGTGTTCCGT
>ENA-UOOC01003926-UOOC01003926.1-human-gut-metagenome-genome-assembly--contig:-C48old-NODE-3926-length-9897-cov-4.118573_pt1 | contig 9897 bp, 5 predicted proteins | sample MGYA00242469_ERZ724016 | MGnify/ENA metagenome assembly ERZ724016 | reverse complement strand
ATCCATTAATAGACGCCCGGTGATTTTATATTGTATGCCATCGGGCAGATTCTGTGCCGTTATCCGGGAAGTCGTTAGTATTAGAGATAGAAGGAAGGAGAATTTCAAATATAGTCCTATTATTTTCATCGTCCACCTTTTATCAAATTTGTGAAAAAGTAGTTGGCTCCATACCTTCTCCCGTAAATTTTATCCCGTTGCTCATTTCGGCTTCTTTCGCTTTCTTCAGCTGTTTCTCTTTTTTATAGCGCTGTATCAGGTAAATCATGGAGCAGGTGAAAGCAACCGTACAGATCAGTCCTACGTAACCGGATAATATATTATAAAATTCCAACCAGTTTATGTCTACATGGGCAAATTCTTTGAACATCAAGACAAGTACAGTTCCCGTATATCCGATAAAATCAATGGTCACAATGAAGAAACCGACATTTCCTTTTATCTTGAAACAAGCGATGAAGCGGTCGAAAAAAATGCTTTGAAAACAGAGGTAGGCAATATACAGACAGAGACTTTGGACAAACAGCCAGGTGATTGCATCCAATTGCAGAGAATCATAATTGAAAGATATAAAACTCATGGTGGCTGTCCCAAGTACGACCAATCCCAGAATTATTAATGTAACGACTGTATCTACCTGCGCAAACATCCATGAGGACTGTCCGTTCATATCAATAATCTTCACCAGGAAATCTTCCTTAATATCTCTAAGCACTACCAACATTAGGTTAGCTACAAACAATAATACAAGAAATGGCATAAAGTCGATGAACAGTTCTTTCCGTTGCTTGCCATTCAGAGTTACACGACTACTCTTTTGTTCTATATCTTGTGCCGTAGGTTGTGGCAAACGGGTTAAGCTATATCCCAAAAGAGCCAATAAAGGAAGTGCAAAAGCACCGATAAGTGCCGGCATCCAAAATTCGCTGACGTTCAATGTATTCATAACGAACAATCCGATGGATTTTGCCGTTCCCGAACTGATAACAATACTGATTCCTAAAAGACTGGCCAAAATATCCGTAGTGCGGCGACCTTCGATAAAACTGAAAATAACTCCCCACATACAGCCCAATGACAATCCATTGAAGAACATGGCAAACATATTATAAGGAGTGGGAAGTGCTCCGAACGCAACCAATGACAATTCCGCTACGGCAATGGAAACGAGTATAAACTTCAGGCGATTCTCTCTCTTCAATTCGGAAATCAACTTGATACCTATAAACTTGGCTATCAGATAACCTGCTATCTGAATGATAGTAACCAGTACTTTATAATCAAAGCCGAATGCTTCTATCCCGTCAAAAGTAGCAGCTGTGAAAGGTTTGCGCAATGTATAAACCAGTGAGTAAGAAAGAAGGGCTGCTCCACCTGCCCATAGAATAAAGAGGAAATCGGCTAATCTTCTGTTTGAACTTTGTTTCGATATTGCTTCAGTAATCGTTTTCATACGTTTTCGTTTTAATTTCTGGAGCAAAAGTAGAGGAGAATAGCAAGGGAGAAAATGAATTCTAAAGATTCATTTTATTCATTATCAGGTAGAAATGGAAGTAATATTAATGTAACGTTTATGTAACCGTAATTTCTTGGAAATGGAATACAAAAAGGGTTGCACAATCACTAATCCGGTATTGCGCAACCCTTTTTATTCGATTTCTTATTTTTCTTCTTATTGGAAAGTAGGCATCTTGAATCTGTACAATAATCCACCTACCATGGAAGCTACGCGGTCAGGTCTTCCCTGTTCGGAGCCATCGTATGTATCGGTACGGATACCGACTTTAGGTTCGGCATACAGATACAAAGAAGAAGCCACTTTCAGCTTTACCTGCACACCGGCATCCAGTCCCGGCACTGCTCGGAACTTACCGTAACGGCGTACCAGTCCGGCCGTAACTCCCACAAAAGGAACAACATCTATCACATGGTCGGGGCTGTATCCTTTTGCCAATGTGGCCAGACTCATCATATAATCCATACCCAAACCGGCATAATGAAGATTCATCTTCGACGACGTTTTGGCCTTGTACATAATTGTTCCATTTACCCGCCATGCAGATAACGGAGTGTACCATTTACCTATGCTTCCTTTTGCTTCTACACCTGCATTCTTCACCAAATCTTTGTTGGCTACGAGCAAGCTACCCAATCCAAGTGCACCGGAGATGAAGTAACGCTTGTCATCCTGACCAAACACGCTGCGATTGGCTGCTTTTGAATAAGGAACAAAGCGATAGTGGAAACCTGCATTGACTCCTACCATTACGTCTTTCTGCATAAAGCCCAGATTACCTTCAATGAATTTATCTCCATACAAGCGAATCTGCGGTTCAATGTACAAACCGAGAAAATCATTCACATGCCATAATCCCTGTATGCCTGCATTAATACCCGGTTGGAACTTATGGTCTGATTTGGAAGTATAAGCAAGGTTGACACCTACCGAACCTATTAAATCAAAGATACGATCGGGATTATATCCACTCATGGTAGACGTTATGTTCCACAAGTAATCAAGACCACCACTGACGCTGGCATGTCTAAGTTTGCCCGCTTTAACACTTCCCGGAACTACATAGTTCGTAAAGAATCCACCCGTACCCACCAGGCGCAAACCGGAATAAGGGCTCAACCACTTACCGATAGAGACAGAAGCCTGCGGACCTAAAGAACCAAGGTTTTCAAGATTCGTCTTATTCAGGAACATTTGCACACCGATTCCCGAAGTCATAAACAGATTGTCTGCGATGTGATTGCTTGAGAATCCGTTCTTCGGACGTGCCGCACGGTCAATCGTATGATAAGTCAAACCAAAATTCAACTCTCCGAGCTGATCCGTATTGCCACCTACTCCGCGACCTCCTGCATATCTCTTATTATACACATTGAGGCGAGGTTCTATAAATAAATCCACAGAACGGTTGATACGGAAACTTCCTTGCACACCGACTCCTATTCCCGGAGCATACTTGGCGGTTTTATCCACTCCTTTCGTACCTGCCAGGTTAACTCCGGCAATACCGATCAGACTAAATATTCTGTCTTCATCATATCCCCAAAGAACATTATTGATATTCAACAGATAGTCCGCATGCAGATCGACATGTTTAAAGTAGCCGCTTGCACTGCCCGAAGGGGTGTCTGAAAGTCCAACCGTCCCGGACAAACGCAGACCGGAAGAAGGACTGAACCATTTACCGATTCCGGCAGAGAACTGGGGACCTAATCCTTTAATCGTATTCTTGATTCCCGGAACTTTCAGTGTACTGATACCACCGGATAAAGAGATAAACATATGATTCAGGAAGGAACTTTTATCGAAATCATCGAAATGAATCTTAGTTCCCATCGGAGCAGCAGGCATATAGGTCAGACCTACCAGAACCGAACCAGCCATTTTATAGTTTCTCCAACTTTCCGTATACGCAAAACCGTCATTATACCATCCGATCCGCGGTTCTACAAACAAATCCAATGTAGAAGAAAGACGTACATTTCCCTGTAAACCGAGATGAGCGCCGTAATAAAGCTGACCGCCGCCTTTCAAATCCGGATACTTTTCGGAACGATCGCTATTGTCGCCCACCTTAGAATAACCGGCTTCTATACCTGCAATCCCTACTAACTCAAAACAACGGTTTGCATTGTATCCGTATGCCAGGGAGGACATATTCAACAGATAGTCCAGGCTGCCGCCACCCATTTTTATTTTAGAATCGTAGATACTCGACGGCAGATAACCTAAATTCACCCCTATCCGAAGTCCATGAACCGGAGTAATCCACTTTCCCATAAAGAGATGGGCGGTCATTCCCATTCCATCCTGACTATCTCCACTTGTTAACAAGCTGTATGGCCCTATTCCGGCAGAGAAAAAGAGATGTTCATTGAATTTATTGCTCTCGAACTTTTCATTTGCAGGCCGTTTCTGTAACATATATTGCAATGCACCATAATCCTGTGCCTGTAAGGTAACAGCAAGCATCAGGAAGATTGCCACTGCTACATATTTATTGTTGATTCTGAAGATATTCATCGTTTACTCTTGTTGTATATATCATTATTTAATTTTCTGCTCTTCCGGCAGCAAGTCAATAATATCACCGTCCACCTTCGCTACTTCCAATAAGGAAGGATCAAGTTCAAGGGCCTTCTCAATGCTCATAATCGCATCACCTATTTTCTCCAGGCGGTTGGCGGCAATCGCTTTTATATAATATTCGCGGGCGGTCTCTACATCCATGGTAGAAATCTTATCCCATGCTTCCTGATTCTTCTTCATTGCCAGCAGCATCACCACCTCATTGAAAGGGCTGGTAGCCGCCACCTTTTCGAAAGCATCATTATAATAACCGGCCAATGCCTGAACAATGGCCTGCAAATCTTCAGAAACCGCTTCTTCGGGAACCAAGGTCAAGACTGAATCTGCTTTTGTATATTTCCCTTCATGCAGCAAGGCAATAGCCTGATTGGACAATAACTCCGCCGGTGCCGATTTACTGACAAACGGTTCGAGAATACGTGAATCCGGAGTATCTTTCTGTATCGTTGCCACTGCCAGTTCATTGGCTGCATACGTAAAGTTATCATAAAGTTCAAGAGCTTCCCTGCAATACTTTTCCCTTTCGTCGGGAGTTTTTGCTGTCGTAATCATACGGTAATATTCGAAACGGGTCAGTTCCTTCGGATTCTTTCTGTAAAGTTCTCTAATCTCGTCGTCCGTCAAAGAACGGAAGATTGAATAACCATAGGTATATTGCACCTTTCTCAATTTAGGCAGATAAGTAGCCGCAAGTTCCTTGTAGAAAGGTTTCGATTTCAAGACCCCATTCAACCGGTAAGGAGTAGCTGCATATTGTTTGATTAAGTCCTCTACTTCTTTAGCCAGTTCCGGCTTGGAGTTTTTTTTCAGCAATTCAGCTACCTCCTTCCAGGAGGCAACCGATGCATCCGATTTCACCTCCAACAGTTTACGTGTTTCCGGGTCCAGTTGTGCCAGTATACGTTCCAGGGCCTTATCCGTACGCAATTTTGCCAGACGAAGATTCGTCGCGTAAGAACCGTCCGGCGAAGCCACCCCCGTAATATGAAAACTCTTCAAAGAGGCATCCGGGTTCGTCTCAATAGCACGTAATTCCTGATTCAATCGGTTCAGTTCCACCTGATTTTGTGGATTCTTATCATCCAGGTCGGCTTTACCTAGCAGGAAGGTTAAGTTTACCTCACCTTTCGTATCCCGCAACTGCATCACGGGTTTCGGAAGATATTTCTCGTCCGTCAGGCTGAAAGCGGAGAATTTATACTCCAAGAAACGAAGCGGGTTGACCGTTCCGCGTGCAATGGAGAAAGAGTCACGATAAATGATATTCCGGTAATTTTCCATCGCCAGATGCACATCTGCACGGTAGTCATGTTGCAGATATTCTATATAGATAGAATCATGGTAAGCAATAATATCCCCCTTGCGTGAAGAAGTAGTTTTCACACGGATGTAATCGTGCAAAGGATCTTTATCCATATCATAATCGTACATTCGATTTTGCGTTGTATTATAAGTATCCCCGTCGAATACAACAGGACGCATCAACAGACGCTTTTTCAGTGTCACATCATAAATGGAAGGCTGCAATACCAAGCGACGATGTGAGTTAAACATCTCCTTAGGCACCGGGACACGGGTTTTCAGATGAAAATAATTACCTTTGATTTCGATGTCCGTAGGTTCCGGAATCACTTTGTCCTTCACTTTGGAAGTAATCGTAACTTCGTCCAGTTCGATGACGGCATCTTTCAATACTACATTCAGAATCTGCTTTCCTGCCACCTTCACTGTTTTGTCTTCATAACCGACACATGTAAACTTCAACGAGCCGTTTTTCTCAACCAAGACACTGTAACGACCATCCTCGTCGGACATTTCTATACGTTCGTCATTGACCGGATTCAACACATTTACATTCGGAACACTTTTTCCCTGCGGGTTTGTGATATGCCCCTGCACGCGGATCCGTTGGGCGGATACATTCATACCGACGAACATCATCGCCACGAGAAGTATACCTGTTAATCTATCACGTTTCAAATTGATTTTCATTCTCTTTTCTGACTAGCTAATGTTCGTTATCGAATAATATAAACAAAGGATACCCCCAGTTTGACAGGTGCAATGGTGGTCTTACTATCGTTGACCGCACCCGGTTTCGGAGTACCCTTATCATACTTAAACTGACGGTAGCGCAACACACCCACTCCGGCAGTTGCTTCGATGTTCCAATGATCGCCCAGCACCCATGCGTATCCATAGGTCAAACCAGCGGCGTATGCATCGCCTTTGTGATGCACATCTTTTACCATCATATCAAAATTATTCACGAAAGCGGTGATTCCAAGAAAATGACTCACCATCGGACGATTTAGCCAGTAACGAACTTCAGGCTGAAAATGCGTGAAAGTCGTTTTAAAGTTGTCTGTACTGATTGGGTTCGCAGCAATCCCCATGTTCAAGGAGACATGACTACCCAATACAAATTCTGCTTCTACATTCGGACTGGCGGTCAGCCAACCCAATGCATTTGTCTTTACAGCCACCCGTTGTGCGTGCACATGTACACCACAACATAATAACAGAAATGATAACGCAGCTATTACCCTGCGACCATTTCTCATCACATATACCATCATTTATTTCCCACTAAATATTTCCCACTAAATATTTACCCACAAAAAAGGGCTTACTGTCCATTTTATATACTACTTGGACAGAAAGCCACAAAATTAGAAAAAATATAGTATTAAAAACGTTTAAACACGCTTTTTTTGTTTTTTATTGCAACAATTTCCATCTTAGGCCATAATATACCATACTACGGATAAGATATACAATTTTTCTTTATTACCAATGAAACATCAGATACGCAACAACATAGGCTCCGACGCAGCATCGGATTTTATCTTCTTATCGCCGATAACAACCGTACAGGGAGCAGAAGAAATAATATACCATTTCCCTTCTTTCTTTTCGAGCAATACATTAGCGGCATTGTCGGTCTGAATCATTACCCCGGGTGCAACCAATTGGGTTCCATTCCCTAAAAACAACGTCCGGTTTCCTGCATATTCATTGCTGATAACAGCATAATCCGCTTTCACTTTCATTCCTTGATAAGTAGCGGTTTGTGCAGCATCAGATAGAGAGAAGATATGATCTATACGTCCGTTTTTGCTTTTCACACAGATACCGGCAAAGTCTTCCAAACCTGCTCCTTCTGCATCAAAATAAGAAACAGACTGAATAGCAGACGGTTCCTTTTTCGTACTCGGTTCATATATCGAGACAAAAGGACGATTCCAAGCTTCTCCATGCTGACGGGCAACAAATGTCAGCGTCGGCTGCTCCTTTATATTATAGGGCATATTCGGTGTACGGCTTAGCCCTTCGGTCATTGGCGCCAAAGCCGTAAAGACTTCACGATCCGGTTCGCCTTTCATCCAAAGATTCATGTATATATCATCGCCGTCCTTATCTTTCATATCTATGGTGAAAGTTGCCTTGACATCCTTATTGGTTGCAGCCACTTTCTTATCATATAAATAGGAATAAGCGTAAAGATGTGCGCCTGCAAAGGCGAGTTCTTCCGTAGGCTGGAGATTCAGGTCGCTGCCATCTGCTGTCGTCAATGTCAAAGTCTGCCCAAGGTTGTGATAAAAATAATCGTGCATCTTATCGCCTCCTTTCTCTTTCCGGCTGCGGAATACATCGACATAATACCCCGTCTCCGCCCCAGTAGTGACAATACTCATCATACGGGTCTGATCCGCCCTGCTTTCCGGTTCACGAAAATAAAGGTTACTGTAAGTAACGGACGTAAATGCTTTGCCCGGTTCCGCTGATGCCGGGAAACAGGAAAGCAAATCAAAAGAATGGTTACTTTTCATCACCGGATAGCTCGATATTCCATCCACACAAACTGTATTATGACTGGGGAATTGAGAATAATATTCCGCATAATCCAGTCCGCTATACAGGAAAAGCCCGATACCTGCATCCGGACCCAATACGTATCCTTTTCCGTAAAGTTCCATCGAAATGCCGTTAGCGTGCATGTGATTCCCTTCACTGCCATTCAACGAAATCATCAAACTGTTGCGCGGATGCATACCGTTACGCTGTACCAGCCATGACACATTGGGAGCATAAAACAAAGGAGAAACATAATCTTCTATCTTTCCCGGCTGCACTTTGGGATTTAGCGTCAGCGGTTTATCTTCAAAGAAAGAATTGACAGATACACGCACATTCTTCTTTTCTGTTTTATCATTTCCCAAATCCGGGTTCAGGCATTTCAATAAAGCCGTGAAATAGTTTTCCTGTTCTTTCTTCCCGTTCGCCTGTGCATTCTGTATCATACGGATAAAGAAGTTCGTACTCAAATATCCCGGATGCGTATCTCCAAAGCCACAAATCATACGGTTGGGAAACAGATATTGGGGAGTGGTTGCTACCGCTTTCGACAATACAGGCACTGCTTTCACCAAATCATATTGCAGATTCGTATCAAACTGATTCACAAAATTGGCATAATCATTGATTACCACACTGCTATATCCCGGACATTCTGCCCAAATTCCCGTATTTATATCGAAACCATAATCTGCCAATCGCGTCAGACTCCACTGGCGGATGCTGGAACGGTTCATCACATAGTCGATATAATATTCACGTCCTTTTCCGTCGGCATATTCTTTATTGTCTTCCAATACCAATCCGACATTCATAACAAACCGTGCCTGTAGCAAATTCCAGTTGTTATGAGGTACACCGTTCGCAATGATATTATCCGCCCATTTCTTAAAAGCCCCGGCGTAGATTTCCATTTTATCCGGGTAATTGGCCTTTAGATAATTATATAGAAAATCGTATAAAGGTACAGCGATATGGAGTGCGTCTTCATGGATGACTTCGAAAGAAGTCAATCCTACCAATGTTTGCTGATGGCCGTGATTCAGGTCGATGGGCACGTTTCTATAATAAATACCTGTCATATATGTATCAAAGACCCCTGCGGCAAGTTTAGCGAATTTCTCTTCATCCGTCATCCAATAAAGGAAAGCGGCATCACGGGCAATTCCCAGGATTTCGCAGTTCAGGCTTTCAATATTCCGGCCTGTTTTGGATGGGTGTACACTCTCCATAGGACGGTCGGGAAGTGCATTATTGCAGAAAGTGACATTCCCGTCCTCATCATCATAAGGAACGACATCCGCCAATTTGGGACGGCCGTGGGTAGCAGCTGTGCCACGGGTTCCTGTGTAACGCACAGTGGGATAAGGAGCTTTTTCACCACCTGCATGGTCGAACGTTTCACCTTTCACATATACTTCCGTGGCATGAGACTTCCAGTACATTGCCAAACGAGACAGCAACCACGCCGGTTGAGCATCCGTCAGGTTCGTATATACTTCCGTCCGTTCCTTCAATTTATTGAAAACATCTTTCGCCCATTCTTCTTTTTTAATCAGCTTCCATGTTTCCTGCTTTCCCGCCGGAGTAGTCAGTACCCGCGGATGTGTCTGCGGCATCTTTTCCGGCAAAGGAATCTCTTGTCCGGATGCGCTGTTCAGAAAGGATAGAAAACATAGTCCAAGTAAAATTCGTCTCATACTTCAGTTATATTTTTTAGGTTTGATACCTATTAAATACGAAGATAGAGATTTATTTACCTAAATCCTCCGTCAAAGAACAATTTTATTTGTACGAGACTACGCTGTTATTTCAAACAAAGAATTATATTTGCAAAAAACCGACTAACAATTCTGATACTTATGAAAATTTTATCTATCCATGATTTGGCAACAATCAGGAAGAGAGCAGAGCACAATCTTTCATTGCGCGAA
>ENA-UOOC01003925-UOOC01003925.1-human-gut-metagenome-genome-assembly--contig:-C48old-NODE-3925-length-9897-cov-4.136964_pt1 | contig 9897 bp, 4 predicted proteins | sample MGYA00242469_ERZ724016 | MGnify/ENA metagenome assembly ERZ724016 | reverse complement strand
ATCATTCCCGAAAAATTTGAAGACTTTGTCTATGTCGGACTAGTGCTGCAAGGACAGGGAATGCGTCACGGGCTGGAAGCACACCGCCGGAACCGTCCCTACTGCATGGGTACACTGTATTGGCAACTGAATGATAGTTGGCCGGTAGTATCCTGGTCGAGCATCGACTATTATGGCAACTGGAAAGCCCTACATTATCAGGCCAAACGAGCTTTTGCTCCTATCCTCATCAACCCTATCCAGCAGAACGACAGTCTCAATATCTACCTGATATCCGACTGTCCGGACACCAAAGACCACATGACGTTGGAAATGAGAGTCACAGACTTTGACGGAAAGAAACAAGGTAAACCGATACAACTCAAAACATTGGCAATCCCGGCTAACTCCTCCCAATGCGTTTATCGCATGAAAGTAGAATCCTGGCTGTCGTCAAAAGAACAGCAGCGCCATTTCATGCAACTGACATTGAAAGACAAATCCGGAAATACCGTTGCCGAAACAGTCTACTTCTTTAGAAAGACAAAAGACCTGCTTCTGCCCAAGACAACCGTTTCCTGCAAGATAAAACAGAAAGACGGCGTGTGCGAATTGACCCTGCTTTCTCCCTGTCTTGCCAAAGACGTCTTTATTGAAATCCCTTTGCAGGGAGCCCGTTTCAGTGACAACTTTTTCGACCTCCTTCCCGGAGAGCGTAAGACAGTTGTTATCACTTCTCCCCAAATAAAGAAAGGAGAGGAGATCCCTTTGACAATCAAACATATTCGTGAAACCTATAATTAATTTATTAATAACTTAACACTTAATTTTTTAGTTTATGAAACAACTCTTAAAGTTAACCGGATGTCTGGCACTAGCAGGACTTTTTGCCTCTTGCCAATCGGCGCAACAGGAAGCCAACTACCAGATCATCCCCATGCCACAAGAAATTGTAACAGCTCAAGGAAATCCCTTCATTCTGAAGAGCGGTGTGAAAATCCTCTATCCGGAAGGAAACGAGAAGATGCAACGCAACGCACAATTTCTAGCCGACTATCTGAAAACCGCTACCGGAAAAGATTTCGCTATCGAAGCCGGAACGGAAGGTAAGAATGCAATCGTACTGATATTGGGCACGGCAAACGAAAATCCGGAATCCTATCAGTTGAAAGTTGCCGGTGACGGAATCACGATTACTGGTCCTACCGAGGCCGGCGTATTCTATGGCATCCAGTCCCTGCGCAAATCATTGCCTGTGGCTGTCGGTGCAGACATTTCCATGCCCGCTGTAGAAATCAATGACGCTCCCCGCTTTGGCTATCGTGGTGCACACTTCGATACCAGCCGTCATTTCTTTACCGTAGATGAAGTGAAGACATATATCGATATGATGGCTTTGCACAATATGAACCGTTTTCACTGGCATATTACCGAAGACCAGGGCTGGCGTCTGGAAATCAAGAAATATCCGAAGCTGACAGAAATCGGTTCCAAGAGAACAGAAACAGTCATCGGACGTAACTCCGGTGAATACGACGGCAAACCTTACGGTGGCTTCTATACCCAGGAGCAGGCGAAAGAAATAGTAGCGTATGCTGCCGAACGTTATATCACAGTTATTCCCGAAATCGACCTTCCGGGACACATGCAAGCTGCCCTTGCCGCTTACCCCGAATTGGGATGTACCGGTGGCCCGTACGAAGTATGGAGACAATGGGGAGTATCTGAAGATGTGCTTTGTGCCGGAAACGATCAAGTCTTGAAATTCCTCGAAGATGTATATAGCGAATTGATTGAAATCTTCCCTTCAGAATATATTCATGTAGGTGGTGACGAATGTCCGAAAGTACGTTGGGAAAAATGTCCGAAATGTCAGGCACGTATCAAGGCGCTGGGCTTGAAATCGGATGATAAGCATAGCAAGGAAGAACGTCTGCAGAGCTTCGTAATCAACCATATCGAAAAATTCCTCAACGACCACGGACGTCAGATCATCGGTTGGGATGAAATCCTCGAAGGCGGACTTGCTCCTAACGCTACTGTTATGTCATGGCGTGGTGAAAAGGGTGGTATCGAAGCAGCCAAGCAGAAACACGATGTTATCATGACTCCGAACACTTACCTGTATTTCGACTACTACCAGACAAAAGATACGGAGAACGAACCTCTCGGTATTGGTGGTTACCTGCCTCTTGAAAGAGTGTACAGCTACGAGCCGATGCCGGCTTCCCTCACTCCGGAAGAACAGAAATATATCAAAGGCGTGCAGGCTAACCTCTGGACTGAATACATTCCTACTTTCTCTCATGCCCAGTATATGGTATTGCCCCGTTGGGCTGCCTTGTCCGAAATCCAGTGGTCGGCTCCCGACAAGAAGAATTATGAAGACTTCCTGTCCCGTCTGCCGCGCCTGATTAAATGGTACGATGCGGAAGGATACAACTATGCCAAACATGTATTTAATGTAACTGCCGAATACACGCCGAACCCGACGGACGGTACACTGGACATCACTTTGTCTACCATTGACAATGCGCCTATCCATTACACCTTGGACGGCACGGAACCTACCGCTGCTTCCCCGCTTTATGAAAGCCCGCTGAAAATCAAGGAAAATGTAACTTTCTCTGCCATTGCTGTCCGTCCTACCGGAAATAGCCGTGTGGTTTCTGAAAAGGTTAATTTCAGCAAATCCAGCATGAAGCCGATTGTAGCCAACCAGCCGGTCAACAAGCAATACATGTTCAAAGGCGAATCTACATTAGTAGACGGCTTGAAAGGAAATGGCAATTACAAAACCGGTCGTTGGATTGCGTTCTACAAGAACGATATGGACATGACTATCGATCTTCAGCAGCCTACCGAGATTTCGAGCGTTGCTATTTCTACTTGCGTGGAGAAGGGCGACTGGGTGTTTGACGCGCGAGGACTTTCCGTAGAAGTTTCGGACGATGGCAAGAACTTTACCAAAGTTGCTTCCGAGGAGTATCCTGCTATGAAAGAAAGCGATAAGAATGGTATCTATGAACATAAACTGTCATTCAGCCCGGTGAAAACTCAATACGTGAAAGTGGTTGCCTTGTCTGAAAGTAAAATGCCGGCATGGCATGGCGGCAAAGATAGTCCGGCATTTTTGTTTGTAGACGAAATCACGATAGATTAATGAATATAAGAAATAGATACGCTAAAGTTTGTCTTTTCTTATGGGTATTGGGAATGTGCTTAACCGCACATTCCCTCAAAGCACAGTCCGTCATACCTGTCCCATTAAAAATGGAGCAGGGGACGGGCTGTTTTTTACTGTCAGAGAACACAAAACTTTATATAAACTTGCAGGGTTTAGAAGCGCAGCTTCTGGAAAATTGCTTGCAAGCATTGCCGGTTCATTTGAAGAAAGGGAAAAAGAAGGATACGCAGAATATGCTTTCTCTGTTGATAACTGAAAAGAACCACCAATTGCCATCACCGGAAAGCTATACCCTTTCCGTTACTCCGCAACAAATCCTGATACGCGCCACTTCGGGAGCCGGATTATTCTATGGTATGCAAACCCTGTTGCAGTTGGCACAACCTTCGGGGGCAGGCAGCTATTCCATAGCCTCTGTCGAGATAGAAGACACTCCCCGTTTTGCTTACCGTGGACTGATGCTGGACGTGTCCCGCCACTTTTCTACCAAAGAGTTTATAAAGAAACAGATAGACGCACTGGCGTATTACAAAATCAACCGTCTGCACCTGCATCTGACCGATGCGGCAGGCTGGCGGCTAGAGATCAAGAAATACCCTTTGCTGACCGAATTTGCAGCCTGGCGTACAGATCCCACCTGGAAGCAATGGTGGAACGGCGGACGTAAATATGTCCGTTTCGATGCTCCCGGAGCTTACGGCGGTTATTACACCCAGGATGATATTCGTGAAATCTTGGAATATGCCCGTCAGCATTATATCACGGTGATTCCCGAGATTGAGATGCCCTCCCATTCGGAAGAAGTGCTGGCAGCCTACCCGCAGTTATCCTGTTCGGGCGAACCTTACAAGAACTCCGATTTCTGTGTCGGCAATGAAGAAACCTTCACGTTTCTGGAAAATGTGTTGACGGAAGTCATGGAACTTTTCCCTTCCGAATACATTCATATCGGTGGCGATGAGGCCGGCAAGTCGGCTTGGAAGACCTGCCCGAAATGTCAGAAGAGAATGACGGACGAGCATCTTGCCAATGTAGACGAGCTGCAAAGCTACCTGATACACCGCATTGAGAAGTTCCTGAACAATCATGGACGTCATCTGCTGGGGTGGGACGAGATTCTGCAGGGAGGCATTGCCCCCAACGCAACCGTCATGTCATGGCGTGGAGAAGAGGGTGGCATCGCTGCCGTAACCTCCGGCCATCGTGCCATCATGACGCCGGGTGCCTACTGCTATCTGGACAGTTATCAGGATGCCCCATATTCGCAGCCGGAAGCCATCGGTGGATACCTGCCGTTGAAGAAAGTATATTCTTACAATCCCGTTCCCGCTTCTTTAACTGCGGAACAGGCGAAGTTGGTCTACGGTGTGCAGGGCAACCTATGGGTGGAATACATTCCCACTCCCGAACACGTGGAGTATATGATTTACCCCCGAATCCTGGCATTGGCGGAAACAGCCTGGTCGGCTCCGGAACGTAAGTCATGGCCGGATTTCCATACCCGTGCATTGTCGGCAGTGGCCGATTTGCAGGCAAAAGGATACCATCCTTTCGATTTGAAAAAAGAAATCGGCAGCCGTCCCGAGTCGCTTCAATCGGTCAGCCATCTGGCATTGGGTAAAAAGGTGATTTATAATTCACCTTACAGCTCCCATTATCCGGCACAGGGAAACACCGCTCTGACGGACGGCATACGTGGCGATTGGACCTATGGTGATGGCTCGTGGCAAGGATTCATCTCGGACAACCGCCTCGATGTGACGATTGATATGGAAAAAGAAACCTCCATCCATTCTGTCACTGCCGCCTTTATGCAGGTGGTAGGCGCGGAAGTATTCCTGCCGGAGACTGTGGTGATTTCCATTTCCGATGACGGAACCCATTTCACCGAGTTGCGAAACCAACACTTTGAAGTGAGCAAAGAAACACCCATCCGCTTTACGGATATTTCATGGCAGGGCGAAGCCAAAGGAAGATACGTACGCTATCAGGCACAGGCCGGAAGTGAATTCGGAGGCTGGATATTTACGGATGAGATTATTGTGAAATAAATATTGCAGGCATAAGGATAATACGTATGATGCGTTTTTTTAGGATTATTCCGGCCTAAAGCAACCGTGTAATCCGTATCATCCGGACTTGCTGATTTCAACCTGTCAATATCATTTAAATAAAAGAGGGAATCTACTCAACCAGATTCCCTCTTTTTTTGTTATATTTGTATTATTACCTTAAAAACTAAGAATATGGTACAACACGCTAGACTCATTTTCTACAGCCTTCTTCTTTTGGTAATTCCGTGCGAGGGCACGTTGGCACAGAAGATTCCCGTCGCGCCCATAGATTCATTGATTACCGTAGGATATGCCACCGGAAGTTTGAAAACCCTGTCCGGTTCCGTAGAGAAAATCACGGAGACACAGATGAACAAAGACCAGATAACGAACCCTTTGGAAGCAATCCGTGGACGTGTGCCGGGATTGACCATCCAACGGGGCTCCAACGGACCGGCGGCTCTGGATGCGGTGCGCCTGCGGGGAACTACCTCACTGACCAGCGGCAACGACCCTTTGATTATCGTCGACGGAGTATTTGGTGACTTGAGTATGCTTACCTCCATTTACCCTACGGATATTGAGAGTTTTACTATTCTGAAAGACGCTTCCGAAACCGCACAGTACGGTTCGCGAGGTGCATCCGGTGTGATAGAAGTCACCACCAAAAAAGGGATGAGCGGCAGGACACAGGTGGCTTACAACGGTAGCTTCGGGATTTCCACCGTCTACAAGAATTTGAAAATGCTGTCCGGTGATGAATTCCGCCGCGTAGCATCGGAACGAGGCATTTCCATTCTGGACAAAGGGAACAATACCGATTTCCAGAAAGAGATTGAGCAGACAGGACTGCAACAGAATCATCACATCGCCTTTTATGGCGGTTCCAGTGAGTCCAGTTATCGTGTTTCCCTCGGTTTTATGGATCGTCAGGGAGTGATTCTGAATGAAGACATGAAGAACTTCACTTCAAATATGAACATGAATCAGAAAATGTTCGACGGCTTCCTGAACTGCGAGTTGGGAATGTTCGGCTCCATTCAGAAGAATCATAACCTGGTAGATTATCAGAAAACGTTCTATTCGGCAGCTACGTTCAATCCTACCTATCCCAATCATAAAGACCCCGTCACCAATTCGTGGGACGGAATAACGACCGCCAGCCAAATCACCAATCCGTTGGCATGGATGGAAGTGCAGGACGATGATGCCACTTCGCACATCAGTACGCACGCCCGTCTCACTTTCAATTTGATGGAAGGACTGAAACTAAGCCTGTTCGGAGCTTATACTTACAATATCGTAGAAAATTCGCAATACCTCCCCACTTCCGTCTGGGCGAACGGTCAGGCATACAAAGGAACCAAAAAGCGCGAATCTTTATTGGGAAACATGATGCTGACCTATAAGAAAAATTGGAAAAAGCATTTCTTTGACGTACTCGCACTTGCCGAACTTCAGAAAGAGACTTATACCGGCTATTATACCACAGTCAGCAATTTCAGCACCGATAAGTTCGGGTATAATAACCTTCAGGCAGGAGCGCTCCGTTTGTGGGAAGGTACTAATTCCTACTACGAGCAACCGCGCCTGGCATCTTTCATGGGACGCTTCAATTATACATACGCCGACCGCTACGTACTGACGTTGAACGCCCGTACAGATGCTTCCTCCAAATTCGGAGCCAACCATAAATGGGGCTTTTTCCCCTCTGCGTCCGCGGCATGGGTGATTAGTGAAGAAGATTTTATGAAGCAATTCCCCGTGATAGACAATCTGAAATTCCGTATCGGTTACGGTCTGGCAGGTAACCAGAGCGGGATTGACTCATACACAACGCTGAATCTCGTCAAGCCGAACGGTGTCGTCCCCGTCGGAAACTCCGCCATTGTATCTTTGGGAGATCTCCGGAATACGAATCCCGATCTGAAATGGGAAGTGAAACATACCTTTAATACCGGTTTCGACATCGCTTTATTCGGCAACCGCCTGTTGCTTTCCGCCAACTATTACAACTCCCGCACCACGGATATGCTTTACCTTTACAACGTAAGCGTGCCCCCTTTCACCTATAACACCTTGCTTGCCAATATCGGCTCCATGCGCAACTGGGGTACGGAAATCGCCATCGGTATCACCCCTTTGAAAACGAAGGACATGGAACTGAATATCAATGCCAACATCACCTTTCAGCGCAACAAACTGCTTTCATTGAGCGGTATGTATAACGGCGAAATGCTTTCCGCTTCCGAATATAAAAGTCTTGCCAGCCTTGATGGAGCCGGCTTCCACGGCGGCTACAACCACATCGTTTATCAGATGGTGGGGCAACCGTTGGGTGTGTTCTATCTTCCTCACAGCACCGGACTGGAGTCCGACGGAAACGGTGGATATACCTATGGCATCGCCGACCTGAATGGCGGAGGCGTCAGTCTGGAAGATGGTGAAGACCGCTACGTGGCAGGGCAAGCCGTACCCAAAACGATTCTGGGATCTAACATCAGTTTCCGTTACAAGCGTTTCGACCTGTCTTTGCAAATCAACGGAGCTTTCGGACATAAAATCTACAACGGAACTTCCCTGACCTATATGAACATGAATATCTTCCCCGACTACAATGTAATGAAGAAAGCTCCGCAACAGAACATCAAGGATCAGACCGCCACCGACTATTGGCTGGAAAAGGGAGATTACGTCAACTTCGACTATGTGACGCTGGGCTGGAACGTGCCGATTGAAAAGGTGCAGAAGCTAAAGAAATATGTCCGTTCCCTGCGCTTGGCATTTACTGTCAACAATCTGGCAACCATCTCCGGTTATTCGGGACTTTCGCCCATGATTAACAGTTCCACGGTGAACTCGACGTTGGGCGTGGACGATAAACGGGGGTATCCGTTGGCACGGACGTACACCTTAGGATTGAGTATTAACTTTTAATGGAGGAGGAGAGGATGAAACGATATATGAAAAATAGAAATCAGTTTTTGCAGATCTCAAAGCAAATAATCTACCCTTCAAGAATATTATTATTTTTTCTGGTGACGAGTCTGACCTTATTTTCCTGTGATAAGTTCTTACAGGAAAATCCGAAAGACAAACTACCGGAAGAGGATGTCTACAATACGATCTCGGAAGTATATCTCAATGCGGTAGCTTCGCTTTATACCTACGTAGGCGGATATAGCGACAGTCAGGGATTGCAGGGAACGGGTAGGGGAGTCTACGACCTGAACACTTTCACTTCCGACGAAGCCATCATCCCCACTCGTGGAGGCGACTGGTACGATGGCGGCTTTTGGCAAGGACTTTACCTGCACGATTGGGGAGTAGAGAATGACGCTATCCAAGCTACATGGGAATATCTTTACAAAGTCGTCATGCTAAGCAACAAATCGCTCGAACGGATAGACAAGTTTGCCGAAACCCATTCCGATGCTGAACTTCCGGCATACCGGGCGGAAGTGCAGGCCATGCGAGCCATGTATTATTATTATCTGATGGATTTGTTCGGACGCATCCCGTTGGTTCAATCCTCTTCAGTGGCAATGAAAGATGTTGTCCAGAGTGAACGGAAAACGGTTTTTGAGTTTGTATTCAAGGAATTGCAGGAAGCGGCTCCTCTGTTGAGCGATGCGCACAGTAACCAGTCCGGTCCTTATTATGGCCGTATCACCCGTCCGGTAGTCACTTTCCTATTGGCTAAACTGGCTCTGAATTCCGAAGTCTATACGGACAATGATTGGACAGACGGACAACGTCCGGACGGAAAAAACATAAAGTTTACAGTGAACGGCAACGAACTCAATGCGTGGGAAACAGTCATCTACTACTGTGACCAGCTAAAGGCGCTGGGCTACAAACTGGAACCGGAATACGAAACCAATTTCTCCATATTCAACGAACCATCGATAGAGAATATTTTTACCATTCCGATGAATAAAACCTTGTACACCAATCAAATGCAATATCTATTCCGCTCCCGCCACTACAACCATGCCAAGGCGTACGGCCTAAGCGGTGAGAACGGCCCCAGTGCAACTATTGAAGCCCTCCAAACCTTCGGTTATGAAACAGCCGAACAAGATCCCCGCTTTGATATTTGCTATTTTGCGGGAGTGGTGCGCGACCTGAAAGGAAACATCATCAAGCTGGATGATGGCACCGTATTGGAGTATCTGCCTTGGAAAGTAGCTCTGGATATTACAGATACCCCGTATGAACAAACAGCAGGAGCCCGTATGAAGAAGTACGAAGTCGACCCGACTGCCACAAAAGACGGTAAATTGATGGAGAATGACATTGTATTGTTCCGCTACGCGGATGCTCTGTTGATGAAGAGTGAAGCGAAAGTGCGCAATGGAGCCAGTGGAGATGAAGAACTGAATGAAGTCCGTAGCCGCGTCAATGCCTCCTCCCGTCCTGCCACTTTAGAGAATATCCTTGCCGAACGTCAACTGGAACTGGCTTGGGAAGGTTGGAGACGTCAAGACTTGGTTCGCTTCGGGAAGTTTACAAGAGCTTACAGTAGCCGTCCGCAATTGCCGGATGAGGGAAACGGATATACTACCGTGTTCCCTATACCGGAGAAAATACGGGTGATGAATACGAAGTTGAAGCAGAATCCGGGGTATTAACAGCAGTTATTATTCAATCAACTCAAAATTATATTTTTCAAAT
>ENA-UOOC01003904-UOOC01003904.1-human-gut-metagenome-genome-assembly--contig:-C48old-NODE-3904-length-9918-cov-17.367738_pt1 | contig 9918 bp, 6 predicted proteins | sample MGYA00242469_ERZ724016 | MGnify/ENA metagenome assembly ERZ724016 | reverse complement strand
GGTCAAAGCCCATCAGGGTGGTAAAGGCAATGATGGCAAAGGTGCCGGTGCCCGGACCCATAACGCCATCGTACAGGCCGATGCCAAGGCCGATGGCCAGCGCCAGCAGGATCTTTTTCAGGTCCAGCGTGCCGTCGTCCCGGTTCTCGTCCGGCAGGTTGCGCTGCCACAGAATGATGACCGCCGCCACCGGCAGGATGATGAACATCATGGTGCGCAGCATCTCGTCACTGAGCAGCAGCACGATGTGCGCACCCAGCGCACTGCCTGCAAAGCTGCCGATGGCCGCAAGAACGCCCACCTTCACGTTCATGGCACCGCTTTTGAAAAAGCTTGCCGTGGCAAAGGTGGTGCCGCAGGCAGCGCTGAACTTGTTGGTGGCATAGGTGTAGTGGGGCGGCAGCCCGGCAAACAGATAGGCAGGCAGGCTAATTAGCCCGCCGCCGCCGGCTGCCGAATCCACAAAACCTGCAAAGCCGGTCATCAGCATGAGAAACGCCATCATCCACGGTGAGATCGTGATACCCATTGTTATAATTCCTCTTATCTTTCCAAGTCGTTTGTTCTTTTTCAGGGGACGCGCGCCTCAGACCATATAAAACCTCCCCTCGCAGGGCAATACACAGCCCGGGATACCCGCACACAGCAGGGCATCTCCGGGCATTTTTGCAATTTTTCGACTTGATATTACAGATTGTTTTTAAAGAAGCGGTATGCGTTGCGCCAGTAGATGGCCTCTACCTCGTCCTCGGTAAAGCCCTCGCGGCGCAGTGCCTCGGCCAGCAGCGGCATATCTGCCGCCGTTTCCAGCTCGTGCTGACCGCCAATGCCGTCAAAATCGCTGCCAAGGCTGATGACCTCAATACCGCCCACCTGCTTGAAGTGTGCCGCGTGCTTTGCCAGCCGCTCCACCGTACTGCGGCAGAGTTTCGGGTGTGCCGAGTCTGCGTCCACAAAGGAAGCGCAGTAATTCAGCCCTGCAATGCCGCCCTTTTCTGCCAGTGCGCGGATCATCTCATCGGTCAGGTTGCGGTTGTGGGGCGACAGGGCACGGCAGTTGGAATGACTTGCCGCAAAGGGACGGGTGCTGTGGTTTGCGATGTCCCAGAAGCCCTTATCGGAAAGGTGGCTCACGTCTGCGGTGATGTGCAGCTTTTCCATCTCCTCCAAAAAGGCAAAGCCCCGCTCGGTCAGGCCGGTCTCGGTGTTGGCCACCAGCGGCCCGCCGGGGTTTGCGTTGGGGGCTGCCAGCTCGTTGGGATAATTCCATGTCAGGGTCATCATGCGCACGCCCAGCTCCTGCAGCCGCCGCAGCACGCCCAGACTGCCCTTGCAGCAGCCGCCCTCTTCCACCGTCAGCATGGCGCTGAGTTTGCCCTCGGCGCGGTTGCGCTCAAGGTCGGCGGCGGTGTACACCGGAGCGATCTTTTCCGGGTAAGCTGCCATGAGCCGCTTGAAGATGTCGATCTCCTCCAGCACGCTCACCAGCGGGTCGGCCCCGGGAGCGGGGTCGGCCAGATCCACATAGGCCGCAAAGCATTGCAGCAGATAATCCCCCTGCTGCAATTTTTCAAGGTCGATATGCAGATCGTTGTGCAAAAAGCTTTTGGGTGCGCCCGCCTTTTCGGCGCGGCGCAGTTCGTACAGGGTATCGCAATGCAGATCCCAAACCTTCATGATGGATACACTCCTTTATGCTTCTTCTCCCAGCAGCTGCAATAGCTGTTCGGGGTTCATGGACAAAATCGCGCCGTCTGCCCCGCCGGTAACGGTGTCGGCCAGCGACTGCTTGGCCTGTTGCAGTTCCACGATCTTTTCCTCAATGGTGTCCTGCGCGATCAGCCGGTACACCTGCACCGGGTTGCGCTGACCGATGCGGTAGGCACGGTCGGTGGCCTGATTCTGCGCGGCAAGGTTCCACCACGGGTCGTAGTGGATGACGATATCAGCGGCGGTCAGGTTGAGGCCCGTGCCGCCCGCCCGCAGCGAGATCAGAAAGACGTCCGCCTCGCCCTGATTGAACCGGCGCACCTGCTCGGCACGCACCGGCTTCGGGGTAGAGCCTTGCAGGGTGAAGTGGCTCACCCCGGCCTCGTCCAGCCGCTTTGCCAGCAGCTCCAGCATGGAGGTGAACTGGCTGAACAGCAGAATGCGGTGCCCGCCCGCCACTGCCTCGGTGACAAGTTCCAGACAGGCTTCCAGCTTGGCGCTGCTGCCGGTCCAGTTGTCTGCCACAAGACGCGGGTCGCAGCAAATCTCCCGCAGCCGCATCAGCACGGCAAACACGGTCATCTTGTCCTCCGGCTTTGCCGCCCGCAGCTTTTCCCGGGCGTCCACCACCGCTGCCAGATACAGCTTGCGCTGCTCGGTCTCCAACTCAACGCGGCGCACATTCTCCGTTTTGGGCGGCAGCTCCCGCAGCACCTCGGACTTCATGCGCCGCAGGATGAAGGGGCCGGTGAACTGGTTCAGCCGCCGCACGGCGTTGGCATCCTCGTCCTGCACAATGGGCTTTTCAAACCGGGCGCAGAAGGTCTTGTAGGGGGGCAGATACCCGGGCATCAAAAAGGAGAAGATGCTCCACAATTCCCCCAAGCGGTTTTCCACCGGGGTGCCGGTCAGCGCAAAGCGCACCCGGCTGTTCACCCGGCACACCGCCTTGTACTTCTGGGTGGTGTGGTTTTTGATGGCCTGCGCTTCGTCCAGAATGCAGGCGTAAAAGCTTTGCCCGGCATACAGTTTTTCGTCCCGGCGCAGCAAATCGTAGCTGGTGATGACGATATCCGCCTGTGCCCACCCATCGACCAGCGCGGCGCGGTGGGCGGCATCGCCGTCCATGGCAACACTTTGCAGCTGCGGGGTGAACTTCTGGCATTCCTCCTGCCAGTTCAGCACCAGAGACGCCGGGCAGACGATAAGGCTGGGCAGCTGCTGCCCGCCCTCCTTCATGGCCAGCAGGTAGCTGAGCACCTGCACAGTCTTGCCCAGACCCATATCATCGGCCAGAATGCCGCCCATGCCGTAGCCGTCCAGTGTGCGCAGCCAGCGGTAGCCGTCCCGCTGGTATTTGCGCAGGGTCTTTTGCAGCGAGAGCGGCGGGGTATACTCGCTGTCCCGCACGGCGTGGAAGCTGCGGCTGATGCGGCGGAAAGCATCGTCCCGGTCGAACCGCAGACCGTTCTGCCCCGAAAGCGCCCAGTCCAGCGTGGGGGCGCGGTAGAGCGGCAGGGCGGCGTGGCCGTCCTTCAACTTTGCACCGGAAAGTTCCAGCGTGTCGTTCAGCTCGTCCAGCCCTTCCAGACTGTCGTCCAGCCGCAGCAGACTGCCGTCCCGCAGGCGGTGGTAGCGTTTTTTCTGGTGCAGGGACTGCAAAAGTTCCCGCAGTTCCTCCACCGGGAAGGCGCCGGTGTCCACTTCCAGATCCAGCACACTGCCGTGCACCGACACCCCTACCGAGATCTTAGGCGGGGCGGCTTGTAAGTTGCGGAAGGCATCGGTCTGGTACACCTCGCCCATGGCCAGCAGGGCGGGAATGCCCTCCTCCAGCAGCTGGAAAAGCGCCTCCTCCCCGGAAATGCTGTAATGCCCCGGCTCGCCGGGCTGGGGTTCCAGATAGGTTTCCAGCAGCCGCTTTGCCCGGTTCTCGGTGCGGGCATCCCGCAAAAGGTCGGGCGGCACCGGCTCGCCGGGGGCTACCCTGTCCTCTCCATACAGAAAGACCGGGTAGGCCGTGACGGTAAACCCCCGGTCGGCGTCCAGATAAAACTGCACCACCGGTTCCAGCGGGATCTGGTTCAGCAGCAGCCGGTCGGGGTCCACGATGTTGACCCGGTTGCCCAGTTCCGGCAGCACATAGCTGCAAAAAGCGGCGGCGTCTGCGCTGGTAAAGAACAAACTGCGCCCGCCAAAGGTGTCCAGTACCGGCAGCACCCGGCGGCACTCCTCCCGCTGCATCCGCCAGAGGGTACTTTCGCCCAGCAGATAGGCATAGTCCAGCCCCTGCACTCCGCTGAGCGCCGGGGTACAGCTCAGCTGCACGCCGCCCTTGCGGCGCTCCACCTTCAGGCTGATGACCGGCAAACCCTCTTTAAGGGTATAGCCGCCCACAACGCCCTCGGCGGCGTAAAGTTCTACAAGGGCATCCAGCCCCTCGCCGGTCAGCGGCAGACCGCCCGCCGGGCCTTTCTCCCAGCCGGAGCGCATGGTGCCCTCGGCTTCAAACGCCTGCCGGGCGCTCACCTGACGGCGCAGCAGCCGCAGCAGCTGCTGTGCATCCGGGGCAAAGGCGTCCCACCGGTGCACAAAGGCCAGCGATTTCCCGTAGCTGACGCTTTCGCCCCGCTCGATCGCATCCAGAAACTGCGGGATGCTTTTTACCAGATACTGCCGCCTGCCGATGCCATCCGAGACCCGCAGCCGCAGCCAGATACGGCCATTGTGCGGCGTAAGCTCCGGTTCCAGCAGAGCAAAGCCGGTGCGCTGGGCGGCGTTCTGGGGCTGGGGCTGCGCATCCTCCCGCTGGTAGCGCTTCAGCAGCAGCTGGGCCTCATAGTCGGTCTCCGGCTCCTCGCCCCGCCACTTGCGGCCGAACAGCATATCCAGCCCGGCGCTGTAACTGTCCTTGCGGGGCTCGGTGCTCAAGCCTGCCACGCCCCGCTGCACCCCGGGGATGCTCTCCGGCTTTTTTTCCGGGGCAGGCGGGTTCTTTTCCGCGTCCTGCAGCAGCAGCGCGCCAATGTGCTTACAGTAGGTGCCGTCGCCGTTCTGGTTATAGGGGCAGTCGCAGGAGGCGCTGACAAAGCTGCCGTTTTCCCTCAGCCAGACCTGCGTATAATAGCAGTCCGGACCGCTGCCCTGCACCAGCGCTGTCAGGTGCCGCACCCCGTCCTCGTTGGTGGTGCAGCTGCTTTGCAGGATGCGCTTGCGGTACTTCTGTGCCCGCTCAAAGATAGACTTGCCCAGCAATGTGCGGATCTCCTGTGCGTCCATGTGGTCTCCCTCCCCTGTGCTGTCGCGGTTCCGGTCTATTTTATAAGAATACCGCGTTCCACCCCGGGATGCAAGGGCAGAAGGGTAAAAAACGTTTAGAAAGCGCGGGGCGGGATGATTTTGAATGGCCTCCGCTACGCTCTAGCCATTTTCAGCGGAAGAATTATTTTGATTTACAATTTCGAAACGCCTGCGGGCGTTTCGAAATTGCTTTTTCACAGGAGGGGTCGTAGAGGGAAACGGCATTTGCAGTGCCTGTTTCCTGCGGAAACATCCGCACTGCGGGGTTGCTTCTTGGCTCTCAACAGGTCAAAGAAAAAGCACCCGCAAACGCCTTCGGGTGCCAACGCACAGACAGGAAGGGTTGCAGGTGCCTTCTTTGTTTTAGGAAACTCCGCGCTTGCGGGTCTTGAGGTGGTACATTTCCTGATCGGCTTTATCGATCAGGTCGTGCACGGTGGCAATGTCCGGCTCAAGACGGGCGCAGCCGATGCTGATCTCGATCTGGTAGGGCTTGCCGGAGGCGGCGTTGGCGGCATCCAGTTCCCGCTGGATGGAGACGATCAGGGTGCGCACCTCCACGCTGTTGCAGCCGCAGGCGATGCAGAATTCATCGCCGCCGTAACGCGCCAGCACGCCGTTGTAGTTGGCACACACCTTTTTCAAAATGCCTGCCAGCAGTACCAGTGCGGCGTCCCCCTCCAAGTGGCCGTACTCATCGTTGATGTGCTTGAAGTGATCCATGTCCATCATGAGGAAGTGCAGCGAGCGGTTGGGGTGACGGCGGTAGTAGGGCAGTTCGCTTTCCAGATACCGCAGCGCCACGATGCGGTTGCTGACGCCGGTCAGAGTGTCCACCGTGAACTTGGTCTGCAGCACCAGCACATACACGCACACCAGCCCAAGCGTAATGCCGCAGCACAGCAGCCCGCGCCCGGGCAGCCAGCCTTGCAGCAAAAAGCCTGCCGCCGGCGCAAGCGCGAGCAGCAGCAGGGTCTTCAGTTCCTCCTTGGGTGTTTCCTGCTTCCAGTAGCTCAGCGTCCAGCTGCAACGGAGAAAGGCCGCCGCCAGATAGGCAAGCCCCACCAGCTTCGCCCCCCAGAACAGGGTGCTGCCCCGCAGCCCCTCTGCATCCAGATAGCAGAAGCCGTTTTCGTCCCGCGCCGTCAGCAGCACCAGCAAAAGCAGTGTCACCGGTGCGGCGCTGAGCGCCAGCCTGCGGCCGTCCTCCATCCATGTATGCCCCAGCTCTGCCTCCACATACAAAAACACCAGCTGGCAGCAGCACGCCGCCAGCAGATAAAACAAAATACTGCCCCCGGCGTTCAGCCGGTAGGTCAGGGGGATGCCCAGATCCTGCCACGCGCCCAGCTGCGCCAGCGCACTGCCATGATCTACGATCGTCAGCGCCCCGGCAGACCACAGCAGCGCCGTAAACAGCCGCCCGGGCAGACTTTTATCCCGCATTTTCTGCTGCGCCCGCAGCAAGACCGCCAGCGTGACCAGACAGACCACACTGACCTGAGTATGGGCAATCGCATCCATGCCGCAACGCTCTCCTTTACCCTAGGGCGGCTTTGCGCCGTCCCGGCCCTTTTTCGCTCTTCCAACGTTCCTTTTCCGCACAGATTTATTGTACCAAATCCGTAACAAATATGCAACACAAACCGAAAAATTCATACAACAAAAAAAGACACCGGAACGTCTTTCGGCGTTCCGGTGTCTCTTGGAATCATATCACTTTGCCTGCGGATGGGCGGCATCATTGCGCAGGGCGCTTTCGCGGATCTTTTCCAGCGTCTGCTCGCTGAGGATGTGCTCTGCCTTGCAGGCGTCCTCGGCGGCGGTCTGCTCGTCCACGCCCAGCTGCACAAAGAAGTGGGTCAGCAGCTGGTGGCGGCTGTAAATGCGCTGAGCGATCTCCAGCCCGGGCTCCAGCAGGGTCAGGTTGCCTTCGCCGTCCACCGCGATATAGCCGTTCTCCCGCAGCTTTTTCATGGCGATGCTCACGCTGGCTTTGGTAAAGCCCAGCTCATTGACTACGTCAATGGAGCGCACTTTGCCCATACGCTGGCTCAGCATCAGGATCGTTTCAAGATAATCTTCTGCGGACTGGTGGATCTGCATGGTTTGTCCGGCCTCCTGCCTCATTCCCTCTGGGGGATTTTTCCGACAGGGGATGTGTACCCTCTGTCGTATGTTAAAGGATATCACACTTTTGCGGTTGATGCAAGTAATTCGCAGCAAGTTTTGTTAAACTAACCATATTTTTCTGCACAGAACTGCTGTTTTGCCGGTTTTGTACCGCGCCTGTTTTGTGCAAAGGGTGCAATTTAGAGCGCAGCCAGATAGGCCGCAGGGCCTTCCTCGTACAGGTCGCCGCCGTGGGCATCCAGCACAACGGTCAGGGGCATATCCTGCACGGTCAGGCGGCGCACCGCCTCACAGCCCAAGTCCGGCCATGCGATCACTTCCAGCGTCTGCACGCTTTTGGCCATCAGTGCACCGGCACCGCCCAGCGCAGCCAGATACACCGCGCCGTTGCGCACCACAGCCGCCTTGACGGCGGCATCCCGCTTGCCCTTGCCGATCATGATCTTGTTGCCAAGATCCAGCAGCCGGGGGCTCATGGCGTCCATGCGCCCGCTGGTGGTAGGCCCTGCCGAGCCGATGACTTCGCCCGGGCGCTCCGGGGTGGGGCCTACATAATAGATGGCGCTGCCTTCCAGATCAAAAGGCAGGGTCTCGCCCTTGTCCAGTGCTTCCATCATCCGCTTGTGTGCCTGATCCCGGGCGGTGTACACCACGCCGGAAAGCAGCACGGTATCCCCCGCCTTCAGCGGGGCAAGATCCTGCGCAGTGCAGGGGGTAGTCAGTCTGTATTCCATTCTTTTCCCCTCCTTACAGTTCCGCGCTGGCGCGGCGGGTCACATGGCAGGACACGTTCACAGCCACCGGCAGACCCGCCACATGGGTGGGCATCTGCTCAATGGCAAGGCCGAGACAGGTGGTCTTGCCGCCAAAGCCCTGCGGGCCGATGCCCAGTGCATTGATGGCGGCAAGCAGTTCCCGCTCCAGCTGGGCGTAGTAGGGGTCGGGGTTGGGGATATCCAGCGGGCGCAGCAGCGCCTTTTTGGCAAGATACGCCACCTTGTCAAAGCTGCCGCCCACGCCGATGCCCAGTACGATGGGCGGGCAGGGGTTGGAGCCTGCCAGACGCACAGTATCCACCACGAACTTTTTAAAGCCCTCCACGCCGTCGGCGGGCTTGAGCATCTGGATGCGGCTCATGTTCTCGCTGCCGAAGCCCTTGGGGGCGACGGTGATGGTGCAGCCGTCGCCGTCCACCAGATGCACCGTGATGGCGGCGGGGGTGTTGTCGCCGGTGTTGCCCCGGCGCAGCGGGTCGGCCACGATGCTCTTGCGCAGGTAGCCATCGGTGTAGCCCCGGCGCACGCCCTCGTGGATGGCGGCTTCAAAGCTGCCGTCAATGTGCACATCGGTGCCCAGCTCCACGAACACGCAGGCCATGCCGGTATCCTGACAGATGGGCAGGTCTTTTTCCTTTGCAGCGCCAAGGTTCGACCACAGCAGGTCTAACGTGTTCTTTGCCAGCGGCCACGGTTCTTCTGCCCGTGCCTTTTCCAGCGCTACCTGCACGTCCTGCGGCAGCTGGGTGTTGGCTTTAATGCAGAGCCGCGCCACCGTATCCGTAATGCTCTGTGCGGAGATCGTTCTCATGCCTGTGTCCTCCGCTTACAGCCGTGCCACGCCGGTCTCGCGGGCAGCCTTTGCCACGGCATTTGCCACAGCCTCGGCCACGCGGGGGTCGAACGCGCCGGGGATGATGTTCTCCTCGCTGCGGTCGGCATCGGTGATGAGGTCTGCAATGGCGTAGGCAGCAGCCAGCTTCATCTCATTGTTGATATCCCGGGCGCGGACGCTGAGCGCGCCCTTGAACAGGCCCGGGAAGCACAACACGTTGTTGACCTGATTGGGGAAGTCGCTGCGGCCGGTAGCCATCACGCGCACGCCGCCCGCCTTGGCTTCGTCCGGCATGATCTCCGGGGTGGGGTTTGCCATGGCAAAGACGATGGCGTCCTTGTTCATGGTCTTGCACAGCTCGGTGGTCAGGATGCCGGGGCGGGACACACCGATGAACACATCTGCGCCCTCCAGCGCTTCCTTCAGGCCGCCCTTGATCTGGCGGGGGTTGGTCACCTCGCCCAGCCAGTTCTTGTGGGCTTCGGCGCTGTTGCAGCCCTTGTACAGGGTGCCAAACTGATCCACCGCCACGATGTCCTTGGCACCGGCGGTCATGAGCATCTTGATGATGGCGGTACCGGCAGCGCCGGGGCCGTTCAGCACGATGTGCACATCCTCCATCTTCTTGCCCACCACACGCAGGGCGTTGATGAGGGCAGCAGTGACCACGATGGCGGTGCCGTGCTGGTCATCGTGGAACACGGGGATGTCCAGCTCCCGCTCCAAGGTCTCCTCGATCTCGAAGCACTCGGGGCTCTTGATATCCTCCAGATTGATGCCGCCAAAGGTGGGCGCAATGGCCTTGCAGGCTGCAATAACGCTGGCAGCATCGTGGGCGTCGATGCAGATGGGGAAGGCGTCCACGCCGCCGAACTCCTTGAACAGCACGGCCTTGCCCTCCATGACCGGCAGACCGGCTTCCGGGCCGATATCGCCCAGGCCCAGCACGGCGGTGCCGTTGGAGACAACGGCTACCATGTTGCCCTTGAAGGTGTACTTATACACATCGTCGGGGTTTTCCTTGATCTTGCGGCAGGGCTCGGCCACACCGGGGGTGTAGGCGGTGGACAGGTCGTCACGGGTGGCGACTTCCACCTTGCTCACGATGCCCACCTTTCCCTTGTGGGTCTCGTGCATTTCCAGAGCTGCTTTATTGTAATCCAT
>ENA-UOOC01003897-UOOC01003897.1-human-gut-metagenome-genome-assembly--contig:-C48old-NODE-3897-length-9942-cov-3.747952_pt1 | contig 9942 bp, 8 predicted proteins | sample MGYA00242469_ERZ724016 | MGnify/ENA metagenome assembly ERZ724016 | reverse complement strand
GGAATTCAGGGAAAAGGTGCGCTGCTGGTTTCTGAAATTCAAGGCGATTATTTTAATGTAGTGGGGCTGCCTGTTGCAAAGCTGAATCAAGTACTGAAAGAATATGAAATTGCAAGATAAGAAAAGGATGCAACATGAATAAGAAAGAATTGAATGAACTGCGCCGCAATTTTTCGGAATCGAGTGATTTATTTACCTTAAATCACGTCGTGACGGCGTTTGTAGATGCAGAGAAGGAAATTCGCTGCCAGAGTTCCCGTGCCTTTCACAACATTCCCTCAGAAGAGAGCGAATGTTTTATGCGTACCCTGAAACGGGTGTTGGCAGGAACGCTTGGAAAAGGGCTGCTGGAATATGAATTCCCCAATGAAGCCTATGAACCGGATGCGCCGCAAGGTGTGCTATACGCTGCACTGGAATCCAAGCTAAAGGATGATGCCGCAGTCAATACCATGCTGCACCATATTGTCAACAACATGGAGTATGTTTCTACTTATGCCATTTTGATTGGACATTGCACCTATACGGTATTCCGAAAGAACAAAAGTGATGAGATTGATCCATATGACAGTCACGATTATTCCTTTTTGGTTACGGCGATCTGTCCGGTGGAATTGCGGGTGGATGGCTTGATTTATCAGGAAGAGGAAAATGCAATTGTTCGGAAGTCAGAGTATGACCGCATTGTTGCAGAAATTCCAACAGATGGCTTCCTGTATCCGACTTTTACGGGACGTGGGCCGGATGTCAACCATGTTTTATATTCTGCCAACAAGCCGAAAAAAGTAAATATCAGCATGGTAGAAGAAGTTCTGGGCTGTACATTTACGGTTACTGCACAGGAGGAAAAGGCAACCTTCCAATCCATGATGGAAACGGTAGTTGGAGAGGAATTGAACTATACAGTCATTACCGGCGTCAATGAAAAGATTCAGGAAATTGCGGCGGAGCATAGCAATGATGCAGATATTCCGGTTATTGATGACATCCATATTCGGGATATGCTCTTAGATACCGGTGTAAGCGAAGAAACCGCAAAAAAAATGCAAACCGCTTATCGGGAGAATACCCAGAATAAGCCGTTTGCAGCTTGTAATTTAATGGAATCCAAAACCGTGATTCGAACAGAAGACATTACCATTCAGATCGGTAAGGAAGCAACAGATAAAGTGCGTACCCAAGTCATTGATGGGCGGCGCTATTTGTTGATTGATCTGGATGATCCAAGCATTGACATCAATGGAATCAAAACACAGTTGCTGGAATCCCATCCGGCAGAGCAGCCGGATGCAGATTCCGCAACAGAACTTACTGAATCAGTTCCAGATCTTTGATGTTTTTCTCTTTTACTTTTATTTGATAGGTATCGGAATAGCCAGTGATCGTATCCTGATGCTTCTGGCTGATCAAATCCTTGTTGACCAGCACCTTCCAGGTTGGCGTGTCGTTTTTCTGAATGAAATACAGAATGTGATATCCATAGGAACTTTCCACAATGCCGGTATCACCTGGTTTTCGTGCATCATCAAAGCACCAGTCATTAAAGGATGTAACCATTTCGCCTGGATATACATCTTCATAGAGTCCTTTTTCTGCGGTGTCCTCCGAATATTTTTCAGCCAATTCGCTGAAGGAATCTTCGGTTTGGGCACCGTTTTTCCATTCCTGATAGATGGCTTCTGCCTGTGCTTTGGCTTCCTCATCTGATGCATAGGAGTCACTGCGGATGAGAATATGCCGTACATTGACGGTAGGAGCCTCTTCTCGTTCCGGCTGGGTGAGCAGCAGGCAAACCGTGAAGCTGTTGCTGGATTCGCTTTGGAAAATCTGTGAATCTCCGACCGCAGCGTTTTCATCAAAGATCCATTCACTAATGGCAGAACCTTCTGTATAGCCGATGTTTTCCTGATAGGTTTTCTCGACTGCCTGCTGAATTTCCAGCTGAGAAAGTTCCTGATCGGATTGTTTATAGTAGTTGGAAACCCAGGATTGGAATGCAGATAGATCCTTGCAGGTTTCCAGAGACTTTGCGTAATTTGCCGCTTCCTCTTGGGTCAGATAAAGTCCGGTTTGCGCAGATTGTGCTTCATAGGAAAATGTAAAGGTTGCATAGTCGCAGGTTTCATAATTTTTCGCATGTTCCTGGAAATATGTGTCCATTTCTTCCTCTGTATTTTCCAAGGAATCTTGCAGCTGCTGATTATAATAGGTGGCTTTTTTCTGAATCTCCATGCAGGTGCGAATATCCTCTTTTGTAACAACATCTGGATATTCCGACATGTCTATGGCATTCAGTTCCTTTTCCATGTCATCTTTCTGCTCTTGCGTCAAGGAAAAACCATTTGCATCGGCTGCTTCTGCCAAAACCAGTAGATCTTGTACGGATTTTTCGGTTGTGGATAGTAAATAATCGTACCAGGATTGATCTTCATCGTGCGGCTGATCTTGTAGCGGTTTTGTAACATCTAAGCCATAGGAACTCTTGAGAGTATCCGCAGAATAATAATTCAGGTAGGTATTGTACATCCGCTTTAGATAGTAAGACATCATCGCTTGGGAAACTCGATAGTGATCTGATTTCATTGCTGTTCTGGCATGCGTCATAATCGCATCATCGTGATAAACGACAATCGTACCGGTTGCAGCACCGCCTAATAGAACAACTGCAATTGCGCCAATGAGCACACGTTTCCGAATGCTTTTTCGTTTTTGCTTTTGTACTTCTTCTTTTCGCTGCGCTTTCTTTTCAGCAGACAACGTATTGTGCTTTTTGGTCGAACTTTTTTTCTTCATGATAATTATGTACTCCTAAATGGTTGAATCCATGGTGGTGGAAAGGCATGCAGAATGCTCAGGATTTTTTTACAAGATCCAGAATGATCTGACTGCAAGTGTCAATGCCAATGGCACTGGTATCCAGGCACAGGTGATAATTCTGCGCAACGCCCCACTGGCGGTCGGTATAATATTTATAGTATACTTTTCTTTTTTTATCTTTCTCACGCAGGAATTTTTCCGGTTTGTCCAGCTTTTCCTGGTAAATGTTCAGCACACGATCGATACGGAATGCCATATTGGCATGAATAAAAACGTTGAAACAGTCGGTACGGTCACGCAGGATGTAATCTGCACAGCGGCCAACAATGACGCAGTTTCCTTTTTCTGCCAGTTCCCGAATGATTTTGTGCTGATAGGTATATAGCTGATCGCTGGTAGAAAGCGTGCCTGCTGCCCCTATGTTATTGAGGGAAAGGTTGAAGAGCAAGCTGCTGGTAAATCCGGCATATTCGCCGTTTTCCTTCACGAATGCCTCTGCAAATCCGCTTTCTTTTGCAATTTTTGTAACCAGTTCATTGTCATAGTAGGCATAGCCCAGTGCATCGGCAACTTTTTTTCCAATGGTTCTTCCGCCGCTTGCAAATTCACGGCTAATGGTGATGATACGATACATGAAAATTCCTCCTTTTTCAGTTGTTAGGTAGTTTCTGTAGCAGCATCGGAATCCGATGTTTGTTCTTCGGAAGAAGGGGCAATGTAATCTTCTAAATGATTGGAAATGGCATCGTTGGTTCCGGACTTATCGCACAGTGCAATGGCATATACCAAGTTTAAATCAGACCGATTGATGTAGATGGCAGTCATTTTTAACGATTCATTGTCTTTGGTTCCAGTGAAAACAATTTTATGTGCCGGGTAAGTTCCGATTTGAAAGCTGGAATAATCCACCAGTGCAACATCCTGAATCTGTTCCTTTGCAATGGATAAATAACTTTCAGAAGTTAGTGCTGCAAAAGTTGTATTCTCTACCGTTCCGTTTGTAACGCCAAAGGTGATGGTGTCGCCGCTTTCGGAATCATCCGGCACGCCGACAGCTGGGACAGTAGAAAGTGTATCTCCGTCTGGCTTTTCCTGAAAAGACCATCCATCCGGCAAATTAACGGTGCATTGATAAGCGTCCGGTAATTTGTAGGGAAGTGCCTGTAAGGTCTGGTGAGATGCAGTTGTTGTACCGGTTACCGTGCCGGACGTTGTATCAAACTGTAGGCTCTTTACGGAGTCCGCTATGGAATTGGTATAGGAGGTGTCCGTAATTGCATACGTAATGGCACAGGAGTATCCGTTTTCGTAATCGGTTAAATTGGTGAAGATAGAAGTAATATAACAGGTTGTTCCGGATAGCGTTCCGGTTGCAGAAATGCGATAAGCCGGGAATCCACTGATGGTGACCGACTCAAAGGCGGAAACCTTTACATTTTCAAACGTATACCGTGCATAGGATGCAATGATCTCTTCCCCGGTTAAAGCGGAAAACGTATTGAAGTCGATTGCATCCTGTGTCGAAATGGTGATGCAGTTTCTGCCTGCCTGGTCAATGGCAACCATACCATCTTCGCCGATATCATGGCTGGAGCCGGGCTGTACTGCTTGGTCATCAATCATACAAAACGCACCTGGAATAGAAACAGACATTCCGTAAGAAGCCGCATGAATGGTAATGGGTTCTTGGGTTTCTGATTCTTCCTCTTCTACTGCACTTTTTTCATCGGTTGCAGTTGTAAGCGGGGATACGTTGGGGTCGATTGTTTGACAGCCTGTACAAACAGCCAACAGGGTAACCAGGCTGCACGTGCAGCCAATCGTGCGAATCCATTTCATCATAGTATTGATTCCTCTTCCTTGATCACTTTTTTCTTTTATTTTACAGGAAAGTGACAAATCTGTCAAGTAGCTGCCAAAAGTTTTAGGCTTTTTGGCAAGCAGGAGCAGATGCGAAAAACCTGCACCCTTTCCGTGTTTGTTCTATGCTGCTTGGCAATGCACCTTATCGGGCATAGAACACACGTTTACATGTGCAGGTTTTTCAATTTGAGAACAATCGTTTAGTCTTCTAAAGCAGCTTTTCCTTCGGATGCAATGACGGTTTTATACCACTTTCCGGAATCCTTGACCGTGCGTTTCTGAGTCTGGTAATCTACATGAATCAGACCAAACCGCTTGTCATATCCATCTGCCCATTCAAAGTTATCCAAAATAGACCAGTATAGGTATCCCATGAGTTCTGCGCCATCTTCTCCTGCTTTGCAGAGCGCACGCAGATAACGCTTTAAGAAATCGATTCGCTGCGGATCGTGTACTGCTCCATCCAGGTGCACCCAGTCATGTCCAGCCATCCCGTTTTCACTGATGAGGATGGGAACCCCATAACGCTCATGCAAAAACAGCGGAGACCAGTAAAGTGCTTCCGGCGTAACCGGCCAGCCCATTTGTGTTCTGGGACAACCAATGAATGCGTTTTCCGCATATCCATCCGGATTTTGAACAGCTCGGCTTTCATAGATGTTAACACCATAGAAGTCCACTTTTTGGGAAATGCATTCCAGATCGCCTGGCTGAATGTCCGGCATATTGTCACCGAGCTTTTCATAGGCTTCCTTTGGATAATCGCCTAGGAGCATGGGATCAGCCCACCAGGAAATATCAAAAACGAAATCATCTGCATGAATGGCAAAGCTGTCTTGTTTTGCCCGTGCAACTGCCTCTGGAGAAGCATCCTTCGGGGTGCAGCAGGGTGTTGCCAATGCAAAACCAACGAGGGGTTCCTGTTTCGCATGGCTTCGAATGATTTGAACCGCTTTTCCGTGGGCAAGCAGAACATGATGGGAAATGGTAGCCAGATCCTTTTCCTGTAGTGTCTGGAACGGCGCAAACTTGCCGATCTGGTAGCCGCAGCCTACAAAAACAGATGGTTCATTGATGGTCATCCAGTAGCGAACACGATCTGACAAACAATCTACCACTACTTTTGCATAGGCAGCAAACCAGTCCGGAGAAGCTGGATTCAGCCAGCCACCTTGCTTATGCAGTGCATAAGGGTAATCCCAGTGGAATAAGGTAATCATTGGCTCAATGCCATTTTTCAACAGTTCATCTACCAAATTAGAATAAAATTGCAGCCCTGCTTCATTCACCGTACCGGTTCCATCTGGCAGAATTCGGGTCCAGCTAATGGAGAATCGATAATAACGAATGCCCATTTCTTTCATCAGGGCAATATCTTCTTTATAACGATGGTACTGATCGCAGGCGACGTTTCCATTTTCACCGTGTGCAATATGTCCCGGTGTCTGGCAGTATGCATCCCAGATGTTGCGTCCTTTTCCGTCTTCCTGATAAGCACCTTCTACTTGATAGGCAGCCGATGCGGCGCCCCATAAAAAATTTTTTGGAAATTGCATCGTAACACGCTTCCTTTCAATGAATTTGTATTGTTATTATAACTGAATTTCCACAATAATTCTAATAGAATTTTTTGAAAATTTTATAATATTTTGATACATTTCCAAAAAAATGGAGTTGCTTTTCTTTTATGGAATTACGTCTTTTATCCAGTTGAAATTGTTATGCTTGACAAACCGGAAGGGCAGTGCTTATAATGGAAGGAATGGGAACATGTCCTTGAATCAGAAAGGGAAAGTGAGGCAGATTGAGGATGCATCTAACAGAGCGAATCCTGCAGCGGATCATTCCGCATGCGCAGGATGTGGAGAATCCAGCTGTTCGAAAGGCGTATGGTACGTTTGCCAGTATCGTTGGAATTGGTTGTAATTTATTTTTGTTTGTGTTAAAATACATTATGGGAACATTCGGTAATTCGGTTGCGATTTTATCGGATGCCTTTAACAATTTATCGGATAGTGCAAATTGCCTGATTATGCTGTTCGGCTATAAAATGGCTGCCAAACCGGCAGATCGAAAGCACCCGTTTGGACACGGCAGAGCAGAATACCTGACTTCCATGGGAATTGCGGTTGTTATTTTGTTGATGGGCTTGGAACTGTTGAAAGATTCTGTGGATAAGATTTTGCATCCGGAGCCGGTTTCTTTTCAGGTTCTGATTCTTGTATCTTTGATTGGATCCATTGCCATCAAACTGGGAATGGCTGCTTTCTATCATGCTTTGGGACGCAGGGTACAGTCTGGTGTTTTGGAAGCATCCGCAAAGGACAGCCGCAATGACTGCGTTGCCACCGGATCTACCATTTTGGCATTGCTTGCTGCATTGGTAACCGATTGGCCGGTGGATGGAATCATCGGAATTTTTGTATCCATTTTGATCTTGAAAACAGGATATGATATCATTCGAGATACAATGGACGATTTGCTTGGCCGTCCGGCAGATCCGGAACTTGTCAAGCAAATTCATGAGATGTTGGAGGAAGAATCGCATATTTTAGGCATTCATGATCTGATGCTGCATAACTATGGCCCCGGTCATGTCATTGGAAGCTGTCATGCTGAAGTGCGCAGTGACGAGAATTTTGCACAGATTCATGATGTTATTGATCGTGCAGAGCGGGAAATTCAGGAAAAGTTAGGCATTTTGATGACCATTCATATGGATCCGCTGGAGTTGGATAATGCATTGGTGGTGCAGTGTGCACAGCAAGTGCGGGAAATCATCCACGGATTGGATCCGAATTTGTCTATGCATGATTTTCGTTTAATAGCAGGCGAACGGGAACGAAACTTTATATTTGATTTGGTGGTTCCGTTTGACTGCATGTATGAAAATGAAGAATTACAGGAATTGATTGAGGCAGCCTTGAATGAGATGGAACCGGTTTTGTGTCATGCTGTGATTACATTTGACCGGGATTTTGCTGCGTAAGGAGAGAAAAGCCATGCAAATTGAAATTGCCGCATTTTTGCAGCAACTGGATGCCTTGCTACAAAACAATCAATTGGAGCAGGCACGTATTTATTTGGAACAGGCGTTGCAGCAAGCCAAACAGGAGCAGGATTTTTCTGCCTTGATGACCATTTATAATGAATGGATTGGCTTTTGTCGGGATACCGGAGACTTTTCCGCTATGCTGACTGCTTGCAGGGAATTAAAAGAATTGATGCAGGCACATCATTTGGAGGGAACGCAGGCTTATGCCACGTCATGCTTGAATATTGCCAATGCGTTTCGTGCTGCCGGAAAGCATACGGAATCCTTGCAGCTGTATCAGGAAGTAGCGGCAATTTACCGGAAATTACTACAACCAGATGATTTGCTGATGGCAAGCTATTACAACAATTTGGCGCTGTTGTATCAGGAAATGCAGGATCATGAACAAGCCTGCACAGCGCTTCAGCATGCATTAGAAATTGTACGGTGCAAGGAAGGTGCAGATAGCTTAAAGGTTGCTATTTCCAGCAGCAATTATGCATCTTCTTTGTTGCAGCTTGGAAAAATAGAAGAAGCGCTGCAACAGCTTCACACTGCACTGGATCTTTTTTCGACGTGTGAAACAAGCGATTTTCATTATAGTGCGGCTCTTTCTGCAATGGGAGAAGCACAGTACCGACTGGGCAATTATCCGCAGGCAGATGACACAAGAAAATTTGCAGACGGTCTATCAGAAGCTCCCACCACATGCGCTGTCCGGAAAAGAACTTTGCAAACAATATTATGAGACTTATGGGGCGCCTATGATTCGGGAACAATTTCCAGCTTATGAAAAACGGATTGCGGTTGGTATGATTGGCCCTGGATCGGATTGCTATGGATTTGATGATGTCCTTTCAGAAGATCATGATTTTGGACCGGCTTTCTGAATGTGGCTGACACCGGAAGATTATGATGCAATTGGAGAAAAGCTCCAAGCGGCATATGAGGCGCTCCCGGATACATTTTGCGGAGTCAAACGCTTGGTAACACCGGAAGGAAGCAATCGGTTTGGTGTCTTTTCTATTCCGCAGTTTTTCCAGATGATCTTGCAGCATGCTGTTCCAAGCAAACCAGATGATTGGTATGCATTGGAAGAAGCGGATTTGTTTACGACCTGCAAGGGTGCACTATATCGGGATGATCTGGGTGTTTTTTGTACCGAACGCGGAAAACTAATGGCATATTATCCGGATGAAGTATGGTACCGGAAACTTGCACAAGCCGCAGCGTGTGCAGCACAGGCAGGGCAATATAACTATTCCCGTATGGCAAAACGGAAGGATTGGGTTGCAGTTCAGCTTGCAAAAGCAAAATTTTTGCGGCATGCAATGGAACTGGTGTATTTGTTGAATCGTCAGTATGCCCCTTATGACAAATGGATGCGAAGGGGATTGGAGTCCTGCCGGACGCTGCGTCAAGTTGTTCCCATGCTGGAAAAGTTGGTGCAGATACCAGATGTTACAGAGTCGGAGCGTGCTGCCGATCAGATGGAACAAATTGCAGCGGAATTGCTGCAAGGGCTTGCTGCAATTGGAATTACGCCGCATGCAGATCGGAATTATTTGGCGGATTGTGTTCCTGCCCTGCTGGAAAAGGCGGAAGATGCCAAGCGGCTGGAACTGGTCGATACTTTGGTGCAGATGGAATGGGAAGCATTCGATCAAGTTCAGAATATCGGTGGACGTGCCGATTGTCAGGATGATTGGGAGACATTTTCCATCATGCGGAAAAGTCAGTATCGCACCTGGGAATTGCCTATGCTGAAAAGTTTTCTGCAAGATTTTCAACAGGCAGCGGAAAGAGGGTGGAATCTTATTACGGAAAAATATGCCCGCATGATGGAAACCACACATCCAGACGAATATGCGGCGATTGCCGATCAACTGCCGCCTTTGACCGATCGGCAAAAGGCGATCATTGCAGAAATTACAGCGATTCAGGTACAATGGATGGAAGCATTTCAGAAAGAATATCCCAAACTTGCCCATCAGGCACGGGTGATTCATACTGCCGAGGATACCGTATGGCAAACTTCTTATGAAACTTATCTGCGTGGGGAGCTTTCTACGTATTCTGAGCAGACGTTGGCATTATACGGTGCATGGATTGTATCGCTGTTTCGGAGCAAACAGAATCTGGCGAAAAAAATTATGGAGCAAACGGTACATTTTTATGGGTATGCTTCTTTGGAAGAAGCGGAAGCGCACGAAAGCTAATTACCATTT
>ENA-UOOC01003877-UOOC01003877.1-human-gut-metagenome-genome-assembly--contig:-C48old-NODE-3877-length-9977-cov-4.559363_pt1 | contig 9977 bp, 10 predicted proteins | sample MGYA00242469_ERZ724016 | MGnify/ENA metagenome assembly ERZ724016 | reverse complement strand
ACTTCAATAAGTTCTTTAGTATTTGCTGTTTATTATATAGTTAAGAGTATAACGATATACAAAATAAATAAGAAAAAATATTTTATGGATAGAATGAAAGAAATAATAGATAAAGATAATGAAGAAGATGAATAAAAATGTATATTTGGAAGGACGGAAATGAAATATGAAAAGCATGACTGGATATGGAAGAGCAAAGCTACAAAAAGAAAGTAGAGAATATATTGTAGAAATAAAATCTGTAAATCATAAATATTTAGATATGAATATTAAACTCCCTAGAAATTTATTTTGTATGGAAGATAGAGTAAGAAAAAGCATATCTAATAAGATTTCCAGAGGAAAAATTGATGTATTTATAACATACATAAATAATGGCATAGAAGGGAAAAATATATTAATAAACAAAGATATTGCAAGGTTGTATATAAAAGAATTAGAAGAATTGGCAAATGAAAATAACATAGCAAGTGGACTAAGAGCAACGGAAATATCAAAGCTTCCTGAAGTTTTAAATATTGCAATAGACGAAGATGACGAAGACAAAATATGGAGTGACCTTAATGAGTGTTTAGAGGAAGCATTAAGCAATTTTGTTAACATGAGAGAGACAGAAGGAGAAAGAATAAAATTAGATTTGGAAGAAAGACTAAATGAAATAAATGAGAATGTTGCAAAAATTATTCAAAATTCAACTGGACTTATAGAAGAATATGTAGTAAAATTAAGAAATAGAATTAAAGAAATGCTTGACACAGACATTGTGGATGAAACAAGACTTGCTCAAGAAATAGTTATATATTCAGACAAAATATCAATTGAAGAAGAAATAACAAGAATTAAAAGTCATATAGAACAATTTAGAACACTATTAGATGAAAAAGATCCTATAGGCAAAAAAGCAGACTTTATTATACAGGAAATGAATAGAGAAACAAATACAATGGGGTCTAAATCTGGAAGTATTGATATAATAAATTTAGTAATAAAGATAAAAACACAAATAGAAGACATAAGAGAGCAAATACAAAATATTGAATAATCACAAAAATTTTTCAAAGTGATTTGAGGAAATGGAGGACTTATGCAATTAATTAATATTGGATTTGGTAATATAGTTTCAGCGAATAGGATAATAGCAATAGTTAGCCCTGAGTCGGCACCAATAAAAAGAATTGTTCAAGTGGCAAAAGACGAAGGAAGAGCAGTAGATGCCACATATGGAAGAAGAACAAGAGCAGTTTTAATAATGGATTCTGGACATGTTATATTGTCAGCAGTGCAACCAGAAACAGTAGCAGGAAGACTAGATAAAGAAGACACAAATGATACAATAGTAGAAGAAAAAAATGATTAAGAGGAGATGATAACCATGATGGTAAAACCAACAGTTGTAGAATTATTAAAAAGAGTAGATAACAGATTTGAACTTGTTATAGCAGTTTCAAAAAGAGCTAGGCAGATAGCAGCAGGAAGTGAAATATTAACTGATGTAGATGAGGAAGCACCAGTAACATTAGCAGCAAACGAAATAGCAGAAGGAAAGGTGAAAGTAGTATGCTAGTATTATTATCAGGTGTATCTGGTGCAGGCAAAGACACAGTAAAGCAAGAATTAATAAAAAGAAACAAAAATGTAGAATCATTACCTTCGTACACAGATAGAGCACCAAGGAATAATGACATACCAGGTGTAACATATAATTTTGTGACTACGCAAGAATTTGAAAGAATGATAGAACAGGGTGAATTATATGAGTATTCTAAACATCATGAACACTACTATGGAACTTCTAAAAAGCTATTAAATGAAAAAATAAATAATGGAACAATAATAGTAAAGGATATAGAAGTAAATGGAGTAGAAAATCTTTTAAAAATATTAAAAAACGATTTAGAAATAGTAACTATATTTTTAAAAGTTCCAAAAGAAGAGCTTCGAAAAAGGCTAGAGGCAAGAGAAGATAAGCAAAGCCCAGAGGAAATAGAGCTTAGATTAAATAGATTAGAATATGAAGAATCTAAAATAGGAATGTACGATTATGTAATAAAAAATGATGATTTAGATAGAACATTAAGAATAATTGAGGAAATAATAAAACACTAATAACAAACATTAGTGTTTTTCTTTTAATTTTTTACAGATAATGATATACTATAATAAAATCAAATTAAGGAAAGATAAAAATGGTAGCAGAAGTAATTATACAAAGTAATGCAAAGGAATTAAATAAAACATTTGACTATAATGTACCTGATAGTTTAGAAAATACAATAAAAATAGGTAGTAGAGTTTTAGTGCCATTTGGAAATATGAAGACTTTGGAAGATGGTTTTGTTATTGGACTAAAGCAAAGTTCGGAATATAAATTAAAAGATATTTCAAGTGTACAAGAAAACTATATTGATGAAAATAAGATAATGATAGCAGAATGGATGTCAAATAGATATTTCTGCAACATAGCAGATTGCCTAAAATTGATGTTGCCACCGGGGAAAAGAACTAAAATTTTAACAAATAGAATTAAAGAAAAAAAACAGTTATATGTAATGCTAAAAAAAGATAAAGAAGAAATAGAAAAAGATATAGAAAATAAAAAAATTAAAGCAGACAAGCAAATAAGGGTGTTAAACTTTTTATGTGATAATGAAGGAGCTTTTGTAACAGAAATAGAAGTGTTTACAGATACTACAAAAGCAGTTATAGACAATTTGGAAAAAAAAGGATATGTAGAAATAGCAGAAAAACAAATTGAAAGAAATCCTTTTATTCATAAAGTTACTACTAAAAGCTCCAAAAAAGAACTTACAGTAGAACAGCAAAATGCATATGATAAGATAAATGATGCAATGAAGGAACAACTTTTTTCGGAGTTTTTAATATATGGTGTTACAGGTTCTGGAAAAACAGAAATTTATTTGCAATTAATAGAAAACTGTTTAAAAAATGATAAAAGTAGCATAATGCTTGTTCCAGAAATTTCACTTACACCACAAACAGTAGATAGATTTATTGCAAGGTTTGGAGAAGATAAGATAGCAGTATTACATAGCAAGCTATCAATTGGGGAAAAATATGACCAATGGAATAAAATAGAAAGAGGAGAGGCAAAAATTATAATAGGACCAAGAAGTGCTATATTTGCACCGGTAAATAACCTTGGACTAATAGTAATAGATGAAGAACATGATAGCTCATATAAATCTGAAACAACTCCAAAATATAGTGCGAAAGAAGTGGCAAGATATATAGCAAGACAAAATAATATATGCCTTGTTTTAGGAAGTGCAACACCAGATATAGAGACATATTTTAAAGCAGAAAAGCAAGAGATTAATCTATTAGAATTAAAAAATAGAGCCAATAATTCTAAATTACCAGATGTGAAAGTTGTAGATTTGCGAGAAGAAATATTGTCTGGAAATAAATCGATGATAAGTCGAGAATTACACAACGAAATAGAAACTAATTTAAAAAATAAAAAACAAACAATTTTATTTTTAAACCGAAGAGGATTTTCTACATTTATAATGTGTAGGGATTGTGGATATACTGTAAAATGTAAAAATTGTGATATAACATTAACATATCATTTAAACACAAATAAGCTAAAATGCCATTATTGTGGATTTGAAACAAATGCTGTAACAATATGCCCAGAATGTAAAAGTAATAATATTAGATATTTTGGAACAGGAACGCAAAAGTTGGAAGCGGAAATAAATAAAATGTTTCCAACAGCTAAGACAATTAGAATGGATGTTGATACTGTAAGCAAAAAAAATTCTCATGAAGAAATATTGGATAGATTCAAAAATGAAAATATAGATATTTTAATAGGAACACAAATGGTAGTAAAAGGTCATCACTTTCCAAATGTAACTTTAGTAGCTGTTATTGCAGCAGATGGAAGCTTAAATATTGATGATTTTAGAGCGAATGAAAAAACATTTCAAATTTTAACGCAAGTTGCTGGAAGGGCAGGCAGAGAGCAAGAAAAAGGTAGAGTAATTATACAAACATATAATCCAGACAATTTTAGCATAGAATGTAGTAAAGAGCAAAATTATGATTTATTTTATGAAACAGAGATAAAACTTAGAAAACAATTGAAATATCCACCATTTTGCGATATAATAACAATAGGTATTTCTTCAGAAGATGAAAAGACAACGATTGAAACAATAAAAAAATTACATACTTATTTAAAGAAAAAAATTAAAACAGATAATATAGGCGTAATATTATATAGTCCATTACCGGCCCCAATAGATAAGATAAAAAACAAATATCGTTGGAGAATGATTATTAAATGTAAATTTGGAGAAGATATAGTAAAATTTATAAATGGAATGTTAGAAGAATACAATAAATATAAAAAAAATAATACAAAAATAAGCATAGCGTTAAATCCATCAAATATGAGCTGAAAATAATTTCTTTGTGGAGCATATGCAAGTTAAGGAGGAATAGAACAAGAAAATGGCAATAAGAGTGGTAAGAGAAAATGGAGATGAAATATTAAGAAAAAAATCTAGAGAAGTAGAAAGTATAGATGACAAAATAAGAGAAATATTGGACGATATGGTGGAAACACTTCACAAATATAATGGAGTGGGACTTGCTGGACCACAAATAGGAATATTAAAGAGAATAATAGTAATAGATTTATATGATGACAAAGGGCCAATGAAACTAATAAATCCAGCAATTGTTAAAGAAAAAGGAAAACAAGAAGTTGAAGAAGGATGCTTAAGTTTTCCAAATCAATATGGAAAAATAATAAGACCGGCTGAAGTTACAGTTGAGGCACTTAATGAAAATGGAGAAAAAGTAAAAATAAAGGCAAAAGAACTACTAGCACAAGCACTTTGCCATGAGATAGACCATTTGAATGGAATATTATTTGTGGATAAAATTTTACCAGGCACATTAGAATATGTAGAACCTAAGAATTAATATGAGAACAAGGAGGGGTTGATTTGAATATAGTTTTTATGGGAACACCAGACTTTGCAGTTGAATCGCTTAAGAGCTTACAACAAGCGGGCAATAATATTTTAGCAGTTGTTACAAATATAGATAAACCTAGAGGAAGGGGAAATAAGGTATTGGGAACACCTGTAAAAGAGTATGCAATAGAGCATAATATAAAAATCTATCAACCTTTTAAAGTTAGAGACAATGTAGAGTTTATAAATGAAATGGAAGAACTAAAACCAGATTTATTTTGCGTAGTAGCATATGGAAAAATATTACCACAAGAATTGCTAGATATACCTAAATATGGATCTGTGAATGTGCATGGGTCACTTCTTCCTAAATATAGGGGAGCTGCTCCAATACAATGGGCAATATTAAATGGAGACAAGACAACAGGGGTAACTACAATGTTTATGGAAGCTGGAATGGACACAGGAGATATGATATTAAAAGAAGAGGTTGAAATTGGAGAGAATGAAACAACAGGAGAATTATGGACAAGACTAGCAAAGATAGGTGGAAAATTATTAGTTGAAACAGTTGATTTAATTGAAAAAGGCGAGGCTCCAAGAGAAAAGCAAAATGATAAATTTTCTATGGCTCCAATGCTAAAAAAGGAAATGGCACAAATAGATTGGGAAAACAGGACTGCAAGAGAAATTAAAAATTTGGTAAGAGGGTTAAACCCAATAATGGGAGCATACAGCACAATTAATGGGAAAAAAATAAAATTCTGGAAAGTTAATGTTATAGAAGAAAAAACTTTGTATGATATGTTTCCAGATTTAAGTGAATATTCATACAAAATGCGAGAAATTATACCAGGAACTGTTTTATTTTCAGGGGATAAAAATGGACTATATATAAAGGCGATAGATGGAATTATAGAAGCTGTGGAAGTACAAGCAGAAAACTCAAAAAAAATGCATATTTTAGAATTTTTAAGAGGAAATAATATACAAGCCGGAAATGTGTTTGAAAATGCTTGATTTTTTTTCCAGAATGTGCTAAAATATATATGTTGCAAAACATTTTATACCTTTTACTTAATTTAAGGATTAATACTCCTCTTAAATTCAGTTTAAGGCAAATTAAATATAGGAGGGAAAACAATGACAAAGGAAAGAAAACAAGAAATTATTGAGACTTATAAAAGAGAAGAAAAAGATACTGGTTCTCCAGAAGTTCAAATAGCTCTTTTAACAGAAAGAATCAATGAATTAACAGCTCATTTAAAAGTTCATATGAAAGATAATCATTCAAGAAGAGGACTTTTAAAAATGGTAGGTGCAAGAAGAAACTTACTTAACTACTTAGCTAAAAAAGATGTTCAAAGATATAGAGACATCGTTGAAAAATTAGGATTAAGAAAATAATTTACAATTTGGACGTTTTGCTTTTATGCCAAACGTCCAAATTTACGAATATTATCTTAGTTAAAAAGGAAAAATATTAAGGTATTAAAAGCAATAAAAATTAGAAAGTAGCTTGTATCATGTGCTACTAAATATAGCATATAATAGAGGTTACGCTAATTTTCATATTGCTTATAATATAAATAAAATAAAAAGGAGAAAAATTTATGTTTAAAAAATACGAAACACAATTAGCAGGAAGAACTTTATCAATTGAAACAGGAAAAATTGCAGAACTTGCAAACGGAAACGTAGTAGTACGTTATGGCGAAACAGTTGTTATGGTAAACGTAACAGCAGCAAAAGAACCAAAAGAGGGAATAGACTTTTTCCCACTATCAGTAGATTATGAAGAAAAACTATATGCAGTAGGTAAAATCCCAGGAGGATTTACAAAAAGAGAAGGAAAACCAGCAGATAAAGCAATTTTAACATCAAGAGCAATTGACAGACCTTTAAGACCATTATTTCCAAAAGATTTTAGAAATGATACATGTGTTGTAGCAACTGTATTATCAGTAGATCCAGACAATAGTCCAGAAGTATGTGCTATGATCGGTGCATCAGCTGCACTTTCTATATCAGACATTCCATTTGGAGGTCCTACAGCAGCAGTAGCAGTTGGATATGTTGATGACCAAATAGTTATAAACCCAACATTAGCACAAAGAGAAAAAAGCAGATTAACATTAACAGTAGCAGGAACACTTGAAAAAATCACTATGATAGAAGCTGGTGCTGACGAAATACCAAATGATACAATGCTTGAAGCAATTAAAACAGCACATGAAGAAATTAAGAAAATATGTAACTTTATTTCTGACATCAAAGCAGAAATAGGAAAACCAAAATTTGAATACAAATCATTTGCTACAGATCCAGAAGTATATAACGAAATAGTAGCAAACTTCAAAGACAGAATGTATCAAGATGTACAAGCTACAGATAAAACTGTAAGAGATGCAAACATTGAAAAAATCACAGAAGATATTACAGCATATTTTGTAGAAAAGTACGGAGAAGAAGCTGCAGAAGAAAAGAAAACAGATATTGCAGACAGCGTACATGACTTAGAAAAAGCTTGTGTAAGAGAAATGATTCTAGAAGAACATAAACGTCCAGATGGAAGAAAAATAGACGAAATAAGACCACTTTCATGTGAAGTTGGTGTACTTCCAAGAGTACATGGTAGTGCAATATTTACAAGAGGACAAACTCAAGTAATGTCTATAGTAACATTAGGAACAAGTAGTGAAGCACAAGAATTAGACGGTTTAGATGAAGAAACAACAAAAAGATATATGCATCAATATAACTTCCCAGCATATAGTGTTGGTGAAGCAAGAACATCAAGAGGACCAGGCAGAAGAGAAATTGGACATGGTGCTTTAGCAGAAAAAGCATTAGTACCAGTTATTCCATCAGAAGAAGAATTCCCTTATGCTATAAGAGTTGTATCAGAAGTATTATCTTCAAATGGTTCAACATCACAAGCAAGTATATGTGGAAGTACATTAGCATTAATGGATGCAGGTGTTCCAATTAAAAAGCCAGTAGCAGGAATATCAACAGGACTTGTAACATCAAAAGAAAATCCAAATGATTATATAATGCTTACAGATATTCAAGGAATAGAAGATTTCTTTGGAGATATGGATTTTAAAGTTGGTGGAACAAAGGATGGTATAACAGCAATACAAGTAGACATTAAAAACGATGGTTTAACATATGATATTATTAAACAAGCTTTTGAAAGAACAAAAGTAGCAAGAGATTATATATTAGACGAAATAATGTTGAAACAAATAGCAGAACCAAGAAAAGAACTATCAAAATATGCACCAAAAATAATTACAACAACAATTAATGTAGACAAAATAAAAGATGTAATCGGACCTGGTGGAAAAATGATAAATAAAATAATAGATGCAACAGGTGTTAAAATAGATATAGAAGAAGATGGAAGAGTTTGCATTTATACAGATGATCAAGAAGCAGGAAATAGAGCTTTAAAAATGATAGAAGATATTGCAAAAGATATAGAAGTAGGAAAAATCTATGACGGAAAAGTTACTAGAATAATGAACTTCGGAGCTTTTGTTGATATTGGTGGAGGAAGAGAAGGATTACTACACATATCAAAAATCTCAAACAAAAGAGTAGAAAAAGTTGAAGACGTACTAGCTGTTGGAGATGAAGTAAGAGTAAAAGTTTATGAAATCGACAACCAAGACAGAATTAACTTAACTATGAAAGATTTAGAAGAAAACAAAGAGTCAGAAGAATAATCTTAAAATGAGGAAGGAAAAATGAAATATTTATATATAATACAGCAAGCAATGGTGTGGATATTAACCATATATTGGCTATATCAGCTAATTGTAAGCTTATGTTCATTAGTTAAACTAAAAGACAAACCATTAATCGAAAATAAAAATCATAAATTCATGGCTATATTGCCAGCTCATAATGAAGAAAATGTTATTGGAAACTTGATAGAAAGTTTGAAAAATCAAGATTATCCAAAAGAACTATTAGACATTTATGTAATAGCTGATAACTGTACAGATAATACTGCAAAGATTGCAAAAGAAGCAGGTGCGATTGTACTAGAAAGAAAAGAAGATGATCCAGCAAAGAAAACAAAAGGAGCAGCACTTCAATGGTTCTTGAAACAAAAAATAGAAGAAGACGCTGACTACGATGCTTTCTGCGTATTTGATGCGGACAATATAGTAGACAAAAACTTCTTTAAGGCAATGAATAAAAAACTTTGTCAAGGAGAAGAAGTTGTACAAGGATACAGAGATATTAAAAACCCAACAGACAGCTGGGTATCAGCAGGATACGCAATATTCTATTGGACAATGAATAGATTTTATCATCTAGCAAGATATAATTTAGGCTTATCTCCATTAATAAATGGTACAGGATTTATGGTAAAATTTGATGTTGTAAAACCTACAGGATGGAACACAAAAACATTAACAGAGGATATAGAATTCTCATTAAAAAGAATAATAGCAGGTAAAAAACTAGGATGGGCAACAGATGCAATAGTATATGACGAACAACCAGTTGGATTTAAACAATCATGGTCACAAAGATCAAGATGGACAATTGGACATATACAGTGTTTACACGAATACACAAAACCATTAGCAGGAGCGGTTAAAGAAAACAAAACTTTAATGAACTTCGATGGACTTTTATATATGCTTGGAAGTATACCAATGTTCATAATGACAATAGTGTTGGTAATATTAAACTTCGTAATGTATATATTTGGTGGAATGAGTGTAACAGACTTACTAATAAAGTGCTTGAAATACATTTTCCCAACATTCTTCTTACCGATATTTGTTGGAATAATAATAATGATAATAGACAAAAAGCCAATAAAGCCTATGATTAAAGGGTTGGCACTATTCCCATTATTCTTGGGTTCATGGTTATTGATAAACTTCAAATGTTTATTTATAAGAAACACAAAATGGGAAAAAATAGAACACGTAAGAGATATAAAAATAAATGAAGTAAATTAGTTTTTTGACAAATATGTAAAAAAGTGCTAAAATT
>ENA-UOOC01003870-UOOC01003870.1-human-gut-metagenome-genome-assembly--contig:-C48old-NODE-3870-length-9990-cov-4.898943_pt1 | contig 9990 bp, 9 predicted proteins | sample MGYA00242469_ERZ724016 | MGnify/ENA metagenome assembly ERZ724016 | reverse complement strand
TCGCAGACTTCGTCTGTTTTCATTGCCCTTTGGTCGCCTCCGCAGAGGCGAAATCCCCCTGCAATAAATAGATTGTCTGTTTTTTCAGACTGCCAAAGTTGATTTCTTTATCATACTGGTAAAAAGAGCAGCTTCCAGAGGGCTTTCCGATCGCCCTCTGGACTCCTTCGGCTCCCTTTCCAGAAAGGAGTGTTCCCCATGCGCAACATCGTCCTCATTGGAATGCCCGGCTGCGGCAAATCCACCGTCGGGGTGGTGCTCGCCAAAGCCCTCGGCATGGAATTCGTCGATTCCGACCTCGTCATCCAGTCCACCATGGGCGCAACCCTCGCCCAGCTCATTGAGCAGCACGGCGACGACGGCTTCCGCGACATCGAGAACCGCGTCAACGCTTCCATCGACGTGCAGAACAGCATCATCGCCACGGGCGGCAGCGTCGTCTACGGCGCGGAAGCCATGGCGCACCTCAAATGCATCGGCACGGTCGTCTACCTCCGCCTGACGTGCGAGAACATCACCGAGCGGCTGGGCGACCTCCATGCCCGCGGCGTGACGATTAAGCCCGGCTGGACGCTCCGGGATTTGTACAACGAGCGCTGCCCGCTGTATGAGCAGTACGCCGACATTGTGCAGGACTGCGACGGACTGCGCCTGCGGGATGTTGTGGCGGAATTGCAGAAGAAGCTGAAGGGCTGACGAGACCGGCTGTCCCCCGAATTTTCCGGGGCTGACAGCCGATTTTTTGCGTGCAAAATCGCTTGTTCCTTGCATTTTCAGGGAATGTATGGTATACTGTAAGATGGTATGTTGCATGATGCGTATCCTGTGCCGTCCGGCAGAATACGCGGCGACTGCCCGACATGCGGACGGAACTTGTTCCGAAAATGAGGAGGTTTTTTTGTGTCCGGTGACCCATGGGCTGGCCCTTTGCTGCTTCAGCTGGTCCTGATTTTTCTGAGCGCCTGCTATGCCGCCGCTGAGGTGGCGCTGCTCTCGCTCAACGCGACAAAACTGCACCACGACGCGGAGGAAGGCGACCCCACAGCCGCCAAGCTGCTCCGCATGACGGATGCTCCTGCGCGCACTCTCTCCACCATTCAGGTCTGCATAACGCTGTTTGGTTTTCTGGGATCAGCGCTGGCGGCGACGCAGTTTGCACCGCGACTGGCTGGAGCGATTCTTTCTGCCGGGGCTGGCATCGACGCGGACGTGCTGAACGTCCTCTGCGTCATCCTGATTACGCTCCTTCTTTCCTACCTGATGCTCTGTCTGGGAACACTCGTGCCCAAGCGCCTCGCGATGAAGAATCCCGAAGCGATTGCGCGCCGTTCGCTGCTCCTGCTGGAGGTCAGCGCGGTGATTTTCCGCCCGTTCGTGATGCTGCTGAACGCCGCCACGCACGGCATCCTCCGCCTTTGCGGCATTGACCCCAACGCCGCCGAGGACGAAGTGACCGAGGACGACATCCGCATGATGGTGGACATCGGCGGCGAAAACGGCGCGATTGAGGAAGCGGAAAAGGAAATGATCGAAAACATCTTCGAGTTTAACAATTCCACTGCCGAAGAGGTCATGACCCACCGCACCGACGTTACCAGCATCTGGGTGGATGATACGGAGGACGAAATCCTCCGCACCATCTGCGATTCCGGTCTGAGCCGTTTCCCCGTCTACAACGAAAACATGGACGACATCATCGGTATCCTCAACACGCGCGACTTCCTGCTCAATGCCCAGTCCGACAACCCGAAATCCCTGCGCGCGCTGCTGCGCGAGGCATACTTCGTGCCGGAAACAGTGCAGGCAGATCAGCTCTTCCGCAACATGCAGGTGAAAAAAATCCACATGGCAATTGTCGTGGATGAGTACGGCGGTATGAGCGGCATCGTCACGATGGAGGACTTGCTGGAAGAAATCGTCGGCAATATCTACGACGAGTTTGACAAGCAGACCGAAGCGGAAATCGTCCGTGCGGGCGACAACACTTGGCGCATCAGCGGCAGTACGCCGCTCAAAGACGTCAACGACGCGCTCGACCTCTCGCTCCCCGAAGACGAGGATTACGATACGCTGGGCGGCTTGATTTTCAGCCAGTTCACCACCATCCCGCAGGACGGCAGCACCCCCGATTTGGACTGCTTCGGCTTGCACATTCATGTGGAGAAGTTGGAGGATCACCGCGTGGAGGCCGCGCTCGTCACGAAACTGGCGACCGAGGACGACCACGCCGACGACCACCCGGAAACGCTGCTTGACCGCCTGCGCAGCCGCGACGATAACGACGCGCAGACCGACAATGGGAAAGGAAACGAAGACAGGTAATTCATCATGGATACTGATTTGCAGGCCACAGACCCTTCTTTACAATTCATGACCAGCGGTGTGCTGGATACCACGTTTTATGCCACCTACAAGAAATGGCTGCTCTATCGCACCCAAGACCTCAACCTCTACGTCGCGATGCTCGTCATGGCGATTGCCGTCGCGCTGATTTCCATCTTCTCCCGCAGCTGGTACGTCATCCCCGCGGGCGTTGTGTTCATCGCCGTGCTATACATGATGATGATGCGCAACCGCACGCGGATGCTGAACGCCCTCAGCCGCGCGCTGGAAGAGCAGTACCCCGAAGGCATGGCGGAAATGTCCATCGCCTTTGGCAGCGACGGTCTTCATCAGCTGAACCAGACCACGGGCGACTTGACCGTTCTCCCCTACGACAACCTGACCGACGTGATTGAGGGCGAGGACTCAATGGCGCTGCTGACCCGCGCGAACGCCCTGATTCCGGTATTCACGAGTCAGCTGACCGAAAGCGAAAAGGAGCATCTGCTTGCCCTGCTGGCGGAAAAAGCCCCCAAGTGCAAGCATCATCGCGCCTAAAAAACAAAATCACCGACCAGAACCGCGTGTACTGGTCGGTGATTTTTGTTTGCGATTTTTTGATTTTCTAATGGAATAGGCTGTTTTGTTGCAAAGGTTTCGCCCCTGCAACAAGAAAAATCAAGCAACACAGAAGCCGTAGAAGGAGTTCAGCAGGAATCCTTTTATTCCTGCTCCCCCCGCGAACACGCCGCATAGTGCCCTTTGCGCACCTCGCGCAATTCGCAGCTCGCCGTTTTGCACGCTTCCGTCGCCCACGGACAACGCGTGTGGAATACGCACCCGCTCGGCGGGTCAATCGGCGAGGGCAAATCGCCTTCCAGCAGAATGCGCTGGCGATTGTCACGCGGGTCAATCGACGGCACGGCAGACATCAGCGTCCGCGTATACGGGTGCTGCGGATGGTCGAACACCTCGTCCGTGTCGCCCTCTTCCACCAAGTGACCCAGATACATCACGCCCACGCGGTCGGAAATGTACCGAATGACGCTCATGTCGTGCGCCACAAACAGGTACGTCAGCCCGCGCTTGCGCTGCAACTCCTTCAGCAGGTTGATAATCTGCGATTGAATCGACACATCCAGCGCCGACACCGGCTCGTCGCACACGACAATCTTCGGATCAAGAATCAGCGCGCGCGCCAAGCCGATGCGCTGCCGCTGACCGCCGGAAAACTCGTGCGGATAACGGTAGAAATGCTCCGGCCGCAAGCCGACCTGCGCCATGATGTCCAGCGCCCGCGCCATCCGCTCGTTCTTGTCCCCGATATGGTGAATCGCCAGCACTTCCATCAGCATGTCACCAACGCGCTGCCGCGGGTTCAGCGACGTGTACGGGTCTTGGAACACAATCTGCACATCCCGGCGGAACGGCAGCATTTCCTTCTTGCTCAGGTGGGTGATGTCCTGATCGAAGAGCGTGATTTTCCCGCTCGTCGGCTCCAGCAGGCGGATGAGCGTGCGCCCCAGCGTGCTTTTGCCGCAGCCGCTTTCACCCACCAGGCCGTACGTTTCGCCCTGCCGCAGCGCAAGGCTCACGCCGTCTACTGCCTTAACTTCCTTGACCGTCTGCCCCAGCGCCCCTTTGACCGGGAAGTAGGTGCGAACGTCCTCCGCTTTCAGGATGATTTTCTCCTCGCTCACTGCGCGTTCGCCTCCTTCTGCGCCAATTCCGCCGCCCGGAAGCAGCGGACGCTCTGCTTGTCACTGACGGGCGTCAATTGCGGCGTTTCCTGACGGCAGCGCTCCGTCGCGTACGCGCAGCGCGGCGCGAACCGGCATCCCGTCGGAATCTGGCTGAGCAGCGGCACCGTGCCGGGAATCATGTACAGTGGTTTCGTGCGATCGCCTTCCATGCGGGGGATGGAACGCATCAGCCCCTCGGTGTAGGGGTGGCACGGATGGTCAAACAGCGTCAGCACATCCGCTTCCTCGACAATTTGTCCCAGATACATCACGATGACGCGGCTGCACGTCTGCGCAACGACAGCGAGGTCGTGCGTAATCAGCATCACGCCCATGTTCAGCTGCTCATTCAGGCGGACAATCAGCTCCATGATTTGCGCCTGAATCGTCACGTCCAGCGCGGTCGTAGGTTCATCGGCAATCAGCAGGTGCGGACGGCACGCCAGCGCAATGGCAATCATCACACGCTGCCGCATACCGCCGGACAGCTCGTGCGGGTACTGGTCGAGGCGCTTTTCCGGCGCGGGAATCCCCACCAGACGCAGCATCTCCAGCGCCTTCTCACGCGCCGCCTTCTTGGACAAATGCTGATGAATGCGCAGCGGCTCACTGATTTGGTCGCAAATCGTCAGCACAGGGTTCAGGGAACTCAATGCGTCCTGAAAAATCATCGACACACGCGAACCGCGGATGTCCTGCATCTTGTGGAATGGAATGTCCAGCAGCGACTGCCCTTCCAGCTTGACCGTACAGCTGTACCGTACCAGCCGCCGTTCATCATACAGGCGCATGATGGACTGGCTCGTGACGCTCTTGCCGCAGCCGCTTTCGCCCACGATGCCCAGGATTTCGCCCTGATACACGTCAAAAGAAACGCCATCAATCGCCTGCTGCCAGCCGCGCTCGGTGTGGAAGCTGGTCGCCAGCTGACGGACTTCCAGAATCTTTTCGCTCATTCCTGTGTCCTCCTTAGCGACCGCTCAGCGGGTCAATCAGGTCGCGCAGGCCGTCGCCGAACAGGTTGAAGCCCAGCACGGACAGCGCCGTGAAAATCGCCGGAAATACAATCATCCACCAGCCCATGTAGACATAGCCGCGTGCCTCGTTGAGCATCCCGCCCCAGCTCGGATAGGGCGACGGAATGCCCGCGCCAAGGAAGCTCAGGGAGGCTTCGGAGATAATCGCCGTAGCGAAGGTGAACGTCATCTGCACGATGATGGGCGAAAGGATATTGGGCAGAATGTGCCGCCAGAGAATGCGCGTGCGGCTTGCGCCCACCGCCGTCATCGCCTCGGCATACGTCTGTTCGCGCGCCAGCAGCGCCTGTGAACGGGCAATGCGCGCCACACCGGGAATACTAACGATGGTCAAGGAAATGATGACATTCTTCATGTTCGCGCCCAAGACCGCCATCAGCGTAATCGCCAGCAGAATGTTCGGAATCGCCTTCAAGCCGTCGCACAGGCGCATCAGCACATTGTCCAGCACCTTGTTGACGGAGGCGTACAGCCCCAGCGCCGTGCCAATCAGCGCAGACAGAAGCCCGACGGTAAAGCCGACTGTCATGGAAATCTGCGCGCCGTAAAGGACACGGGCGAAGATATCGCGCCCCAGATTGTCCGTGCCGAAGAGGTGCGCGGCAGACGGCGCCTGAAAGCGTTCCTGCATCGTCGCGGTGTACGGGTCAACGCCCAGCAAGCCCGTAATCAGCGGGGCGAAGACAGCACAAATCAGCATCAGCAGCACCAGCACCATGCCGACGACGGAGAGTTTGTTGCGGAAAAATTTGCGGATGGAAACAGCGCGCTGCTCACGGACGAGGCGGCGGCGAAGCTGGCGCAGGGATTCGCGATTCTGCGCGGAGATGGATTCGGTTTTCATCATGCAGTTCGCTCCTTTCGTCAGTCCAGCCGGATGCGCGGGTCAGCCAAGCCGTAAATCAGGTCGATAATCAGGTTGATGAACACGTTGAGCATGGCAATCAGCAGCGTAATTGCCTGAATCACCTGATAGTCGCGCTTCTCGATGGAATCCACCATCAGCGAGCCCATGCCGGGGATGTTGAACAGGCGCTCGACAACCGCCGCGCCCGCCAGCGCACTGATGAAGCCCTGCCCGACGACGGTGATGACGGTCAGCAGCGCGTTGCGGAAGGTGTGCTTCGTAACAATCTTCCATTCGCGGACGCCCTTGGAGCGCGCCATCTTGATGTAATCGCTGCCCAAGACCTCCAGCATGGATGCCTTCGTCATGCGCATCATGTACCCCGCGTGGATGAAGCCCAGTGACACCGCCGGCAGCGTCATATAGCGCAGGAAGGGCAAAAATCCGTCCGTGAACGGGTTCTTATAGCCCGCCGCGGGCAGCACACGAAGATTCACCGCAAAGAGCAGCACCATGCCCAGACCCATCAGGAAGCTCGGCAGCGAAATGCCCAGCATCGACAGCACCGACACAAAGTAATCGGCAATCGTGCCGCGCTTCTTCGCCGCCAGCATCCCGCACGGAATCGCAATCAGAATGGTGATGAGCTGCGAATAGATGGCGAGCAGGATGGTCGGCTGGAAGTGGCTGGCAATCATTTCGCTGACCGGCTTTCCGACCACGGCAGTTGATGTGCCGAAGTCGAGCCGCAGACAATTGCCCACCCAGCGGAAATACTGCACGACGAGCGGGTCATCCAGCCCCAGCTGCGTATGGAGCGCCGCAATTTCCGCCGCCGTTGCGTCCTCGCCCAGCATAGCGGCCGCCGGGTCGCCGGGGGTGAGATGCACCAGCAGGAAAATGACCACCGACACAATGAAGATGGTCGGGATGAGCGACAGCAGTCGCTTGAGCACATACTTTTTCATGCTGTTCCTCCTCAGCAGGGATGGGGGTTTCGCCTCTGCGGAGCGACCAAAGGGCAATGAAAACAGACGAAGTCTGCGATCGCTATTTGGAAACCTTCGGGCGCCGCTACTTTTGGGGTTATTTGCGGTTGATTTTGTCCGTTTCTTGGATAAACACGCAAAAGTTCTATGAGCGTGTCGCCAACTCAATCGCGCGAAAAGGAGTCCAAAGGGTCGAAGACCCTTTGGCGGGGTCAAGGGGCAGCGCCCCTTGGGTTTCCCCAATAAACACGCGGAAGCAGTATGCAGTCGTCACCAACTCAATCGCGCGAAAGGGTCAAGGGAGGAACTCCCTTGCGGGGTCAAGGGGCAGCGCCCCTTGGGTTTCCCCTATCAATCACGAAAAGGCAGCCGTACTGAGAATACGGCTGCCTCAGCGGTTGGGATTACTTCGCGAGCTTCGCGTTCCAGAAATTCGTGGTCAGGAAAACGTTGTAACCGGTCAGGCGGTTCGTGCAGGCAGCCGCCTGATGGAAGTGACCCATCATCAGGATGGGGCAATAGTCGCTGTAGCAGTAATACTGGATTTCTTCCCAAGCCGCGAAAGCCGCTTCCTTCGTGGCGGCGGTGGTCATCTGGAGCATGAGTTCCTGCAGATGCTCATCGTCAGACCAGCCGGCATAATCCGCAGACAAGAAATTGCGCAGGGACGGCACCGCGACAGAAGAGAAGGTGGTGAAGTACGCATCGTAGAGCGTCTCGTCGTTGCGCATGGAGGTCATGGTCGTGCGGTCGGTCGCAGTGATTTCCAGCGTCACGCCAATCTTCGCGGCTTCCTGACGCAGCACTTCCAGCATAGCTTCCGCGCCGCCGCCGGTCGCCGTCAGGATGCGCAGGGGCTTGCTGGTGTCAAAAGACGACTGCGCCAGCAGTTCCTTCGCCTTCTCCGGATCGTTCTGGCAGAAGAATTCTTCGCCCTTGGTGGTGTACCAGCCGGGCTGGGACTTTTCCATGAAGCAGGGATCGTTGTCGTACAGAGAGCCGTAGTTCGCGGTGTTCAGATCATCCGCATTCGCCAGCGCCTGGAACGCCAGACGGAGGTACTTGTCCGTGGAATGCTTGTTCCAAACGAGGTTAATCATGCCGGTCTGCATGGAGTAGCAGGTGATATCGGGCATGGAGCGCAGGGTGCCAAGATAAGCGTCGGTCGCCTTGACGATGAAATCATATTCGCCGGACATCAGGCCATTGAAACGGGTCGCCGCGTCCTTAACAATCCAGTACTTCAGCGTCTTGGTATACGCGTGCTTGTAGCCCCACAGGCCGTCAATGGGCTGATCCGGGTCGCCGTACGCCGCATAATCGTCGAAGCGCTCCAGCAGCACATACTGGTCAACCGCCCATTCCTTGAACATGTACGGGCCCGTGCCGATGATGTAATCCGCCGGGACATAGCCCGTATCAGCATTAACCGCCTCGATGGATTCCACCGGGTAGATAACAGCCGCCTGCGCTGCGCCCGCGAGCATGTCCAGCAGCATGATGGCGGAATGATCAAGCGTCAGGGAGACGGTGTAATCGTCTACCACCGTGAAGCGCGCATCGCCAACCATCTTGCGAGCCGTGCCGAAGCACTCCAGCCAGCGGTTCAGGGACGCCACCACGTCGGCGGAGGTCATTTCCTTGCCATTGTGGAACTTCACGCCCTTGCGGAGGTGGAAAGTGAACGCGGAGTTGTCGTCGCTCACGTCGTAGCTTTCGCACAGTTCCGGCGCAATGCTGCCGTCCGCCTTCAGGGTAACGAGCTGCTCCATCACCGTGCCGCGCAGCATGTTGCGGCCATTGACGGAGGTATCCTTGTGCAGGTCGTAGGACGCGCTCTGGTTGTCATCGGCAATGTTGATGATGTCCAGATAGTCCTCTGCGAAAGCTGCGGGCAGAGCCAGCGCCGCCAGCAAGGTCAGCGCCATGAGCAGGGAGAAGAGTTTCTTTGCCATTTTGCGTTTCTTCCTTCCTTTGTCCTTCCGGGTGTGAAGATACCCTGTCCCATCCATTCGCGCTTTTTGCCGCTGTCGGGCGCTGCGCGTTTTTAGCAGGGCAAAAGCAATTTTACCACGATTTCATCTGTTTTTCAAGAGAATTTTACGTCTTTTTGCAGAAAAATCATAACAAATTTGATTAAATAGCACGGAATGTTCGTGTTTTCGCAAAAACGGTCGCGTGCTTGCCATTCTGTCACGGCTTTGCTATAATATAATGAAAGAATTCATACTATTCTCAGATGAGAATGCGCAAGCAGATGGCGCAGGCGAATCTGGAAATAGTATCAATAAACAGGGAGGCGATTTCCATGCAGCTCACGACGTCCCGGCTTATCCTCCGCGAGATGACCGACGCGGATTTCGATGCGCTCTACAGCGTCTTGGCGGACAGCGACATCATGCAGCACTATCCCTACACCTTCGACGAAGCGCGCGTGCGAAACTGGATCGTCCGCAATCAGGAGCGCTACCGCATATTCGGCTTCGGCTTATGGGCGGTCTGCCTGAAAGAGACGGGCGAGATGATTGGCGACTGCGGCTTGACGATGCAGGTCATCCACGGGCAAATCAGACCCGAAATCGGCTACCACATCCGCCGCGACTGTCAGCGCCACGGCTACGCGAAGGAAGCCGCCTGCGCCGTTCGCGACTGGGCGTTCACAACGCTGACCTTCGGCGAAATTTTCTCCTACATGAAGTGGACCAACGAGCCCTCCGCGCGCACCGCGCAATCCTGGGGCTGTCACTTCGTCGAGGACTACCCCGACGCCGAGAACGAGCGCACGAGCGTATACGCCATCACGCGAGCGGAATGGGAGCATCTGCGGGAATAACCCGTCCCCCCTGCAACAACAAATTCAAGCCGCAAATAACCCCAAAAGTGGCGGCGCCGAAGGTTTCCAAAGGGCGACCGGAAAGCCCTTTGGTCGCGCCCGCAGGCGCGATTTCCTCTGCAACAACAAATTCAAGCCGCAAATAACCTCAAAAGTGGCGGCGCCGAAGCAGTCCAGAGGGCGATCGGAAAGCCCTCTGGTCGCCTCCGCAGAGGCGAAA
>ENA-UOOC01003869-UOOC01003869.1-human-gut-metagenome-genome-assembly--contig:-C48old-NODE-3869-length-9990-cov-8.402416_pt1 | contig 9990 bp, 7 predicted proteins | sample MGYA00242469_ERZ724016 | MGnify/ENA metagenome assembly ERZ724016 | reverse complement strand
TTTCCGGCGGCGGTGTTTCCGGTCAGGCTGGCGCTATCCGCCACGGCCTGAGCCGTGCCTTGCTGCAGCAGAGCGATGAGAACCGCGCTGTCCTGAAGAAGGCTGGCTTCCTGACCCGCGATCCTCGTATGAAGGAACGTAAGAAGTACGGTCTGAAGGCTGCACGTCGTGCACCCCAGTTCAGCAAGCGCTGATTTACCCCGTATCGCAAACCTGGCAGTTCTGCTTCGGCAGAACTGCTTTTTTATTGCTCTTTTTCCTGCTGAACTGGGAGGCACGACGACCGGAACGGCAGGCCGGACCGTGTGCAAGTCCTGTACCGCCCACCACAAAAAATCCCCAGACCAAATGGCCTGGGGATCATGGTGGAGCATTGTCCACAGCACTCGCGATATACCGGGTCAAGAGGATAGATTTCACACATCTTCGGGTTATCGCCCAGTTTTGTGATTTTATCCCGCATCTCTTTCAGCACCCGGCTGGCGGTTTTGGGATAAAATCCCGAAAGATACCGGGCGATATCGTTCAGGTCCTGCACGGCAAGGGGCAGATATTTGATTTTATACGTCATACTGTTCATGGAGCGTCTCCCATACACTTTCGTGGTCTGCCCACTGCGTGCTGGGGTCAGCCGCCTGCTGTTTTGCCTTGGTGAGTGCCTCGGCAACATAGCGCTGGTGCAGGAACTCCTCGTACTTGGCATAGTCCTCAATGTTGATGAGAACGGATTCTCCACGGCCATGATTTGTGATGATCACATGGTCGTGGTCTTTAAGCATATCCGAAATTTCAGCGTAATGGTTGCGCAGATCGCGGGATGGGCGGACAAATGTCTGCATCATGGAAAAACACCTCCTGTCAGAGATATTGTATCACAAGATGACTACAACTACAATGGCAATGACAGAGCAAGAACCGTCCCGTGGCCGCAGATTTTCAATTCTTGAAAATTTCTTGCCCATCCGGGACTGCACTTCTGCAACGCGCCCACGTTTTGAAGTAGCCCTTGTCGGGGCAAAGCCCCTCCATCTTGCTTGCGCAAGACCGGGCTGCCACTCAAACGCCCCGCTGGGGCGTTCGTTGCTTCGCAAACGCGGTCTTGTTGGGGCGTGCCTGCCCCAAACCCTGCTGGAAACGCGTGCGACAAGCTGAGAGTTCGTCATCTCCTGATTCAAATCCGTTTTTGGGGGCTATTTCACGATTTCAGAAACAGACGGTGCAGGGACTTGGCAAACCCGCCGTGATTGCGCTATAATGGAGCCGTAATAATTCCACAAAGGTGTGGTAAGGGAGGTGCGGTCATGATCCGGGTGGCGATCGTAGAGGATGACGCGGAGGTACAGGGGGTATTGCAGGAGTATGTCCGGCGGTATACCCGGCAGTACGGGACAGAGTTTGAAGTAACGCTCTTTGCGGACGGGGTGGACATTCTGGACGACTACCGCGCGGTCTACGATATTATTTTTCTGGATGTGGAGATGAAACATCTGGACGGCATGACCACGGCAGAGCGCATCCGGCAGATGGATGCAGAGGTGATCCTGATCTTCATCACCAACATGGCCCAGTATGCCATCCGGGGCTACTCTGTGGGGGCCTTGGATTATGTACTGAAGCCGGTGCCCTACTTTGCCTTTTCCCAGCAGCTGATGAAGGCGGTGACCCGGCTGGAAAAACGGGCAAAGCACTACCTGACCGTCCCGGTGGAGGGAGGCCTGCGGCGGCTGGATACCGCCAGCATCTACTACCTGGAAAGTGAGGGCCATCGGGTCCACTTTTACACTGACGAGGGGGATTTTTCGGCCCCGGGTGCGCTCAAGACCTTTGAAGAAAAGCTGGCTGCCTGCCCCTTTGCCCGGTGCAACAGCGGTTATCTGGTAAACCTGGTCCAGGTCCGTGGGGTGCAACAGAACACCGTAGAGGTGGGCCCCTACGAGCTGCAGGTGAGCCGCCCCAAGCGCAAGAGCTTTCTGGCGGCCCTTACCGATTACATTGGAGGGGAGGGGTCCTGATGGCACTGCCGGATATCCCCCGGCTGTACACCGCCCTGGCCGAGTGCCTGGCGGTGCTGTTGTTTACCCCGGGGCTGGTGGCCCGGTTCTCCCGGAGGGCCACGGCGGCTATTACCCTGGTGTGGGCGGTGGTGCTGTCAGTCTTTTTGGGGCTGACAGACAATGTGCCGGGGCCTTTTTGGATCCCCTGCATGGTCACGGCCATTGGCCTCTCCTACCTATATTTGTGGGGCACCTGGAGCATCACCCTGCTGGAGGCCGGGTATCACTGTGCCCGGGCCTTTATCGTGGCAGAGTTTGCCGCCAGCATCGAGTGGCAGTTCCACTGCTACCTCTGGCCCAGCCGGAGCCCGGTCCACCCCTTGTCCCTGGTGCTGCTGGGGGTGGTGTATGGGGTGGTGTTCGGGGTCCTCAGTGGGCTCCAGCACAAACTCCCCCAGCCTACAGAGCATCTGCAGATCAGCGGCAGTGCGGCCCTGACAGCGGTGATGCTGGCGCTGACCGCCTTTGCGGTGAGCAATCTGGGCTTTTTGCCGGGCAGCGAGATCAACATGAGCGTCTTTTCCATCCGCACCCTGGTGGATTTTTCCGGGGTGCTGGTGCTGGCAGTGCAGCATGAGCAGCTGCGAGAAAACGCCCTCCACAACGAGCTGGCCGCCATGGATAAGGTGCTGCATCGGCAGTACGAGCAGTACAAGCGCAGCAAGGAGGGGGTCAAGCTCATCAATCGGCGGTACCATGAGCTGAAGCTCCAGCTGGCCATTATCCGGCAGGAACAGGACCAGGCCAAGCAGAACGCTGCCCTGGAGGCCATTGAGGAAAACATCCGCCAATACGAGGCGGAGAACAAGACCGGCAACCCGGTGCTGGATACCATTCTGACTGCCAAGACCATGGAGTGCCAGCAGGAGAACATCAACATCACCTGCGTGGCCGATGGCCGGATGCTGGGGTTTTTGACCATCCGGGAGCTGTGCACCATCGTGGGGGTGGCCCTGGACAACGCCATTGCCGCCGCCCGGGCCCAGCCGGACCCGGAAAAGCGGCTGGTAAAGGTGGCGGTGTACGCCCAGGGGGGCTTTGTGATGCTGCGGTTCGAGCACTACACCGAGACACCGCCGGAGCTGGGCCCCGACGGCCTGCCGCTCCAGGACCCGGACCTGAAAAGCCTCCGCACCGCCGCCCAGCAGCATGGGGGCAGCATGACCCTCCATTGGGAGAACAATTGGTGCACCCTGCGGATCCTGTTCCCCCTGCCCGAAAACAAATGATCGGCCCTAGAAAGCATCTGCGCCCTTCCCACCCTGGCCCCAAGGCCCGGCGGAGGGGCTGCAGGTGCTTTTTTCACCTTCTGGCACCCTGCACAAAAACCTGCAGGGTTTATTTGTGCACAAGCACAATAAAAATTGAAACCATTTTGAAACTTTTGCAAATCGTGCATCAGAAACGACAATTTATGAAGAAATTGAAAATTTTCGTTGCGCTTCTGATATCATAAAATCAAGCTGGCAGGGGCGTACCCTCTGCCCATGGACCACCCAAACGAAGGAACTAAGGAGGAGAAAATTATGTTGTCCATCAATATGGATGACGTCATCAAGGTTCTCAACTCGATCAAATCGCAGTTGATCGGCTTTGGTGTCGTGGCAGTTCTGCTGATCGCAGTCATGATCGCTTGCCGCAAGCAGAGCAAGGCCAAAAAGTATATGATCCGCTGGCAGGCAGGCCTGGGCCTGGTGCTGGCACTGGCCATTACCGTAAACCTGATCCTTACCGGCCCCATGTACACCATGGCGACCCTGGCCACCGGCGGCGGTAAGGTCAGCGAGGAGAACGTGGCCACCGCTACCCAGCTGTGCGAGAACATTGCCGATGAGGGCATCGTCCTGCTGGATAACGACGGCACCCTGCCCATGGCCAAGAACAGCAAGCTGAACGTTTTTGGCTGGGCTTCCACCAACCCCTGCTACGGCGGCACCGGTTCCGGTGCTCTGTCCGACGCTTACCCCACCGTCACCCTGCTGGAGGGCCTGAAGAACGCCGGCTTTGAGCTGAATACCGAGCTGTCCGACTTCTACACCTCCTACCGTGCTGACCGCCCGGTGGTGGGGATGTTCTCTCAGGACTGGACCCTGCCGGAGCCGGAGGCTGCACAGTACACCGACGAGATGATGAACAACGCCAAGGCCTTCTCTGATACCGCCATGGTGGTCATCACCCGTGTGGGCGGCGAGGGCGCCGACCTGCCCACCGATGTGTCCCAGGTCACCTACGACGCTGGCCACAGCTACAACGACTTTGAGCCCGGCGACCACTACCTGCAGCTGTCCAAGACCGAGAAGGACATGATCGACCTGGTCTGCAAGAACTTTGACAAGGTCATTGTGGTCTACAACGGTGCCAACGCCATGGAGCTGGGCTGGGTCAAGGACTACAGCCAGATCAAGAGCGTTGTCTGGTGCGCCGGCACCGGCCAGAGCGGCTTCAATGCTCTGGGCTCCATCCTCTGCGGCGATGTGAACCCCTCCGGCCGTACCATTGATACCTTTGTGTACGACCTGACCCAGACCCCCACTGCCAACAACTTTGGCAACTTCAACTACACCAACATGGATGAGTTCAAGGCCAGCTCCTTTGGCGCTGACACCATCCCTGCTTTCGTGAATTATGTGGAAGGCATCTACGTGGGCTACAAGTTCTACGAGACTGCCGCCGCAGAAGGCCTCATCGACTACGACAAGACTGTGGTGTATCCCTTCGGCCGCGGCCTGAGCTACACCACCTTCACCCAGACCCTCAACAGCGTTACCGAGGCTGACGGCACCATCACCGTGGATGTCACCGTCACCAACACCGGCTCTGCTTCCGGCAAGGAAGTGGTGGAGGTCTACTACAATCCTCCCTACACCAACGGCGGCATCGAAAAGGCCACTGCAAACCTCATCGGCTTTGCCAAGACCTCTGAGCTGGCTCCCGGCGCATCCGAGGACGTCACCGTGACCTTCCAGGCCGAGGATATGGCCTCCTACGACACCTACGGCAAGGGCTGCTATGTGCTGGAAAAGGGCGATTACGTCATCAGCATCAACGCCGACTCCCACACCGTGCTGGATTCCAAGACCTACACCGTGGATTCCGACATCGTCTACGACGCTTCCAACAAGCGTGACAGCGATGTGGAGGTGGCTGACAACAAGTTCGACTTTGCCGAGGGCAATGTGACCTACCTGTCCCGTGCCGATGGCTTTGCCAACTACGCTGAGGCTACTGCCGCTCCTGCCGACTTCGAGCTGCCTGCAGAGGCTAAGGCGACCTTCTACAACAACTCCAACTGGAACCCCGAGGACTTCAACAACGCCGACGATGTGGCCCCCACTACCGGTGCCAAGAACGGCCTGAAGCTGAAGGACATGGTGGGCGTGGACTACAACGACGCCCAGTGGGATACCTTCCTAGATCAGCTCACCGTTGCTGACATGGACAAGCTCATTGCTCTGGGCGGCTACCAGTCTGCGGCTGTGGATTCCATCGGCAAGGTGCAGGCCATCGACTGCGACGGCCCTGCCTCCATCAACAACAACTTCACCCAGCAGGGCTCCATCGGCTTCCCCTCTGCTGTGATGATCGCAGCTACCTGGAACACTGATCTGGCCCACGACTTTGGTACCTCCATCGGCAAGATGGCTGACGATATGGGCGTTTCCGGCTGGTACGCACCGGCTATGAACATCCACCGCTCCGCCTTTGCAGGCCGCAACTTCGAGTACTACTCTGAGGACGGCGTGCTGTCCGGCGCAATGGCCTCCCACGCCATCCTGGGCTCCCAGGAGCAGGGCGTCTACGCCTTCATGAAGCACTTTGCTCTGAACGATCAGGAGACCAACCGCTGCGGGATGCTCTGCACCTGGTCCAACGAGCAGGCCATCCGTGAGATCTACCTGAAGCCCTTTGAGGAGTGCATCAAGGCAGCTGACTGCCACGCCGTCATGTCCTCCTTCAACTACATCGGCAATACCTACGCAGGCAACTGCGACGCTCTGCTGAACAAGGTCCTCCGTGGTGAGTGGGGCTTTGTGGGCATGGTGCTGACCGACTACTACGGCGTCTATGGTTACCAGGATGCTGACCGCCTGATCCGCAACGGCGGCGACTTCTGCCTGGTCAACTACGACACCGAGACCAACCACCTGACCGACACCACCAGTGCCACCGCTCTGGTGTCTGCACGGCAGGCCTGCAAGAACATCCTGTACACCGTGGCAAACTCCCGTGCCTACTACCCCGAGAACCTGAACCCCGGTATGCCCGGTTGGGAAAAGGTCATGATCGGTGTGGACGTTGTTCTGGTGGCTGCTCTGGTGGCCCTGGAAGTCCTGGTGGTCAAAAAGGGTTATGCCAAGCGCAAGGAAGAGGAAGTCAACGCCTGATCCTACCAGGCACTGCTCTCTGAAATGACGCAGCACCGGAATTGAACCGATACCAAAAGGCCCGCTGCGTAAAAACAGCGGGCCTTTTGGAGCCTGAGAAAGCAAAGAGGAATATGCCATGAACTATGCAGATATCATCAGCAGTTTGAACCTGGAACAAAAATGTGCGCTGCTCTCGGGCGAGACGGTGTTCACCACCCGGGCGCTGCCGGGCAAGGGTATCCCGGCCATTACCCTGTCGGACGGCCCCAACGGCGTCCGCAAGCAGGCCGGTGCTGCCGACCATCTGGGCCTGAACCCCAGTGTGCCGGCCACCTGCTTCCCCACCTCGGCCACCGTGGCCAACAGCTGGGACCCTGCCCTGGGTGAGGCTCTGGGCCGGGCCATGGGCGAAGAAGCTGCTGCCCAGGGGGTATCGGTGCTGCTGGGCCCCGGCCTGAACATCAAGCGCAGCCCCCTGTGCGGCCGGAACTTTGAGTATTTCTCTGAGGACCCCTATCTGGCCGGCAAAATGGCCGCTGCCTACGTCCGGGGCATCCAGGAAAACGGCATTTCCGCCTGCCCCAAGCACTTTGCGGCCAACAGCCAGGAGCTGCGGCGCATGGCCTCGGATTCCATCCTGGACGAGCGCACCTTCCGGGAGATCTACCTGACGGGCTTTGAGATGGTGGTCAAAGAGGCTAAGCCCAAGACCATCATGTCGGCCTACAACCTGATCAACGGCACCTACGCCAATGAGAACGCCCACCTGCTGCAGGAGATCCTGCGGAAGGACTGGGGCTTTGAGGGGGCTGTGGTCACCGACTGGGGCGGCTCCAACGACCATGCCCTGGGGGTCAAGAACGGCTCCACCCTGGAAATGCCTTGCCCGGGCGACGACTCCATCCGGGAGCTGGTAAAGGCTGTGGAGACCGGCAAGATCACCGAGGCCGATGTGGACGCCCGGCTGGAGGAACTGCTGGAGCTGGTGTTCACCACCAAGGCAGCAGTGGACGCTGCCCCCAGCAAGTTCGACGCCGCCGCCCACCACGCCCTGGCCCGGCAGGCCGCTGCCCAGAGCATCGTGCTGCTGAAGAACCAGGACAGCCTGCTGCCCCTGACCAAGGGGGAGACGGTGGCGGTCATCGGCGACTTTGCCAAGACCCCCCGGTACCAGGGTGCCGGTTCCAGCGCCGTCAACTCCATCCAGGTGGATTCCTTCCTGGACTGCCTGGCAGAAAGCGGCCTCAACAGCGTGGGCTACGCCCAGGGCTTTGACCGCCAGGGCAAGGCCGACCAGGCCCTGCAGGACGAGGCTGTGCTGCTGGCAAAGAACGCCAAGGTAGTGCTGCTGTGCATGGGCCTGGACGAGATCAAGGAGAGCGAGGGCATCGACCGGGCGGATATGCAGCTGGCCAAGAACCAGCTGGACCTGCTGGCCGCCGTGGCTGCTGTGAACCCCAACGTGGTGGTGCTGCTGAGCGCCGGCTCCTCCCTGGAAAGCCAGTGGATCAAGGACTGCAAGGCCCTGGTCTACGGCTGCCTGGGTGGCCAGGCCGGTGCCGGTGCCCTGGTGGAGGTGCTGACCGGAGCCCAGAACCCCAGCGGCAAGCTGGCCGAGACCTGGGCCTGCCGCTACGCCGACACCCCGGCCCGGGAAAACTTTGGGGGCCAGGGCCGCACCGTGGAATACCGGGAGAGCCTGTATGTGGGTTACCGCTACTACGACACCGCCGGGGTGCCCACGGCCTTCCCCTTTGGCTACGGCCTCAGCTACACCAGCTTTGCCTACAGTGACCTGCAGGCCGACGCCCAGGGCGTTACCCTGACGGTGACCAACACCGGCAGTTGTGCCGGTGCCGAGGTGGTGCAGCTGTATGTGGCAAAGCCTGACGCAAAGATCTTCCGCCCTGCCAAGGAGCTGAAGGGCTTTGCCAAGGTGGAGCTGGCTGCCGGGGAAAGCAAGACCATTACCATCCCTCTGGACGACAAGGCCTTCCGCTACTGGAACGTCAAGACCGATCGGTGGGAGGTGGAAGGGGGCAGCTACCAGCTGCTGGTAGGTGCCTCCAGTGCCGACATCCGGCTTACCGCCGTGGTGACGGTGGAGGGCACCAACGCCCCGGACCCCTACGCCGGGCTGGCCCTGCCCCACTACAGGACCGGAGAGGTGGCCCAGGTGCCGGATGCAGAGTACGAGGCCCTGCTGGGCCGTCCCCTGCCGGAAGGCAAGGTCCGCATCGACCGGAACATGACCCTGGGCGAGATGGGCCACGGCCGCAGCCCCCTGGGCTGGATCGCTGCCGCTGTGCTGGGTGCCCTGCTGAACCGCAGCATCAAAAAAGGAAAACCGGACCTGAACATCCTGTTCCAGTACAATATGCCCCTGCGTGCTTTGGCTAAAATGACCAATGGTGCCATCAGCATGGGCATGGTGGACGGCATCGTCATGGAGCTGAAGGGCTTCTGGATCATCGGCATTCTCCGGGTGATCTGGGAGGCTCTGAAGAATGTGGTGCTGAACAGCCGTATGGAAGAACGCCTGAAAAACAGCTGAGAGGAGCCAACCTATGAACTTCTGGAATAACTTTGCGGCCAAGCACCCGGCCGCTGCCAAGTGGGTGCGTGAGGGCGGCCTCTTTGTCATCGTGTCCAACCTCATCACCGTGTTCAAATACCTGCTGCTGCAGTTTTTGCCAAAGGCCTTTGCCAGTCTGCCGGTGGTGGACTTTGGCTGGCCCGGCATCGACATCACCCTGTTTGGGGAGACCTTCAAGTGGAATATCCTGGGTTACGACGCCGCCCACGGCGGCCTGCCCTACTTCTGCGCTTATATGATCGCCATGGTCATTGGGGAATGCATCAACTTCCCCATCCAGCGCAGCTTTGTGTTCCGCAGCAAGGGCAACCTGGCCAAGCAGATCGGCTGGTATGTGCTGGCCTTCTGCATCATCACCTGCATCGTCAACTCCATCAACTGCATCTGGGTTGCCGTGGCAGGTCTGCTGGTGCCGGACTTCATCTACAACATCGGCACCACCGTCCTCAACGGCGGCATCTCCATGGTCATCTTCTTCTTTGTGAATAAGATCATCTTCCCGGAGGGCGAAAAAGCCGCCAAATAACAAGCTATCCTCCTTCATTTTCTTCTTTTCATCACAAAGGCTCTCGCTCGTTCTGCGCATACGACAGAACAGGTGAGAGCCTTTGGCTTATAATCATTCTATCGCACAAAAGGCAGGATACCATCGCCACGATGATACCCTGCCTTTACTCATTCCTGCTTACTGTTCTGAGTAGTGCCTCCGCAGGAACTTGTCGGGGCGAGGCCCCTCCATCTTGCTGCGCAAGACCGTTCTGTCGCTTGAAAGCCCCACTGGGGCTTTCATTGCTTCGTTACACTCCGCAAACCGCGAACCTCTCGTAAACAAAAAACGTACCCGAACCCTTTCTCATAGAGAATCGGGTTCGAGTACGAACTGTATGGTGGACGGTACAGGACTCGAACCTGTGACCTCCTGCACGTCAAGCAGATGCTCTACCAGCTGAGCTAACCGTCCATATTCTGTTTT
>ENA-UOOC01003868-UOOC01003868.1-human-gut-metagenome-genome-assembly--contig:-C48old-NODE-3868-length-9994-cov-5.002012_pt1 | contig 9994 bp, 8 predicted proteins | sample MGYA00242469_ERZ724016 | MGnify/ENA metagenome assembly ERZ724016 | reverse complement strand
CTGCTCAATGCGGCCGGCACTGCCGTGCATCCCGTGCCGGGCTGTGCGGACATGCAGACGCTCATCGGCATCTGGCCGGCGCTGGACACCGCCGCCGTGCTGCGCGGTGAAGGTCTGCCGCTCGAGCGCGTGCGGCTGCTCGCGCCCATCCCCCGCCCGGAGCAGGACGTGATCTGCCTGGGCATCAATTATTTTGACCACGCCAAGGAGAGCGAGGCCGTCGCCGGCAAGGGCGTCAAGGCGCCGGACACGTTCCCGATCTACTTTTCCAAGCGCGTGAACGAGGCCGTCGCCCCCGGCGGCGACATTCTCAGCCACAGCGATCTGGTCGCCGACCTCGACTATGAGGCGGAGCTGGCCGTCGTCATCGGCCGCCCGGCGTACAACGTCAGCGAGGCAGACGCGCTCGACTACGTATTCGGCTACACCATTTTGAATGACGTGAGCGCGCGCACGATCCAGAACCAGCATAAGCAGTGGTACCGCGGCAAGAGCCTCGACGGCTTCACGCCGATGGGCCCGTGGATCGTCACGCCGGACGAGTTCGACGTGCGCAGGCCGCAGAAAATCCAGAGCCGCATCAACGGCGAGCTCCGGCAGGACAGCACGACCGATCTCATGATCTTTCACGTGCCGTACGTGATTGCCGAGCTCAGCCAGGGCATGACGCTCCGCCCCGGTACGATCATCTCCATGGGCACGCCGGCCGGCGTGGGCATGGGCTTTGACCCGCCGAAGTGGCTGCACCCGGGCGACGTGGTCGCGTGCAGCATCGAGGGCATCGGCACCCTCACCAACACCGTTCGGTAATCCGCCGTCAGGCATACGCCTGCAGCGGCCGAAGATATCGCAAACAGAATCAGAAAAGGAGAGAAAAAGTTATGAAATTTGCAATGTATGGTTCCGGCGCAGCCGGCAGCGTCTTCGCTTCTTACCTGCGTAAGGGCGGTGCGGACATCATCCTCATCGACCGCTACGAGGCGCACATGAAGAAAGTCGCCGAGGAAGGCATGCACTTCACCATCCATCAGGAGGAAGATGGCGGCTACAAGGATTACGACTACCAGCTCAAGGGCTTCCGCACCTACACCACCGCTGCTGACGCGGCCGCGGCGGAGGGCAAGGTCGACGTCATCATCTACATGACCAAGGCGACCCAGCTCGAGCAGGCCATCCAGGACTCCATGCCTGTCGTCGGCGACACGACCGTCGCCGTCTCCCTCATCAACGGCCTCGGCAACGATGACAACCTCTTCAAGGTCTTCCCGAAAGAGCGCTGCATCATCGGCTCCGGCGTGCTGGGCACGGCTCTGCCCGAACCCGCACACTGCGTGTCCACCCCGGCCGGCGGCGTGCAGATGAACTTCGGCGGTGCGGTCCGCTCGGAGCTCACCGACGCGGCCTGCGCCGAGATGCTCAAGTGCTACCGTGCCGGCGGCTGCGACGCTTACTGGCGCGACGGCGAGCCGGGCACCGACAATAACATCTACAAGTTCATCTGGAAAAAGGTCTGCGTGAACGCCACCGTCAACACCGTGTGCGCCGTCCTGCGTCTGAAGATCGGCGAGGTCGAGGCGGATCCGTTCGGCCAGTGGCTGTTCCACAGCGTCATCCGTGAGACCTGCGCGGTCGCGACCGCCAAGGGCGTGCCGATGGACGCCGATGAGTTCATCGCCCACGATCACAAGGACATCGTCACCAACATCGCGGACTACTATCCGTCCATGTGCCAGGATATGCTCTTCAACCACCGCCAGACCGAGATCGACGTGCTCAACGGCAAGATCGCGGAGTACGGCGAGCAGCTGGGCATCGACACCCCGGTGTGCAAGGTCCTGTCCCAGGTCGTGCGCTGCATCCAGGGCAACTACGACAAGCAGTACCTGAAGTAATTTCAAACCCCAAGTTTTCTCTGCCGGCCGGCCAACAACCGGCCGGCAGTTTGCTAAGGAGGCAAACGCATGAAAATCGCAATGATCGGCTCCGGCGCTGCCGGCAGCGTGTTCGCCGCCTACCTGCGCAAGGGCGGCGCCGAGCTCTGGCTCGTCGATAAGTACAAGGCGCACATGGACAAGATCGCGGCCGACGGTCTGGTCTTCCGCACGCCGGAGGGCGAGGAAGTGCTCACCGGCTTCCACACGAGCGCCACCGCGCACGACATCGGCACCATGGATATGGTCATCCTCATGGTCAAGGCCACGCAGACCGCGGAAGTCATGGCCGACACCATGCCCTGCATCGGGCCGGAGACGGTCGTCGTCTCGCTGCAAAACGGCCTCGGCAACGACGAGGTGCTCGCCCAGTTCGTGGAGACCGACCGCATCCTCTACGGCAGCGGCCTGATCGGCACGGAGCTGGCCGGCCCCGGCGTGTGCGTGAGCAAGCCGGAAAAGGGCATCCAGATGCACTTCGGCGCCGTGCACAACAACCCGAAGGCCGACGCCGCCGGCAAGGCGCTTGAGGCGTGCTTCCAGGCGGGCGGCTGCAACGCGAGCTTTGACGAAGACGTGCGCCCGTACATCTGGAAGAAAGTCATCGCCAACAGCGGCTATAACGGCGTGAGCGCCGTCATGCGCCTGAAGGTGAAGGAGACCTTCGCCGACCCCTACGGCCACGACATCGTCATGCACGTCTGGAAAGAGGGCTGCGCCGTCGCGCAGGCGCTCGGCATCGGCGATCTCTGGCCGCTCATGGAAAAGGAAGAGCCGAACATCGTCGCCAACCTCGGCAACTACTATCCGTCCATGGCGCAGGACGCCGTGCTGCACCAGCGCCAGACGGAGATCTCCGTGCTCAACGGCGCCATCGCGCGCTACGGCGAGCGGCTGGGCGTTCCCACCCCGTTCAACACCGTCATCACGAAGGTCATCTCCTGCATCCAGAACAACTACGACAAGCAGTATCTGGGCTGATAACGCATCCACGCATTGCATGTATCCCTACGTCAGCGCCCCGGCAGCCGCCGGGGCGCACGTTTTTTCCCCATACGCAAAAACACCCCCTGTGCCGTGGCACAGGGGGTGTTCGCTATGGTTGTTTCGTTTACCGTCAGCGCCGCGCGCTTACCGGTTGGGATATTTCTGCGCCAGCTCGGCCTCGAGCGCCTTCCAATCTCTGGCCTGCGTGATCTTCGTCCACGTCTCGGGCGAGGTGTTGTTCACGCGCTCGTAATCGTGGTTGTTGGTCGCTTCCTGCACATCCGTGTAATACCAGGCGTCGGTGTCGCTGTTGTCCGGCCATTTGATCATATCGGGCAGGAAATGCTCCTTATCCGGTGTACGGAAGAGAACCTTGTTGATGATCTTCATGGCCTCGTCGCGCTTGATGTTCTGGTTCGGGCGGAATGTGCCGTCCTCATAGCCATCGATCAAGCCACGCGCCGCCGCGCGGTTGATATACGCGCGCGCCCAGCTGCCGGAGATATCCGAGAATGCATCACCGGTAACTTCCGGTGCGTGGTAGAATCGCGCCGCGATCGTCGCAAACTCCGCGCGCGTGATCGGCGCGTCCGGGCGGAACGTGCCGTCCTCATAGCCGGTGAGAATACCGGCGTTGGTCAGCGTCGAGACCGCGCTGTTATACCAGGCACCGCTTGCCACATCGGAGTAGCTGTTCGTGCGAGACCACACATTTTCGCGGGCCTCGTCCTGAAGCAGACGGTAGAAGATCGTTGCGACCTCCGCGCGTGTGATCTGGCGCTCCGGCTTCACCGTGCCGTCCGGATAACCGCAGATATACGCATCGTGCTTGTCTAGCTCCAGCGGCGGGGGCGGCAGCTCGTTGTCCTCGACGGAGAACACGAACGTGATGTGCGCAGCCGCTTCCTGGAACGCATTGCCCATCGCGGGGTCAACATCAATGGTCACGTCCAGATCGACCGGATCGGTCTTCGGGCCGACCTCGGCAATGAAGACGTTGCTCTTGAGGCCATCGGCCGCATCGAGCTGGCTGAAGAGCTTCGCGGTCTTGTTGGACGCGATCACGACGCCGTCTTTCGACACGGTCATGCCGATGTGATCGAGCACATCGTTGTACGAGATGGCGGAGCCTTCCTTGGCGGAGGCGTCGCCGTCGATCTCGGCGCGCAGATAGATCTTTGCGCCCTGCACACCGTTTTTGCCGTCAGCCTGCACGCGGATGGTCTGCGTGAGGCTGTCGCCGGGCATGCAGTTGGAGAAGTTCGGGAACAGGTTCGTGCCCGAACCGTCGCCGGTGTGGGTGAAGGTGAAGCGCGCGCCGTTGCCGTCCGAGCCGTCATAGTACGTGACGGTGGGAACGTTCGTCTCGCCCGTCGCCCAGATGCCAAGTCCGGCGGCCAGCGCGACCACCAGCACGAGGGCGACGATCATGGTAAGTTTTTTGTGTTTCATACCGTTGCCCTCCTTAAGGTGTCGTGGTCGGCTGCGTCAGATAGCCGTTGTTGTCAACGCGCACGCCCCAGCTATCTGTCACGGCCTTGCTCGGCGCGGCCTGAATGCTCTCGGCCAGCACCGTCACCTCGAGGTGGCAGCCCTCGGGCGCATTCTGCTGCGTGATGGGATCTTTCAGCAGGTTTGCAGTCGAATCTTTCGGTCCGACCGGCTTGGTATAGTAGTAAATGCCGTCCTTCATGAACCAGTCGGGCTCGTTGAGCGTGACTTCCGGCAGGTTTCCGCCGGAGACGACGTTTCCACTCTTATCGACCCAGTTCATGACCAGCTTGACGCGGACATAGGACGTGGCCGTGCCGATGTTTTCAACTTGGATGCTGGACTTTTCGCCGTTTTCCACGTTCTCATCAATCTTGATGTCGGACTTGGCCGCCGTGAAGGTGTTCGTCACCGGAGACGTGTTCGCTTTGAGATAAGCGAGCGTCGTGCCGACGGCCAGCGCGAAGATCAGGCACAGGGAGAGGATGAGCGCGGCTTTTCTCCCGCCTGAACCGTTAAAGATACGTTTCATATGTCATCCCTCCTATTCAGTTCTTCGGGTCTCTTTCGACCGCCTGACCATTATCCTTCCACACGTTCAGAGCCTTGGCAAGGCTCGTGAGCCAGTTGGTGCCCTTATTTTCGTTTTCGAAGGTCACAGTCGCGGTGCCGTTGTTGATGTCGCTGGTCGTGACAAACTGGTCTTTGCTTGTCGGCGTGTATTTCCATGACCAGCTCGTGTCCTCGGTGATGGTGTACTCGCCAACCGGGAGGTTCTTGATCACCTGCTTGTTCGCGCCGGTGATCACGACCTGCATATCCACATCATTATTATTGCCTTTGACGTGGAACACGAAGGTCTGGTTCGGGTCGATCGTTGTTCCGTCTTTCGCGGTCTTTTGAATCGTCAGGTTGAACACTTTGATGTGCACAATGAACTGGCCATGAGCAGGATTAAAGCTGCAGCCTGGGAAGTCGTTGTCAGCCGTATGCACGAACGTAACCACGTCCGCCGGAAGCGTCTTGTCGTTTGCCGAGACTGTCACATTCACGTAAGTATCTTCCGTGAGCGCTTTTTCCTCCGGGTCATAGCTATAGGCCAGCGCCGGCTCCTCGCCTGTCATATTCGCGGGATCGGCAGCAGTGCCCTCGTGCTTCCACACGACTCCACCAAGGTTATCCTTATAATCCGGCGTTGCATTGTAGTCAATGATGGAATCCTTAAAGGTGATCTCCGGCTTGTAGACATTGACCGTGGACATCACAGTCTCGGTTCGCGCCGTCTGGACTGCGCCATCCGCGTTGTCTCCGCTATATTTCGGTGAGACGGTCATGGTCACCTGATAGGTGCCATCTTCGTTATTGCTAATGGTGTTTTTATCAACTGTATAATTGATATTTACATATCCCGTCTGCCAGTCAGCCAGGTCAGCGGTCTGGGTCAAGTCCGCCGGTGTCGGTGCCGGATTGCCATAGTAGATATTCTTTGTTACGTTCTGCGCATCCAGCTTGATGGGGACGTTGACCTCCGGCTGCGGGAACGGCTTGATCTGGTTGCCGTCCGCCGTATAGACGCCGGAATTTTCGCCGTTGGTCGGCACATTGTTGCCGCCGAGGAAACCGTCCTGCGGCTTGACATACAGTGTACTCTGGAAGGTTTCTGCCGGTTTCGTCACCACTTTGTTGCTGTCAACCTGCTCCGGCGTCAGCGTGACGTTTGTCCACTCAATGTAGTAGTTGCCGTTGGCGTCCTGCCGCACCGTCCCGGCCTTGCCGTTCGATGTAATCGTGTCGCCAACTGTATACGCGTTTCCTGCTGCGTCGCAGGGGACAAACGACTCCGAGATCTCATCGCGGATGGTGACGTCCTTGACAGCCTCGCCGGTCTGCTGCGCAATCTGTGTAAAGATTCTTTGAAGCTCAGCCGCATTATCCGTTGTCAGATAATAGCCGTTTTCATGGTTGCGGGTTCTGGCATCCGTGTACAGCCCGGTCCAAGAATCCGTTCCCTGCTCCCATTTGTTGACACGGTTGTTATCCACATGCGATCCATCCGGGCGGTGGCTAGAGACACGGTACATATACTCGTTGATCTTGCAGCCTTCCGAATCCTTCCCTTCCGAGGCCTTCAAGCCCAGACCGACGCAGTACACCGTGGAGCCGCAGCCCGTCCAATTCCAGTCGTCTTTATTGGCACTGCCCTTCCGGAAGTCCGGATAGTTGGAAACGCCATATTTTGTGCCAAACAACGGGCCAAATTTCTCGTTAAAGAAGTTCTGCTCTTTAACATTAGATTGCATGTTGACGGTGCCGCCCTTCGCGTGCTTGAGAATGGTAGACCAGTGCACCGACTGCTGCGCTACATCATAACCTTCATCTTCACCTGACCAATAGTTATTGCCGGGCTTACCATCCGTGAACAGCACTGTTACGCGCGTGTTGTCATAGTTGGAATCGCTTGCTGAGACACTGTTGAAGATGTTCACCGCCTGCTGCAGGCCCTTGCCGGACTGCGTACCGCCGTTGCAGCGCGTAGACAAGCCGCTGACAATCTGCGTCAGAGCGCTGTTGACCGTATTATCCGCCGTGACGGGAATAAGCGCGCCGCTCGCCGTGTTTGTGCCGCTGTCGATGGTAACGTCAGATGCATACGACACAATTGCAACACGGCTGGTCGGAGAACTCTTCTGAATCGTTGTAAGGAAAGCATTCACGGCTGTTTGCAATGCCTTGACGCGCTCCTTGCTGTTATTGTCTTTGCCGGCCAGGGAGAAATTCATGCTGCCTGAGCGGTCAAGGACGAGGACGATGTCGCACGCTTTCGTGTGGGTTACGATGTTCGACTTGGCAGCTGCGGTCAGGTCGATCTGATAAATCGGCTTGCCGTCTGCATCCTTCTTGTCGGTCGCCGTCGCAGTCTTGGTGACATCCACAGCATTGCTCGCCCCGTCCGATGTATCCTTTGCCGTCGCGCGGAGCATCGGCGCTTTCCTCACCGTACTGCTGCCGGGGAAATACGTCATGAACGGGCCGACGCCCTGAAACTCAGGAGCGCCGCTCGTGCTCACGACCGTCTCCGTGCTCTCCGCACTGCCGTCGGCAGCGTCAGTGTCCGCCGTGACGCCCGCGCCCATAAACAGGCACATGCTCAGCAGCATGACTGCGCAGAGGACGAGCGAGAGAATGCGTTTTTTCATATAGTCGTCCTCCTTTCTCAGGGCGTCGGGATCGGGTCGATCTGCGTGCTCGAGGTGCTCGCTTCGACCGTACCGACGTGCTTCCACACATCTCTGACATCATTGGCAGCGTACTTTTCGAGGTTCGCCGTCTGCACGGCCTCGGCCGTGACGTAGATGTGCACCGTGGCATTCTGATATTCGTTGCCCATGTCCTTACTGAACGTGACGTGGTTGAAGAGCTTCGACGTGGCGGTCTTCGGGTCGACCGAACCACGATAGTAATAGTATCCGCCCTCGCCGGCGATCCAGTCCGTGTCGTTCAGATCCAGCGTGAGCAGCCGCTCGCTCGCATCGAGCGGGATGACCTCGCCATCGGCGCCGACCATCTCGGGCGTGATCTTCACGCGGGTGTAGAAAGCGCCGGAGCCGACGTTCTCCACATACACCACTTTGTTCACGGCGCTGCCGGGCATGGCGCTCACCGTCGTAAACGGTTGGCCAGCGCCGTCCTCGTCGTGCAGTGCAAGCTTGACGGAGCCCATCGTGATGACGTTATCCGCCGTGCCGACGGCCGAAAAGTACGCCCACGTACCAACCGCCAGCAGTGCCACTGCCAGGAGGAGCACCGTTGCGATGGTCCATTTCTTCTTCATGCACAAACCACCTTTCTCCCTGATAGGATGTTTCTGAGTACCGAGTTCTCACTCTCTCTGCGCCCGAGGGCGCACGCAGGAAATTTTTGTGGGATCATCATTTCAATCTGCGCGCGGACGGCGGCAGCGCCGCCGCCCGCGCCCGGATTGAAGCCGAGCCAGAGTCCCCAATGGGGGCGGCGATTTCGCCGCCCCTTTGGGGTCAAAATGTTGGGGAATTACTTGTCAAATGCAGCGAAGGCAGCGGTTGCATTCGCAAAGCCGTCCGCCTGAATGGCGTCAGCCTCAACGAGGACGTTGAACGCGCCGTTCGGAAGCAAGTTCGCAATCTCTTCATTGGTAACATCGGAATCCATATGAACAGTGCCCCAAACGTTCCAATAGGTCATTTCGTTGGGCTTCAGAGCCTCAGTGCGAGTGAAGGTATAAACATTGTACAGCTTTCCGTCTTTCTCAACGTTTTCTGTTTTCACCATCGTGAACTCGCCACGGCTAATTGCACTTGTCGTATACATACTGCTGTTAAGAACAGCCGTATCCAGCTCTGCGGGGAACATCACGCGGATGCGGATATAAGCATCGTTGGCACCAGTGTTCTTGACATAGGGCATCTTGTGGTAAGACTGTCCCGGAGCAAGCTCGACACCGTCACACGTATACGTGGCAGCGTTAGCTTCGATCTGCGCATCCGTATAGAAGGTATCGCCAGCTTTATACTTGTTGGTATTGCCGGAACCCAGCTTAAGAACTTCGGACCACAGCTCAGCATTTTGGGGATTGAGCTCCTCACCCGGAGTGCCGACGTAACCGGCATTCTCGCGGTGCAGGCTGGACTCAAGCAGGTCGATCTTCACATTGCCGACGGTGAAGGTGTTGTCCGCGGACTTCGTATCGGTGAAGTACGCGAGGGTGCCGCCGACGACGAGCGCCGCGACGAGCATGACCGCGATGGCAGCCACAAGAATGGTTTTCTTCTTCATATGTAGTCTTCTCCTTTTCTATTTTCCCACACAGCCTTCTGTGCGTATATTACATGGGAAAAGCGAGGGGTGATCACTTGCCAAAGCAGGCATCAAACGCAGCAGCTGCGCTGCTGAAGCCGGTAGTCTGGCACAGATAAGCATTGAATTGCAGGCTGGAATTCTGAGCAAGCGGAGTGGTCAAATCAACGGTAAGCTGGTTTCCATCCAGAATCGGATAGGTACCAATGGAATTGCCAGAAGTCATCGGAGTCTTATAAACATAAAGCGTACCGCCATTCGGAAGCTGCTTCTGAAGGCCAGTAACTTCCTCCCAGTCGCCGTTCAGCTTGTAATTCAGGCCAGCAGCATTGCCGTAGACTTCCACGAACAGATAAGACGGAGTCTCAACAGCCTTCTTAATCTGAACGAACGGATCTTTCGCAACGGTCATGCCCGGTGTGACTTCATTGTACTCATTGCCAGCGACTTCAACATACTTGGAGCTGTCAGTAGTGACATTGCCTTCGGCGTCGACATACTTATAAGTAGCCGTATTGGCATCATAGGCAACTTTGTGTTCCTTCAGGATGAAGTTGGTTTCCGGATCATCAATTGTCTTGCCAACCGTAAAGGTATTGGTAACCGCCTCGGTCTTCGCCGTCAGATACGCATACGTCGCGCCAACCGCCAGCGCCACAACGAGCACAAGCGCGATGGCGACGGTCAGAGTTTTCTTCTTCATGTAACGTTTTCCTCCCCTAAATTTTGTTCAAAGCTTCCTATGTCCAACA
>ENA-UOOC01003867-UOOC01003867.1-human-gut-metagenome-genome-assembly--contig:-C48old-NODE-3867-length-9994-cov-5.412919_pt1 | contig 9994 bp, 10 predicted proteins | sample MGYA00242469_ERZ724016 | MGnify/ENA metagenome assembly ERZ724016 | reverse complement strand
ATTCCGGCGTTTGCAAGCTGCCATGCCGCTTCGCATCCGGCAAGACCCGCGCCTATTACCTTAACTGTCATATCAGCTCAAATCCTTTTCGTAGCCGCAGTCCTTTTTGTAGCAGATGAGTTTGCCGTTTGAGCCGCCCTTTTTGAAGAGGGTCGAGCCGCACTTGGGGCAGATTTCCGCAGTCGGAGTATCCCATGTCATAAATCCGCACTTGGGATTATCCTCGCAGCCGAAGTATTTTTTGCCCTTCTGCGTTTTCTTCTGAAGGACTGTCTTGCCGCAGTAGGGGCATTTTCCGGGGGTTTCGGTTACAAGCCGTTTGGTGTTGCGGCACTCCGGAAATCCGGAGCAGGCTAAGAACTTGCCGTATTTGCCGAGCTTTATCACCATCGGCTTGCCGCACAGCTCGCATACTATATCCGTCTTTTCGTCCGGAACCTTAACCCTTTTGCCCTCCATATTCTTTTCCGCCTGCTGCAACGACTTGTCAAAATCCTTGTAGAAGTCGGCAAGAGTGTCTCTCCACTCACGCTTGCCAAGCTCGATATTGTCGAGCTGAGATTCCATTTCGGCAGTGAATTTAAGGTCGACTATCTTTTTAAAGTTATCCTTCATAAGCTCGGTGGTGACTATTCCCAAAGACGTCGGCTTAAGCTGCTTGCCGTCCCGCTCGACATATGAACGCTGCAAAATGGTGGTTATGGTTGAAGCATATGTGGAAGGACGGGCAATTCCGTATTCCTTAAACGCCTTTATCAGCGTTGCTTCGGTGTATCTTGCCGGCGGCTGAGTGAAGTGCTGCAAGCCGTCCAGCGATTTAAGATTAAGGATATCTCCCTTTGATAAAGGCGGAAGCATGCTTGCTTCCTCCGAATCCTCCTTGGTTTCCTCATACAAAGCCGTAAATCCGTCGAACTTCACGCTGAAGCCGGACGCTTTGAACACGCAGCCGTTCGCCTCGATAGAAGCGTTGGTGGTGTTCATTATGCAGTCAGCCATCTGACTTGCAATAAAGCGCGACCATATCAGCTTGTAAAGCTTATACTGGTCATTGGTAAGCGAAGCTCTTGCCCTCTCAGGCGTTAAATCAGCCATTGTGGGACGGATAGCCTCGTGCGCGTCCTGAACGTTGGCGTCCTTTGACTTGTATACTCTCGGCTTCTGGGGCAGATAGTTTTCGCCGTAGGTGCTGTTTATAAACTGCGCGGCGGCAGCCTTTGCCTCGTCGGATATCCTCAGCGAGTCGGTTCTCATATAGGTTATAAGACCAACCGCGCCTATATCGGGCAGCTCAACGCCCTCGTAAAGCTCCTGAGCCACGCTCATTGTCTTTCTCGAATTGAAGCCAAGGCGTGATGAAGCCTCCTGCAAAAGAGTGGGAGTGGAGAAAGGTGCGGCGGGAGTTTTGGTTCTTGTGCCGTTTCTGACCGACGACACCGCAAACTGCGCGCCTTTAAGTCTTGCAAGAACAGCGTCGGCGTCCGCCTTGTTGTTAAGCTCCGGCTTTTCGCCGTCTACCGTGTGGAGCTTGGCAACAAAGGTCTTTTTAGAGCTTGCCGCCGTAAGCTTAGCCTCAACAGACCAGTATTCCACCGGCACAAAGCTGTTTATCTCGTTTTCCCTGTCCACAATCATTCTCACCGCAACAGACTGAACTCTTCCCGCGGAAAGACCCTTTCTTACCTTTTTCCAAAGGAATGGCGAAAGCTTGTAGCCAACGATTCTGTCTAAAATTCGCCTTGTCTGCTGAGCGTTTACTATATTCATATCAATGCATCTGGGCGCGGCGATACCTGCTTCAACGCCGGTTTTGGTAATCTCGTTGAAGGTTATGCGGTTCTTCTCGGCAGGATCAAAGCCTAAAATCGTCGCAAGGTGCCACGAAATAGCCTCGCCCTCGCGGTCGGGGTCGGTTGCGAAATACACATGCTCCGACTTTTTGGCAAGCTTTTTTATGTCCTTTATGACGTTTTCCTTGCCCGCTATATCCACATATGTCGGCTCGAAGCCGTGTTCAACGTCCACCGCGAGCTTTGATTTGGGCAGGTCGCGAACGTGTCCCACGCAGGCGACGACGTTATAGCCATCACCCAGAGTTCTTTTAACCGTATGGATTTTTGAAGGGGACTCAACAATAATAAGATCTGACATTAAACTAATCTTCCTTAAAACGCTATAATTATATTGTATATCTGTTTCCGGAAAGCGACTTTATATAGCCCTCAAGCTCAAGCTCGGTCAGCATGGTTTCAACATCCTGAGTCCAATCGGACAGCGAGGCTATATCTTCAAAATGAACTGCGCCGTTTTCCGAAACAAATTCAATTATTTTCTTCTTTTCCTCAGACAAACCGTCTGTATTTATTACCTTTACCGAATGTATGCCGTTTGAATCGCTCGTATTTACCGAAGGCATACCGTCGGTATCGCTTTCCTTTATCTGCGGCTGTTTGGACGGTTCTTCCATGACAGAACGCGTCGGCTTTGAAACCCTTGACGGCTGTTTCCTGCTTTCCGAGAATATTCCCTCTTTGCTTTTCTGCCGCAGTACGAGTGAATTCTGATTTAACTTGTGCGAATAAACGCTGTAATATTCATTCAGAACGTCGCGCTCGTCAAATACAGGTATAGCGCCGTCTCTTAAAAGACCTGTTACTCCGGAATATTTATCGCTGTAAAGTATATGCGGAGGTATGCAGAAGACGTCTCGTCCCTGTCCGGACGCGAAAGATGCCGTGCTGAGCGCACCGCTTTTTTCGCCAGCCTGAGTTACCAGCGTTCCCATTGATATTCCCGAAAGTATCCTGTTTCTTGCATGAAAATTTTTGCCGGTGGATGCTTCGTCCGGAAAGAATTCGCTTATAACCACACCGTTAGCTGAAACCGCTCTTTTCAAAGCTGCACCGTTTTTGGGATAATCGTAAAACATCCCGCACGGAAGAACCGACACTACCTTTCCGCCGGCTTTGATTCCTGCTTTAAGAGCTATACTGTCCAGTCCCGGAGCCATTCCGCTGGCTATTACCACGCCGGTGTCAGCAAGCCTTGAACAGATTCTTTCGGTCACCCTTACAGAATACTCGCTTGGAGTTCCTGTGCCAACGCAGGCTAAAACCACGGAGTCGTTGATAACGCTTATATCGCCCACCGCAAACAGAACCGACGGCGGATTGTAGATTTCTTTAAGTCCTGCCGGATATTCAGCATCGTCAAAGCAATATATATTTATGCGCTTGCTTTTACAGTATTCCGCAAGTTTTTGCGCGCGCTCCATCTCTGCGCTTTTAACGCTTGTTATATCCTGCGGCATGACAAATTTAAGGTTTCCGCTGCTTATACTTTCATAAGCCTCTTTAACCGAAGCATAATGCGAAAGTGTGTTCCACTTCCGCGAATTGGCAGGACCGAATGCTATAGTCAGCCAAAGCCAGTAAATCAAATCAGAATCCATGTTTTAACGCTTTGTCAGCTCCCAAAGGAATATTCCTGCCGCAGACGCGGCGTTGAGGGAGTTGATGTTTCCCTTCATTTTAATGGTTATGCGCTTATCGCACAGGGCAGTCTCGCTCTGCGTAAGCCCTGAGCCCTCGTTTCCTATAACTACCGCGCAGTTCGGCTCAAATTCGGTATCCCTAAGGCTCTGCGCGCTTGGGTCTATAACCGAAGCATAGGTTATAACACCGCGTTTCTTCATCAGGTCGATGACCTCTTCAAAGCTCATGCCGCACTCAAACGGCACACGGAACATCGAACCCATGGTCGAGCGGACGGTTTTTGGATTATAGATATCGCAGCAGCCGCAAAGGTACACTCCGGCTATTCCCACAGCGTCGGACACCCTTATTATGGTTCCGACGTTTCCGGGATCTTGCAAATCGCAGAGAATCAAAAACTTTGCGCTGTCTTTTATTTTATCAGGCATAATATTTTTGTCAAGAGCCTTTGCGCATACGAATATCCCCTGCGAGCCTTTTGTGTCGCTCAGCTTATCTGCCAGCGGCTCGGTAATCCTGTAAAGTCTGTCTCCAATAGCTTCCGCAAGCTTATCCGCAGCTTCGGGATATTTCTTAGCGGCTTCGTCGGTGATAAAGCCATATACAAGCTCCACGCCCTCCGAAACAGCGTCGAGAGTTATCCTTGCGCCCTCCAGAACGAAGCGTTTTAGCTCCGAGCGGCACTTTTTCTTATCCCGCAGCGATATATATTCCTTTATTAATGGGTTTTCCCTGCTTGTTATTTCATTCATAGCAATTTACCGTTAAGATGAAAATATTAATAAAACACGCCCGGTTGAGAGCGTGTTTTAGTTTTATCAGTTAAGAGCAGCCTTTGCCTTCTCGGTGATAGCGGTGAAACCGGCGGGATCGCTGATAGCGATTTCGGAAAGCATCTTTCTGTTCAGCGTGATTCCAGCTTTTTTAAGACCGTTCATCAGGGTGGAATAGTTCATTCCGTTTGCCTTTGCAGCGGCGGAAATTCTTGCAATCCACAGCTGACGGAATTCGCGCTTTTTCTGCTTTCTTCCGATATATGCATAGTTGCCGGACTTCATGACAGCCTGTTTTGCCATCTTAAAGTGCTTGCTCTTTGAACCCCAGTAGCCCTTTGCGAGCTTAAGAGTTTTGTTTCTTCTCTTGCGAGTCATCATTGCTCCCTTAACACGAGCCATAATTAATTACCTCCGTTATTTGATTCTTGAAAGTCCTTACGTATTACACCCGTGGTTTATTTGTAAGGGATGGTTTTTCTGAGTGCTTCGATATTTGCGCTTGAAGCGTAAGCGGTTCCTCTTGCGATTCTCTTAGCCTTGTGATCCTTGGAAACAAGACGGTGTCTCTTATAAGCGTGCTGGAACTTGACCTTGCCGGTTCCTGTAAGCGAGAAACGCTTTTTTGTACCGGAGTGAGTCTTTACCTTGATCTTTGCCATTAGTTTATCCTCCTTAATTTATTACGATATTATTTGGTCGGCTTGGGAGAAACCATTAAAACGATGTTTCTGCCCTCGACCTTGCTGGGCTTATCAAAAACGCCGTATTCAGCAATTGCCTGCTTGAACTCCTCAAGCAGCTTATCACTCAGCTCGGAATGAAGCGCAACGCCCTTGCGGAACTGAAGCCTTATTGATACTTTTACCTTATTGCCGTCCTCTAAGAACCTTATTGCCTGCTTTGCCTTGGTGTTGAAATCGTTTGAGTCGATTTTAGAGGTCATTCTGACTTCTTTTATCTCAACGATTTTCTGATTTTTTCTGGCTTCCTTTTCTCTCTTTGTCTGCTCAAAGCAATACTTGCCGTAGTCCATGATTTTGCAGACGGGTGGATTAGCTGTCGGAGCAATTTTAACAAGGTCTAAGTCCTTGGAAGCCGCTAATTGCAGAGCTTCCTTTGATGAAACAATGCCGAGCTGGGATCCGTCGGAATCAATAAGACGAATTTGAGCGTCCCGGATTTCTTCATTGATCTGATGATCTAAGTTGCTAATGGCGCAACACCTCCAATAAATATTAAAAGAGCGCAAACCTAAGTTTACGCTCTTAAAATCACAACGCAGCAAAAACCAAGCCTTCTGCGAATATAACTCTATTGACCTCTTCACTCATGCGTTTGAGGTGAGAACGTAAACGTTACTGCTTTCTTTACGCATGATATTATACACCACAGTTCAATGATTGTCAATAGGTTTTTGAAATTTTTTATTCTTTTCAGGATTCTTACGAACCGAGTATATACCTTAACATTCCGGAGTCCTTCTTTGAGTCGGCAAGCTCCTCCATACTCCTGTATAGCTCGTTTATATACTCCTCATCGTTATGACCGGTTTCTATAAGCTGCTTTTCAGCGACCTTCAGCATTCTTTCGCGGAATTCCTTATCAGGCTCGACAAGCTTGGCAAAATATTTGGCATCGCCCGTGAAGGACGATCCTGCTCCCGGATAAACCAAATAATTACCGCTGAAGCAGCCTTCATCAGGGCTGATTACCGGATAGCCAAAGCAGTATATCTGCCGCTGCGAAACATCCACGCAAAAGCACCCGCCCGCTTCTAAGGTGCGGTATTGTCTTGGGGTGTTCTCGTCGCCGTCGTCCGGCAGCACAAAGGTCGTCGGCTGAAGCGAATACACAAACTGCACCGCTTCCGGCTGAAGCTCTTCTGGCACGATATCCTCTGGGAAAGGCGTATCCTCATCAAGGCTGAATTTCTGAATCGCGTAATCATATGATGTTACAAGTGCATAGCCGCCCTTGTCGAAGAAGAAACAGTATCCGATAAAGCTGTCCTGCCAGTTGACGAGCTTTCTGTAATCAACTATCCGGCGTTCATCGTCATAGCAGTTCATATGTGCCTGAGCTACATATGCGCAGTCAGAGAAAACATTCCTTTCCACTTCGTCCCTGCGGGATTTTTCTATGCTGTTGTAAATTTTATCTCCAAAAATATACGCTAACGGCAGGAACGAGGTTATAAGCAATACAATCACCAGCACCGTAAGCAACTTTAGCCATTTTCGCTCTGATTTAGTCATGCTTTACACCTCCGCAGCCATAGGGTCGAGTTCAACGCCGAGCGTTGTCAATGCTTCATCTGTCTTTGCAGACAAGTCATATGAGCAATTTTCAAAAATATCATAGCACACATGATTTCGCTGTCTTCTAAAGTTAAATCTGTTTCCAATCATCTCGCGCAAAATTATTGCATTAAAGACGATTGTCGGTATTGCGGCGATGACAGTTATTACAACAAGGACTGTCAGCCATCTGCGCTCGGATTTTGTCATATGCTTTCACCTACTCTGGTTTACGAAACCAGTACGGCATCGTATAAATTTCTGGCTAATGCGTTAATCTCTATTCCATTATTTCCGTACCCATCGTTTACAATAAATCTAGTAAATGTCAAATACTCAATATAACCATAGGCTATATAGAAATGATCAATCGCAAGACCAGGGTCAGGGCTAGACGATGTAGATATGATAACTGGATAATCTGACGCAATCGACTGTCTAATTTCCGATATCGCTTGCTGGTTATAGTTGTTTCCATTAAGCCATTTTACACCAAGCCTATAATACGAACCTATGTCGTTAAGAAATGTGTTCAATCCTTTATATCCAAAAAATGTACCATGAACCATGTCATACGACGACATTCCTTCATTCAAGTAGCTTCTTCCAACAATATATCCATTATTAAGCATATATTCAATAATGCCTTGGCATGGAATGCCATAGTATGAGAATACATAGCTAGGTATATTTAGCCCTTTGTAGCAGTACAAGTAATACAGCACTATAGAGCTAGCTATGGGACCGCACATATAACTAGCATTTGTATATGTTACAGGTAAGTATCTTGTTGTAACCATCGTACCTGTTTCAGCTATAGATGATTTGCCGTCACATGAATTTAACACAGCTGCAATATTTGCTTGCTTTTCAGAAACGTTTTCATCAACTCTAAATGGATTGCTTTCTTTGTTTACTGTACTCTTCACACCTGTTTTTATATCGGTCAGCATTCCGTCTGTACTGATTGTCCAGAAATTAAGACCTCCGCCATAAGCGTACTTGATACCACTTGTTACTACATCATGAGGATACGGAGTTTCATGATTGGGTGCAACGACCTGCGGAACGTAATCTGCTATTGTTACGATCACATAACCATCTGGTTCAAAATTATAACAATATGCTATTAATTCATTTGCAGTATTATACACTTCCGATATGCCTATTATAGTTTGATTATTTCCGTAACGATCCATCTGGCTCTGTGCAATCAAAGCACAATCAGTCATTGCATTCCTATTCATCGACTCTGATATGTTATCAAAAGTCTCAGCCTCTACTGCAAAACAATTTATTGCCATAGTAAGAATAATAGCAATACTAAGAACGAAAGATAATAATTTTTTCATTTGCACCTCCTATTATTATAAAACTTCAGTAGTATTCGTGCACATAAATACTACAATTACGATAGCTACCATAATCATAATAACATATCAGGAACATATTGTCAATACAAAAACAAAAAAATATTTTAATGTTTTAAAAAGTAATAATAAATATGCAAAAATTGCAAGTTATTTAGAAACAGTTATTTTTATCTCCTCCAGTGCAATTCTGATATCCTCGCTGAGCGTTTGCGCGTAGCCATCCTCTAAAATCTCTTTTGCTCTGTCCCTGTCGTCAAGCGCTATATACGCCTGCGCCGCTCCGATATAAGCTTCCGGACGGGATGGGTCTATCTCAATGGCTATTTTGAAGGAGGTTGCGGCGGCGTCATAGCATTCGCCGCTAAGAAATGTGGAGCCGCTGGCGTAGTAATCCTCCCACCCCGGCAGATAATCAACACCTTTCGGGTGAGGGAAAAGCTGCCACGCCTGAAGCAGCACCAGCGCAAGCGCAGCAATCAAGCAAATAACAACAGTGGATTTTTTTACCATGTATTTTCTGTTATTCAATTCAGTCTGACCTCAATTCCATGTGCAAGCCTATATGAATATATGTAGCATGACTTCACCGGCTTGTCAAGCAGAATGTCGAAAGCGGCTTTATATAGCGTTAGCTGTGGGCTGTATCTGTCCTTAAGAGCTTCTAAGCTGCTCACCCTGTCGGTTTTGTAATCAACGATAACATAGCCGTCCGGCTCTTCAAATATGCAGTCGGCGATTCCCTGAAGCATACCTTCGGTTCCCGAATACGCCTTTTTAAGCTCTTCGTCAAGAGATATATCGTCGAACCGCACAATAAAGCTCTTTTCCCGCAGGACATTGGGGCTTTGGCTCATCCTTTTATATATCTCGCTATCAAAGAAGGCTTTAAGGCTGCCTCGACTGATGGAATCTGCTTCCTTTACCGTGAAAGCTCCCATCTTGGCAAGCCTTGATATCTCCCCTTCAAGCTCCTGTGCCGCAGAGCCGTAATCGGCAAGCTGCATAAACCTGTGCATTACAGTTCCCTTCTGCGCAGCGGTAAGCTCGCCCATGGTATCGTCCAGCCGTGGAACCTTTGGGAAGAAGGTCAGCGGGTCGTCGTTTACAAGCTCGGAGACGGATATCTTTGCCTCACGCGTGCATAGATTTGGGTCGTTTTTGTATTCAAAGCTTTTCAGGATGCGTTGGGTAAGCTCTTTGTTTTCGCTGACCTCGGTGCGCTCCGGCTCGGATACTGCTCTGCCCGACGGCGGCAAAGGCTGGCTGACAATAATCTTAGGCGAAAGCTCGGTCGGGTCGGCATAGGCAGAATCGGGCAGAGATTTTCTTAAGCAATCCATCTGCGGGTGCTTCATCAGAGCCATCAGCATCCAGTCCTGCGCGCAGACTGCCCTTTTTGAAAGCGACGGCGGCACTATATGCCCCGATATCTCGCCGGAGTACTCCGCAACCCGCTCGGCGGTGCTGTCATTTATGTCCAAAGCAACAAACAGCTTCTCCTTAGCCCTTGTGCAGGCGACGTACAAAAGCCGCAGCTCCTCGGACAGCAGCTCCGAAGCATTCTTTTCCGCGATATAATCCCAGAAGATGGTAGAGCGCTTTGTCAGCGATTTGTAGTCAAGAAAGCTCAGCCCCGCTCCGTAAGATGAGTTGAGCATAAGGCGCGAAAGGATATCGGTCTTATTGAATCTCTTTGAAAGCTGACAGACAAACACAAACGGGTATTCAAGACCCTTTGATTTGTGGATGGTCTTGACATTCACAGCGTCTTCGGATTCCGTAACAACCATCGCCTCGGCGAAATCTCCCCCGCTTTTGGTTATGTACTCGATATAGCGCAGAAATCCCGCAGCTCCGTCGTTTGAGGAGCTTTCGTAGGTTTTAGCGTATTCCAGGAGAAGATAAAGGTTTGCACACTTCTGTTTTGCGTCCTCATACGCCGCTGCCATCGCAAAAATATCGGTTATATCATATATCTTCTTGATAAATCTGGTAAGAGGAAGCCGTGCCGAATATATTTTCAGCCGCTTTATAAGCTCGATTGCGGATTTGCT
>ENA-UOOC01003861-UOOC01003861.1-human-gut-metagenome-genome-assembly--contig:-C48old-NODE-3861-length-10006-cov-10.691890_pt1 | contig 10006 bp, 7 predicted proteins | sample MGYA00242469_ERZ724016 | MGnify/ENA metagenome assembly ERZ724016 | reverse complement strand
GGCCTCTTGAACCCCATTCAAGCGCGCTACCAAAACTGCGCTACACCCGGATATCTGTAAGCATTTGTCGCTCACAGCTTGATTAGTATACCCGACTTCTCGCATTTTGTCAAGCACTTTTCGGCAACTTTTTTAAATTTCTTCGTCCGCATCCTCCTGCAAGGGCAGGGTCGGCTGGGCAATGGGCGGAAATTCCACCGTAGCCACAGCCACCGCAAACACGCTCTCCGCACCCGCCGAAAGCAGAGCCTGTGCACAGGCGGCAGCCGTAGCACCGGTGGTGATCACATCGTCCACCAGCAGCACGCGGCGGCCCTCTATGAGGTCCGGGTCCTGCACGCGGAACGCACCGGCCACATTGGCCAGGCGCTGTTCAAAGGGCAGTCCTGCCTGCCGGTCCTTCCGGCGGGCAGGACCAAGCGTCTTTGTTTCCAGCGGAAGGTCCAGTGCCTCTGCCAGCGGCTGCGCCATGCGTTCCGGTACATTGTACCCGCGTCTGCGGCTGGACGCCGGTACCGGCACGATGCAGTCATAGCCGAGCCGGGCACCTTCCACCCGCTGAGGCACCGGTTCCGCGCCCCTCATCCGGACCTCGCTGCCAAAGGCAAGCTCTGCCAGCACCACGCCCAGCTCCACCGCCGTCCATGGTGCAGCCTGATACTTTGCCCGCAGGATGGCCCGCCGCACGCAGCCCTCATATCGGAACGGTGCCGCTGCGCCGCTCAGGCCGCCCAGATAATGCTGCGATGCGTCCAGCCGGATGCCGGGCTTCCGGCGCAGCCGGTCCACTTCTTCCGCACAGTCCGGGCAGGTCCTTATGCTGCCCAGCACCGCATTGCAGAAGGGGCACCGACGCGGATAAAGCAGCTGCCGTACCCCGCGCAGTGCCCGGCGCGGGGCGCTGTAATAGCGCATCAGTCCTTCTTCACGGCCACGATCACGCGGACGCGCTTGCCCGCGGCGCAGCCAAAGTTGTCGTACCAGCCGGTGAGGTAGTAATCGTCCGAGTTCACCTCGGCCAGCTTCGTGGCATAATACTGGCCCTTGTACCACAGGTACACCTGGGCATTGTCCGCTACCTCATAGCGGGTGGAACCGGACAGCACCGACGCGGCACCCACCTTGTCGATCTTCATGGGCATCAGCTGAATCATCGCCTTGACCGAACCGTTCACTTCCTGCCGCACGGCCAGGCCGCCGGCCAGCACCGGGTATTTGATGGAGGTGGTGTAGCTGGTAAGCTGTCCATTGACATAGCACACATAGGTGGCACCGCCGCCCACATAGTTCAGGATGGTGCCATAAGGCTCCCCTACCACCTTAGCCAGCTGTTTGACGCCGATGCTCACCAGGGAGCCGGTGCTGCTGGTGACCTTATTCCACACGGTCTGGAGGATATCGCCGTTGATGACGCCCCACAGGATCTCGCTGGTGGTAGGCACCAGCACGCTCCGCAGGTCCTTCAGCACCCCAGTGGCTGCATCAGAGCCTTCGCCCTCAGAATCCCCTGCAGTGGCAGGGGTCTTGGTGGAGGGCAGGTTGGCCGCAATGTTGCGGATATCGTCCAGCACGCCGTACTTCCACAGGTCGCCGGTGACATCGTTGAGGATCAGGCGGTCGATCTCACCGTTGTCGTTAAGCGTATAGTAGCGGACATTCAGCATGTTCAGTTTCGTCCCGGATAGGCGGCTGGGACGAACCGTCCCAGCCACACCCTCCGTAGTCGTATCCAAGATCTGCACGTCGTCTGCCAGCTTATGGTCGCCCAGCATGGTGGCGTCTGCGCTCACCGTGCCGCTGATGGTCCGGTTTTCAATAGCGGTCACGTTCTCGCCTTCCGGCGTCACGTCGATGCGCACCATCCAGCCGGCGGGGTAGTTCAGGCTTTTGTCCACGTTCACCGTGCGGGTGATGCCGTCGGTGCACATCACTGCCACGCGCTGCAGCACGTCGGCACCGTTGTCCTCCACAAGGGAGCGGGTGGCCGTCTGCACCACGCCGTAGAACACGCTGTCGGCCTCTTCGCCGGTGACCACATCTGCCACCTCATTGTCCATGCCCAGCAGCAGGGTGACCACTTCGCCCACGCCGCCGCCGTTCAAGGACGAGATCTTGGACGCCACCGCCGAGCTGCCCAGCTGGTAGCTGGTACCGGCCACGGTCACCGCCGTGGGAGCGCTGGCGCTGGGCGAAACTGCTGTGATGCGGCCTGCGGCGCGGCGGGTATAGATCCATACCGTCTGCAGACTCTCGCTGTAATAATACACATCGTATTTGTTCAGTTCGCCGGACTCCGACACCTTGTCGTTGCGGTACACGCTCACCGGTGCAAAGGGCAGCTGGGTGCCCTCCGACGCCACAAAGGGTCCCTTCAGGCTGCTGAGCAGCACCGTGGAGGTGTCCACCTGACCATTTGCCACGGTAAAGCCCAGAGTGCTGCCATAGGCTCCGCCGGAGGCCGTGTTGGCCGTGAGGGCATTGTACAGCAGCATGGCGCAGTCCTCATAGTTCATGGTCTGGCCCTGTGCCCTGTTCAGCTGGCTGCGCAGGCCCAGTTCCTGAGCCTTGTTCAGCTGCGCCGCCGGGAAGGCACCGTTCAGATCTGTCATCTTGTAGCCCAGCAGCTTGAGCACGGCCGTGCAGGCTTCTTCCAGCGTGACGGCGTTGTCCGGGCGGAAGGTGCCGTCCGTGTAGCCGTTCATCCAGCCCTGCTGCACCGCAATGCGGACGTAGGGTGCCCACTGCGAAGAGCCGGGCACATCCTTATACAGGGTGCCCACAGCCCCCTGGGAGGCTGCGCTCTCCCGGTACGCCGAGAACGCCACCAGCATGCGGGCAAAGGCCCCGCGGGTGACGGCGGCGTCCAGGCTGCCGGTCTGCCCGGCGTCCATACCGCCCAGCGTGATGGCCGTCTGCACGGCCGTGTTGCTGGCACTGCCCAGCGCAGCCGCCGGCATGGCCAGCATGGACACCGCCATGCTCACCGCCAGCAAAAGTGCGAGAAAACGTTTTTTCATAGGTATTCCCCTTTCTTCGGGCTCAGTCGTAGCGCAGCGCCTCGATGGGATTGAGACGTGCCGCGCGCCGGGCCGGCAGATAGCCGAACAGCACACCGATGCCCACCGAGATGCCAAAAGCCACCACGATGGAGTTGAACGACGGGCTCACCGTGATGGCGGTATCGCTCATGAACATGGGCAGCACCTTGTTGGCCGCCATGCTCACCGCATAGCCCAGTGCGATGCCCAGCGCACCGCCCAGCGCCGAGGTGGTGGCAGCTTCCACCACGAACTGCGCCAGAATGGTGCGCTCCTTGGCACCCAGTGCCTTGCGGATGCCGATCTCACGGGTGCGCTCGGTCACCGACACCAGCATGATGTTCATGATGCCGATGCCGCCCACCAGCAGCGAGATGCTGGCAATGCCGGTGAGCACCACGATGACCATGTTGATCATCTTGTTCATTTCCTCCAGCCACTCGCTGGCGCTGTACACATAGTAGCCGTTTTCGGTCTTGAGGATCGACATCAATTCCTCTTCCATCGTGCTCTTGGTCTCGTTGGCAAGGCTTTCGTCGGCCATCATGGCGGTGTAGCAGTCCACCATGCTTTGGCTGGAAAGCCGCATCACGGTGGTGTAGGGCAGGTAAACGCAGTCGTCATCGCTGCCCTGCTGCATAGTGGGGTCGCTGACTTTGGCAGACAGCACACCTACGACGCGGAACTTGTTGGCACCGATCTTGAGCGTCTGCCCCACACCGTTGCCGCCAAAGGCTACGCGGTTGAGGTAATCGCCGATGACGCAGACCTGCTTGTTGTCCTGCATATCCATGTACTGCAGGCCGCGCCCCTGAACGATCTGGTAATTCTTCATTTCGGTAAAGTTTTCGTCCACACCGCTCATGTTGGACCAGCGGTAGCTGGTGGTACCGATCTTCAGCGTACCGCTGGCTTTGCCGCTGAAGTTGACCTGCGGCGACACCGCCTTGATCAGGTCGGAATGCCGCTGGCAGATGTCGTACATCTCCTCCACCGACACGGAGCGGGAGCCGTAGCCCCACACCTGAATGCTGAGGGTGTTAGTGCCCAGTGCGGAAAAGCTGTCCCGCATGCTCTTGGTCATGCCATTGCCCAGACCCACGATGACGATGACCGCCATCACGCCGATGATGATGCCCAGCATGGTCAGAAAGGTGCGCAGCTTGTTGCTCCACACGTTCTGGATAGCCTGCCGGAAGGTTTCAAAGATCATGCCTGTTCCTCCTTTTCCGGCGTTTCGGGCAGCAGAGTGGGCTGCACCATGGCTTCCGGTGCGTGAGAGTCGCCGTCGTAGACCACCCGGCCGTCCTCCAGCCGGATGATGCGGTCGGCCTGCACGGCAATGGAGTTGTCGTGGGTGATCAGCACCACGGTATGTCCCTGCTTGTGCAGTTGCTGCAAAAGCCCCAGCACCTCGCGGCCGGTGTGGGAGTCCAGTGCACCGGTGGGCTCGTCGGCCAGGATCACCGGCGGGTTGCGCACCAGTGCCCGCGCAATGGACACACGCTGCTGCTGGCCGCCGGAAAGCTGGTTGGGCCGGTTTTTCAGTTTGTCGCCCAGGCCCACCTGCTCCAATACTTCACGGGCACGGGCGTGCCGCTCGGCGCGGGAGACGCCCGCGTACACCAGCGGCACCTCCACATTCTCCATCAGGTTCAGCCGGGGCAGCAGATTGTACTGCTGGAAGATGAAGCCCAGCATCTCGTTGCGGACCGAGGCCAGTTCGTTGCGGCTCATCTTACCCACGTCCCGGCCGTTGAGCCGGTACACCCCGTGGGTAGGCACATCCAGACAGCCGATGATGTTCATGCAGGTGGACTTGCCGGAGCCGGACTGGCCCACGATGGCCACGAACTCGCCTTTGTCGATCTTCATGGTAATGTGGTCTGCGGCCTTTACCGTGGTGTCGCCCATCTGGTAATACTTGCAGACCTCTTCAAATTCGATCAGAGCGCTCATGCATTCCTCCGTGTCAGGTCAGGATCACGCCGTCGGCCTCGCCGATCACTTCGCCGTCATTTCCGGCGTCCACCGGCTCATCAACGGCCGGTTCCTCGGTCACGGTGCTTTCTGCACCTTCCCCATCGGCCGTGCCGTCGGTGGTCTCGCCGCCCGTCGTGTCGGTGGTGCCATCGGTCATGTACTCATAGCCGCCGTTGTCGTAATAGGTATCGCTGCTCACCGAGCTGGGGTCGTAGCCCACGGTGTCCTGCGTGGTCAGGCCGCTGACAACCTGGGTGTAATCGCTGTCACTGACGCCCAGCTTGACCTTGACGTACACAAAGCCGTCCGGTGCGACCATGTCCGGGTCTGCGTTGACCGCACTGGGGGAATCCTGGGTCACCAGCACATAGCTGCCGCGCACCACGGCTGCGTTGGGCACCGCCAGTGCGTTCTTGGCCTGGGCCACCACGATCTCCGCGTTGGCGTTCATGCCGGGGCGCAGGCCGTCGGTCTCGTCGATGCGCACGGTGACCGGGTAGGTGGTGGTGCCGCCGCTGGTGTCACCCTTCATGGACACGCGGGTCACAACGCCCTCATAGGTCCTGTCCTGCACAGCGTCGGCGGTGACCTGCACGGTCTGCCCCACCGACAGGCTGCTGACCTGCAGCTCATCCACATTGATGGTCATTTCCAGGTAGCTCAGATCGTAGATGGTGCACAGGTCGCTGCCCGTGCTCAGGGCATCGCCCACCTTGGCGGCCTTTTCGATGATGGTGCCGCTGATGGGCGAGGTGATGGTGTAGTTGTTCATGGTGTCCTGGGTGCTCTGCATGGACAGCTCCGCACCGCGCAGGGTCTCAGAAGCGGACTGGATGGACTCGCTCAGGTCGTCACCGCTGATCTGCAGCACGATGTCGTCCTTGTTCACGCTGTCGCCCTCGCGTGCATGGATGGCGGTGACCGTACCGGCGGCCAGCGTCGTCAGGGTGCGCTCGGCCTGATACTGGAAGGCGGCCGCGCCGATGGAGCTCACGCCGTTCACAGTAGCGGTGGCCGCCTGGGCGGTGGTCAGGCCGCCTGCATTGCGCACCGAGATGGTCACGGTGCGGGTGAGCAGGTTGCCGGTGCTCAGGGCATCGGTGCCGGTGACGGCGGTAATGGTGCCGGTCAGGGTCTCAAAGGTACCGTCCAGCGTCACGTCCGCGCTCTGCCCCACCGAGAAACCGGCTGCGTCTGCCGCCGGGAACTCCAGTGCCAGTGTCATCTTGGAGTTGTCGCGGATCACGGCCACTTCCTGGCCGCTGGTCACCTCGTCGCCCTTGGCGACCTTCAGGCTGCTCACGACACCGGCCACTTCCGCGCGCACATACTGGCGGTCCACCGTCTTGTCGTAGTTGCGCTGGGCCTGCTGCAGGGTGATGCCCGCCTGCTCCACCTTGGTGGTAGCGTCGGAGGAGTCCACGGTGTAGAGCACATCGCCCTCTTCCACGTTGTCGCCTTCCTCAAAGCTGCAGGTCAGCACCTTGCCGGACACCAGCGACTTGACATTATAAGTATTCGCCGGCTTCAGGGTGCCGGTGCCGCTCAGGGCATTGACGAGGTCCCGCTGTTCCGGCGCGGTCTCCACATAGCTGGTATCCACGCTGGCAGGCTTGTCGGCCTTGGGCTTGAGCAGCCACACACCGCCCAGCACGGCCACGCAGGCCACCGGGACCAGCCACTTCCAGTTCTTTTTCAGGAACCCGGCTGCTCCGGCACCGGCCGTTGTCCCCGTCTGCGGCGCTCCCGCAGCAGTCAGCTCGGTTATCTTTTTCATAGATCCTCCTAAAAATGAGCAGGCGGCACTCCCACCTGCAGGCATCCGGTTTACGGTTCAGTTGATTGTAGTGTAGCGCATTTTGGGGCAATACACAAGCGTCCAAATTTCGTACATCCATCTTTTCAACAAAATTTAACAAAGCCGGGGCACACCCGCAGGCATGCTCCGGCTTTTCCCGTTTTTCTTCGGTTTTATACGCGCACCATATCGGGGGTGATCTCTGCCAGACTGTGAGCGCCGCACATCTGCATGGTGTCGGCCAGTTCCCCGGCCAGCTTGTCGATGTAGCACTTCACGCCTTCCTCGCCGCCGCCGTACACGGCCGTGACAAAGGGGCGGCAGATCAGCACGCCGTCCGCGCCCAGAGCCAGAGCCTTGAACACATCTACACCGGTGCGGATGCCGCCGTCCACCAGGATCTTCACGCCGGTGCCCTTGAGGGCTGCAGCGATCTCCGGCAGGACTTCAGCGGTGGCGGGGCACTGGTCCAGCACACGGCCGCCGTGGTTGGACACCACGATGGCGGCGGCACCGGCCTCCCTGGCCTTCAAAGCACCCTTGACGGTCATCACACCCTTGACGATGAAGGGCCGCTCGGCCAGCTTCACGATCTCGGCCAGCTCTTCCACGCTCTTGCTGCCGGCCGGCGGGGTCATGTTCTTGAGGAAGGGCAGGCCTGCCGCATCCACGTCCATGGCCACGGCAAAGCAGCCGCTGGCCTTGGCCTGGGCCATCTTCTCTCGGATGGTGTCGATGTTCCAGGGCTTGATGGTGGGCACACCGCAGCCGCCTGCCGCGCCGATGGCCTTGGTGGCCATCTCCATCACGGTTGGGTTGGTGCCGTCACCGGTAAAGGCGGCAATGCCGTTCTCGGCGCAGGCGCGTACCAGCACGTCGTTATAGGTCATATCGGTGTAGGTCTCGGAGTAGTGCAGGTTCACCGCACCCACCGGGCCTGCAAAGAAAGGGTATTTGAACTGCTTGCCAAACAGTTCAAGCGTGGTGTCCGGGGTGCCGCCCTCGCACAGGGTGTCCATGTTCACCCGGATGTCCGCCCACTTATTATAGTTGCGGATCGCCGTGTCGCCCACGCCCTTGGCACCGGGGCCGGGGATCTGGTTTTTGCAGGCCACGCCGTTGCACACCGGGCAGGCCTTGCAGTATTTGCCGATGCACTCCCGCGCATTGGCCAGCACTTCAGCATAGTTCATACAGAGTCCATCCTCCTTGTTTTCCATTTCTGCGGCAGGAAATGCCCTGCTGCTGCACTCTCTGCCCCCATCATAGCCTTGTTTTGGTTTCCCGTCAAGGGCTCTGCACACCTTTTGCCCGCCTCTTGTCACTTTGCAGTACGATGGTACGTCATTTTGAAAAAAGTCTGATCTTTTTCAAAAAAATCCTTGACAAAACAGCTGGTTTCAGGTATTATAGTGGAGCGCCAAGGGCACCCGCCCAAAGGCAGAACAAAAGATGTGGAAAGATGGCTGAGTTGGTCTAAGGCGCACGACTGGAAATCGTGTAACGTGTCAAAAGCGTTCTGGGGTTCGAATCCCCATCTTTCCGCCAGAAACCTGAAACAGAGATGTTTCAGGTTTTTTGTTTTATTCCAAAACGCTGTCCTTGACAATCGCCCTGCGTTCCGCTATGCTGAAAAAAAGATTTTCCTGAAGGAGGAACATTCTATGGCTGCATCCAAAAAGAAACGCACCGGTGCCCGCGCTGCGGTCGTGGTGGTGCTGTGCCTTGTGCTGGTGTGCGTAGTGGCCGCCGCCGTCGCGCTGGGGCTGGTGAGCCGCCGCGTGAAGAGCTTTGCCGGTGGAGCCAGCTTTTCGCTGGACTACCAGATCACTTCCACCGCTGCCGAAGAGCCCGCTTTATATAAGGTGCTGGCGCAGTTCGGCGGCACCTCCGGCCGGGTGGACGGCCAATATACGCCGGAAGCCCTGCAGCTGGAGCTGTACCCGCAGGCCAGCGGCAGCAGCCAGCCCCTCACCCGCCTGTACATCAGCAAGGACGAAACGCTGTACGATGCCGGGCAGCTTTACCGCACCCTGCGCAGCAGCATCACCGACAACTATCCGCTGGCCGGTGTGCTGATCCCGGAATGGAACATGGGCAGCTACATCTCCCAGACCCAGCTGGCCAGCCTGCTGGGCGTGGATGATACCGCCACCAGTCTGCAGTCCATGAGCGATTTCCAGCTGGACCTGAAAAAGATCAAAAAGGTGCAGCCAGAAAATGCCAAGGAGGGCTACCTCTACTTCCGGCTGGAAACCGACGACACTGCCGCCGATTCCCCCGTTTTGACGCTGGGCGTGGAAAAGAGCGGCCTGCTGCGGGCTGCCTCCCCCGCCGTGCACATCCTGCTGGACATCCCGGCCCACGGCATCCACACCGAGCTCACCGGCACCGTGACCCCGGCAGCTCCGACTCTGACCGCTCCCACCTCCCGCATGCAGGACAGCGACATTGCTTCGCTGGTACAGCTGCGCCAGACTGTCGAGAGCGTGGTGCAGTTCGTGCAGGGCGCTGCATCCGGCACGCAGAGCGCCTCCTGAACCTCCTTGATATGCAAAAACGGCAGACGCCTTGCAAAGCGTCTGCCGTTTTTTGATGCGTTTATCGGTCCAGGATGCGGCCATCGGTGGAGATGGTCACCACCTGCCACGGCACGAACTTGCCGCTGTTTTTCAGGGCGGTCACGGCGGCGTGTTCCAGCCCGCCGCAGCAGGGCACCTCCATGCGCAGCACCGTCACGCTCCGGATGTCGTTGCTGCGGAAGATCTCGGTCAGCTTTTCGCTGTAGTCCACAGCATCCAGCTTGGGGCAGCCGATGAGGGTGATCTTGCCCTTCATGAACTCTTCGTGCACATTGGCGTAGGCGTAGGCGGTGCAGTCGGCTGCGATCAGGAGCTTTGCCCCGTCAAAATAGGGGGCGTTCACCGGCACCAGCTTGATCTGGCAGGGCCACTGGCGCAGCTGCGACGGCTGTGCTGCGGTGGGGGCAGCAGGTGCGCTTTCCTCCCGGCGGAACTGGCGCATGGCGCTGCCCGGGCAGCCGTGGAAGGCCGGTTTTGCGGCCTGTGCGGCCTTTTTCTGCTTGTTTTCCAGCACGGCCTGCTCGTCGTAGGCGGCTGCCTCGCGCTCTTCAAAGGTGATGGCACCGGTGGGGCAGCCGGGCAGGCAGTCGCCAAAGCCGTCGCAG
>ENA-UOOC01003857-UOOC01003857.1-human-gut-metagenome-genome-assembly--contig:-C48old-NODE-3857-length-10012-cov-4.197248_pt1 | contig 10012 bp, 9 predicted proteins | sample MGYA00242469_ERZ724016 | MGnify/ENA metagenome assembly ERZ724016 | reverse complement strand
TCGGACGCAACGCCCATATTAAGCTCGACCGGCAGCATCTTCCTTGCCTTAAGATAATCAGCGTATTTATTTCTTGCCATCCTCCAATACCAGCCGTAAAAGTCTGTAAAGCTTTTGCCTTTTCTTATCGCCGCAAGAGCGCAAAGGATTATATCGTGCGAAAGATCCTTGGCAGCTTCGCTGTCATTAATCCTTTTGCGGCAGAAAAGATATGTGTTTTCTATAAGCTCCTCGCTGATAATTCCGTCCATTTTCATTTTAATATCTTACCTTTCAAGCTGTAAACCGTTTACGCCTGTATAGTCCTGAAAACATCGAAAAGGTTCGCCTTATTTTTGCTTTTTTCGTGATTACAAATCGCACCACAGCATAGACAGCATCGGGGGTATATGGCAGAACGCGCCGTCCAACCTGTAAAGGAATCTGCCGTCAGTCTCCTTTAGCGTTACCGGCATCTCCTTTAAGACTTCCTCCGTTTCCTCGACGGATACGCCCGCGTCCTTCGCTATATCCTCCACCGGGACATAAACATCGAAATCGTTTATAGTCAGTCCGTAAAGCGCATACATCACCTTAAGACAGCGCACATCTGAAAACTGTTCCAAGGTTATTGCAAGCTTTCTCAGCTGGGTGCCGGAAAGCTCGCGGTAGCCCTTTCCCAAGGAAAAGAATACGCAGTTGTTCATTCGTGCGGTGCTTCCCTCAGGCTCTGAGCAGACAGACGTTCCCCAGCGCGATACATCATCGGAAATATAGTCCTTGTCGTTCCAATAAAGGCTTCTTTTATATCCGTCGGTGCAGGCGATTTCGTGGAGAAGCGCTGCTATGCGGTAGGCGTTTTCAAAGGCTTGCTTTTCGGGCAGCTCGGTGAAATAGTTTTTGATTTTAAGGCATATGTCACCCAGACCGGCATTTCCTTTATAGCCCATCAGCTCGTCCACAGAAACCTCAAACAGCTTTGCAATATCCGGCAGAAGCGCAATATCGGGGCAGCACTGTGCCGATTCCCACTTTGAAACCGCCTGATTTGTAACTCCGAGCGACTTTGCAAGCTCCTCCTGAGTAAGACCCTTCTGCTTTCTTAAGAAAGCGATTTGTTCATTGATTTTAATATTTGTCATATTGATCGACCCCTTTTTAGATTATTTGCAGCTGCAATTATATTTTACCGTTTTTTATCGTTGAATACAATAACTTATCGGTTTGAACACATATGCATATATCCAACCGCAAGTTGGATAGTATATAGCAAAAATGCCGCCAATCAAGGCGGCGCATAGTTTATCTATACAGTCAGCCTATCAGAGCTTTTGGCTTGCTTTACAGCGTGAGATACCGCGCGGTACTTCGTCACTCCAATAACCGTTTCGCCGTCTATCTGCAAGGCAGTCGGGCGGCTGTATTCCACTGTTATATCATGTCCGGATATCACGGTGACATACTTAGTATAGGCAATATGCTTTCCCGAATATATCTTAGGAAAAAGCGGCAAAGCACCAAGTCTTGTAATATCATGAGCAACAATAAAGCTAAGATTCCTTTCAGGATTAAGCCTTTTCTGGTTAGGAGCCATCATTATTCCGCCGCCGTAATACCTGCCGTTCATGGCAGGTGCAAGCCAGACCTTTTTGTAGGTATAGCTTTTGCCATCAACGGTTATCCTTGCGCTTACCGGCTTATATGCAAACAGAAGTCCTTTCAGAGCGATCATGGAATAGTTTATCGGCTTATTGCTGTTTTTGCGCTGTCTGTCGCCTTCCTCGCAGCAGTAGCCGTCCAAGCCGTAGCCGACGTTGTTAAGAAACAGCCTTTCCGCGCCGTTTACTTCAACAGTCGGGAGATTTCTTATGTACTCGTTCAAGTGGATAAGCCCATCCTGAGTGTCGTTTTTGACATCTTTATAAAAATCGTTTCCGGAGCCACTGGCATAGTACCATATATCCCTGTCAGGGACTCTCCCCAAAAAATCGTTGACGATGTGGTTGAGCGTGCCGTCTCCTCCGGCGATAATTATTTTATCCTGAGGTGTTATCGAGGTTATCGCCTGAAAAACATCGTGTATCTGCGTTGGGTCTTCATAGACATACCTCTCCTGAGGAGCCAAAAGCTCTACCTTTCTAGCATTGCGTTCTCCGCACATATTGTCGGCAAGAGGATTATAGAATACATGTATCAATGCTTTCGCTTCCTTTATTATACTTTTTGTATATATTAAGTATAATACGAACGTCGAATTTTGTCAATAGTGATGGATTGGAAGGCGAAGCAGGAACAAAATATATCGCCGCAGGCGATACCTCCACTTTTCTCTTTTCACTTTTATCTCTTATCTGGAAAAGACGCCCTGCTGTAGCAGATAAAAGATAAAAGAGAAAAGAGAAGAGATAAAAGATAAAAGTACAAAAAGAAAAACCGCCTTGTCGGCGGCTTTTCTTTATGGGGTGGATAGTGGGATTCGAACCCACGGTCTTCAGAACCACAATCTGACGCGTTAACCAACTACGCTATATCCACCATATCCGCGGCACTCTCAAGCCGCGAATCGTATTATAACACATCTGAAATAAAAAATCAATAGGTTTTCGCAAATTTTTCTACCAATTCTGACGTTTGCCCAAAATTCCGTTGTTAAAGTCCCCTATTGTGTCCTTCAACCACTCTATACTGTCGCGCACCCAATCGGGAGTTCTGGTGCATATCCAGCTTCTGTTCTGAACGCTTGATTCGCAGGTTGTAAAGCCGTGGTTTGCAAAAGCATAGATATGGCACTCGTAAGGAATACCGTGCTTGGTCAGGGCGTCGATAAGCCTTACGGTGTCATTTATCGGAACCGTGCCGTCGGTTCTCGATGAAAATACAAAGCAGGGGCAGGTTTTTTCATCGACATTCTCGGGGATTCCGGGAGCTGTTGAGCAGTATACCCTTGCGGTTTCCTCTGTGATAACCGGATATCCGAGAATGCAGGCGGCGGGACGGTTGCGTGCCATTGTCGCTGCGGCAGCCGCAAGATGTCCTCCGGCTGAAAAGCCTATAACCGCAATGCGCGAGGTATCTATCTCCCACTCCTCGGCTTTTGACTTTATCAGTTCGACTGCTTGCTCGTAATCATCAAGCGGCTGAGACCAAATTGTATTTTCACCTACAGTGTAATTCAATACAAAAGCCTGATATCCTGCGGCAAGGTAAGGAAAAGCCGCAGGGTCGGATTCTCTTTGCGAGCAATATTGGTATCCACCGCCTGGCAGAACTATTATTGCCGGACGCTTTGTTACGGTTGTGTTTTCAGAAACTATGTGCTGAATGTAGCAGGTAAGCGTTACGTTTCTTTCCTGATTGAGTGTTATTACTGTCGTTTTCATAACGGCTCTCCTTGTAATTTATTTTGCTACATTATAACGCACATTCGCGCAAAAATCAACTCCTCATTTCTACAAAGTCGCTCAGCACGTCCTTGATATGTACGCTTGACAGTCTGCCGCGATTGCAAGCTTCCACAAGCTCGGAAAGAGCCTGTTTATCCTGCGTTACTCCGTCGAGGCGATATATCTGCTCGCCGGCCTCATCGAAAGCAGCAATGCCGTACTCGGTTACCTCCCCTTCTTCAAATTCCTCCCGACGCTCGGTCAGTTCATAGTGGGTGAATGATGTTTTCGTTGTCATAATTCTCTTCCTTTCTCATGATATTACCGTTATCGTTGTAAAGTATTTTCACTTCCCACATTACATCCGGAACGGCGTAAGCCTTACCCGAAGATTTTTCTTCGGGATGATTAATTATACCCACAGCACATAAAAAATCTATCAAATTTTGTCGTAAAAAAATCAGCTTCTCATAAATTATGAAAAGCTGATACAAAATAATCGACATAGCGCTGAAATGCAGCAATATTCGATATAATTCAATATTCAAGCGGCGCAAAGCCTATTTCGATTTTGCATTTTCAAACAGAATCGAGCCTGAAAATGGGTCGTATTCAAAATCCCATGAATCCTCAGAGCTATACATGAATTTGGGAACATACCATATCGGAATGAACTGATATTCTGAAATGACACTTGATTCCGCCTGAGAGCAGCTTCGTATTGCAGACGTCAAGGTGGAATACTTGTCAGATGATGAAATTGCTTTTACGGCTGATTCGTTGTATATTCCTTTGTATCGTCCGTCAAACTCTGCGATATAGTCAAAGGCGCTTGCAGAATCGGATGAAAATATCGCAAGACAGATATCATAATTTCCGCCATTAAGCCGCCTGATATAGTCGGAATCGTTTACAATCTCCAGATTAAGACTTAAACCTATAATTTCCTTTAAGGATTCGCAAACGCTTGAAACATACTTATATCCCGCAAAGCTCTGCGGAACCATAATATTCGTTCCTGCAATCTCGGACTTTTCTCCGTCCGACAAAACAAAGCTCCAGCGATACTGTGCCAGTTGACTGTTTTTCTCGATGTCAGGCTCTGCGCACGCGCTTCTGAAAGCGGTGCTTCCGATATATGCGTTCTTTGGTATTATCCCCCCTGCCGGACTCAGATAATCGGGAACATCCTCCCCAAGCTCAGCAGGGTCTAAGCAAAGCGATATTATCTCACGGACTTCCTTTTTGGAAAGTATCTCATTTTCGGGATTTATGACAAGTCCTGCGCAGGCTGTGTATATCCTTTCGCAGTTGATATCCTCTTCGGAGTCGAGCGGAGAATCGGTTAGCAGAACATTGGTTGTCCCTGCTGCAAAGTCCGTAAGTCTTACAGAGTCGTTCTTCTCGACAAGAAAGTTCACGCCGGATGGATAAACCCGCGTAACAGCAGAGTAATCATCATTGCGTCTTAAGCGGACATAATTATCCTTACCATATGGGTCATGAAGCCAGAATCTTGCATAGAACGGTCCGTTTGAAGCAATTGCTTCTGCTTCAAGACCGTATTTACCGCCGCAGCTCTCAAAAAACTCCTGATTGCATGGGGACGCAGGAAGACAGGTCAACAAAGAAAGAAACGCTGCATTGGGATATTCAAGGGTTATTTCAAGTGTTTCGTCGTCAACAGCTCTCACGCCGATTTCATGAGGTTCAAGCTCGCCGGAGTTCACCAACTGTGCGTTATTTATACAGAAATAGTCTTTCGCATGTGGCGAACCGGTGAGAGGGTCAAAAAGCCGCTGAAAGCCGAATACAAAGTCGCGGGCGGTAAGATCGGCTGTATACCCGCCTGCAGCTCTCCATTTATATCTCGAATCGATTGTAAAGGTATACACCAGTCCATCCGATGAAATGGTGTAATCCTTTGCTGCTGCGGGCGCAAGACTGCCATCTGGCAAGGTCTTTAAAAGCCCGACAAACATATTTCTTGCGACGGCTACAGATGATGGGTCGGAAGCAAGCTGAGGGTCGAGCGTCTTGGGATCAGAGGCTATGGAAATCTTAAAAACGTAGCCAGAGCCATCGTCCTTAAAAACCGATATTATTTTATCCAAAGGCGAACAGGCTGTCATCATAACGAGACAGCCGCAGATTATAAATATTGCAATTTTTCGCTTGATAGCATTAAAGCTCGCAGGTAACGACATGATTCTCCTCAAGAGTTTTTGGAACATCAATTATTCGCTGATTGGTGCTTCCGCGGAAGTGGCATTCATAGCTTTTCAGAGCAAGGACGAATTTGCCGTCTACAAGATAATCTATTGTTTTCAGCAGCTCAATCCAGCCGTTTTCGTCGTTAGCGCCCTCCAAAAGCTGTTCAACGGTAAATCCGCTGTAGGACATAACTCCGAGTCCGGCGGCTTTAAGCTTTCTTCCCAGCTCGGCAAGCGGCTTTGCCTGACAGAACGGCTCGCCTCCGCTGAACGTTACTCCGTCTATAAGCGGGTTTTCCATGATTTTTGAGTAGATGTTATTCGTATCGTCCTCATATCCGCCGTTGAAATCGTGGGTCTGCGGATTGTGGCAGCCCTCACAGTGATGTGGGCAGCCCTGAACGAACACTGTATATCTTATTCCGGGACCGTCTACAATAGACTCTTCTACTACACCGGACATTCTTATTTTCATGCTATACGTCCTTTCTTTCCGTAAAGTGAACATATCGGGCGGGAAATATTCTCTCCCGCCCGACGGAAATTATATGCAAAACAGTTGTATTTACGATTACAGGCTGTGCTTAACTCTGTCTGCAACCTCGGCGCGCTTTGCGTTGTTGAAGCGATCGAGCGTTCCGACGAGATATCCGGTTATTCTGCGGATTCTTTCAAAGCCGTAGCTTCCCTCGGTTTCTTTTCTGCCGCACTTGGGGCAGGTGTCGCCGATTATACCGGTAAAGCCGCAGCAGGGGTCTCTGTCAACAGGGTGATTTATAGAGCCGTAGCCAATGCCGGATTCCTTCATGCAGCGGATAATCTTTTCAAACGCGGACAGATTCTGAAGCGGATCGCCGTCAAGCTCAACGTAGCTGATGTGTCCGGCGTTTGTAAGAGCATGGTAAGGAGCTTCAATCTTGATTTTTGTGAACGCATTGCAGGGATAGTATACAGGTACATGGAAGGAGTTGGTATAATACTCTCTGTCGGTAACACCCGCGATAACGCCGTACTTCTCCCTATCAATTCTTACGAATCTGCCGGAAAGACCCTCTGCAGGAGTAGCAAGCAGTGAGAAGTTGAGTTTTCTCTTTGCGGTTTCGTCTTCCATCCTCTGTCTCATTCTTCCGATGATTTCAAGACCTAACTTTCTCGATTCCTCGCTTTCACCGTGATGCTTGCCGGTGAGTGACTTAAGGCACTCTGCAAGTCCTATAAAGCCCATGGAAAGAGTACCGTGCTTAAGGACCTCGCCTACCTCGTCGTCGTAACCAAGCTTGTCCGAATCCAGCCATACGCCCTGACCCATAAGGAACGGGAAGTTCTTGACTCTCTTCTGAGACTGGATCTTGAATCTTGAAAGCAGCTGATCGACTACCAAATCCATCATAGCGTCAAGCTTTTCGTAGAACAAATCTATATTGCCCTTTGACTCGATGGCGAGTCTGGGAAGGTTGATTGAAGTAAAGGAGAGGTTTCCTCTGCCGGTTACTATCTCCCTTGTGGGGTCGTAGGCGTTGCCTATAACTCTGGTTCTGCAGCCCATATAGGCAATCTCGGTGTCAGGATTTCCGGGCTTGTAGTACTGGAGGTTATAAGGAGCATCGATGAAGGAGAAGTTCGGGAACAGTCTCTTTGCGGAAACGCGGCACGCCAGCTTGAACAAATCATAGTTGGGGTCGCCCTCGTTGTAGTTTATGCCCTCTTTGACCTTGAAAATGTGTATCGGGAATATAGGAGTTTCGCCGTTGCCAAGACCGGCATCCTGAGCCAAAAGAACGTTTCTTATAACCATTCTGCCCTCGGTCGATATATCGGTACCGTAGTTGATAGAGCTGAACGGAGTCTGAGCGCCGGCACGCGAGTTCATGGTGTTGAGGTTGTGGATAAGAGCCTCCATCGCCTGATAGGTGGCTTTATCGGTCTCCTTAACGCTGGTTTCGTAGCTGAACTTCTGAATTTTCGCAATCTGAGCATCGTCGCAGTATTTTTTGAGATACTCAGCTTCGGCAGCTCTGTATTCATCTGTCATGGAAAGCGTAGGCTTCAAGCCCTTATCTTCAAGCTCGTGAAGATAGTTCTTGACATAGTTTTCTGCGTCATCAACGCCGTCAAGCAGCTCCAGTGAGCGGATTACATTATCGCGATAGCGGTGAATAAAGGTCTTTTTAACGCCCTCTGCCATATCATAATCAAACTTAGGGATGGACTGTCCGCCGTGCTGGTCGTTTTGGTTGGACTGAATAGCTATGCAGGCAAGAGCGGCATAGCTCGAAATTTCATTAGGGGTACGCAGATGACCATGACCGGTTGAGAATCCTCCCTTAAACAGCTTTGTAAGGTCGATCTGGGTGCAGGTGGTGGTAAGAGTATAGAAGTCAAGGTCGTGAATGTGGATATCGCCCTCGGAATGAGCCTTGGCAAACGCAGGGTCCAAAACGTACATCTCATAGAACTCCTTTGCGCCGCAGGAGCCATATTTGAGCATTGTACCCATAGCAGTATCGCCGTCGATATTGGCGTTTTCACGCTTAACATCGCTGTCCTTGGCGGAGGTGAAGGTCAGATCCTCATAGATCTTCATAATCTTAGTGTTCATCTCACGGACTCTGGTTCTGTTTGCGCGGTAAAGGATGTACGCCTTTGCGGTTGATGCGTGACCCTCTTCAATGAGGATCTTTTCAACGGCATCCTGAATCTCTTCTACAGAAGGAATCTTATTCTTTTCTGAGCTTTCAATATAGTCGCATACTCTTCCCGCAATTTCAAGAGCTTCGTCATAGTCTGATCCGCCCATTGATTCCGCTGCCTTATATATAGCGTTGGCTATTTTTTCGATATTAAAAGTAACAATTCTTCCGTCGCGCTTCTGAATTTTCGTAATCATTTTCAATTCCTCCTGATAAAGTGTAAATACGGTTTAACGCGCAAATATATGCTCAATTGTGACCGTCAAGGGCAACCACAAGATATTGTGCTCAAAAAACGTATTGATACAAGTATATTGTATTTCGCTCTGATTGTCAAGAAAAATTTCAGCCATAATTATGTGTTGGAATTTATATACTTTGCACAACGCTGTATTAAACTGTTTGGTGTAATGAATAATAGCTTGACAAATATAAAACGCCATTATATTAAAAACATAATGTAATGGCATAAAGCTTGCATAGCTATCATATTTATTATTCCAATCAAAATAAATGTCTAGGGTACATTAATTTTCATGGGACAAATAAATGCGTTTAGCTAAAATATATTTCCTTAGTCTTTTATATAATATCGCAATCAACAAAGATGAGAAAAATACTATAATCGGTTTAAACATGCAATATGATTTAAAATAATTTGGAGCAAGTACATTAATCATTAATGAAATTACGCTGCCCACCAAAACGTGAGAGCAGTATATTGATGTTGAGTACATCTGCCCGCATCTGCTTAAAAAGTCAGCCAATCTTGAGTGCAACTCGTTCGTCAAACCAGCCAAGAACAGCAACAAGGCAAGCGCAATGGTAGAAAGATAAAGTTCAAAATAAGTTTGAAACACATACTTTATTGTAAGCACCTCCATGGTGTATAGTGGCAAAATCAAAAATGAACAAAGTATAAACATCTTTCGTTTTTCGTAAAGGCGCTGCTTGTTCTCTTGATAAGCCTTGCCAATCGAAGCACCAATGCAGAAAAGCGGAAGTGCCATGAATAGCCAGTTTCGGTACAAAAGACCATGATTATATTTCGGCAATAAACATTCTACAACTATATTCATAAAATATTGAATTATAGATAAAAACGGAGCATATCTATAAAGAGCGGTCAATTTTCCTTTTTTATCAAAGAATATAACTATAGCATATGTATAGATAAGTGCAAGCATATACCAGCACTGATATGCTGCTCCTGAATCGTTAAACAAAATAAACGTTACTACACGTATAGGCGTATATTGATATTTCCACTCAGCTAAAGCTGTAGCTTCAGTGATAAAGTAGCAGTCAAGAATATGTATAATTGTATCATATATGCTATATATTACAATTACAAAAGCTGTTAACATAGCTAATTTTTTTATTCGTAGCAATCCATTTTTGAAAGAGGCATTATTAGAGTGCTCCCAGAAGAAGCCATTTATTATAAAAAAAATAGGCACAGCAATTCTACAAAATGCGATTAAAAATTCTTTTTCATAAATCTCAGGCTGGCAATGAATAACAACCACTAAAAATGCAGAAATTAATTTCAACAAGTCTAAGCCTTTGACCCGCGTGCTTGATTTTTCTATATGTCTCAAGATTTGCTCATCTCACTATCTATGAAGAATCCAACTAGTCATTCTATATATTTCGCCAAACAGTGCTGAAGAAATATGATTGCAAACGAAGCGCGATGCTTTCACAGAAAGCTTCATGGTATCATTAAGCTTTGCCGTGCCATGCC
>ENA-UOOC01003847-UOOC01003847.1-human-gut-metagenome-genome-assembly--contig:-C48old-NODE-3847-length-10030-cov-4.233383_pt1 | contig 10030 bp, 9 predicted proteins | sample MGYA00242469_ERZ724016 | MGnify/ENA metagenome assembly ERZ724016 | reverse complement strand
TTATAAAATATATTTTAAACAGAAAATTGAAAAATGTATATTAGGAGCAACAATAAATTCTATTATTATAGTATTCTCAGAAGCTATATTTTCTAAAATCTTATGTTTAACTTATGAAAATATAAAAATATATATGGAAGGTATATATAATTACAAATACAAATCTAGTCTTTTTGTACTTATAGTAATAAGTAGAATAATAATTTACTATATAGTAAATAAAAAGAATATAAAGGTAAAAATAAGAGAAGACTTAAACAAAAGAGAAAGAGCAACACTAATAGCAATATCTATTATAGGAGAAATAGTTATTTACTTTAATGTAATAGAAATGACAATATTTATATCAAACTTTCCATACGAGATATTTATAATGGATATTATAGCATTAATCGCATATTTTTATATAAGCATAAGCAACTTTTTTAAAATGGTAAAATTAGAAAAACAAGCAACAAGAATTCATAATTTAGAAGCATACAATAAAACATTATCTATTATGTATGATAGTATAAGAGGATTTAAACATGATTATGCAAATATGTTACAAGCATTATCAGGTTATGTATTAACAGGAGAAATTGATAAAATAAAAACAATGTGTGATACTATGCTAGATGAGTGTGTAGAAGTAAATGAAATGGGAATATTAGACCCAAACATTATAAATGATCCGGGAGTATATAGTATATTGACAACCAAATATTATATGGCACAAGAAATTTATATAAAAATGAATATAGAGGTTATGACCGATTTAACTAAAATGGAAATAACGAGTTATGAATTATGCAAAATACTTGCTATATTATTAGATAATGCAATAGAAGCGGCAAAACAAACAGAAGAAAAAATAGTTAATGTTAGAATGCTAAGAGACTTTAGAATGAATAGAGATTTAGTCATAATAGAAAACAGCTATATAAACATTGATGTAGATATTAATGAAATGTTTGAAAAAGGATATACAAGCAAAAAAGAAAAAAGCAATGACCATGGCTTAGGTTTATGGAATGTAAGAAGAATGTTAAATAAAAGTAAAAACCTAAATTTATTTACAACCAAAGGAAAACTATTTAGCCAACAGTTAGAGATATATAGTAATAAAGACGAAAACACAAAAAATGATAAAATATTATGCAATAATTATGCAGTACAAGACTAAAAAATTCCAACATTCAAAACAGATTTTATGTAGGGGCGATTTTAATCGCCCGCCATACATTAAATAAAAAAATTTTTCTCTTTTATATTGAAAACATATTTATAAATAGGATAAAATAGAAATACAAATAAACTTTACAAGGAGGAAGAAATGAAAAAAATAAGAGGTTTTGAAATAGCAAAAGGATTTGAAAAAGAGGGAATAAACCTACCAGAAAGAAAAACAAAAAATTCTGCAGGATATGATATAGAAGCAGCAGAAGATTGTATAATACCATCTTTTAAATTAGGACAAGCTCCAACCTTAATAAAAACAGGATTAAAAGCATATATGCCAGATGATGAATATTTAATGCTTTGTAACAGAAGTTCAAACCCAAAGAAAAAAGGATTAATCCTAGCAAACAGTATAGGAATAGTAGACAGTGATTATTACGAAAATCCAGACAATGATGGACATATAATGTTTGCATTTTTCAATGTAAAAGCAGAGGATACAATAATAAAAAAAGGTGATGTAATAGGACAAGCCATATTTCAAAAATATTTAATAGTAGACAATGATAACGCAGAGGGAGATAGAATTGGAGGATTTGGCTCAACAAGCAAATAGAAAAAATAAATGGTAAAAGTTTTGACTTTTACCATTTTTTGTTGTATAATAGTATTGTAGTTCAATAAGAGACTCTAAATCCTTTATTAACTTCAGAAAGGAGAGAATTATACATGTTTAATGTAGGCGATAAAATAGTATATCCTATGCACGGAGCAGGAAGAATTGATGCAATAGAGGAAAAGAACATATTAGGAGAAAATCAATCATATTACATACTAAAAATGCCTGGAGAGGTAAAGGTTATGGTACCAATAGATAAAGCAGAGCAAATTGGAGTTAGAAATATTATAGATAAAGAAGAAGCAGGAAAAGTTATGGCAGTTCTAGAAGAAAACGAAACTGCAATGTCAGACAAATGGAACAAAAGATATAGAGACAATATGGATAAAATGAAAAGTGGAGACATATATGAAGTAGCAGATGTTGTTAGAAATTTGAGTTTTAAACAAAAAGAAAAAGGCCTATCAACAGGAGAAAAGAAAATGCTAAGTAATGCTAAACAAATATTAGTTAGTGAATTAGTTTTAGCAGAACAAGCTTCACAAGATGAAATTGAAAATTTAGTAAACAATAAAATAGAATTATCATTTGAGGAAAATAAATTACCACAAGAAGAAGTTGACTTAAATAAAAATGTAGTAAGCAAATTTATACCATTTGATGATAGTTCAACAAATGTTTAATTAATTGAATATTAGAATAAAACATAAGAAAGAAGACGTAAAATCGTCTTCTTTTGCGTGATAGCAATATAGTATTATGGCTAAAAAAAATAAATATATAAAAGGGTATAAGAACAATAATATATAAATAAAGGAAGGATTAACCTATTTTATGTCGAATAATATATAAAGGAAAGGTAAGAAAAAATTGGTACGTTATAGTGAAGAATTGATAGAAGAAGTTAAAAACAGCAATGATATAGTAGATGTAATATCACAATATGTTAATTTAAAAAGAAGCGGTAGAAATTTCTTTGGGTTATGTCCTTTTCATAAAGAAAAATCACCTTCTTTTTCTGTATCGCCAGATAAACAGATATTTCACTGCTTTGGTTGTGGAGCAGGTGGAAATGTGATACACTTTATTAGTAAAATAGAAAACGCTGATTTTAAGGAAGCAATAGGAATATTAGCTAATAGGGCTGGAATAGAATTACCAACATTAAATAATTATGAAGACAATAAAACAGCATTATTAAAAAGCAAAGTGTATGAGATAAATCAAATAGCTGCTGAGTTTTATCATCAAAACCTATATAAGCCAACGTCCAAGATTGGACAAGAGTACATAAAAAAAAGAAAATTAGATAATAGAACGTTAAAATCCTTTTTGATAGGGTATTCTAGTAATTTTGATGAATTATATAGAATTTTAAAACAAAAGGGATTTACAGAGGAAGAAATACTGGCATCAAGTTTAGTAAATAAAACAGATGACGGAAAATATATAGATAGATTTAGAAAAAGGGTAATGTTTCCTATACAAGACACAAGAAATAAAGTAATTGCTTTTGGCGGTAGGGTAACAGATGACAGTAAGCCTAAATATATAAATTCACCAGAAAACATAGTGTACAGTAAAGGTAGACATCTTTTTGGACTTAATGTAGCTAAAAGAGGAGAATTAAAAAATATTATAATAGTAGAAGGCTATATGGACGCAATTTCTTTATATCAAAGAGGAATTACAAATGTAGTTGCCTCACTTGGGACAGCTTTAACAGAGGCGCAAGGACGTTTATTAAGAAGATATAGTGAAAGAGTTACAATAGGATATGATTCTGATGGGGCAGGTCAAGCAGCTACATTAAGAGGATTAGAAATATTGCAAAACATTGGTTGTGACGTTAGGATATTGCAAATATCAGGTGCAAAAGACCCAGACGAATATGTAATAAAATACGGACCAGAAAGATTTTTAAAATGCGTAGAACAGGCGATTTCGCTTGTGGAATTTAAGGTAAAAATGTTAAAACAATCACTAAATCTGGACAATATAAATGATAAAATTAAATTTTTAAATCAGGTTGCCAAAATTCTTTCAAATGTTACAAATAGTATAGAAAGAGAGCTATATGTTGAAAAGATAGCAAATGAATATAATGTGTCAAAAGAAGCAATATATGGAGAAGTAAACAAATTAATTTATACTAAAAATACAGGCGAAAAAACACTGGAAAAACCAATAGTTAAAAAGGAAATAAAAAAAGAAAAACAAGAAATAGATAGTTCGACAACAAAAAGGGAAAACCTTATAATTTACCTATTAATAAATTATCCACAGGAAAGCTATAAAAAAATAAAAAGTGTAATATCTGAAAATGATATGAAATTAGAAGAAAACCAGAAGATATTAAAAAAAATGTATGAAGAAATAGAAAAAGGAAATATTAATATAGATATATTAAATTATTTTGAAGAACAAAACATAATAGATCATATCTCTGGAATAATGTCATATGATTTTGAAATATCAGATTTAAACAAATGTATAGAAGATGTGGTAAATACATATGAAAAAGATAAACTTATAAACAGAAGACAGGAAATATTAAACATTATTAAAAATGGGCAAGGTTTTTCAGAAGAAGAATTAAATAATTTAGAAGATGAATTAAGCAATATAGTTATAAAGTTAAAAAAATAGTAAAGGCAAATGCCTTGAGAAAGGAAAGAAATATAAATGGATGAAAAAGATACAGAAATAACTAAAAAAACAGTAGATGAAGCAGCAAAAAAGAAAGCATTAGATATTGTAGAAAAGGCAAAGCAAAAAGGAAAAATTACCTATGCAGAACTTGCAAATGAACTAGATGACACAAATCCAGAAAATATAGATAAAGTATTTGATGCATTTGAAGATTTGGGAGTAGACATTTTAAAAGAAGATTCAGAAGAACCAGATTTTGAGGATTTACAAGAGGTTGAGGAAGTCAAAGTAGAAGATATAGATATAGGCAACATGGACGGAATAAGTGTAGATGACCCAGTAAGAATGTATCTAAGAGAAATAGGAAAAATACCTTTACTATCATATGAAGAAGAAATAGAATTGGCAAAAAAAGTATTAGATGGAGATGAAGACGCTAAAAAAAGATTAGCAGAATGTAACCTTAGATTAGTTGTTAGTATAGCAAAAAAATACGTTGGAAGAGGTATGCTATTTTTAGATTTAATACAAGAAGGAAATATGGGCTTAATAAAAGCTGTAGAAAAATTTGACTACAGAAAAGGGTACAAGTTTAGTACTTATGCAACATGGTGGATAAGACAAGCAATAACAAGAGCAATAGCAGACCAAGCAAGAACTATAAGAATTCCAGTTCACATGGTGGAAACAATTAACAAATTAATAAGAACATCAAGACATTTATTACAACAAATGGGCAGGGAACCAACGCCAGAAGAAATTGCAGCAGAAATGGAATTACCTGTAGAAAGAGTAATGGAGATACAAAAAATAGCACAAGATCCAGTATCTTTGGAAACTCCAATAGGAGAAGAAGATGATAGCCATTTAGGAGATTTTATACAGGACGAAGATAGTCCGGCTCCACAAGATTCAGCTGCATATACATTATTAAAAGAGCAATTGGCAGAAGTTATGGGAACTTTAACACCAAGAGAAGAAAAAGTATTAAGACTAAGATTTGGATTAGAAGATGGAAAAGCGAGAACATTAGAAGAAGTTGGAAAAGAATTTATGGTTACTCGTGAGAGAATAAGACAAATATAATCAAAGGCATTAAGAAAATTAAGACATCCAAGTAGAAGCAAAAAGCTTAAAGATTATATGAATTAAGCCATAGGTCTTGACATTATTCACATAATATGGTAAACTTATGATAATAATGTGTAAATACCTAGTGGAGGTGAAAATTCTTAAAGAGATTTAAGAAGGTAATATGGAAAATAAAAAAGAAGGAATATTAAAAAAATTTTGGATTAAATTAAAAAATTTTTGGAACAACTTGGGAATTGATGTTGAGGATTATAAATTTACAGACGAGGGATTTCAAAAAGAAATAGACAAGCGAGGTATGGACGAGCGATATAAAGCATTACAATATAACTCGGCAGACAATTGTGCAGTAAATGTAGCAAATAGAGGTAAACAACATAGGGCTTCAGAAGAAAATTTTAAGAATGAACAACATATTTCTGGACATATAGTTAAGAATGAAAATAAAACAGGTATAGCTTATGAAAATGAAAGAGAATAGGATGACAACGAAATAGGATAATTATTTTTATGGAAAATTGAATATGATATAAAAAATGTGGGGCGATTTAATCGGGCGATTAAAATCGCCCCTACACAAATTCTGCAATAAAGAATTAGTATTGATATTTTTTACAATTGGAACCGTAAAAAATAGTTGCATTTTTGGATTAACTATGGTAAAATTATACTGTTATTTAAAAAAGACTAAAAAATTAGGAGAGTGTAACAAATGGAAGTAGTAAAATATATAGTTTTGGCAATTTATGCTATAGTTTGTATAGGATTAATAATTTTAACAACAATACAAACAAGTGATGATAAAGGCGTTTCTGGAACAATAACAGGTTCTTCTACAAATAATTTCTTTGACCAAAATAAGGGAAGAACAAGAGAAGGCAAATTAAAAAAATGGACTATAATTTTGGGAATATTATTTGGAGTATTATCAATAGTATTAGGAATTTTATTTGTTGTATAATATAATTTTGAGGTTTAAGCGGTAGATAACATCTACCGCTTAAAAAATGGAAGGAATAAATTAAACAATGTTATAAAAGAAAAAAGAAAATTTAGAAAATTGTATAAAAGGTATATTTAGAGGTAATGAAAAGGGGTTTGGATTTGTAAAAATAGATGGTCAGGATGAGGAAATATATATATCAAGAGGTAATACCAAAGATGCAGTAAATGGAGATGAAGTATTAATAAAAATAATAGATGATACTGTAGATGGAAACAGAAAAGAAGGCAAGATTGTAAAAACTATAAACCACAAGAGGAATGAAATAGTTGGAACATTTACCAAGAGAAAAAATTTTGGATTTGTAGTGCCAGATGATAGAGAATTTAATACAGATATATTTATATCAAAAAAAAGTTTTAATAAGGCTAAAAATAATCAAAAAGTTGTAGTTAAAATTACAAAATTCCCACAAGGCAATAAAAGTGCAGAGGGAGAGATAACAGAGATTATAGGTGGAATTAACGAAGCTGGAGTAGATATGTTGTCCTTAATAAAGGAATACAATTTACCATATGAATTTCCAGATGATGTTATTTTAGAAGCCAAAAAAGTGGAAAACAAAATTACAAAAAAAGATTTACAAAATAGACTAGATTTAAGAAGTAAAAATATTTTTACCATAGATGGAGAAGATGCAAAAGACTTAGATGATGCAATCTATGTAACAAAATTGGAAAATGAAAATTATGAGTTAGGTGTAAGCATTGCAGATGTAAGCCACTATGTTGCAGAAAACTCTAAATTAGACCAAGAAGCAATTATAAGAGGTACAAGTATATATATGTTGGACAGAGTAATACCAATGTTGCCAAAGGAGTTATCTAATGGAATATGCAGTTTAAATGTAAATGAAGATAGACTGTGTTTATCGGTAATTAGCGAGATTACGCCAGATGGAGAAATTGTCTCTTCAGATATACGAAAAGCAGTTATAAATGTAAAAGAAAGAATGTCATATGCAGATGTACAAAAAATATTAGATGGGAAAAATAAAAAAGTTTTAAAAAGGTATGAAAAATATATTGAAGACTTTAAGTTGATGGAAGAACTAGCAAAAATATTAAAACAAAAAAGAGAAGGTGCTGGAAGTTTAGATTTAGACATCCCAGAGAGTAAAGTGATTTTAGACAAAAACGGGTTTGCAATTGATATAGAAAAATATAAAATTTATTTTGCAAATGAAATAATAGAACAATTCATGCTTACTGCTAATGAAATTGTAGCAGAAAAATTTTATTGGCTTGAAGCACCGTTTATCTATAGAGTACATGAAGAACCTGACACGGAAAAAGTAAATGCTCTTAATAAATTCTTATTTAATTTTGGGTATAAAATTAAAAGCAACAAAGAAAAGGTTTATCCAAAAGCTTTTGCCGAAGTACTTGAAAAGGTAAAAGGAAGAGAGGAGGAAATGGTAGTTTCTAATTTAATATTAAGAACCTTAAAAGTAGCAAGATATGAAAGCGAAAATAAAGGGCATTTTGGAATTGCAAGTAAATATTATTGCCATTTTACTTCACCAATTAGAAGATATCCAGATTTATTTATACACAGAATTATTTCAAAATATATAGATAATAGTTATATACTAAATGAAAAAAATCTGGAAAAATACAAAGAACAGGCAACTAAATATTCACAAACATCATCAGAAAGAGAAAAGATTGCTCAAAAAGTAGAAAGAGAAGCCATAGCTATAAAGAAAGCAGAATATATGCAAAATAAAATTGGCAAAGAGTATGAGGGAATTGTCTCTGGTATTACAGCATTTGGAATGTTTGTGGAACTAGAAAATACTGTAGAGGGATTAATAAAATTTGAGGATTTAGGAAATGAGTATTTTATATATAATGATGAAAATAAAACCTTAATAGGAGAAAATTCTAAAAAGATTTATAAAATAGGAGATAAAATAAAAATTAAGGTAATATATGCAAATAAACAGTTGAGAAGAATTAATTTTAAAGCTATCTAAAACGTATAATAATATTAGGGAGGATAAGTGCTAATACACCAATTAGTATAGTAGCGCTTCCTCCATAAATATTATGTTCTTGTTTTATTTCGATAATACCATAAATTAAAGTCTTAATAAAGACGTAAATTGTAATTAACAAAATAACTATTTCCATGAAATTTCTCCTTTTAAAATTTAGCTTTCCATTAATAAATAAGAAGACTTGAAATTTGAGTTAACATTAACATTAAAAGTTGCACTCTCAAATTTGTGTAGCCAATTGTAATTTAACCAATCATCCCAAACCAGAAAATTTTTACAAGCAAACCTTCCAAAACCATTTATGTCAGTTTTAAAATCTTTAGAAACTCTATATAAGTAGGATAAAATGTGTTCTTTTAAATATTTATTAGTATATTCTTCTACTTTTTTTACTCTTTCTTCATTCAAGGTGTCAGTTCCAGTATCCATAGTCATTAATCTGGTAAGAATGTCAATATTAATTTTTATATATGGAGTACCATTAACTAAGTCTACAGAACATTTTGTATTAGAGTTAGGCTTTATTTTTATATCCATAGTTTCAGCTGGATAATAGGGGTTGGGAATACTAATTTGAGCAGATTTTAACTTATTATCCATAAGCAAGTAAATCATTGTTTCTAACCCATTTAATTCTCCAACTATTTTTCCATTATTAAAAACCGCAAGTCCAATATTTTCGGTTGTATCTTGTGAATTTAAAGGCATTTGACCAGCTAAATAAGAGGAATCTTTTGCAGGACTACTAAAAATGGAAAAGTTTTTTTCTGTAGATTCGCCAGATACATTTAAATTAGAGTTACTATTAACATCTGTAAGAACATTTTGCGAGGATTTAGAATTAATAGCAGCCAAAATAGCAACAGGATCTGTAAAACTGTCTGTATATGCTGAGAAAAAATCGCCAAATGTAATATTAGCTGTATAACCAGTATATTCACTGGAAGTAGGAATACTTTCATAATATCTGGCAGATAGTTGCTCAAGGCTAGGTTTAGAGGATTTTAAAAACATTTCTGTCGAATTTTTGCAAACAACAATATTGGCATCTGACCTAAATTCAATATTGTTCATTAAAGTATATAAATATTCCGAAATATCTGTATTAGCCAAATTTTCTGATATTACAAGAACTTTGCAATGTGACAAGTTTAGTTCTTTGCTTAAAAAGGAGTTAAATAAATTAAATCCGGAATTTAAAGAAGAACATTCAATAGATTCTATAATTGAATCAGAAGATTGCGAGGAATTGCTACCAGGTTTGCTTTTTTCAGATGCCGAAGGATTAGAAATTTGCAAGCTTAATTTCAATTTATTTGCTTCTCCAACATCAAGACCAATGGCTATAACATATGCTATCTCATTTAAATCTTTGCCAGAATGTATGGTAAAAGAAAAGCATAAAAATATGATTAAAAGAATTATATATGCATATTTAATGTAAGAATTATTCATTTCTTAAATTTACCCCCATTTTAATGTTTTTATGTTTTATAAAATA
>ENA-UOOC01003843-UOOC01003843.1-human-gut-metagenome-genome-assembly--contig:-C48old-NODE-3843-length-10034-cov-4.547951_pt1 | contig 10034 bp, 8 predicted proteins | sample MGYA00242469_ERZ724016 | MGnify/ENA metagenome assembly ERZ724016 | reverse complement strand
CATCACCTATCGCACGGCCGAAAACACGAGCGAGCGTCCGTGGATGCTTCACCGTGCGCTCTTCGGCTCTATCGAGCGCTTCCTCGGCATTCTCATCGAGCATACGAGCGGCAATCTTCCGTTGTGGCTCGCGCCGACGCAGGCGATCGTCATCCCCATCGCCGATCGTCACGCGGAGATGGCCCAGCAGGTCGCGGACGAGTTGCGTGCGCATGGCGGCCGCATCGAGGTGTACGACCAGAACGAGCCCATGCGCGTCAAGATCGCCAAGGCGCAGGGGCAGCGTGTGCCCTACATGCTCGTCATCGGTGACAAGGAAGTCGAGAATGGAGAGGTCGCGGTGCGTGAGCGTCACGAGGGTGATCTCGGCTCGATGAAGCTCGAGTATTTCGCGAACATCATCGAGGAAGCGCAGGTCTGATGACGCGTCCGATGACCATCGCCGAGAAGATCCTCGCGGCGCATGCGGGGCTCGGCGAGGTCGTCTCCGGACAGCTCGTAGAATGCGATCTCGACCTGGTGCATGCCAACGACATCACGGCGCCCATCGCCATTGACGTGTGTCGTCAGGTTTCCGACGGCGTCTTCAATCCCGCGCGCATTGCTCTCGTCCCCGATCACTATGTACCCAACAAGGACATCAAAAGCGCCGAGCAAGCCAAGCTCATGCGCGAGTTTGCGCGAGAGCATGGCATCGGGCATTACTACGAGGTCGGGTGCGCGGGAATCGAGCACGCGCTGCTGCCTGAGCAGGGCGTGGTGGTGCCCGGGGACCTCACCATAGGGGCCGATTCGCATACCTGCACCTACGGCGCGCTCGGGGCGTTTTCGACGGGCATGGGGTCAACTGACGTTGGCGTCGCGTTTGCCACGGGGAGGGCATGGTTCAAGGTGCCCGAGAGCGTCAAGATCGTTCTCGAGGGAGAACTCGCTCCCGGCGTAAGCGCCAAGGACCTCATCCTGCACGTCATCGGTCAGATTGGCGTCGATGGCGCTTTGTACCAGGTGCTGGAATTTGTTGGGCCGGCCGTCGCGCAAATTTCGATGGACGGGCGTTTCACGATGTGCAACATGGCCATCGAGGCAGGCGCCAAGACGGGCATCTTCGCCGTCGATGACGTGACGCGTGCCTATGTGGAGCAACGGGCTGAGCGGTCATGGGTCGAGTACGTTTCAGATGAGGATGCGTCCTATGCGCGTGTCGTGCGCATTGATGTCTCACAGGTTGCCCCGACGGTCTCGTTGCCGCACCTGCCGAGTAACACGAAACCGGCTGCCGACTGCAATGACATGCGCATCGATCAGGCCGTCATCGGCAGCTGCACGAACGGGCGCATCGAAGACATGCGCATGGCCGCCGAGGTATTGCGTGACCGCATGGTTGCTCCCGGCGTGCGTTGCATCATCATCCCCGCAACGCAAGACGTGTATCGCCAGTGCGTCCACGAGGGTCTCGTGGACGTGTTCCTCGACGCGCATTGCGCCGTGTCGACACCTACCTGCGGGCCATGTCTGGGCGGGTATATGGGCGTGCTCGCGTCGGGCGAGCGTTGCATCGCCACGACCAACCGCAACTTCGTCGGCCGCATGGGGGCCAAGGACAGCGAGGTCATCCTCGCGAGTCCTGCCGTTGCCGCCGCAAGTGCCGTTGCCGGCTGTGTCTGCACGCCAGAGCAATTATCCTAGAAGCTTCCTCGAACGCTTTTCTCGCACAATGATTCGCGCCCGAAGCGCTAAAATCGCAAAGCAGCTGCGGAACTCGCGCGCAAGGGCGGCGCGCTCAGACAGTCCTCGCAAAACCGCTTTGCGATTTCAGCGCTTCTGCTCATCGGGCTTCGCAAAGCGTTCAGGAAAGCTTCCTTGTTGTGGATTGATTGGTATGAAGTCATGCAACTAACAGGCACCGCAATCAAATACGGCCGCGACGTCGATACCGATGCGATTATCGCGGCACGCTACCTGAACTCATCCGATATGGACGAGCTCGCACTGCATTGCATGGAGGATCTCGATCCGACGTTCACGCAACGGGTAAAGCCGGGTGACATCATCGTGGCTGGCGAGAACTTTGGCTGCGGGTCGTCGCGAGAGCACGCACCGAGCTGCATCAAGGCAGCTGGCATCTCCTGCGTCATCGCCAAGAGCTTCGCGCGCATCTTCTATCGCAACGCCATCAACGTCGGGCTGCCCATCATCGAGTGTCCCGAGGCTGTCGATTGCATCGAGGAAGGCGACGCGGTTTTTGCCGATACGAGCACGGGCGTCATCGAAGACCTGACTACGGGGGAGAGCTGGGAGGTCCGGCCCTTCGAACCGTTCATACAGGAGATCGTCGAGGCGGGCGGTCTCGTTGCGCGGACGAAGATGCACAGGTGATGACCGTGAGCAAGCAGCGCTACGAGATATGCGTTTTGCCGGGTGACGGCATCGGACCGGAGATCATGCGGGTTGCCCTCGAGGTCCTGCATGCTGTCGGACGCAAGCACGGCATCGAGTTCGCCTGCATCGAAGCGCCCATCGGCGGCTGCGCAATCGACGCGTGCGGCAACGCGCTACCCTGCGAGACCGTCGAGCTCGCTCGTCGTGCGGACGCGGTGTTGCTCGGTGCCGTTGGCGGCCCGCGCTGGGATACCGTCGATCCGGATGCCCCACGGCCCGAAGACGGGTTGCTCGGCATTCGCAAGGAGCTCGGCCTCTACGCGAACTTGCGACCGGTGCACGTCTATGACGCACTTCTTGACGCCTCTCCGCTCAAGCCCGCGACGGTGCGCGGCTGCGATATCCTCATCGTGCGCGAGCTTACCGGCGGTTTGTATTTTGGCGAGCACGTGACTGTGGAAAACGTCGCGGGAGCCGGCGCGAATGGCAGCGCTGGTGCGCATGCCCATGACGTCATGCGCTACGACGAGCACGAAATCGAGCGCATCGCGCATCGTGCCTTTGCGGCGGCCGGCAAGCGACGCGGCAGGGTCACGAGCGTCGACAAGGCAAACGTTCTCGATACGGGACGTCTCTGGCGCAGGATCGTGCATCGGGTTGCCGCCGAGTACCCACATGTCGACCTTACCGATATGCTCGTCGACAATTGCGCAATGCAACTTGTCATGAATCCGGGCCAATTTGACGTCATCCTCACCGAGAACACCTTTGGCGACATTCTTTCCGACGAGGCGTCGGTGCTTGCCGGTTCACTCGGCCTGCTCGCGAGCGCGTCGCTTGGTGATGAGAGCTCGCTGTTCGAGCCCTGCCATGGGTCGGCTCCCGATATCGCGGGCAAAAACATCGCGAACCCGTTTGGTCAGGTGCTCTCTGTTGCTATGATGCTTACGTACGGTTTGGGATTGGATGATGCCGCCGCCGATGTGACGCGTGCAGTCGATCGCGTGCTCGAGCAGGGTTGGCGCACAGTCGACGTCGCCGGTGCCGAAACGGATGCCGTGCGCGTTTTGGGAACGAGGGAGATGGGCGAGAGAATCGTCGCCTGCATCGAGGAGGAAAGATGAAAGCCGTAATACCCGCCGCCGGTCTGGGAAGCCGCTTCCTGCCCGCGACCAAGGCGCAGCCCAAGGAAATGCTGCCGGTAGTCGACAAGCCGGCGATTCAGTATATCGTCGAGGAAGCCCTCGAGGCGGGAGTCGACGAGGTCATCATCGTCAACAGTCGTGACAAGAAGTCCATCGAAGACCAGTTCTCCCCGCACGATGTGCTCGTTAAGCACCTACGCGGTGTGGGCAAGGACGCATATGCCGATGCCGTCGAGCATGCGGGCGCGCTTCCCGTGAAATTCGTGTACCAAGACGAGCCGCTTGGATTGGGGCATGCCGTGCATGTCGCCGCGCCAGAGACCGGTGATGACATGTTCTTCGTCATGCTCGGTGACGTCCTGGTACCCGACAACGCGATGTGCCAGAAGATGCGCGCGATTTCCGATGAGCACGGCGGTGCGAGCGTCATCGCGGTGCTGCCCGTATCCGATGACGAGATCAGCCGCTTTGGCATCATCGGCGGCGATGATCTGGGCAATGGCGTGTGGAAGGTCACCGAAATGGTCGAGAAGCCCGCGCTCAAGGACGCGCCGAGCAATCTCGCGAGCTTTGGCCGCTATTTGCTGAGCCCGACCGTCATGGAGCTGCTCGCCACGACCGAGCCCGGTGCTGGCGGCGAGATCCAGCTTACCGATGCGCTCGTCTCCTTGCTTGACCGTGAGGACATGTACGCGCTCGTCATCGACCCGAGCGATGGCTATGACACCGGTACGGTACCCTCGTGGATTGCCGCGAACGTCGCACAGGCGATGAAGGATCCCAAGATCGCCGCGTATCTCAAGGAGACCGTCGGCCCGCTCTTCGCATAGGTATCCCGTGGACATGCGGAACGGTTGTCTGGTGTAGAATACTGCGGGTATGCCGTACGCGGAGGGATGGCAGAGCGGTTGAATGCAACGGTCTTGAAAACCGTCAGGCGGTGCTGAGCCGCCTCCAGGGTTCGAATCCCTGTCCCTCCGCCAGCTCACTGGGACACGGCTGCGTAGCTGCGAAAGGGGAGTCATGACCGGCGACGCGCGCATACTCGTGCTCATGGCCACCTATAACGGTCAGGCGCATCTCGCGGAACAGCTCGACAGCATTTTCGACCAAGAGGGCGTCGAGGTCACCCTGCGCGTTTCCGATGACTGCTCCACCGACAACACCTTCAGGATTCTCGAGACCTACGCCGCTGAGCACGAGAACCTCGAGATCATCTACAACACCGCGCACAAGGGCAAGACGCGCACGCTCATGAAACTCGTCTACGAGGCGCCGGTCGAGGAATACGACTTCATCGCGCTTGCCAACCAGGATGACGTCTGGCATCCCGGCAAGCTCGCCGCGGGAACGGATCACATCTCGGCAAACACGAGCAGGCCCGAGCTCTACTATGCGGGCACGAATTGCATCGACGAACGCGGCAGGCTGCTGGGTGACGAATTCGAGGAGTACGACGTGTGCGCGAGCCATCCGGGTAGCCTGCTGCTGGTGCGTAACTGGGCACTGGGGTGCACGATGCTCATGAACGGTGCGCTCGTCAAGCTGCTGCGCCGACGGCGGGTCTTCGACTTCGCGCGTGGCTGCGATGCGTGGATACATGCCGTCGCCCTGTATTGCGATGGCTACGTCTTTGCCGATTTACCGCATCGCCATGTCGACAGGCGCCTGACGAGCGACCGGGACTTTCCGCCTGCGTGCGATGATCTCGATCCCGATCTGTCGGCGCAGTGCACTACGATGGCGCAGGTGCTCTTGCGCGAATACGAGCGCGTGATGAGCCCGGATGCCGTGAAGCTCGTCGAGGCCGTTGCGGTCAGGCACGTTTCGGCCAAGGCACGGCGCTTCCTCGCCGGCCGCACGGACATCATGCTGCCGACAAACGCGCGCACGAGCAAGTTGCGCTGGGGCATCCTGAGAAACAAGTTCTAGAGGCGGGGCGATTGCCGCGTCGGGGACTATTGCCCCTGTGCCGTTTCGCCGATGAGGGTGAGGAGCTCGCGGATGTTCTCGACGCTCACCGTGTCGCCGTAGACGTGCGAGCTGACGATGACGGACGGGCTGCCAAACTTGTTGGCCATGAGGATGTCGGTGTCGTAGGTATCGCCAACGACGAGAATCTCCGCAGGAGCCAGCCCAAGTTGCTCGCTGACCTCCTTGAGCATGAAGGTGCTGGGCTTGCCGATCGTGAGGTCGACCATGCGTCCCGAACACCACTCGACGGATGCGACCATGCCGCCGCAACCGGGCATGAGCTGCTGGTCCTCTCCTGGATAGGACCGCTCCTTGTTGCAGGCGATGACCTTGCCTGCCCCGAGCGCGACGTTGGCGGCAACGGCAAGCTTCTCGTAATCGAATTCCGGATCGAGACCGATGAGCATGTTTTCGGCCTCTTCGGCTTCGACGGCGTTCACGCTCAGCTTCTCGCATTCGCTCACGAGGTTCTTCGACCCGCACACGTAGACGTTGGAGAGGCGTTCGCGATGTGCATGCAGGGCTGCGGCGTATCCGCTCGTGAGGACTTCGCGGAACGTGCAGTCGATGCCCATGCCACGCAACTTGTGGAAGATCTGGGATCGGGTTTCGGACGAGTTGTTGGTGAGGAAGAATATTGACTTTCCGAGTTTGCGGCAATGCCGAATGACCTCGTCAACGCCATCGATAAGCTGGGACCCCCGGTATACGGTACCGTCGAGTGCGAAGGCGACGGCCTTTGTATCTTCAAACATGCTTTTCCTCCTGGACGGGATAATATCACAGCGTCTGCAGCCGCAGCGTGTTTCGGCCGGCGCTACTCGGATGCGGGTTTTTCGTCGCCACCGGGATCCGGAGCCGGCTCTGGGTCGGGCTTCTCGTTTCCGCCGCTGGAGCTGGACGTGCTCGATGCGCTGCTCGAGGCCGCACTGGACGAACTCGACGAGCTCGACGAACTGCTCGAGCTCGATGACTCGCTGGGGTTCTCGTCGTCCCCGCCGATGATCGTGACGTCCTTGGTGAAGTCCCAGGTACGGGCCGGCTTGTAGCTGATCTTCTCGCTCGTCGTGGGGAACTGCTCGATGGGCTTGCCCGCGAGGGCGGCGTTCATGAAGCTGCGCCAGATGGGCGCGCATATGGTGCCACCGTAGAGCCCCGTCTCCCGTTCGGTGCGGTAACCGGCCCACACGGCTGTCGAGTACTGGGGCGTGAAGCCGCAGAACCAGAGGTCGCGACCGTGCTCGGAGGTGCCAGTCTTGCCCGCGCAGGGCTGTCCGTTGCTCAGGCTCGCGCCCGTTCCCGTACCCGAGCTGATGACGGTTTCGAGAATGTCGGTCGCCTTCTGGGCGACGGCGGCCGAGAGCGTGCGCTTCCCGGGTTCCGTTTCGTGCGTGTAGACCGTCTCGCCACCCGCGGTGACTATCTCGGTCACGGCGTAGGGCTCGTGATAGTACCCGCCGTTTGCGATCGTGGCATACGCGCTCGCCATCTCGAGGGGGTTGACGCCGCTCGTGCCGAGGGTGACGGTGTCGTCTTGCACGAGGGTCGATTTGATGCCGCATGCCTGGGCGGCGTCAATCGTCTTTTGGGCTCCGATGGCATGTACGAGCTGGGCGAAGACGGTGTTCACCGACGACCTCGTAGCATCCGAGACGCTCATCGGCCCATAGCCATGTCCCTCGGAGTTGCTCACGGTCCAATCCTTGCCTATCTGGACGGGGCTCGCGGATTCGACGTAGGTGTTGTCGGGGTCCATGCCCTCGTTGAGGGCGGAGAGCAGCGTGAAGGTCTTGAAGGCAGATCCGGCCTGGCGGCTCATCTGCGTCGCGAGGTTGAACTTGTTGGTTGCGTAGTCCCTTCCGCCGACCATCGCGACGATCTCGCCGGTGTCGGGGTCGACCGAGACCAGTGCGGCGTCGAAGTTCTCGTCGTTGTACCGCACGCCTTCCTGGATTGCCGTGTTGGCGTCCTCTTGCAAGGAGGGGTCGAGCGTCGTGTATACGGACAGGCCGCCATGCGCGATGATGGTGGCCGGGAAGCGCTCGTCCTCGTCGAGCTGCTTGCGCACGTAGTCGATGAAGTAGGGCGCGATGTCGGAGATGGTCTCGTCATCGAGCGTCTGGTCGGAGAGCACGGGCGTGTCGTTGAGTGCATCGTCGTATTCCGTTTGCGTGATATAGCCGTTGGAGAGCATGCGCTGCAGCACGACCGCACGACGTGCCATGGCCTTGTCCATGTGCTCGCGGGGGTTGTACGCGTTGGGGGATTGCGGAATGCCGATGAGCAAGGCGGCTTCGGAAAGCGTGAGCTCGCTTGTGTGCTTGCCGAAGTAATCGCGGCTCGCGGCCTCGATGCCGTAGCAGCCGTCACCGTAGTTGACGACGTTGATGTACATCATGAGGATCTCGTCCTTGGTGTACTGTCGCTCGACCTGCGAGGCGATGTACATCTCACGGACCTTGCGCCTGATGCTGCGGTCGGTCATCTCGTCGAGCAGGACGGTGTTGCGCACGAGCTGCTGGGTGATGGTGGAGGCGCCCTCGGAAGTGCCTCCGGAGGCCGCGTTCACGATCACCGCACGCGCGATGCCGATGGGATCTATGCCGCCATGTTCGTAAAAGCGCTCGTCTTCGGTTGCGACGGTGCCCTCGAGCACGTATTCGGAGACCTCGTCTTGCGAAATCTCGATGCGGTTCTCCAGGTAGAGCTTCGCGAGGACCGTCTCGCGGTCGTTTGCGTAGATGGTGGTGATGCCCGTGTTTGCGTAGGAGCTGATTCCGCTGTAATCGGGCAGGCCCATGAGCCACGTCGCGCCCACCACGCAGGCGAGGACGACCACCAGGCAGAATGCCCCGGCGATGCATCCGAGAATGGTGAGGAGATTGACTGAGCGGCGCTGCGCTTTCTCACGGCGTTTGCGGTTACGGCTAGACGAAGGCAACTCGGTCTCCTTTCGATGTGAGCACATTATGCCCTAAAAGCGCGCGCATGGTATTGACCTGTGTTCAAAATTCACCAAAGGGAGCCATACCATGCGTCTTGCGTCGGAATGCGATGGGGACGTTTACCGTTCAATGGCCATTCGAGTGGCGTTGTGCCCCTTGCATTGGATACAATCTTGCCCATGTTTATTTTCGACAGCCCACGTGGGCTGTGAGAGAAGGAGGATTCAGATGGCTGCTGTTGTTAACGAGGATACCTGCATCGCTTGTGGTGCGTGCGCTGACGCGTGCCCCGTGGACGCAATCACCATCGGCGATCATGCCGAAGTCAATGCCGACGAGTGCATCGATTGCGGTTCCTGCATCTCCGTGTGCCCGACCGATTCGATCAGCCTCTAGGATACGGACATACATGACGGGTCGTCAGAGGGGCAGAGTCCCTTTTGGCGGCCCGTCGTCATGTCTGCGGTCCAGACGCACATGAAAACCGAGACAATTCGCATCGATTCGCTCGCCTACGGGGGAGATGGCGTCGGGCATCTGGCTGATGGCCGCGTCGCGTTCGTGCCGAGGGGGCTTCCCGGCGACGTTTGCGTAGTCGAGTACGTGGACACCGGCGAGCGTTTCGTGCGCGCAAGACTCGAGAGCATCGTCGAGGAATCCTCCGATCGGGTGCAGGCGCTCTGTCCCGAAGCCGCGAGCGGCAGGTGCGGTGGATGTCCGTGGGCGGATCTCGCCTACGAGGCGCAGCTGCGCTGGAAGCGCCAGGCGGTCGTCGACGCCCTCGAGCGAATCGCCCGCATGGACGCCCGGTGGGTCGAGTCGCATGTTCCCGCATGCATCGCGAGCAAGAGGGAATGGCATTACCGCAACAAGGTCGAGTTCGAGACCGGGCTCGACGTGGCGGGGCGCTTCACCCTCGGGATGCATGCACGGGGCGGCTCATTCACGCCCCTTTCGAGCTGCGCCCTCATTCCCGGCAAGCTCTCCCAGGCTCCCAAGGCCCTTACGGGAGCGCTGCGCTTTGCCGCCGGACAGGACGATTTGGGCATCGAGCGCGTGGGCATACGCGTATCGACGCGAACGAACGACGTGGAGGTGGCCCTCTGGACGAGCACGGGACGTTTCCCACGGGCACGTGTCGCGCAGGTGGTGGGCGAGAGCCTGGCCACGAAGGGCGTCGGTGTCACGCGCGTGCTGCTCAAGGGGCCTGCCAAGGAGCGCAAGGTCGCCGGCGTCGAATCGCTGCGCGGTCACGGTTACTGGACCGAGACCGTCAATGGCATGACCATGCTTCTGTCGGCGCCATCGTTTTTCCAGGTCAACACGCCCGGTGCCGAAACGCTGACGCGACTCGTCCTCGACGGGCTGTCTCCCGATGGGCTCGACTACGTACTCGACCTCTATTCGGGTGCCGGAACCTTCACGCTGCCGCTTGCCCGTGAGGCGCATGCCGTCGCGGCGGTCGAGTCTGCCGGATCGTCGGTGCGGGATTTGCGGCGCAACCTCGAGCGCAACGACCTGGCAGCCGAAGTTATCGGCGGAGATGCGGCGCGCGAGCTCGCCAGTCTGGGGTCGCCCGATAAGGTCGTTG
>ENA-UOOC01003833-UOOC01003833.1-human-gut-metagenome-genome-assembly--contig:-C48old-NODE-3833-length-10049-cov-3.825595_pt1 | contig 10049 bp, 8 predicted proteins | sample MGYA00242469_ERZ724016 | MGnify/ENA metagenome assembly ERZ724016 | reverse complement strand
AAGACAAAAAAACAAAAAAAACACACCAAGCAAAGATAATATAAAAATAAAAAATTGCATTTTGCTATTGACAGAAACCAAAAATTCTGATACACTAGAAGCATAGAAGTTGCATATTGCAAGAAATGAGATTTTTCGTCCCAATTTAGATCTTATACAATATGCGGCTCTTTGTAAGTCCAATCAATCGGATATTTAATATGTAGGAGGAACTGGAATGACACTTGTAATTGATCCCATTCACTTTCACGCCGAGGCAAGCCCTGATCTTCTGGGACAAGTCGGTGAAAAAAACGCCCGAACCATTACCGTTGTGCAGCCAGCCATTCCCGGTGCTGTCAATTATGCCTTGCTGTTCCAAATCCCGGATGCAGCTTCCACAGCGGAATCGAGTGCTGCCACAGATGCTTCCCATGCGGCAGCAACCTTGTTTTCCGTCACCTGTACCAGTGGAAGCGTTACCGTCCCCAATGCGATTTTACAGCGCTCCGGAACAGTATGGTGTCAGTGGGTTGCCAGAGATCAGGCAGGCAGTAAAATTGCAAAATCCAATTTGATTCCGCTTCGTGTGGAACCCTCTCTTTCTGCTGTGGAGGGGACGATTCCCACACCGGAAGAACTGCAAACCAAATATGACACGATGATGCAGGAGTTGGAAAAAGCAAAAACCAGCATGCTGGAAGCCATTCGATCTGCTGGCGGTTCGCCTACCGCAGTGAGCCAGGTTCTGGAATATACGGAGCTGTCAAATGGCATTTACTCCTTTACACCGGCACATAATCGACTTTATCGATTTTGTGTTACCGATTCCGAAAGCGATCCCCCACGTCCGCCGCTGCTGCAGGTGCTGGCACCGGATGTTTCCGGTACCAATGCCGTATTTCATTGTCAGATACTATTGCAGCATTTTTCTGCTTTTCAAATCAGTTTTGCGGATAATCTCACGGGAACCGATGGCCTTTCTGCTTCCAATGGCTTCTTCTTTGTGGACAGCAGCCATGCACAGGATTTGATTGCGCTCTCTTTGTGGTATGATGGCTTTGGCTTTCGATATCATTGGGCTGCCATTTAGCGGATGCCTTTGATGGAATAGAAGAAAATCTGCTTGCAATTGGCTATTTTGCACAATTTACGCATCAAATTGTTGTGATGTACAAATATAGTTTACAAAAGTGAACTTGACATTATGGAATAGAGGTGCTATAATAAAAAAGAAATCAAACAGAACGACACGGTTGACGGATTGCACAGGAGGAATTGTGCAGAATTTGATAGGGGGTCATATTATGAAAAAGTCATTTGGTTTGCGGGCTGCTGCCGGCACCATGGCTGTACTGCTTGCATGCTGTTCAGGGATTGTAGGAAACACTTCCTGCCTGCTTGCATCTGCGGAGGAAGAGGAGGTGCCTTTCTCGCTTTCTTTGCAGTCTACAGAAAGTCGGGATCCTTCTTTTTACATTTCCCGCTCGACCCTTTCTCAAGGCGATTATACATTGCCGCTTGGCGTGTACATTGAATCGGATGCACGAAATACAGCTGTGCAAACTGCTTGTATGAAATGGTATACGGATCAGGAAGATTGGATTTCCTTCCAGAATATCATGAATTACAACAGTTATCAGAAGTCAACCGCCTATACATTTAGCGAAGGAACCATTACCTCCAATTATCCGCTGTATTGTCTGGCAAATGCGGTAAAGCGGAGAAGTGGATATGTTTACACCAATCCGAGCTTATTGACCAGTAACAGCAACTATGCTTGTGATCCTGTTTTTGGTGCGGATTTGTATTATGAAGGCAATGATACCGTTCAGTTTTCTGTTACGTATTATGCCAGTGCAGCGGATCTGAAAGCTGGAAAGAAGTCTACACAAGCTTATCATTGTCCACTGACATACAGTGCAGATGGAACCGCTTCTTTTACCTATTCCTATGTTCGACAGGACGATTATCAAGTGGATCAGAACACGGTTTCTCTTTATGCAAAGCAGGAAAAAATTCAGGCATTGGAACCTGGTTCGCAAATCCCGGATCGTGCTGATATCTTATTGTGGTACAGCACAAGTGATAAAGTGGTACCGTTTTTAGGAGAATCGGATGAATTTCCATTTACAACATTTGATGTTGTAATTGATGCCGACACACCAAACGGAATCTATTATGTAAATTTGGATGCTAGTGCCTGCCGATTGAATACGAATGAAAAGCCATCCAATTTAAGCGGCTTTACCATTGAAGTCGGTGATCGCTTGGAAACTACAACAACAACTACTCCCCCTACTACAGAACCAACGACAACAACGGAGTCCACCACGATTACAGAGTCTACTACAACGGAACCGGAAACAACTACCACTTCTACTGAAACGACTTCGGCTACTTCTTCGACGTTCACCACGACCACAACGGAACTGACTACCACTACTACAACTACAACTTCTGAACCGAACGCATCTACCACAACATCTCCAGTTACAACTGTGTGGACAACAACGACTACCTTAGCCCCCTCTCTTTCTGAAACAGAGCGTACCTTGGCACCTGGTGAGTGCATGGAATTGACACTTTCTCCTGCAAATGGAAAAAATGTTGTATGGACTTCGAACCGGGAATCGGTCGCTACTATTTTGCCGGGTGATAGTGAAAACAGTGTTCAGATTTTGGCAAAGTCCGTTGGGACAGCACGAATTACCGCTTCCTGTCGGGGAAAGACCTATCGATGCAACATTACTGTAACAGATCAATCTGTTACGATGACACCGCTGGAAATGGAAGTACCCAGAAATGTTTCTTTCCCAGTTACCTTGCAGGGAATTGATGCACCCGTATCCTGGAGCAGTTCAGATTCCAGTATTGCAGCAGTAGACGAAACTGGAATTGTAACCGCTGTCTCGGAAGGAACTGCCTTTATCTATGCGCAGGCAGAAGGTCGCTTGTTCCGCTGTGCGGTTACCGTTACAGCAGCACCAGCTGTTTTGACAGGGGATGTCAATTTGGACAACAGCATTTCTTTGGCAGATCTGGTCAAACTCAATCAGTACCTTTGCAAAACCGTTGATCTGGATGCAGCTGCACAAATTAATGCAAAATGTGAGTACCTGACGGATTTAGAGAACATTACATTTGCAGATAGCATGGTATTGCGAGAATATTTGCTCGGTATGATGCCGCATCTCCCAGTACAGATTCTATCATAAAATCTTTCTTTCTATTAAGCAGCGAGATCCGAACCAATTTTGGTCCGGATCTTGTTGTTTTGTCTGCTCCTTTTTTCTACCGAAAAATCAAAAAAATAAAATTATTTTCAAAAAAATGACGTTTTTCTATTTACATTTCTGAAATAACATGCTATAATGTACTTTGTACATACCGTTTTTGTAATTTTAAAAAACAAATTTTACGATTTTGAAACGGCTATTTGATAAGAATTTGAAAGTCAAAGAACCGTCATAGATTTGAAATCATGATCAACAAGGAAAGGGAGGGAGCAGACGAATCCATGCGTGATACATGTGAAAAATGGATACGACATCATAAGGAATTTGTAATATCTTGCAGTGTTCTGATTGCATATATTTTAATTGGAAGTCTTATTCGTGGAATGGTTCATCATTTTGGGTATGAATTTCGAAGTTGGTTGTCCACAACTGCATTTTTAATCTTTCTAGTGCTTGTTTTGATTGTACTGGTTTATGGAATTGGCTTAATTTTTCATCTGAGCAAAAAATTGTGCCAACATAAACTATTAAAAATATTTTTGAATCTTTTGATTGCTGCAATTGTAGTTGCTACAATCTGTATGGTTCCTTGGATGACGCAAGTGCCGCACAAGCAATTTCAAAAAGAATACGAACTGACACGAAACGGAACAGAATTGATTGCATACGTCGATCAGGGAAACACAGTAAAGGTTCGTTATTATGAAGCGGTTAATTTCATTGTTCGCAAGAAACAGTTATTTTTGGAAGAAGATTACGGCGCAATTGAATGGAATCCCATTTCGGGACATGAACCAACAAGACCACAGGAACGTTCACAATATTGATACAAGTTCAGGCAATCTGTTCTCTCCATGACACGAGAGAGCAGTTTTTTTGTTTTGATGCCTTTTTCTTATTCAGAGTCCAGTGGAGTCAGCGCTACAATGTTTCCAGAAAATGCCGGATAGGCCGAGATGGTTCCAGCATTGCATACGGCTGTATCCAATGCAGAGGTGTCTACAATGAATTCCAAAACATTGGCACCGCTTCCGCAGGGACGGTAACAATGCGTTGGATCCGTGTGGCAGTCTGCTTTCACATCGCCTACTTGTACCGTAAAGGTTGTGCCAGTATCCAATATAACGGAAAATCGTTCGCCGCAGCCATTCTCCAGCCAGCCAGTTCCCATGGCAACTAAATAGTCTGATGCTATGCGGCGCAAGCCTTGCTCGTCCGTCCAGGCTTGCTGTTGCAGCTGATATTGGATGGAGGCAGAATCCGTGATGCAGCGGTAATCCATATAGGTTTTAAACCAAGTTTCCATTGTTTGCAAAACAGCGAAACCATCCGGATTGGTCTGCTGGGTCAGCAGTGGAGCAGAGCAGGTCGCCTCCGCTGTGGGAGGAATGGGATCTTCGACTGGTGATTCTGCTGCTACATTGGAAGAGCATTCCGATGACACAGCTATTTGCAGATCTGCCTGGGTGGCACAGGTGGCCTGTGTTGTTGCTGGCGTGCTGAAAGTGGTGGGATATGTAGTTGTTGCTGCAACCGTACAGCTGGTGGTATGATGGGGGATTGTGCCAGATTCAGCAGGAGCTGTAGAAAGGACATTCTTGACTTGCGGAGCAGGTGCACAATCTGCCGTAATCAGTTGAACCGGCAGTGCAGGTGGGAGAATTAGATGGCAGCCCAGCGGCTGCTCTGGTATGACAGTCTGTTGGGCGGTAGAAAATGGTGTGTGCATCAATCCCATTGCACAGCTTAATCCTGTACCAACGGCAAGAAATGATTTCCAAAATGACATAGGCAACTCCTTTTTGTAAGAATGCACAAAAAGTGCATTTGAATTTGTTGCAAACCGACAAAATTCAAAAATAAATTCCAAAATGACTTGACAGATGAAAAAAAGCTTCGTATAATGAAAACATTAATTCAAATGACAAGTGAAATTCCATGAGCAAAAGTAAGTAGCCTGCAAAACGGTGGCACAGAGAGTCGGGGAATGGTGGAATCCCGGAGCATACGCTGTTGGTGAATGGATTTGTGAGAAGCACAGCAAACAGGAAGTCCTTAGTAGCTGTCGCCGCAGGCTCTGCGTTATCGGAGCAGGATATAACCGGTTTGAATCGGCGTATCTGAAAGAGGGAATCGATTTCGTAAGGAATAGATTCTGAATTTGGGTGGCAACACGAAAGCACAAGCTTGACGTCCCATGATAAGTGGGAAGTCAAGCTTTTTTTATTTTATGCAAAAGGAGTCAAGAGTATGCTGAAACCATCATTGGAAGAAGTGCAGGCGCTCGCAAAAGAATACAACACCATTCCAGTATTCTATACATTTTGCGCCGATCATCAAACGCCCATGAACATCTATCGCTGCATGGCGGAAAAAGGAGACAATTCCTTTATTTTGGAAAGCGTCAGCAACGGCACACAGTGGGATCGGTATTCTTTTATCGGATCGAATCCCAAGGAAGAAATTCGGATGCAGGGTCATACGGCGACCAGAAAGTCCGGGGATACTGTTCTAGAGCAAAAGGAAGTTTGTAATCCAATTGCATATCTGAAAGAACGGATGGCACAGTATCATGCACCTGCATTGGAAGGGATGCCAAGCTTTACTGGTGGTTTGATTGGCTATTTTGGTTATGATACCGTGCGGTATGTAGAACCAACCCTTTCCAATATCCCAAAGGATGACATCGGCATGCCGGACTGTCATTTGTTTCTATATGAAGAATTGGTGGCATATGACCATTTGACCAGTAATGGCATCGTTATTTTGAACCTGCATCGAAATGGAAACCTGAGCGCACAATATGCAGAAGCACTGTGGCGGGCAGAGGAACTGGCACAGGAAATCAGCCGCTATGTTCCATCCGCAGAACGCCAGCCGCACAGCGGAGAGTCTGTTGTACGCTCCAATATGACAAAAGCAGATTTTACCAAGATGGTCGATCAGGCAAAGGAACACATTGTCAACGGAGACATCTTCCAGATTGTTTTGTCACAGCGGTTTGAAGTGGAAAATCCGCCGGCAAGCTTCGATGTATATCGGCAGCTGCGTGCGACCAATCCTTCTCCGTATCTGTACTTTTTCCATACACCGGATTATGATATTGCCGGTGCTTCTCCGGAAATGCTGGCAAAGGTGCAAGGCGGTTTGATTCACAATCGCCCCATTGCCGGAACTAAGCCGAGAGGACGGACGGCAGAAGAGGATTTGAACAATGAAAAGATGCTGCTTGCCGATCCGAAAGAACGTTCCGAGCACACGATGCTGGTGGATTTGGGACGAAACGATGTGGGGAAGGTTTCTAAGTTCGGTACAGTAACCGTTACCAAATACATGGTAACAGAGCGGGCTTCCAAGGTGATGCACTTGGTTTCTGATGTGGAAGGTCAGCTGCGGGAGGATCTGACTGCGCTGGATGCACTGATGGCAATTCTACCGGCAGGAACGCTTTCCGGTGCACCGAAGGTACGTGCGATGGAACTGATCGATGAGCTGGAACAGCAAAAGCGCGGTCTATATGGTGGTACCGTAGGTTGCCTGGGGTTTGATGGAAACATCAACACCTGCATTGCCATTCGTACTGTATTGTTCCGCAACCAAAAAGCATATGTACAGGCAGGAGCCGGCATTGTCGCTGATTCTGTTCCGGAAAATGAATATTATGAAACCGTCAACAAAGCACTGGCTGTTTTGAATGCTGTTAAGGAGGCAGGAAAATGATTGTATTATTGGATAATTACGATTCTTTTACCTATAATTTGTATCAGTATATTGGAGAACTTTATCCGGACATTCAGGTTATTCGGAACGATGTCATTACGGTAGAAGGACTGGAACAGCTCAAGCCGGAGGCATTGATTGTATCGCCGGGTCCGGGCTATCCGAAGGATGCCGGCATTTCTTTGGAAGCCATCCGGCACTTTAGCGGAAAAATTCCAATTTTGGGTGTTTGTCTGGGGCATCAGTCCATTGCAGAAGCATTTGGCGGAAAAATTGTAAAGGCTTCTGTTCTGATGCACGGAAAGGCAAGCAAGATTCGCTTCCAGAAAGATGCAACCTTGTTCCGGCATTTGCCGGAAGAAGTGCCATGTGGCCGTTACCACTCTTTGATCGTAGAGGATGCATCTGTACCGGAGTGTCTGTGGGTAACTGCACGGGATACCGATGGGCAGATTATGGGATTGGAACACAAGGAGCTGCCGATTTACGGCGTGCAGTTCCACCCGGAATCCATCCTGACACAGGCAGGAAAACAGATTTTGATTAATTTCCTGAATACCATTCCAGGTGTTTCAATTCCAGATGTGATGCAGGAGCCGCCTGCACCGAAAAAAGCACTTTGCCCATACAGCAATCGCTTGATAGAATTCCAGAATCTGACCCAGCAGGAAGCAGCAGAAGCCATGGATATCATCATGAGTGGGCAGGCAACAGAGGCACAGATTGCAGAGTTTTTGACCGCTCTGCGGATGAAAGGCGAAACCATTGATGAAATCAGCGGCTTGGCATTGGGCATGCGGGCAAAGGCCAATCTGGTACCGGACAGCAAGGATGCAATTGATATTGTGGGAACCGGCGGTGATCTGGCAAGTTCCTTTAACATTTCCACCACAGCTTCCTTTGTCATTGCAGCTGCCGGCGTAAAGGTTGCAAAACATGGAAACCGGAGCGTTTCCAGTAAGAGTGGCGCTGCTGATGTATTGGAATGTCTCGGTGTGAAGATTCAGTCTACGTCGGAACAGGCAAAAGCTTGTCTGGATACGGTTGGCGTTTCTTTCCTGTTTGCGCAGAGTTATCACAAGTCAATGCGGTTTGTTGCGCCGGTACGGGGACAAATGGGCGTGCGAACCGTATTCAATGTATTAGGGCCTTTGACCAATCCAGCACAGACGGATTACATCGTACTGGGTGTCTATGAAAAGAAGCTGCTTTCGGTTATGGCACATGTTTTGATTCAGATTGGAATTCAGCGTGCCATGGTGGTATATGGCAACGATCGCTTGGACGAGGTTTCCATTTCCGATTCTACTTCTGTTGCAGAAGTGCGGGATGGTCAGGTTCTGGAGTATGAACTGACACCGGAGCAGATGGGATTGCCAAGAGGAACCAAAGAGGAGATTGTAGGCGGTACAGCACAGGAAAATGCCGACGTTACCAAGGGCATTTTAAATGGAAGCATTACCGGAAGCAAGCGGAATATTGTGCTGCTGAATGCAGGCTGTGCCCTGTACACCATTGGAAAAGTTGCCAGTGTACAGGATGGCGTTTCTCTGGCAGCAGAGATGATCGACAGCGGCAAGGCACTGGAAAAATTGCAGGAACTGGTCACATTTACCAATCGGTAAGCTGAAACAGCAGGAAAGGAAGAACATCATGATTTTAGATGATATTGCAGGTTATCGCCGGGAACAGCTGGCACGGGAACAAGCTGCTGTATCTGCTTCGGAAATGCGTCGTTTGGCAGAAGCAGAACCCCGTCCGGTTTTGGATTTCTATCATGCTTTGAAAGATGGCGGACTTTCCATTATTGCGGAAGTGAAGAAAGCGTCCCCGTCTAAATCGGTTATTTGTGCAGACTTTCATCCGGTTGAGCAGGCGGTTGCCTATCAGGCAGCCGGAGCAAATGCCATTTCCTGCTTGACGGAGGAGCACTACTTTCAAGGCAGCAGTCAGTATTTGCGTGCCATCCGGCAGGCTGTGCAGCTTCCGATTCTGCGGAAGGATTTTATCATCGATTCGTATCAGATTGATGAAGCAAGAGTCATTGGTGCAGATGCCGTGCTGTTGATTGCGGCTATGCTGGATTTGGAACAGATGCAGGCGTTTTATGCACAGGCATCTGCTCTGGGACTGCATTGTTTATTTGAAGTACACAATGAAGCAGAACTGGAACAGGTGCTGCGCTGCAAGCCAAAAATCATTGGAATCAACAACCGTAATTTAAAGACCTTTCAGGTGGACTTAAACACCACAAAGCGTCTGGCAAAGCTGGTGCCATCGTCTTGTGTTTTGGTATCGGAAAGCGGAATTTCCCAGCATGCTGATATGCAGCAGGCAGCGGAAAGCAGTGCGCATGCCGTACTGATCGGAGAAACACTGATGCGAAGCGGAACCGTTGCAGATACCATGCATATGCTGCGGGAGGGACTTTAATGGTTTCCGTAAAGTTTTGTGGCAATCGCAGATTGGAAGATGTTGCACTTTTGAATGCCTGCAAGCCAGACTATATGGGCATGATTTTATCAGCGGGATTTCGTCGTTCGATTGATGCTGCAACAGTAGCGGCGATGACTGCACAACTGGATCCAGTCATTCGCCGGGTAGGCGTTGTGGTAAATGAATCTCCGGAGCAGGCAGCAGCGTTGGCAGAAGCGGCTGGAGCAGACATTCTCCAGCTGCATGGGCAGGAAGATGCAGCGTATTTGGTTGCCCTGCGAAAACGATGGTGGGGCTTCATTTGGAAAGCCGTTCGCGTGCAAACGGTAGAAGATTTACAGGCAGCAGATGCAATGGGTGCTGATTGTTTGGTGGTGGAAGGGTATACACCAGGACAGGTAGGCGGAACGGGACAGACCGCAAATTGGTCGCTTCTGGCAACCTATACGCCAACCACACCCTGGCTGCTGGCAGGCGGTCTGCATGCAGGCAATTTAAGGCAGGCATTGGAGATCGTACATCCAAATGGGGTGGATTTGTCCAGCGGCATTGAAACAGATGGAAAGAAAGATGCTGAGAAAATGCAGCAGGTTTTGAATATTATACGAGGTGAATGAAATGAGTCATGTAGGAAGATTTGGCCGCTTTGGCGGGCAATATGTGCCGGAGACTGTT
>ENA-UOOC01003827-UOOC01003827.1-human-gut-metagenome-genome-assembly--contig:-C48old-NODE-3827-length-10052-cov-8.839152_pt1 | contig 10052 bp, 4 predicted proteins | sample MGYA00242469_ERZ724016 | MGnify/ENA metagenome assembly ERZ724016 | reverse complement strand
CCACCAGCATGCACAGCCGCAACAACCGCGCCGGCATCCTCATCGGCAAGGGCGAAAGCCCGGAGCAGGCCGTGAAGGAAGTGGGCATGGTGGTGGAGGGCATCAACGCCCTGCCCGCCGCCATGGAGCTCGCCGCCAAGTACAACGTGGAAATGCCCATCGTGCAGACGGTGAACGCCATCGTCAAGGAGGGCATGAGCGCCAGCGACGCACTCCGCACCCTGATGGACCGCAACCGCAAGAACGAGATGCCGCAGGGCTACGAGAACATATAAGAATTGATACCGGAAAGGCACAGCTGTTCTGAGAACGGCTGTGCCTTTTTGCGCTTTGCGTGCAGAGCCCATATTTTCAGAAACGACCCGGCAGAATGCAGGAAGAATCATTCAAAATTTTTACAGAAATCAGACACAAAAGGGTAGAAGGTCGGGAAACTTTCTGCTATACTGAAACTATGAGCGCACTGCGCCCGACAGAAACAGGAGGGGATCTTATGCCGTCAACTTATGCGCACCGCCGCTTCGGCGCGGATGTTCTGCAGCAGCTGCCCACAGCCCTGCAGGATCAGATCGGGAAAAACCGGGCCCTGTTCGACGTGGGCCTGCACGGGCCGGATCTGCTGTTCTACTATCATGCAGCCAAGTCCAACCCCGTGAGTGCCCTGGGCAACGCCATGCACGAGCAGCCGGGCCGGGTGTTCTTTGAGCGCGCCCGGGGCGTGGTGCGACAGGCAAAGGACCGGGACGCCGCGCTGGCCTATGCGCTGGGGTTCGTGTGTCATTTTGCGCTGGACAGCACCTGTCACCCCTATGTGGAGGCCTACACCCGCCAGAGCGGAGTGAGCCACTGCGAAATCGAGACCGAGTTCGACGACATGCTGCTGCGCCGGGACGGCCATGACCCGAAGAACTTCTTCACGGCCAGCCATATCCGGCCCACGGCGGAAAATGCCCGGGTCATCGCGCCCTTCTACGAGGGTCTGACCGGCCTGCAGGTGCTGGACGCCCTCAAGGGGATGATCGCGATGCACCGGCTGCTGCAGCCCTCCGGCGCGGTCAAGCGCTGGGTGGTGCTCACCGGCATGAAGGCAGTGGGCAAGTACGACGTGCTCCACGGCCTTGTGGCCAACCCGCAGCCCAACCCGCAGTGCACCGAGAGCAATGAGAAACTGGATGCCCTGTACCAGCAGGCCATTCCGCTGGCGGTGCGGCTGATTGAAGCCTATGCGGAAACGCTGGACACGGACGAGCCGTTGGACAAGGCCTATGACCACACCTTCGGGGAATTCTGAGGGGCGGCCAGCAGGAGGTCAGAGAAACTCCCTGCCGTTCAGACAACTGGGAAAAGAGAGTGCACCGCACGGCGGTGCGAGAGGAACAAGAATGCAAAAGAAAAAATTTAAGGTCACGCCGCTGGAGCGTGCGTGGATCCTGTACGATGTGGGCAACTCGGCCTTTGTGCTGATGATTGCAACCCTGGTGCCCATCTTCTTCAATGCGCTGGCGGAGGCCGGCGGCGTGAGCAAGGTGAACTATCTGGCCTACTGGGGCTATGCAAGCTCGGTGGTCACGGTGGTCACCGCCGTGCTGGGGCCCATTCTGGGCACCCTGGCCGATACCAAGAATTTCAAAAAGCCCATCTTCATGCTCTGCCTGTTCGTGGGTGTGCTGGGCTGCTGTGCCATGGGCGCGGCCCGCACCTGGCTGCCGTTCCTGGTCATCTTCATCGTGGCCAAGATCGGCTTTTCGGGCAGTCTGGTGTTTTATGACTCCATGCTGGGCGATGTGACCACCCCGGAGCGGATGGACATGGTGTCCTCCCGCGGCTATGCCTGGGGCTACATCGGCAGCTGTGTGCCCTTTGTGGTGTGTCTGGCGCTGGTGCTGGGCAGCGGGGCCATCGGCATGAGCCAGATGACCGCCCTGACCATTGCACTGTTCATCACGGCGGCGTGGTGGCTGGTCACCACCCTGCCGCTGCTCCGGCGCTACCGGCAGGTCAACTACGTGGAGGTGGAGCAGCACGCCATCCGGCAGAGTTTTGTGCGCATCGGCCACACCCTGAAGCACCTCTATGAGGACAAGCAGGTGTTCTGGTTCCTGCTGGCGTTCTTCTGCTACATCGACGGCGTGTACACCATCATTGATATGGCCACGGCCTACGGCACGGCCCTGGGTCTGGACACCACCGGCCTGCTGCTGGCGCTGCTGGTCACCCAGATCGTGGCCTTTCCCTCGGCGCTGATCTTCGGCCGGCTGAGCGCAAAATACCCCTCCAGCCAGTTGATCCCGGTGTGCATCGCGGCCTATACCGGCATTGCGGTGTTTGCTTTCTTCCTCACCCAGCAGTGGCAGTTCTGGGTGCTGGCCGTGCTGGTGGGGATGTTCCAGGGCGGTGTGCAGGCACTGAGCCGCAGCCACTTTGCCAAGATCATCCCGGCGGAAAAATCCGGCGAATACTTCGGCCTGTTCGACATCTGCGGCAAGGGGGCATCCTTCCTGGGCACCATGATCGTCAGTGTGGGCAGCCAGCTCACCGGCAGTGCCAACGTGGGCGTGGGCAGCATCGCGGTGCTGTTCGTCATCGGCTTTGTGCTGTTCCGGGTGTCGTGCCGGACGGAACACGCCAAGCAGGTGTAACACACGTTTTTTCAAAAGGCTCCTCTGTGCATGCACAGGGGAGCCTTTTTGGGTTATTGTTTACAAACCGGCAATTGTGTTTTGGAACGGTGAATGATACAATAGGGCCAGACCAAAAAACACAAAGGAGAATAAAGCGATGAAGCAGGTTCCCGGTTATACCCTCGTCCGCACAGAGGACTGCCCCGAGCAGCACGGTACCCTGACCGTGCTCACCCACGACGTGAGCGGGGCCACCATCCTGCTGGTGGAAAATGAGGACAACAACAAGGCCTTTGGCATCGGGTTCGGCACCTTCCCCTCCGATGACACCGGCGTTTTTCATATTCTGGAGCATTCGGTGCTGGCCGGAAGCGAAAAATACCCGGTCACCTCGCCGTTTCTGCAGCTGCTCAAGAGCAGCATGGCATCCTTCCTCAATGCCATGACCTTCCCGGATAAGACCGTGTACCCCTTTGCCACTCCCAACGAGACGGATTTCAGAAACCTGATGGATGTCTACCTGAACGCGGTGTTCTGCCCGCTGGCCATGGTGGACAGGGCGGTGTTCGAGCAGGAAGGCTGGCACCGGGATGCCGACGGCACTGTGAGCGGCGTGGTGTACAACGAGATGCAGGGGGCCCTTGCCACCCCGGACGCTCAGCTGCAGAATGCGCTGGAGCGTGCCATGTTCCCGGACACGGCCTATGGCTTTGTGTCCGGCGGCGACCCGGAGAGCATCCCGGCGCTGACCTATGAGAAATATCAGCGGGTGTACCGCCGCCACTACAGCGCGGACAACTGCTGCATCACCCTGTACGGCAAGATGGACATGGCCGAAAAGCTGGAAATGCTGGACCGCGATTACCTGTCCCGGATGCCCAGGACCACCACCCGCCCCCGCCTGACGGTGCAGGACGAGCAGCCGGGCACCTGCGTGGAGCTGCCCTATTACACCGAGAACCCGGAGCCGGACGAGGTGCAGTGCGCACTGGCCTGGTACACCGGTGCCTTTGCGGACCGGGAACGGCAGCTGGGTGTGGAAATCCTGCTGGACGTGCTGCTGGGCACCAACAATTCGCCCCTGAAAGCGGCCCTGCTGGCCGAAAAGCTGGGTGCGGACATCGACATGGGCTTTGATGACAGCACCCTGCAGCCCACGCTGGAGCTGGTGCTGCGGGGTGCCACCGAAGAGAGCGCCCGCAAGTTTGCCCCGGCGGTGCGCAAGGCAGTGGATGACGTACTGGCCCGGGGCATCCCGCAGGAGCTGCTGCTGGCCTCGCTGAATTCGGCAGAGTTTGCCTCGCTGGAGCGGCCGGGCAGCCTGCCGGACGGCGTGCTGGACGCCATCAACGCTTCCACGGGCTGGCTGCACACCGGGGACCCCGCCCTGCTGCTGCACACGGACAAGCTGTTTGCCTCTCTGCGCAGCAAGATGGCGGACGGCTGGTTCGACGAGCTGCTGCGCAGCCTGTTTGCCCCGGCTCCGGTGCAGGTGGTGCAGGTGCCCACCCTGCCCAAGAAGCAGGAAGGGACACAGGCCCCGGCCCGCACCGACGCCAAACTGGTGCTGGATCACCCGCTGACCGTGGCCGACCTGGGCGAAGGTGCCCCCAGCGCGGCCGGGCAGACCGAGCAGGTGGCCGGTGCCACGGTGCTGCGCCACCCCTCGGCGGGCAGCCTGTACCTGAATTTCTACTATGACCTGGGCCATGTGGCCCCGGAGGACCTGCCGTATTTGGACCTGCTCACCGATGTGCTGGACGAGCTGGACACGCCGACCCACACGGCCCAGCAGCTGAACACCCTGCGCAGCACCTGGCTGGGCGACAGCCGCGTACTGCTGGACTTCTGGACCGGCCGGCAGGAGGGCGCACCCTGCCATGCCAAACTGACCATGAGCCTGAGCCTGCTGGAACGCAGCCTGCAAAAGGCCGTGGAGCTGGGCGGCGAGTGGCTGTATGACACGCAGCTCACCGGCCCGGCGGCGGAAGCCGCCTTTGCCCGGGTGCTGAGCCAGCAGAAACTGAACATGGAACAACAGTTCATCCAGCAGGGCAACGCCTATGCGGCGGTCCGTGCCAGTGCCCACTACAATGTGGAGAACGCGGCCAGCGAGCGATGCAGCGGCGTAAGCTATTATCACTTCCTGTGCGATCTGCTGGAAAAGGCCGACTGGGCAGGCCTTGGCGCAAAGCTGGAAACCCTGCGGGCCCAGGTGCTGCAGCACGCCCAGCTCACCGTGAGCCTGCATGGCTCGGAGCAGGCGCTGGACACCTTGCGCACCCTGCTGCCGGGCAGCCGGTTTGCGGCGCAGGAGCGCGACGCGGCGCAGCCCTATGTGGAGCCGCTGACCCCGCCGGTGAACGAGGCCTTTATTATTGACGGCGGCGTGAACTACGCGGTGCAGGTGTGGCCCATGGAGCGCCGCAGCGACCGCAAGGTGCTGGCCCGCGTGATGAGCTACGAATACCTGTGGCACAACATCCGCGAGGTGGGCGGCGCCTACGGCACCGGCATGCTGTCGTCGGACGGCGTGGAGTACCTGTACACCTACCGGGACCCCCACCTGACCGAGAGCTACGACACCTTTGCCAAGGGCCCGGCGGAGCTGGCCGCCCGCGATTACACCGAAAAGGACCTGAACGACCTGATCGTGGGTGCCGTGGCCAAGCTGGACACGCCCCGCAAGCCCCGCGCCGAGGCACGGGAGCTGGACCGGCAGTATTTCTGTGGCATCACCGAAGCAATGAAGGCTGCCGACCGCAAGGCCCTGTGTGCCGTGGACGCAGCTCTGCTCAAAGAGCAGGCCGCCGGTCTGGCCGATGCCATGGCTGCCGGTGTGAAGGTGACCTTTGGCAGCAGGGACGCGGTGGAGACCGCAGGCTCCCTGTTTGACCGCGTAGAGACCCTGTAACGAAAACAAACCAATGAAGCCCCGGCACAGTGTGGAATGCAGACTGTGCCGGGGCTTGTTTTGTGCGAAAAATCAGAAGGCACCCTGATAGTATTCCAGCAGGATGCAGCCGGTGCGCAGGACATTGCGCACGGCGGCATCGTCCAGGTCCAGCTGCAGCAGGGTGCGGATGCGCTGCAGCCGGTACACCAGCGTATTGCGGTGGATGAAAAGCTGCCGGGCCGTGGCATGGAGGTTCTGTTCCTGCAGGAGGTAGACGCACAGGGTGTGCAGCAGGGCGGTGCTGTGGGCCTGGTCGTACTCCTGCAGGCGGCGCAGCATGGGGTGGATGAAGGCCCGGAGGTTGGCGCTTTGGGCGATGGTGCGGACAAACACGTCCTGATACAGGGCCGAGGCGCTGCGGCAGCCCGCACCGCAGTGCAGGTCCCGGGCGGTGGCGGCGGCTTCCTGATTGAAGCGCCACACGGTGCCCAGCTGCAGCAGAGAGGGAAACGGCATGCTCAGGATCACGGTCTGGTCCATGCGCAGGCCCACCTCCTGCAATTTTTGAAGCAGCTGTTCCGGCTGGGCAGCGTCCCCGGTGCCGGGCAGCAGAAGCAGGAAGGCGGTTTCGGTCTGCATGAACCACCCTTCCGGCCACTCGTGGGCCAGCAGAGCCTGTTGATTCGTGCGGGTGAGCCGGTGCGCCTGCGACAACGGGATGCTGGCCAGATAGAAGTGCGGGGGCGCTTCCAGCGCCGGAAAGCGGTGCAGCTTTTTCTGCATGGCGCTCTGCTGGGCAGGCTCGCAGAACAGCAGCTCCTGCAAAAAGCGCTCTTCCGGTGCAGCCCGCCAGGCGGTGGGGGCTGCATGCACCAGATAATGCTGCAGCAGCTCCAGCAGACGCTGGGCCAGGACCTCGTCCTCCGGAGCAAAGGGGTGTTCCAGCTCAATGATCTCCAGCCCGCCGCAGTTGCGGCCATCGTCGGGGGCGACCACAGGCCCCACCATCCGACGGACGGGGCGGCCGTCCGGCTCGGTGTAAGGTACGGTCTGCAGGCCGGTAAGGTTGCGGGCAGAAAAATTTTCGATCATGGCTTCGGCCTGCTTCAGGTCGTGATGCTGAGGCGCTTCGCCCTGCAGGATGCGGTCCCAACTGTCGATGCCGATGGGCTGTTCCGGCTCCATGGCCAGGGTGCGGAAGCTGCTGTCCACCACCAGCACCGGGTTGCCCAGCTCCTGCCGGGCGGCGGCCAGCAGGTCCTTCAGGCCGCCGGAGAGGCAGGCCTGCTCCAGACGGTGCAGGCGGCGCTGGAGCCGCCGCTCCGGCTCCAGCAGGCGGTGAACGGCCCGGACCAGCGGCAGGGTCAGGGCAGGATCGGCGTAGTGGGCGGCGTTGGGGTGCTGCGGTGCGCCCGGTGCGCACAGAAGGTAAAAACGGTCCGGGCGGTCCACGGTGCCCTCGCCGATGAAAACGGTGCCGCCTTCTGCATCGTCCCAGGGGTCCAGCACCACCCGGGTGCAGGCAAAGCAGGCAGGGGCGTCGGGCAATTGCAGCGGAAAGTCGGCGCAGAGCCGGGCACAGAGTTCGGTGGTGAGCATGAGGGTCTCCTTTGGCCAAATACAAACAAAATACGGGCGATATTTGTATCAAGAATACAATATACAGCCAACGGTGTCAATGTTAAAATAGAAACGAAGTGAATGTTCCTTTTTTAACAAAGGGGCGTTCCGCCGCAATGCACGAAGAGAGAAAAAAGAAAAAGATGTAAGGAGAAACTACCATGTCGAAACTGTCCCGTAGATCCTTCCTCAAGGGTACCGCAGTCAGCGCACTGGGTGCCGCTGCTCTGGGCATGACCGCCTGTAGCAACAACACTGCCGCAAGCAGCACCGCATCCTCTGCCGCTGCTTCTGCACCCGCTTCCAGCACCCCGGCTCAGCAGCCCGCTGCTGCCGAGACCGGCAAGCCCAGCTTCTTCACCGACCCGTATCAGTACAAGGATACCGATGCCGTGCAGGTCGTGACCACTGAGGTGGTCGTCGTGGGTGCCGGCAACGCCGGCTGTACCGCTGCCTGCTCCTGCGTGGAGAACGGCAGCGAGGTCGTGGTCATTGAGGCCCAGAACGCCATCCATGGCCAGGGCGGCGGTGTTGGTCTGTGCAACACCAAGTACGTCCAGTCTCTGGTGGATGAGGGCAAGCTGCCTCACATGACCGACGTGGTGGAGCACCAGAACATCTGGGTCCAGCGCTGCGGCAGCCGCGTGAACGAGGCTCTGGTCTCCATGTGGTTCAACAACTCCCCCGAGGCCGGCAACTGGCTGATCGACAAGTGCGCGGAGTTCGGTGTGGTGCCGGTGTCCTTCCGTGCACATGCCCCCAACGCCATCATCCCCGAGTCCTACGACTACCACATGTTCGTCAACGTCGGCGACCATCAGTTCGACTCCAAGTGCGGCTACTTTGCAGCCACCAACGTCCTGTACGAGGACAGCCAGAACGCAGAAAAGTACGAGCACCCTGCCACCTACTTCTTCAACACCAAGGCTCAGGAGCTGCTGGTGGAGGACGGCCGCGTGACCGGCGTGTTCGCACAGCGTGACGGCGAGCTGTGGCTGTTCCGTGCCACCAAGGGCGTCATCCTGGCCACCGGCGGCATCCACGAAGATACCGAGATGACCGACTACTACTGCGACGAGAACATCAAGCGTGTGCAGCGCTGCGAGCACGGCCCCGCAGGCTTCTCCACCGGCGACGGCCACAAGATGGGCCTGTGGGTCGGTGCACACATGCAGGATGGTCCGTTCCCGCTGATGCTGCATCCGCAGGCATGCTCCATGTTCCACGGCTGCTTCCCCTTCGTCAACCAGGAAGGCCACCGTTTCATGAACGAGGGCACCTGGGTGCAGGGCAAGAGCATGAATGTCATGCACCAGACCGGCAACGTTGCATGGTCCATCTTTGATGCAGACTACGGCAAGTACAACCGCATGTCTCTGGAAAACGGCACCGGCGGCGGCATGTTCTGGGACACCATGAGCGCAGCCATCGGCCAGGAGTTCACCGATGACGATGTGACCTCCATCGTGGAGAGCGACATCGCCGTGGGCAACACCGTCAAGGCAGACAGCATCGAGGAGCTGGCCGCTCTGATCGGCGCACCCGCCGATGTTCTGAAGGAGACCATCGACCGCTACAACGAGCTGGTCACCAAGGGCGCCGACGATGACTTCCACAAGCCGGCCGACTTCCTGTACCCGGTGGTCAAGGCTCCGTTCTACGCTGCTAAGGTGGGCGTTGCCCTGCTGGCGGTCGTGGGCGGCCTGTCGGTCAACACCGACCTGCAGGTCCTGGACGACGAGAAAAAGCCCATCGAGGGTCTGTACGCCACCGGCAACACCTCCGGTGACCTGTACGCCATCGACTACCCCATCAACATGGCCGGCAACTCCAACGGCCGCTGCGTGATCTGGGGCTACCTGCTGGGCAAGACCATGGCCAAGGCCACCGCTTCCGGCGAGGCTCTGACCAGCCGTGATGAGCTGGCCGACCTGGCAAAGGACGAGAACGGCATCGTGGCATCCGACACCGTCTATAAGGACGGCAGCTACACCGGTACCGGCAAGGGCCGCGGCGGCGACATGGAAGTGACCGTGACCATCACCGACGGCAAGATCTCGGACATCGTGGTCAACTCCCATGCCGAGTCCTCTGACATTGGCGCACCGGCTCTGGACAAGCTGATCCAGAACGCCATTGCTGCCAACAGCGCAGAGATCGACGGCGCTTCCGGCGCTACCATGACCTCCGACGGCTTCCGTGAGGCTGTGGCACAGGCTCTGGCAAAGGCACAGTAAGGCTTTATAAAAAAGAACCCCGGGGACGGGCAGCGCAGGACGCTGCCCGTCCCCTTTTTGCGCAAAAAAGCGGCGTCTGCAAAAAGCAGACGCCGCAGGAAAAAACAGGGAATGCCGCGCAGAAGGATCAGTTCTTGCGGGCGATCATTTCGGTGTAGGCCAGCACCAGCGGGCCGACGCCCTTGGCGTCGTTGCACACCACCGGCTCGCTGAAGTAGTAGGCCAGAGAGCCGTCGCGGTGGTCCTTGCCGCCCAGACCGGCCACCAGGCAGATACCGCCCAGCTGCAGGCTGCCGTCCGGATTCTTGGACAGGTACTTGTCGCAGGTGCCGTAGAAGGCTTTCTCGGCCCATGCAGCCATGCGCTTGGGCAGGTAGCCCAGGCGCACGCCCTTGAGCACTGCGTAGGCGAACAGCGCCGTGCCGCTGGTCTCGAGGTAGTTGCCCTCCACGCCGGGGTGGTCCATCACCTGCCAGAACATGCCGGTCTCCTCGTCCTGGAACTTGTGCACGTCCTCGATGGTCTGTTTCAGCATGGCCATGATGCCGCGGTACTCGTTGTACAGCTGCTCGTCCATGCGCTCCAGCACGTCCACCATGGCCACCATGAACCAGCCCATGGCGCGCAGCCAGAAGTTGGGGCTGCAGCCGGTGACGGGGTCGGCCCAGTACATCTGGC
>ENA-UOOC01003824-UOOC01003824.1-human-gut-metagenome-genome-assembly--contig:-C48old-NODE-3824-length-10056-cov-19.530947_pt1 | contig 10056 bp, 22 predicted proteins | sample MGYA00242469_ERZ724016 | MGnify/ENA metagenome assembly ERZ724016 | reverse complement strand
GATAACCTTATCACCCTTCATCAGCGTGTTTTAATAAATTTTAAGGAGCATTTTTATGACAAAAGAAACGAACAAAAACGAATTACTTATCGACTATTTTGAACGCTGGATAAGAGTGTATAAGGAAGGTGCTGTAAGACCTGTAACAATGAACAAGTACGTTCTTGCACTCACTTGGTTAAAAAAATTAGTCCCCGAACTCAAATTGAAAGACCTTGATAGAATTGCGTATCAGAAGTTGTTGAACGAATATGCAAAACACCACGAAAGACAGACTACAATGGATTTTCACCATCAGTTAAAGGGTGCTATCCTTGATGCTGTTGATGAAGGTTTGATTGCTCGTGACCCTACAAGAAAAACCATCATTAAAGGTAAAACGCCTCGTGCTAAAAAACCTAAATATTTAAGTCAGTTTGAATTACATACGTTGCTGAAGCATCTTGATTTATCTTCCGACGTATCTTGGGATTGGCTTATCCTTTTAGTAGCAAAAACCGGCATGCGTTTTTCTGAAGCGTTGGCGATTACACCTAAAGATTTTGATTTTTCGCATCAGTCCTTATCTATTGATAAGACGTGGGATTATAAAGGCAAAGGCGGTTTTCTTCCTACAAAGAATAAGACCTCAATCCGTAAAATACAGATTGATTGGCAAACTGTTGTGCAGTTCTCTGAATTGGTAAAGGGAAAACCCGAAGATGAACCATTGTTTATCAAATGCAAGGTTTATAATTCCACTGTGAATGATTTGCTTAAAAGAAAGTGTAAAGAAGCCAACATACCGATAATTTCAATTCACGGTTTAAGGCATACTCACGCTTCTTTGCTGCTTTTTGCAGGGGTATCTATTGCGAGTGTGGCAAAAAGATTAGGTCACGCAAGTATGACAACGACCCAAAAAACTTACTTACATATCATTCACGAACTTGAAAACAAAGATATTGATTTGGTTATGAGAGCCATTTCGAGTCTTTAATCCATAATTATGTTGGTGTAGGGTTGATAAGGTTTAGCCGAGTTTTATCTCGGCTTTTCTTTATATAATTGCAAAAAAATAGCCGAGATTGAATTTTTCAATCCCGGCTGTAAGTTTATTCAAATAATTTGTCGTAATATCCTGTATTCCAAGAGTCTATACGGAATTTAAGGTAATCCTCTACAACTTCTTTGCTATAAGCAAAATTTTCGTGTTTATTCATTAAATCCGTTACTGTTTCATAATTTTTTTGTTCTAATTTATAGTCTTTTCTATGCAACCATTTTGATAGAAGAATACACTCGTCATAGAGCTTTTTATAATTATTGTCTTCTAAAAGTTCCGTATTTTCTCTTAAATAGGCAAAAATACGGTTTATAAAGCCTTGTGTTCTTCTATCAGAGTGAGCGACGGAATAAAGTAAAACTTCGTATTCTAACGTTTTTAACAATTTCTTATTTTTCACAAGTAAACCTATCAATATAATTCGTAGTTTCCCTTATATAAGTTTGTATAAGGCTTTTTATGCTTATGCGCATAAAGTAGTGTGTTATAAGCTCCACCGTAATGAGTGGAAACGTAGCCAATAATGTAATCGGCTTGATTTACCATCCATTCATTACGTTTCGATATAGCAAATTTTAGTGGCACACTTTCAATTTCGGGGTATAGAATCTCGTCGTATTCTTTTTCAAAATAATCTTTTCTATCATTAAGCCACTTGTTCAAATAGGGCGTGATAAAAATAATCCTTGCGTCTGGGTGCTTTTCCTTGAATTTCTTTGCACAATCTTTAGCAAAATAATCAAAGTTGCCATAGCCACCAAGATAAAAGTCGATTTGTTGACCTTTAGATATTTCTTCTAAAAGGCTTAATAATCGGCTTTCGTCGTCCTGCTCAGCTCTAAAATTTGAATGTCCGCAAAAAGTTATTATCATACGGTTTCAACCCTTCTATGAAAGTATACATACATATTATAGCATATTCAAATAAAGAAAGCAATCTATAAGGAAGTATCCATTCTTATATTTTGTATTTGAAAAGAATATAATAATTACGGAAGTGTTCTTCCGTATGTATTCTTTCGGAGGTGAATTGTGACTGTAAATGATGCTGTTGCTAAGAGAGTTACTCAGTTGCTTGCGGAAAAGAAAATGACACAGTATCGTTTAGAGCAGCAATCTGGGATACAACACGGACACATGCAGTGGATTATGAGTGGTAAAAGCAGAACTGTTACGTTATCAACTGTAATGATGCTCGCAAACGGTTTTGGTATGACCGTAATCGAGTTCCTAAACAATGATATGTTTCTTTTTGAAAATCTTGAAGTAGAATAACTAACATAAAAATAGCCCAGAGGTCTTACGATCTCCGGGCTATTTCTTTTCTTATACAATTTGAGTTACGTCGGGTATATAAATTTTTTCGCCAACTATAATTGCGTGATATTCAACATTACCTATTTTGTAGGTGGTAGGTATCGGTTTACCTTTTGCGTTGGCTCTAAGTATGTATTTGTCGGATATTTCGGTATCTTTTTCAAAGTTTCCATCTAAAAACTTTTCTTCGTTGCCGACTTCGATAATCTTAAAGCCTCGTTTTACAAGGTCTGCTGAAAATTGCCACAATTTGTCGAAAAGTCCGTTGCTATCCATAATAACGGAACAGTCCATTTCTGGGTGATAAGCTGTAATTCTAAAATAATTTGCCATATTTTTATTCCTCCTTAGGCTGCTATTTTCTTCATTTGACGTTTAGCGTATGGTAGCCACTTATGATGAACGAAAGAGAGTATTTCTTCTGATGGTTTCGTATCGTGGTCGCCATAACACTGTAAAACTTTCTTTTCTTTTATTGAATATTCCACCGTAACAAGAGGCGTTTTGGGGCTTTCCTTAGTTCGTATGAAGAAGATTAACGTCTTTTCATCAACAAACTTTTGGTCATAACCCATACCACCAACGCAGTGGTGTAAAAGCCTGCCTTCTTCAACAAGCTCTTTTGGTGATTTAGCAATAATGCAAACAAAGCCGATTTTATCAAATTCCAAAGCCCCGTATTTAGTTGCAACGGCTCTGAAATTATCGTAAAATTCTTTCCTGTTTTCTTCATCACGTTTTGCCTTTTCGCTACGATATTCGGCAATTCTAATATCGTGCCACCGCTTAAAATCGTGTGGATAACGGTTTTTATCAATGCTCATATCAATACCCAAGTATTCACACGCTCTTTTGTAGTCGTCATAGCTACGGTAGTTTGTGTTTTGAGCTTCGATATAAGCAAGAAATTTATCCGTTTCGCCTCTAACGAAAGCCCTTAAATCTTTAAGACCCGATTCGTGCATAAAGGCTTTGCGTTTATTGTATATCTGCTGTAAATGACACATATCTTTTTTCGTCTTAAAGGCATCAATTATAATCTTTATATCGTGTGCTTCTAAGCGTAGTTGATGCCTGTTTTTACCGAGCCATTTTCTAAAAGCCTTGCTTTCTCTTGCGAGTTTCAATATCTGTTTGCTAAGAGCGATATTGGAAAGACCGAGTTTTGTTATAAATTCGACTTCGGGATATTGTCTATAAGTCCTAAGATATTTCAAAGTGTTCTCGTAAGAATAAAGCTCAACGGCGCTATATCTAAATTCTGGGATAGTAGTGATATATTCTGGGTTAATTCTTATAGCAAAAGGATCGAAAGCCTTTTCAGGCGTGCATCTATACCATTTACCATCTTCATACCAAGAACGTTGTTTAGTCAAGCCCATATCATACCAGCCGACCATATACCCGGCGATATAATGACATTCAATATCTCTTGCAAAGCATTCGTTAGAATCTACACCGTGAACGGCAACCTGCTTTAAGTAAACTTGTCCTTGATAGCTTCTTGCTGCAACGGTAATTTTAACAAGCTCACCGTCATTTTTAGTAAAGTAGGCATAAAAGCGTTTCTGATTATATGCAAGGTTACGGCTTTTATCCAACTTTATTATTTTCTTTGCTATGTATTTGGGAATAGGCTTAATTTTATCAATTTTCATTTTAGTTACCTCGCAATTATGTCCTTTCCAAAGATATTTAAGAGCCAATCAGGTACTTTTAACGACGGTCTTTCAATCTCGTGAACTTCGCCGTTTTCGTCAACGTAGGTAAATTCGTCAATCCAATGCTTTTCAGGCTCTTCCGTCTTTTTAACTCGTTTTTCTAATACTTGAATATCGTCTTCCTTTTCAACGATAACAATGTCGTAATTGTAATGCAGTTTAAGGAAGTATTTTTCGGAGCAGTGATAAGGGAAACCAACCATAGGAACACGGCTTTCTAATCCGCAATCACGTCCTGTAAGGGTTAATTCCAGCTCATTCGCTATAAGTTTTGCATTATCGCCTAAAATTTCATAGAAATCACCTAAACGATAAACAACGATATAGGACGGGTATTTACTCTGAATATCTAAATACTTGCTGTAGAACGGACTTAAAGGCTTTGCAGGAGCAGGTTTAACTTCTTCTTCGTGCAGTTCAGCCATAATTTCCTGTATTTCTTCCTCAGACGGCATATCGTCATCTTCTTCTTCAACCGTCGTTTCTTTTTTAATAGTAGGTAAGGTGTCCGTTTCTTCACCGTTAGCGGCAATCATATCAAAGAGAGAAAACTGTGCTTGAGGTTCAGCTTTCTTTTTCGGCGCAGGTGTAGTAACGGTGGTAGTAGTTTTTGGTTTCTTCGTTTCTTTCTTCGGCTGTGTATATGGCGTTCCGTCAAGGTTGAAATAATTACCTTCGATAGTATCTTCTTCAAAGAAGTGTATTAGCCAGCCGAATACGACCATATCATCAACGTAAGTTCCCACAGCACCTTTTTCAGCCAACTTTTTAGCTTCTTCAAGTGCGTATTTCATAAAACCTTTAAGGTCTTTTTTCATAATGAGCGTAGTTCCGTCTTTTTCAACGGTAACGCCGTTATTGATTTTATCTGCAAGCACCTCGCTCGCATTTTCTTCTAAGTATTCCAAAAGGCGTATTTCGTCTTTTCCTTTTGCTTCAAGTTTGATTTTCATTTAATTACCTCCAGAATTTATTTTTATATATAGAAAAAGCCCTTTCATATTTCAGAAAGGGACTTCACGCCAGATACCTCTGATAACCTCTTTTCGAGTAATGGGGAATATCTGCCATTTAACGTTGATAATTGGTTTGCCGTTATCATCAGGCGGTGGGTATTTATAATACATTTCTTTAATCTGTTTCGCCTGTTGATAAGTTTTTGTTTTGAACCTATGTATGTATTTTTTTCTTGATACGGGATAGCATACTTTATAACCGTAGGGATTGTTTAGATTAGGCTTCATAGGCGATCACCTTAATCGTTTTCAGCGAATACGGCAGTATTTTCACTAAGAGCTAAGTAATAATGCCCGTTTCCGCAGTTTCTATATTCTTCTGAATACCACGCCTTTTTAATATCGGGGTTGTATTCAAAAGAAACGTCATAACTAACGGTAACGCTTTCGCTGTGTTTTCTTTTTTCGGCTAAAGCTCTACGGATATTGTCTTTAATGGTAGCGTTATCCCATTTGCCAAAATACATAGATTTCAAAGTGCAATCCGACAATTCCCAGATATAATCGGTAATAATATGTTCTTTACCGTTTTCATCGGCTTTTATCATAAAGGGGTATTTTGTTTTAACGCTGCTTACAAAATCCATATAATTTTGTTCGCCTTTTTCTTTATCGTATCTATCGCAAGCCCAATATTCTTCGTAAATTCGGCGTTTTTCTTCTAAAGATACGTGGTTGTATAAGTTTTCCCATATCTCTTGAAGATTGTGCCAAAGGTCATTTTGCTTGCATAGAGCGATAGCCTTTTTAAGACGCTTTTTCCATTTATCGTTTTCCGTTAAACCCGTTTTTACTTCTTTAATTTTGTAGTAATTAAAGAATTGAGTAGGGCTATACCTCCAACCACGTGTTTTACGTTTTGGAGCTAATACGAAGTAACTACCGTCTGATTCAATTACAAAACGGTATTCCTTGTTGTCGTGTAAGTTGATTGCGATTTGTTTATCCATTGTTTTCACTCCTTATAATTCCATATTTGTCATCTGCGTAGAATTGACAGTTATACCAATTAAAAATGGCGGTGCATTTCACACCACCATATTCAACGATATAATTTACGTTATCTTTTTGTTCTAATACTGTAATTTCTCTCATTTCACCGTTAAGCGAATGTATATGTGCTAAAGCGGGGTAAGGTGTCATTGATAGCCTCCTTTGCTTAAAGTAATTCCAAGCTCCTGCATATCTTCTTCGGTTATGCCGATAGCTTCTTCAAACCACTCATATTCATTATCTACTTCATTTGCGAAGAAATCGCTGCATTCATCTTCAATCCAAATGATTGCATTGTATAAGAGCGTTCTTAATTTATCATTTTCCATAGTGATAGCTCCTTATATTTCAACGTTGTTTATTTCTTGTGCAAAGCTAAAGCCTATTTTCACGCCCTGAATAAAGGCATATTCTTGATAATCCGAGTATCTATCAGCGTAATGCGTTAAAAATTCTTGAAAAATCTCAAACTGTTCTTTGGAAAGCATTTTTTCTAATTCATCAAACAAATCACTTTCTTTATCAGAACGCTTTTTGTTAGGCTTTTTGTTAGCAATATCTATTTGTCCGTAATATAACTTAGTAAGTAAATTATCCATATTTAATCCTCCATGATTTTTTCGTATTTATCATTTTTCGTTTATTGCACCTCCAAAATTCTTAGTTCAATAAATGTGTGTAAATACCAATCTAATTTACAAGTGATATTCCACCAAAGTTCGTGTTCCTGTCCGTCAGAGTGGATAGGGGAACAGTCAAGTTCGTAATTGTGCTGTAAAACGCCATTTTCGAAAGCGTTTGCTACCCAACTATTATCTGGTTTCTTTTCAGCTTCAATCATTTGGTTATAGCGATTTACAGCCTTCTCGTAAGTGTCAAAGCATTCAGTATCAACACCGTCGCAATCATCTGTAGAGTATTGCATCATTACTAAATAAATTTTCATTGTTTTGCTCCTTATTATGATTTTCTTATAGCTTCCTTTCTTGCCTTATATTCAAAGAATTTCGTATCTCTTTTGAGTATTTCGTCAAGTTCAGGACGGCTTTCTTCAAGGTTTCTACCTATACAAGCGAGTATAAGCATATTCGTATTACGCTCTAAAACTCTATCAAAGGCGTAATCCAAAAGTTCTCTTATTTCCACGCTTTCGTGTTCGCTCAAACGATTGTAGTAGTAGAGGACACAGAGGATAGTATCTAATTCTTTTAAGTTTCTCATTTTAATAACTCCTTCCGTTTAATGCTCGTGCTAAGCTGTATAGCATTTCTTGTATTGCATCAGCGTCATCAATAAGCGTTCTTATAGATTGTGGAACGCCTCTGACCGTATTTCTGCACTCAACCCACATTTCAGCGTGTTCGTCTGCATCGAAATCGTCAGCGTATTGGTCAACTTCTTCTGCGAAGTTTCGTTTTGCTACAGTAAAGAAAAAATCTTCGCCGGCGGGAGAGTATTGACAAACGTCAACGTCTTTTTCATATTCCCGTAGTGTCCAGCCAAGATTTTCACAGATTTTTCTATGTTTGTTATTCATTTTTTTCGCTCCTTGTATAGTTATTTTCAAGGGCAATATATTTTTTAACGCCGTAAATACCATCACGGCACATAATGCCGTCTATATAGTTGCGTATTTCACTTTCGGTCATCATTTTGTCTTTATCACCACCTTTCGCTATGTAGCAGTCAATTATTGTTTTGACAGCCCAATCTATGACTTTTTCTTCCTCGTCATTAAAGGTATATTTTATGATGCCGTTTTCATTTTTAATGTCCATAAAAGCCTCCTTATGCAGTTCTACATAAGCCACCGAACTGTGACTTAATACCAATGCCGCCAAATTCAGAAAGAGAGGAATCGTCTAAATTTTCAACGTAGGCGATAGGTGTTCCTTGTCTAAGGTCATCTCTGTCATAACCCCATTCGTCTTCGTGTTGAGAAACGTAGAGGTAGGCAAGCAATTCGCCAAACTCCGTATAACTGTGGATAACGTGGTAAACAACGGCGTTATATTCCTTTTCAAATCTTTCAACCAATGCTTTTTGATTATCGTCAAGCCAAAAGAGGATACCACCGTGTTCGGATTGATTGATAACGTCTTCTTTTTCAAATTCACGAATTACGTTTTCGTGTAATTTGAGCGTTCTCATTCTTGCCAATGCTTCCTGTTTTTGTAATGTTCTTTCCATAGTTTTAACTCCTTTTATTTTTAATAAAAAATTTAGATTCTTGATTGTATTGCTTAATAGCGTTTCTTTTGCTATAAAACATATATTGCCGTGTTCCAATGATGCCTGAGATAACCCAAGCACCTTGAAACGATTTCCTAATAAAAGTGATATATTTCATAATCACCTCCTAATTTCAACAATTCCACCCGAATACTCTCTAAAACCGTCATAGGACAGTTCTTCACCATATCGAGCATAATCAATATAGTTTTCAAGCCAATCGGGGATTTCGTGACAGCAGACGTCGTGAATATAGTGGTGTCCTAAATCATACCAATCAAAATTAGGATAGAGGTACATATCGCTATCCCAATCTTCTTCATCTTCTTCCACACGGCGCTGCCATTCGTGATAACCTTCAATTTCGCAGAAGATTTCAGCACGCTCGTATTTATCATCATCGTCTAAAATGCCAGACTTTTTAAGTAGTTCAAATAGCGTTTTAGGGTGTACGTAATCCCAATTAACGCCACTATCACAAGGAAAATTCTCAATGTCTTGTATGAAAAGCTCTTCATCAATACCGTCAAGCTCAAATCCTTGTGCTTTAAGTTCTTCTTCGATTTCTTCCCAATCTTCATAATTGTTCAAACAAATCCATTTAGAGCCTAAAGCTCTTTCGTTACATTCGTTATACGAACCCCAAGAGCCGATAACAATTTGAATATCGTTAGTTCTAATCATCTTTATTACCTCCTTCGATAGCGATTTTTTCTTCAATACGGTCTTTAGCTTCTTCAAGCAGTTCTGAGTAATCCCATATAGGCTTATCCATTAGTCGTTCACCTCCTCAAAGTCATCTACGTTTATGCGTGCATAATTTACACCATATTCAAAATAAAGACCTTTCTCGTCTTGAAAAAGGTCATATTCAACAAGGCTTATTTTGCCTTGATTAGTGATGGCTACTGTAATAGTCTTTTTGTTTTCGTTAAGGTCATAGATATTGAACGTAACGAAGTTTTCACCATCGTGATATTGAAATTCCTTTAAGTAAAATTTGTTTTTCATAATATATTTAACTCCTTATTTTTAATCTGCAAGTTTGTACCAAATGTTGTATTCGATGGTAATTTCTCTTGTTTCTTTACTACCGTTTTCTTGTTCAAATTCAACTTCACGGATTTCGTAATAACCACCTTTGTATTCTTTATCTCTGTTTGGTATAGGGTGGCAATCTTTAACGCAATCTTCAAATACCCTTATATACGGTGTACCTTTCTTGCTCATACAAGCAATTACCAAGTCTGTATCGGTTATATAACCAATACCAGTGATTTTTGTAATATCACCTTTTACATACCTTGAAACTCCATAAACTACTTTTTTCATTTTTTTGAATACCTCCAAAATTATTATTAGCCTTGCGGCAGGGGCTAAGTATCACTGAGAAAAGCCCGAATTTAGTCGTCTTATGTAGCGTCCCACGAAAGTCAACGAAAAGGACAAAAATATTACGTGAGAATAAAAAAAGAGCTAAGCTCATAATCGAGCCTAACTCTTGAAAGTATATATAATGTTTTAAGTCATATTTTTTCCCGTTTACTTTCGCTTTTATCTGTGATACAACGACACAAACGCAAGGCAATAATTTTGGAGAAATTAAAAGTGCGAATAAGGTAGGTAATCTCTCTTTACTTCTCAATATTCCAAGAGTGCAAGGGTGCAAGAATATCAAGAATTTCAATGGGTGTTCAGTTGAGGTCTTTAACGGGTGCGTTCTATAATTGCA
>ENA-UOOC01003823-UOOC01003823.1-human-gut-metagenome-genome-assembly--contig:-C48old-NODE-3823-length-10060-cov-5.665767_pt1 | contig 10060 bp, 8 predicted proteins | sample MGYA00242469_ERZ724016 | MGnify/ENA metagenome assembly ERZ724016 | reverse complement strand
GAATTCAAAATGGCTTTGCCGCATAACTTTTGTCCAACTTTTGGGGAGCACTTCACCTTTTAGGGTCCCGCCCTTGCTTTGTGCGCGCTTTGCGCGCCCGCCGCCCCCCCGGGGGAAGGCCGGGAGCCGCAGCTTACGCCAGCAAAAACGCCTGAGGGCTGCGGATATACACCGTACACTGGGTCTGGCCATGCCAGGCTTCCTTGGGGATCTCCATGCGCAATAGGGGCGCGTCCTGCCGGCTGCCCATGGGGCGAAGCAATAGGATCATCGCGGCTACATCCTCCACCGCATGGATGACCTGGCAGGAGAGGGCATCGGTCTCCTCCTCCGGGGAAAAGGACATGCAGCCATCTCCTAAGCCCACCTGGGTAATATCCGGGGGAACGGGCCGGTTTACGTGAAGGCCCACATCCCAAGGGGGTAGATATAGGTCGGTATCCCCTTGGGGCCGGGCATCCACGAAATTTTTGCAGCCGGTGAGCCGGGCGGCGCTGGGGGTGCGGGGGTCTTGGAACAGCTGATGCTTTTCTCGAGGGGGCTGGGTTTTGCCCGCCTCCATCATACACATGGGGCCACAATTGCGGTAGACCTCGTCCCGGTCATGGGACACCCAGATGCAGGGCCCGCCAAAGTCTGCCAGCACCCGGGCGATCTCCTGCTCCAGCTGCCACTTAAGGAAGCTGTCCAGGGCGGCAAAGGGCTCGTCCAGCAAGATCGCCGCAGGCTGGCTGGCCAAGATCCGGGCCAGGGCAACCCGCTGCTGCTGGCCGCCGGAAAGCTGGGCCGGCCGCCGGTTTTCCAGGCCCTCCAGCCGCAGCAGGGCCAATAATTCCTGTAGGGGGACTTGTTTGCCGGCTTTTTTCTGCCGCCGGGCGCCGGCCTGGATGTTTTGGGCTACGGTCATGTGGGGGAACAGGGCGTATTGCTGGAACAAATAGCCGATCCCCCGGGCTTGGGGAGGCAAGTCGATGCCTGCCGCCTTGTCGAAGAGGACCCGGCCGTCCAGCACGATCCGGCCTTGATCGGGGCGCAGGATGCCGGCGATGCACTTGAGGGTCATGCTTTTGCCGCAGCCGGAGGGCCCCAGCAGGGCCAAGATCTCCCCGGGCTCCGCGGTGAACGCCGCCGATAGGCAGAAGCTGCCCAAGCGTTTTTCGATCTGTACGGACAGGGCCATTTAGCCGCCTCCTTTCGGGGAACGCTCCCGTTTTTCCAGCAGGTTTACCGCCATGAGCACCACAAAGGAGATGGCCATATTCACCAGCACCCATCGCAGGGCCAGCTCGTCGTTGTTGGTGCGCCAAAGCTGGTAGACGGTGGTGGAAATGGTGGCGGTGCGGCCGGGGGTATAGCCGGCGATCATGCTGGTGGCGCCGTATTCCCCCAGGGCCCGGGCAAAGGAAAGCACTGTGCCCGCCAGGATGCCCTGGTGGCACACGGGCATACGGACCCGCCAGAAGATATAGGTATTGGACAGGCCCAGGGTCTTGCCTGCGTGGGCCAGGGTCTCGTCAAAGGCCTCGAAGGCGCCCCGGGCGGTGCGGTACATGAGGGGGAAGGATACGGCCACGGTGCCGAAGATGGCGGACCACCAGGTCATTACCAGCTTGATGCCGAATTCCTCCAAAAACCAGGCGCCGATCAAGCGTTTGGGGCCAAGGAGCCGCAGCAGCAGGTAGCCCACCACCGTGGGGGGCAATACTAGGGGCAGGGTGAGGATCACGTCCAGCACCCCTTTGAGGGCCCGGGGAACCCGGGCGATATAATAGGCGGCCAGGATGCCCAAGAAAAAGGTGACCACCGTGGAGATCCCGGCGATCCGGAGGGAATTGAAAAGGGGGAACCAATCCATGGGGACTCCTTATGGACGGGAATGGGCCGGGGCATTGCCTCGGGGCATATGGTTCGCAGAATCGACAGGCGCCCCGGTAGAGCCCGGGGCGTAGTTGGAAAAAGGGGGATGGCGGATCAACCCACCGGGGCGAAGCCAACGGATTCGAAAACCGCAGTGGCTTCCTCGCCTTGGAGATAGGCCAGGAAGGCCTTGGCCTCCTCCAGGTGCTGGCTGATGTTGAGCACCGCCGCAGGATAGATCACCTGGGAGCACATATCCTCCTGGGCCTGGTCCACGATGGTCAGCCCGGCGGAGAAGGCGTCGGTGGCATAGACGATGCCGCAATCCACAGCGCCCTCGCTCACCTGGGTGGTGACCTCCTTCACGTTGGAGCCGTAGGTGATCTTGCTGCCGCTCTCCAGGCCCTCCAACAGGCCCAGGTTGGTGAGGATCTCGATGGAATACTGGCCCACCGGCACGTCGTCGTTGCCCAGGGCGATGCTTTCACAGTTGGCGATGTCCGCAAAGCTGTTGATGTTAGCCGGGTTGCCTTCCGGTACCACCAGGGCCACCTTGTTTTCCAGCAGGTCCACCCGGGTGCCCTGCTCCACGAAATCCAACCCCTCGGTGTTCACTTCCGGGTCGGCGGCGGCGTCCAGCTGGTTCATCTGCTTTTGGGCGGCGGAGATGAACAGGTCGCAATCCGCCCCCTCCTGGATCTGGGTCTTTAGGGTGCCGGAGGAATCAAAGCTGAAGATCAGGGTCACATTGGGGGCCACGGCCTGATACAGCTCCGCGATCTCCGTCAGGGTCTCCTGCAGGGAGGCCGCCGCAAAAACGATCAGCTCCACCTGTTCCGCCGTTTCCTCCGCCGGGGCCGCCTCTACGGGGGTTTCCTCCCCTGCGGGCTCGGCCGCTTCCGCCGCCGGGGCGGCGCAGCCCGCCGCCGCCAGGCACAAGGCTACCAGTATTGCCAATATGGCTATGAATTTTTTCATGGATGTTTACCTCTTTTTTGTAGGGCGCCCCTATTTTCCAAAGGGGCATATAGGGTATTTGCAGGGCTTGCAGCCCAAGCACAGGCCTCCGTTGCCCATGCGGGCAATGTCCGCCCGGGTGACGGGCACGTCCGCCAAAATCCGGGGCAAAAGCAGATCGAACACCGTGGCGCCTGCGTACATGACGCAGCCCGGCAGGCCCAGGATGGGCATACCATCGGCAAAATACCCCAGCAGGAACATGGCCCCAGGCAGCACCGGCGCCCCGTAGGAAACGATGTTCGGCCCCGCCGCCCGGATGGCGCCGGGGGTGTTGTCGTCCGGATCTACGCTCATGCCGCCGGTACACAGGATCATATCCACCCCCAGGCCCCGGGCATGCTGGATGGCGGCTACGATGTCCTCCCGCACATCCCCGGTATGGGCGGTATAAAGGGTCTTCACCCCATAGGCGGCCAGCTTGTCCACCACCACCGGGGTAAAGGTATCCTGGATACGCCCCTTTTGCACCTCGCTGCCCGTGGCCAGGATGGCCGCCGTCTTGCGCACAAAGGGCAACAGCTTGAGCAGGGGTTCCTGCCCCGCCGCCGCCGCCGCCTGCTGAAGCAGGCTCTCCGGCACCACCAGGGGGATCACCCGCATCCCCGCCAGCCGGTCCCCCGCCTGGACAGCGGTGTTGCCATGCCGGGTGGCGATGATGATATCCCCGATGCTGTTGATGGCGCACAGCCGTTCCTCATCCACCTGGAACAGGCCGGCAAATTGGGCGGTGAGCTCGATCTTACCTTCCTTCACCTGGCCCCGGTCCATGCCCGGCCCCTTGGAAATGGCGCATAACCGCTCCGCGGCGTCGTTCTCATGGAGCATGCCCGGCTGCATCTCCCATACGTATAGGTGCTCCTTGCCCATGGACAGCAGCATGGGGATGTCCTCTTCCCGTACCACGTGCCCCTTGCGGAATTGGGCGTCCTTGTATTGATCCTTGACGATACGGGTAAGATCGTGGCACAATACATGTCCCACGGCGTCTACGGTTTTGATCTGTTTCATGGTTCGAAATCCCTCTGCAGATTGGATTGGGTATATGATACCATTATTCTCCGGCAAATACAACGACCTCTCGGAGCGTATCGCTTTTTTCAATAAAACGTCTGTTATGCCCTTATCGCCCGTCCTGCGGGGCAACTGGCCGACTTTTTAGAGCGGCGTTCTATCCTTTTTTGCGGTCTAATGCCCTTTCGTGCCTCTCGGACGCGTAGAACGGCAACGACTGATTTATCGATTTTATCTATAGGTTTTTCCATACTGGGGCCACGGAAAAGCCCCCCGCTCCCCTGAAACAGGGGCGAGGGGCCAGGGCGCGGCCCGGTTTTTAGGGCTGGCAGGCCAGGGCAAGGATGGCGTCCGCCATCATACAGGCGTCGTCCAGCAGGTTATCCAGGGGGATGAACTCGTTGGCCTGGTGGATCCGGTTATCTAGGCCCGGCCGCTCGCAGCCAAAGGCCACCGCGTTGGGGATGCAGCGGGCATAGGTGCCGCCGCCGATGGCCAGGGGTTTGGGGTCCTTTTGCCCGGTGCGGTCCCCGTAGACCCGCAAAAGCGCCTGGACCAGCTCGCTATCCGCGGGCACGAAGTGGCCGGGCTGGATGCGGGTATCGGTGAGGGTCAAACCGGCGGGGGCCAGGGCTTTGGCGATCTTCTGGGCGATGTCCTGGGGATCTAGGCCCAGGGGCAGCCTGAGGTCCAGGCACAGGTCCCGTATGCCGTCATGCTCCCAATCCAGCATGGCCACGTTGCAGGTGGTCTGGCCGGAAGCATCGGTAACGTCGATGCCCAAGCTTTCCCCATGGATATCCCGGGCAAACACCTGATGCAGCAGCTTGGCCACTTCCGCGTCCCCCTGGGGCAGGGGCAGCCGGGCCAGCAGCTCCAGCATGGCCTGGAGGGCGTTGTCCCCCTGCTCGGGATAGGCGGCGTGGGCGCTGCGGCCCTTGATGCCCAGCCGGCAGCCTGCCGGGGTAGGCTCGCAGGTAACGGGCAGGTGATGGAGCTTGGGGGCTACCTCCTCCGGGGAAAGGGGCAGTTCCGCCTGGGCCAGATCCGGCACCACATTGGACTTGATGCCTGCCTTGACCTGAAGCTGGGAGGGGAATTGCCCGGCAAAATGCACCTGTAGGATCCCCTTTTCGCTGTTTACCAGGGGATAGTCCGCATCCGGGGAAAAGGCCAGATCCGGCAGCTTTTCCACCTTGGCGTAATGGTCCATGCAGCCCCAGCCGCTCTCCTCGTCGCAGCCCAGCAGCACCCGGACCCGCCGGCGGAATTTGGCGCCGCTGTGCTTCACCGCGGCCAGGGCAAACAGGGCGGCCACCGCCGGGCCCTTATCGTCCATCACGCCCCGGCCATAGATGCAGCCGTCCTCGATAAAGCCTTCATAGGGCGAGAAGCGCCAGCCGTTGCCGGGGGCCACCACGTCCAGATGGGCCAGCACGCCCAGCTCCTCTTCCCCTTCCCCGGCCTCGGCATAGCCCACATAGCCATCCAAATCCTTGGCGGTCAGGCCCAGCTGTTCCGCCAATTCCATGGCGGCTGTCAGGCAATCCTTGATTGCCGGGCCAAAGGGCGCACCTGGGGCGGGTTCTCCCTTGGTGCTGGGGAAGCGCACCAGGGTCTGTAGGGAGGCGATCAGCTCCTCCCGGTGTTCTTGCAGCCATTGATCGGTCTGTTTCATGGGCATCGCTCCTTTATCTATGTAATGGAAAGGGGATTCGCTGTAAGCGGCCAGGCAGGATCAGTTGAAGGAGCCAAAGCCCCGGCCCACCACCTCCTGGGTCTCGATGATGGAGAACATGGCGTGGGGGTCGTGCTCCTTGACCATGCGCTTGACCCTGGCCAATTCGGTGGAGCGCACGATACAGTATACCAGCTTCCTGGGGGCGCCGGTATAAGCGCCCTCCGCGTGGATGTAGGTAATGCCCCGGTGGAGCTGGTTGAGCACCAGGGGGGCGATCTCATCCCATTTCTCGGAAATGATGAACAGGGTCATCACCCGGTTCATGCCCTTGAGGGCGGCGTTGAAGGCCACGTTGCAGATGAACATGCAGATCATGGACACCAGGGCGGTTTCCAAGCCCTTGACAAAGGCCAGCACGCTCATGATCACCAGGTTGAAGAAGATGTTCACCGTGCCCATGGGGATGGAATAATTCCGGCTGATAATGGCGGCGATGATGTCCGTACCGCCCATGGTAGCGTCCCGGCGCACCACCAGGGAGCCGGAGATGCCCACGATGGAGGCCCCCGCCGCAGCGGAGACCAGGGGGTCCGTAACGCCGAAGTCCAACCCGCTGGTAAAGCCCATGGCCACCGACAGCAACAGGGTGGCCACCAGGCTGAACAGGACGCTTTTTAGCCGTAGGAACTTGCAGCCCACCAGCAGGATGGGGATATTCAGCAGGATGATAAAGGGCCAGGTAGGCAGCCCGGTAATGTAGTTGATCAGCATGGAGATACCGGTGACGCCGCCGCCCAAAAAGCTGTGGGGCACATAAAAGCCTGAAATGGCCACCCCTTGGATCAGGCATACCAAGGCGATGGTCAAAAAGGTAAGGCCATCTTCCTTTAGGTCCAGCTTCAGCTTAGGGGGCTCGGTTTGAATCGTCTGTTTCATTCTTTTTGCGGGGCCATGCATGGTTGCCCCAAAACTCCCATAGTATTCCAGTGTAGCTCAATTATAAAGCAAGCCGTCTGGAAAGTATACAGCAAGGTTTGCATTTTGGGAAACTGTTTTGGCTGAATTTACAAAAATTTCATTGTGTTCTTCCAGCCGCCCATCCCGTGGCTGGTTGAAAGGAAGGGAAGGGACGGGTATAATACTGGCATGAATATTTTTTTGGCCATGCTCCTGGGCCTGGTACAGGGCCTTTGCGAATTTCTGCCCGTGTCCAGCTCGGGCCACCTGGTGCTGCTCCAAACCATCTTCGGGGTGGAGGAGGGCGCCCTGTTCTTTACCACCATGCTCCATGTGGGCACCCTGTTGGCGGTGTTTGCGGTGTATTGGCGGCAAATTTGGGAAATGCTGCGGCGCCCCATCCAAAAAAAGGTGGGGATGCTGCTGCTTTCCACCGCCGTCACCACCCTGCTGGCCTTCCTGTTCCGGGATGTGATCTCCGCCGCCTACGAGGGCATCCTGTTGGGGCCCGGGTTCCTGCTCACCGCCGCCATCCTCTACGGCAGCGAGCGCTATTTCCGCCGCCGCAGATCCAAGGGACTGGACATCCAGCAAATGGGCCTGGTCAGCGCCATGGGCATCGGCGCCATGCAGGGGATCGCCATCCTGCCCGGGGTCTCCCGCAGCGGCTCCACCATTGCCGGGGCCCGGCTCTTTGGCCTGAACAAGGATGCGGCGGCGGAATTTTCCTTCCTGCTGTCCATCCCGGCCATCCTGGGTTCCCTGGTCTTGCAGCTGCCGGAGGTGCTGGACGCAGGCTTTGGGGAGCTTGCCTGGGGCCCCATCTTGGCCGGCATGGCGGTGGCTGCCCTGAGCGGCTATCTGGCCATCCGCTGGATGCTCCGCCTCATCCGCTCCAAAAGCCTGCTGGGGTTTTCCCTGTATACCGCCGTTTTAGGCTGCCTGGTGCTGCTGGACCAGCTGGCCTTCCACGTATTTTTCTAAGTCCCTCGCCCTTGGCCGCCGCCCCTGCGCCGGGACGGCGGCTTTCTATGGCCGGCGGCAGCCGCAAAGGTATACAGGTATTCTTCTCCCCAAAGGCTTGAAAGGGTATGGGGGCTTGGTTTAATATTATGGAAACAAGCATGGCGTATATAAGCTTCCCGTCTATCCCATCAACCTAAGAGAGAGAAGGAGAAACAACATGATACAATTGGTGGACCATGGGGTATTTTTGGTCAACGGCGTCCCTTCCGACCGGGCGGATATTTCCCCCCAGGAGGCCCGGCAGCATACCATTACAGCCGGTATCCTAAACGCCCACAACGTCTCTTCGGACCCTGCCCAGCTGCGGATCCGGTTCGATAAGCTGATCTCCCACGATATCACCTATGTGGGCATCATCCAAAGCGCCCGGGCCAGCGGCATGGAACGCTTCCCCCTGCCCTATGCCATGACCAATTGCCACAACAGCCTTTGCGCCGTTGGCGGCACCATCAACGAGGACGACCATGTGTTCGGCCTGTCCGCCGCGAAAAAATACGGCGGCATCTACGTGCCCGCCAACCAAAGCGTCATCCACAGCTACGCCCGGGAGGCCATGAGCCGCTGCGGCAGCATGATCCTGGGCTCGGACAGCCATACCCGTTACGGCGCCCTGGGCACCATGGGCGTGGGCGAGGGCGGCCCGGAGCTGGTGAAGCAGCTGCTCTCCAATACCTATGATATCCCCGCCCCTGAGGTGGTGCTGGTATACCTGACCGGCGCCCCCCGCCGGGGCGTCGGCCCCCACGACGTGGCCATCGCCCTGGTGGCCGCCACCTTTGGCAACGGCTTCGTCAAGAACCGGGTGCTGGAATTCACCGGCCCGGGCCTTGCCAACCTGCCGGTGGAGTTCCGCAACGGCATCGACGTGATGACCACGGAGACCACCTGCCTTTCCTCCATCTGGGAGACCGACGATGCAATAAAGGCCTATTATCAAACCTATGGCCGGCCGGAGGATTACCAGCGGCTCACCCCCGGCCCCGTGGCCTATTATGACCGCATGATCCAGATCGACCTGGATCAGATCGAGCCCATGATCGCCCTGCCCTTCCATCCCTCCAACGCCCATACCATCCGGGCCTTCCTGGCGGATGCGGACAACTTGTTGGCCGCAGTGGAGGAGGAGGCGGCTAAAAAATTCCCCAAGGCCCATCTGGACCTCCGTTCCAAGGTGCTGCCCCAGGGCGTGCTGGCGGACCAGGGTATCATCGCGGGTTGCTCCGGCGGCCTGTTCGACAACATTGTGGAAGCAGCCGCCATCCTGGAAGGGGGCAGCGTGGGCAACGGGTATTTCAACCTTTCCGTATATCCCACCAGCGTGCCTGTAAGCCTGGAGCTGACCCGGGTAGGCGCTACCGGCGCCCTGCTCTCCGCCGGCGCCATCATCAAGCCTTCCTTCTGCGGCCCCTGCTTCGGCGCTGGGGACGTGCCCAATAACAGCGGCCTTTCCCTCCGCCACACCACCCGCAACTTCCCCAACCGGGAAGGTTCCAAGCCCGGCGAAGGCCAGGTGGCTGCCGTGGCCCTTATGGACGCCCGCTCCATCGCCGCCACCGCCCGCAACGGGGGCTTCATCACCCCCGCCACAGAGGTGGATTACCAGGTGCCCCACTACGACTACCACTTCGACCCCTCCATCTATGAAAAGCGGGTCTACAACGGCTATGGCCATCCCCAGCCGGAAACCCAGCTGCGCTATGGCCCCAATATCACCGACTGGCCCAAAATGTATCCCCTCACGGATAACCTCCTGCTGGAGCTGGCCGCGGTGATCCGGGACCCGGTCACCACCACCGACGAGCTGATCCCCTCCGGGGAAACCAGCTCCTACCGCTCCAATCCCCTGCGGCTGGCGGAATTTGCACTGTCCCGCCGGGTGCCGGAATATGTGGGCCGCAGCAAGGCCATCAACCAGTCGGAAGCAGACCGCCGGGAGGGCAAGCCCAACGACGCCCTGCTCCAAACCCTTGGTAAGGTGGGAGACGCCCAGGCCTTGGCCCAAACCACGGCCCTCGCCTCCTGCGTGTTCGCCAACAAGCCCGGCGACGGCTCCGCCCGGGAGCAGGCCGCCTCCTGCCAAAAGGTATTGGGCGGCGGCGCCAACATCTGCTACGAATACGCCACCAAGCGCTACCGGAGCAACTGCATCAACTGGGGCCTGCTACCCTTTACCCTGCCGGCGGGCGCTGATTTCCCCTATGAGGTAGGCGATTCCATCTTCCTTCCCAATATCCGGGCTGCGGTGGAGCAGGGCGTGGAAGTCATCCCCGCCAAGGCCATCACCCAGAACGGAGTCTTTGACCTGACCCTGGAGCTTAAGGGCCTCACCCAGGACGAACGGCAGATCCTGCTGGATGGCTGCCTGATGAACTATTACGCCGCCCGGTAAATGGGCGTTCCTCCGGCGTTTGCCGGGGGCGGCGGGCGCGCACCGCGCGCCCAGGCCGCCGGCTGGCCTTTGCCCATCCGGCGCTTTCGTTTTCTCGCCGGTCGCAGCCCGGCCAGAAA
>ENA-UOOC01003814-UOOC01003814.1-human-gut-metagenome-genome-assembly--contig:-C48old-NODE-3814-length-10086-cov-3.564051_pt1 | contig 10086 bp, 8 predicted proteins | sample MGYA00242469_ERZ724016 | MGnify/ENA metagenome assembly ERZ724016 | reverse complement strand
AGACATTGGAACATGCGTTATTCCGCAGGCGACAGTCAAAATTTATCTGACCGCATCTGCGGATGTACGCGCAAAGCGCCGTTATGACGAATACCGTGCAAAGGGCATGGACTGCGATTATGAAGAGATTTTAAATACCGTCAAAAAACGGGATATGCAGGATATGACGAGGGCGATCGCGCCGTTAAAGCAGGCGGACGACGCAGTGCTTCTGGATACCTCCGATCTTTCGATCGAAGAGGTTGTTGACCGGATTCTGGAAATCTGCGCGGAAAAAGGCTGCTGAGAATCAGGAGCGAGGAAGAGATTGAAAAATAAAATTTTTCAATCGCGGGATTTGTGTCTGCGCACACTTGACACAAACTCGACATGCGCAAAATGCGTGCGCAGAAATGAGGAAAAGATGGAAGTTTTGCTTGCAAAAAGCGCGGGCTTTTGCTTTGGCGTAAAGCGTGCGGTAGACCGGGTGTACGAGCTGGCGCAGACCAGCGCAAAAATATATACTTACGGTCCGATCATCCATAATGAAGAGGTGGTCGGTGACCTTGAAAAAAAAGGCGTTTCTGTAATTGAAACAAAAGAAGAGCTCAGCCAGATCAAAGAGGGCGTGATTGTGATTCGCTCCCACGGCGTAGCAAAGGAGATTTACGACCAGATCGAGCAGCAGGGGCTGGAATGCGTGGATGCGACCTGCCCGTTTGTCAAGCGAATTCATAATATCGTCGAAAAAGAGAGCGCAAACGGAAAACAGATTTTGATTATCGGCAACGCAGGACACCCGGAAGTAGAGGGGATTATGGGGTGGTCAAGTACCCCTGCGATGGTGGCGGAGTGCACCGAAGAAATCGAACAGATCCACTGTAATCCCGATCAGCCGGTCTGTATTGTGTCGCAAACGACATTTAACTACAATAAATTTCAAGAACTTGTTGAAATTTTCGAAAAAAAAGGTTATGATATTAGTGTTGTGAATACGATCTGTAACGCAACCGAGGAAAGACAGACCGAGGCAAAAGAAATCGCTGCCAAAGTTGATGCAATGATAATAATAGGTGGCAGGCACAGTTCCAATACCAGGAAACTGTACGAGATATGCAGTCGGGAGTGTGCAGATACCTATTTTATACAGACACTGGATGACTTGCATTTAGATCTACCTAAATCTGTCCGACTAGTGGGTATTACAGCCGGGGCATCTACCCCGAACAAAATTATCGAGGAGGTTCAAAATTATGTCCGAATTAACTTTTGAACAGATGCTTGATGCATCACTGAAAACAATACATGCAGGAGAGGTAGTTGAAGGTACAGTCATTGATGTGAAGCCTGAAGAAGCCGTACTGAACATCGGATGCAAATCTGACGGCATTCTGACCAGAAACGAATATTCTAATGACTCCAATCTGGATTTGACAACTGTCGTAAAACCTGGTGACACGATGGAAGTTAAGGTACTGAAAGTCAATGACGGTGAGGGACAGGTTTTGCTGACTTACAAGAGACTTGCTGCTGACAGAGGCAACAAGAGAATCGAAGAAGCCTTCAACAACCATGAAGTTCTGAAAGCAAAAGTAACACAGGTACTGGATGGCGGTCTGATTGTTGTTGTAGATGAAGTTCGTATCTTCATCCCCGCAAGTCTTGTTTCCGATACCTATGAGAAAGATCTGACGAAGTATGCAGATCAGGAGATCGAATTCGTTATCAGCGAGTACAATCCTAAGAGAAGAAGATATATCGGCGATCGCAAGCAGCTGATTGTTGCCAAGAAGGCAGAACAGCAGGCTGCATTGTTCGCAAGAATCCATGAAGGTGACGTTGTAGAAGGCGTTGTAAAGAACGTTACCGATTTCGGTGCATTCGTAGATCTGGGCGGCGCAGATGGTCTGCTTCATATCTCCGAGATGTCCTGGGGACGTATTGAGCATCCTAAGAAAGTCTTCAAGGTTGGCGAAAAACTGAAGGTCCTGATCAAAGAGATCAACGGCAGCAAGATTGCTCTGAGCCTGAAATTCGAAGATCAGAACCCTTGGAAAGATGCAGCAACCAAGTACGCAATCGGCAATGTTGTAACCGGTAAGGTTGCAAGAATGACTGATTTCGGCGCATTCGTTGAGCTGGAATCCGGCATCGATGCTCTGCTTCATGTTTCCCAGATCGCAAAAGAGCATATTGAGAAGCCCTCTGATGTTCTGCAGGTAGGCGAAGAGATTACCGCAAAGGTAGTTGACTTCAACGAAGCGGACAAGAAGATCAGCCTGAGCATCAAAGCGCTGCATGCTCCTGAGAAGAAGGAAGAGCAGGAAGACGGCGATGTAGTATCTGTTGATATCGACAAGGTAATCGCAGATCAGGACGCTGAATAATTGAAACGATAAGAAATAGAACGGGATGTGCGTAAGTTGCGTACATCCTGTTTTTTATCGTATAGGAAACTTCGTTTCCATACGATAAAAACGCTCCGCGAGGATGCGCACTCGGCGCAAGGGTAGATGGTTGCTAAAGCAACCGCGCCTCGGCGCGAGAATGTGCCAAGGCACATTCTTTTTTCTGATTCATAACAATAGAATGCACGCAGAGCGTGCATTCTATTGTTGATTGGATTTCTTACCAACCTATTTCTTTGTTTTCACCAGTGCGCGCAGCAGCCCGGACAGATACTCTTTCTGGACAGATGCGTCAGAATTTAACAAGTCGTCGGCGAGCAGGAAACACTGGCGGTCTTTATGGTTTTCCCGAAATAACGGCAGCTCGTCCGGCACAGAGAAGCAGGGAAGAAATTGTCCTTCTTTTTTTGTATAACAGGTTGCGGCTGTCGCGGGCATGCGCTGCGATTTATCGACGTAAACGGCGACGGATTTGTGAATTGCGGTATCTTCTGCAGGTAGGTAGGAATAGTTTTTATAGTCTGGATAAAAATGCTTTAAAACGCCATCATAGACCGGCAGGCGCAGCAGCACAGTCCGTTCCCTGCCTGCGAGGAAGCAGTTTTTTAAAACAGTGCCGGAGCCGTGCAGGGACAAAGAAACCGGAAGAGGGATATCTGTCTGCAGGGTAAAGACTGCATTGGTCCGCGCTTTTCCAAAAGCGTCCTCGGTATGCTCGAGAGAAAGGGTGACCGGAGAAAAGCCCTGTTCTTCGAAAAATAGCGGGATTGCCATCACGCGGTAAAGAGTGATCATTCCCTCGAGGTCTTCACGGTTGTGTAAAAGCAGGATGTCGAGAAGCTCTTTTGTAGGCTGTATGGCGTAGGAATGATACAGCTCGATCAGCTCGCCGCCGTTAAAATGGTCTTCCCGATGGATGTCGATAAACTCCTCCAGCTGCTTCTGGCGACATCCCGGCAGATGCAGGAGGTTTTTATAAGGGCTTATTTTTTTGTAGATGTCGTGCTGGACGGACGCCGGGACAAAAGAAAGCCCGAATTTTTTCGCGCGGGTCTGCAGAAACGGAACATCGAAGGTTGTTCCGTTAAAATGTACCATGACCGGAAAGGAGGCGGCAAAGGAGAAAAACTGCTGCAAAACATCCGCTTCATCATCGGGCGTCTCCGCAAAAAACTGCCGGGTTTCCCAGCCGTTTGTGGTCAGATAAGCGCAGCCGATCAGATAGACGCAGGCGCTGCGCGCGGAAAATCCGGTGGTTTCGATATCGAAAAATAAAATGTCCTGAGGGGCTTCAAAAAAAGAAGCCAGCTCTTTCGTTGTATCGGATAAAATAGGGTTTTTTAAAGTTTTCATAACCGTATGATAGCATATTTTTGAAATTTCCTGTAGTATTTTGGCTAAAAAAATAGTATGATACAAGATGGAATGTATGTATACAATGTACATGTTCAGAAACAAAAAAGAAAAGGAAGGATGATTGGCGAATGGCTAAGTTGACATTTATGGGCGGCATTCATCCCTATGATGGGAAGGATCTGTCGAAGGATAAGCCCATGAAGGCAGTTCTGCCGAAGGGTGACCTGGTATATCCGCTGTCCCAGCATATCGGTGCGCCTGCAGTGCCTGTCGTGGCAAAGGGAGACCATGTACTGACAGGACAGAAGATTGCGGAAGCCCAGGGTTTTGTATCGGCACCGATTTATGCGACGGTTTCCGGTACAGTTAAGGCGATCGAGCCACACCGCGTCGTAACCGGTGACAATGTAATGAGCATTGTGATTGAGGACGACCATTTATATGAAGAAGCAGAGTTTGTTCCTGCAGACCTGGAGACATTAAGCCGGGAGGAAATTATCGGAAGAGTGAAAGAAGCCGGCATCGTCGGCATGGGCGGCGCAGGTTTCCCGACACATGTAAAACTGAGTCCGAAAAATCCGGACAGCATTACAGATGTCATCGTAAACTGTGCGGAATGCGAACCGTACCTGACCTCTGACTACAGAAGAATGATGGAGGAGCCGGAAAAGCTGATTGCCGGTCTGAAGGTAATGTTAAAGCTGTTCCCGAACGCAAAGGGAACGCTGGCAGTAGAAGATAATAAACCGGATGCAATCGCACTGTTAAAGAAGCTGACAAAGGATGAAACGGATATTTCCGTGGCTGCCTTACATACAAAATACCCGCAGGGCTCGGAGCGCCATCTGATTTATGCGGTGACAGGACGTGCGATCAATTCCTCCATGCTTCCTGCAGATGCGGGTTGTATCGTAGACAATGTTGATACGGTTGTTGCGATCAATCAGGCTGTGCGCGAAGGGAAACCGCTGATGCACCGTATCGTAACGGTAACGGGAGATGCAGTTGCAAACCCTCAAAACTTTATTGTCCGGATTGGTACCAATTACAACGAGCTGATCGAGGAAGCGGGTGGTTTTGTACAGGAACCTGCTAAGATTATTTCCGGTGGTCCGATGATGGGCTTTGGTATTTTTGATTTAAACGTGCCGACAACCAAGACATCCTCCGCACTGCTGTGCCTGACTCATGACGATGTTGCAGATTCACAGCCGTCGGCGTGTATCAACTGCGGACGCTGTGTAGAAGTCTGTCCCGGCAGAGTTGTGCCCAAGCTCCTTGCAGACTATGCAGAACGTCATGACCTCGAAAGATTTGAAGCCTGTAACGGTCTGGAATGCTGCGAATGCGGATGCTGCAGCTATGTCTGCCCGGCAAAGCGTCCTTTGACACAGGCGATCAAATCCGCGAGAAAGATGGTTCTGGCTGAAAAAAAGAAAAAACAGCAGGAGGCGAAGAAATGAGCGATTTACGCAATGTATCCTCCAACCCCCATATCCGGGCGAAGGATACCACTTCCCGGATTATGCTGACAGTAGTTATTGCACTGCTTCTGCCCGCATTTTTTGGCATTTACAATTTTGGCTTCCGGGCACTGGTTCTGATCCTGATCAGTATCGCAACCTGTGTCCTGACCGAGTACATCTATGAAAAACTGATGAAAAAACCCATCACGATCGGCGATTTCTCAGCAGTCGTAACCGGATTGTTACTGGCATTAAACCTGCCTGTATCCGTTCCTTTCTGGATTCCGGTTGTCGGCGGCGTATTTGCAATCCTGGTGGTAAAGATGCTGTTCGGTGGACTGGGACAGAACTTCATGAACCCGGCGCTGGCAGGCAGATGCTTTCTGCTGATTTCCTTTACCTCCCTGATGACGAATTTTAACTGCGATGCCTATACCGGTGCGACGCCTCTGGCAAGTCTGAAAGCAGGAGAAAGCGTTAACGTTCTGAACATGATTCTGGGACGCACGGCTGGTACGATCGGTGAGACTTCCGTGATTGCGATCGTTTTGGGCGCCTGTGTTCTGATCGTTGCAGGTGTAATCGACCTGCGCGTACCGGGTAGCTATATCGCTTCCTTTGCCGTTTTTGTCCTGCTGTTTGCAGCCCTTAGCGGAATTGCAATTAGCCCGGCATATCTGTCCGCACAGCTGGCAGGCGGTGGTCTGATGCTCGGTGCATTCTTTATGGCGACGGACTATGTAACCCGTCCTGTCACCAAAAAAGGACAGTACATTTACGGTGTGATTCTCGGTTTCCTGACCGCGATCTTCCGTATTTTCGGCGCGAGCGCAGAGGGCGTATCCTATGCGATTATTCTGGGCAACCTTCTGGTTCCGCTGATTGAGCGTTATACGATGCCGAAAGCATTCGGAAAAGGAGGAGAGCGGTCATGAAGAGCATGCTGAAAGATGCGGGCATTCTGTTCGCAATCACCCTGGTAGCCGGATTGCTGCTGGGTTGTGTTTATCAGATAACAAAAGAGCCAATCGCACGTCAGGAGGCGCTGGCACAGGAAAATGCGTGCCGTGAGGTCTTTTCTGATGCGGAAAGCTTTGAAGCTGTGACAGATTTTACAGAAGAAGCTGCACAGACTGTGCTCAATGAGGGCGGCTACAGCGCAGCCAGTGTCAATGCCTGTCAGGAGGCAAAGGATGCGTCTGGAACAGTACTTGGTTATGTGCTGACGGTGACAACCCATGAGGGCTACGGCGGAGATATCCAGTTTACCGTTGGCGTGCGCAATGACGGCACATTAAACGGGATTTCTCTGCTGTCTATTTCCGAAACAGCAGGTCTTGGCATGCAGGCGGGAGAAGTTCTGGTTCCCCAGTTTGCAGATAAAAATGCCTATCCGTATGTATACACTAAAACCGGTTCGACAGCAGACAATGAAATTGATGCCATTTCCGGCGCTACGATCACAACCAATGCTGTGACCAATGGAGTCAACGCTGGTGTGTACTATTTCCAGACCATGCTGCAGCAAGGTGCAGGGGAAGGAGCAGCAAATGAGTAAGAAAAATACGCCTGCAGAGCGGCTTTATAACGGTATTGTTAAAGAAAACCCGACGTTTGTTTTGACGCTGGGTATGTGTCCGACCCTGGCGGTTACGACCAGTGCAGTCAACGGTCTGGGCATGGGTCTGACTACGATGGTAGTCCTTGCACTGTGTAACCTGATCATTTCCGCACTGCGCAAGATTATTCCCGATAAGGTGAGAATTCCTGCGTTCATCGTCATCGCTGCGTCTCTGGTTACGATGATGCAGCTTCTGCTGCAGGGCTTTATTCCGTCCCTGTATGATTCGCTGGGTATTTATATTCCGCTGATTGTAGTAAACTGTATCATTCTGGGCAGAGCGGAATCCTATGCGTCCAGAAATCCGGTACTCCCTTCTTTGTTTGATGGTATCGGTATGGGACTTGGATTTTCCGTTGCGCTGACCTGTATTGGTGCAGTTCGTGAAATCCTTGGCGCAGGAGAGCTGTTCGGCTTCCGCGTGATGCCCCAATCCTATGTTCCGTTTTCGATCTTCGTTATGGCGCCCGGCGCATTCTTTGTGCTGGCATTTCTGACTGCTGCCCAGAACAAGATCAAGATAAATGGTGAGAAAAAAGGAAAAGATATGAGCAAAATCCAGTCCGGCTGCTCGGATGACTGTTTAAGCTGTGGCGTTTCCGGCTGCTGCGGTCACAGCTTTTACGGCGCTTCGGATTCGGCTGCTCAGACAAAGAAGGAGGAAGGCTGAACATGATGGAACAGATCCAGCAGTTATTGTTGATCCTGATCAGCTCTGCGCTGGTCAGCAACGTAGTATTGAGCCAGTTTCTGGGACTGTGTCCGTTTCTGGGCGTATCCAAAAAAGTAGAAACTGCAGCGGGAATGGGAACCGCCGTTATTTTTGTCATTACGCTTTCTTCCGGTGTGGCGGGAGCAATTTACAAATTTATTCTGACGCCTTTGAACATCCAGTATCTGCAGACGATCGTATTTATCCTCGTCATTGCGGCGCTGGTACAGTTCGTAGAAATGTTCCTCAAAAAATATATGAAATCGCTGTATGAGGCGCTCGGCGTTTATCTGCCGCTGATTACGACCAACTGCGCGGTGCTCGGTGTTGCGCTGACCAACGTGCAGAAGGAGTACGGCATCTTTACCGGCATGGTGAATGGCTTTGCGACGGCGCTTGGTTTCACGATTTCCATTGTCATTCTTGCGGGCATCCGTGAGAAACTGGAATACAACGATTATCCGGAATCCTTTAAGGGAATGCCGATGGTTCTCGTCACAGCAGGACTGATGGCAATCGATTTCTGCGGATTTTCCGGACTGTTATAGGAGGCGGAGAATGGTAAGCGGTATCCTGATTGCAATGGCAGTGGTAGGAGCGGTTGGTCTGTTTATCGGCCTGTTTCTGGGCATTGCCGGAATCAAATTTAAAGTAGAAGTAGATGAACGGGAAGAGGCTGTTTTGTCAGCCCTTCCGGGAAATAACTGCGGCGGCTGCGGTTATGCGGGCTGTGCAAATCTGGCGGCAGCAATTGCCAAAGGGGAAGCGCCGGTCAATGCCTGTCCGGTGGGCGGTGAGCCGGTTGGAAAAGAGATCGCAAAGATCATGGGCGTAGAAGCGGGAAAAGAGACGAAAAAGGTTGCATTTGTAGCCTGTCAGGGAACCTGCGATAAGGCGAAGACAGATTATGAGTATCATGGAATCGCCGACTGTGCGATGCTTTCCTTTGTCCCGAACGGCGGTCCGAAATCCTGTGATTATGGTTGTACCGGTTTCGGTAACTGCGTAAAGGCATGTCCCTTCGACGCAATCCATGTCGTAGACGGCGTAGCAGTTGTCGATAAGGAAGCCTGCAAGGCATGTGGAAAATGTGTCGCAGTATGTCCGAAGCACCTGATTTCGCTGGTTCCTTACGATGCAAAGTATCTGGTGGCATGCAGCTCCAAGGCAAAAGGTCCTGTGACGATGAAGGAGTGCAGCGCAGGTTGTATCGGCTGTACACTCTGTCAAAGAAACTGCCCGGTTGGCGCAGCGAAAGTGACGGACTTCCTCGCAAAGATTGATCCTGAAACCTGTAAGGGCTGCGGAATCTGCGCAGAGAAATGTCCAAAGAAAGTGATTGTGAAGCACTGATTGTTTGCGCCTGCGAAGAAGGTTTCGCCGCAGAGCGTTTGGAACGGAAAAAACCGTGTTGTATCAGTTTTGAGATTCGATACAGCGCGGTCTTTTCTCAGTGATTACGATTGCGGGAATCCTTCCGTGCGGTAAATTGTGCCGTCGCTTAAAACGAATAGTGCTTCAATATCCGGCAGGAAGTCGATCAACTCCCTGCCTTTTTCATATCCAAGTAAGAAGCAGGACGTGCTGAGGGCGTCTCCGTCCGTGGAGGAATCGGAGAGGATCGTAACGCTGCTTAGGCCTGTGTCGGCGGGATAACCGGTGTGAGGGTCTAGAATATGATGATACAGCACTCCGTTTTCCCGAAAGCAACGCTCATAATTTCCGGAAGAGACGAGGGACTGGTCTTTTAATGCGACGATATCGACCAGCTCGTTTGTTTCAGAAAACGGCTTTTTGATGCCGGTACGAAATGCTGTGCCATCCGGCTTTTGCCCGACAGCCAGGACGTTTCCACCAAGATTGATCAGGGCGCTTGTGATATTCTTTTGGAGGAAAAATGCTTTCAGGCGGTCTGCGATCGCACCCTTTGCCAGAAATCCGAGGTCAAGCTGTGCATCCGGGTCGGCGAGGGTAACCGTATTGCCGTCGATCCGGATATTGTGGTAATCGACGTGAGGGAGCAGGGCATTGATCTGGGACTGCTTTGGGACAGGACCGGCCGGGTCGCCGGAAAAGTTCCAGAGCTGGGAAATCGGCGTGATTGTCGGATCGATCAGACCGTCTGTTTTTTCAGACCAGTATAACGCTGTCTGCAGCAGAGAGGCAGTTTCAGAATCGACAGTGACAGGCTGTCCATTCGCATGGTTAATATTCCAGATATCACTGCCTTCTTTGGTGTAGCTCAACAGATTTTCATAGTGCTCGCAGAGTTCAAATGCCTCGTTCAGGACGGCTTGGGCATCGTTTCCATAGCATGTCAGGGAAATCACGGTGTCAAAATAGAAGCCGGTTTTGGAAAACGGCTGCGCAGAAGATGCGCTGCAGCCGGTCAGGGATAATGACAGGGTGAAGCACAGCAGGAGAGTGATCGGTGCGAATAGTTTTTTAAATATAATCATAGATAGAAATCCTTTCAGGTCAAGATAAAAGTTACAGTTCACCCGCGCCATTCGCAAAAGCGCATCTTCGATGCTTTCCGCTGCT
>ENA-UOOC01003810-UOOC01003810.1-human-gut-metagenome-genome-assembly--contig:-C48old-NODE-3810-length-10092-cov-6.219687_pt1 | contig 10092 bp, 1 predicted proteins | sample MGYA00242469_ERZ724016 | MGnify/ENA metagenome assembly ERZ724016 | reverse complement strand
TTCGTCCACGAGCGAAACTGATCCGGCCAATCACATCTACGGAACTCTTTCGGGCGCCGGGACGCTGCGCGTTCTCGGCAACGGTCAGGTTGACGAAGGCGTTGATCCGGATCTTACGATTCATAGTTCGCAGGAACGCTTTGATGGTGACGTGCAACTTGAAAGCGGAGCATGGGTGAAGATTGTTGCCGATAACAGCAACTTGTTCGGCAACCGTCTGGTTCACACCAATATTTCGATCGATAAAGGATCGCTTCTGACGATTGAATCGCAATATAACGGTGAAGGCACCTTTGCAGGCGTCTTTACGAATGGCGTCAGTGGTGGCGGTACGGTTGAAATCAAGCTCCTGAATGCATCGGATCTTTTCCGCTTTACGACGGATCAGGACACCGCTCACTTCAACGGCACCTTCGTTCTTGATCAGGGTACGATCGACTACACGCGGCTTTACAGTTCCGCTAGCGGCGGAAACAACGCGGTTTTGGCCGATGCAACATTGCAGCTTAACGACAACGGTAATCTCAAGCTCTTCGACACTGACGAAACCGGTAACGGTTCGACATCCGACGTCAACCTTGGTGGTCTGACGCTTGACGGCGGCAACATCGCGTTCGGCTCGATCAACTACGATGCCGGCCACGAGTCGGCCGTGTCGGGAGCCCATGCGATGCACATCAATCTCGGTGGAGACGGCGTGCTTGCCCTCAATTCTGTCGGCGAGGGAGAGGTTGGTCGTACGTCGACGGTGACGATTTCGCAGAACGAAACGAACAACATCTCAGCGGGTGGCAGCGAACTTCTTGCTGCAGACGACGGTACGAGCATCGTGCTTATCCACAACATCGGTTCGCTCGAGATCAACGGCAAGAACGTGACGGGCGAGTATGCGAACGGTGCTTCGATTGGTAGCGACTATCTGCAGCTTCAGAACGAAGCCGGCGAAACGCAGCTCCTCGCTCAGCAACTCGGTGGTTCCGGCGATTATGTCGATGTGGCGGAAGTCGTTCGTACGTTCGATAACGAGCTCACCTTCGGTCAGTCGACCATTAACGGCGAAAACGGCAAGTTTGCCGTCTCGTTGGGTTACACGGTCGACCGTGTTGGTCTGCTGCATCAAACGCGCGCTGTCTCGGCCGACGACTTTGCCGACGAAACGGTCGACAACTCGCTCTGGCAGGGGCTCACGATCACGGCATCTGACTCTGAAGACCCGAAGCGCAATGAGTTCAGTGCGCTCATTACCGATGGTAGCAATGGCGAAGCAGGCAATCTGGTGCTTCGCGGCAACGAAACTGCGCGTGACGCAGTGCTGACTATTACTGGTCCAGAGAATGACGCGGGTGAGTTCACGGGTAATACCTACACGGGCAAGACCTGGGTGACGGCTGGTGCGAACATCGCTTTGGGCGCGAATTCGGCCTTTGGTTCAACGGAGGCGCTGCGTGTCGACAGCGACAGCACGGTTGATTTCGGCACGTATGATCAGATCGTGGGCGGACTCTTCACGCTTGGTGACAATGCGCTTCAATCCGACGAAGGTTCCTTTATCACGGTGACGGAAGATGCCGTGATTCGGGGTGGCAATGAGAAACTCATCGGTAATATCACCTTTGAAGGAAATGCTGAGATCAACAACGCAGTTGGTCTTGGTACCGGCACGGTGACGCTCGCTGGCAATGGTTCGCAACTTGAAATCAACGGCGCTTCCGGTGATGCTGGCGGTACGTTTGCCAACACGCTCGTGGGCGGCGAAAACACGTCTGTTCAAATAATCGGCTCCGATATTGCTCTCGGTACCGATCAGCTCGAGAACTATGAGGGTTCCTTCAACCTCATCAAGTCCGAACTTGATCTCTCGATCAAACCGGCGGAATCCGACGAGACGGTTCTCGGCAATGTCATCACGACGGATGTAAACAGTACGCTCTCGGCTTCCTTGGGTGATGGCAATAAGAACTTCATCTTTGCAGAGGGTTCGAAGGTAGCCGGTACGCTCACAATTTCGAATGGCGCCTTCAATCTTTCGGATGAACGGAATCTCTCGGCGCTTGATAAGACGGATCTCGTCATTGGCGGCGCCGGTCGTCTGGAAATCGCTTCCGATATCGGTGCGGAAAACGTTGACAATCTGACGCTCAACACAGGTTCGATCATCGCCTTCTCGGGCGGCGGTACGCCGGGTTCGGCCGGCTACGACGACAGTAAGGGGCATCTTGACCTCGGCGACGGTACGTTGACTGTCAACGGCAATATCGGCGTCGAAGTGGATGTCGGCATGGTCAACGCCGACCTTGTCGAAGACGCCAAGCACGACGTGAGCAATCTGCCGCTTACCGCGCAGGATGTGCTGACAGCCGATCAGGGTGGTCACATTCTCGCGAACCTTGTCGAGGCCGGTAAGGTTGTGAACGATGAGGGGTCCTTCACGCTTACGGTCACCGGAGGCGAGTACGATCCAACAAATAGCCGCCTCGAAGTCGGCATCTTCAACGACGGCAGCACCGATGAGGTTGCCAAGGGGATCTACGACTACACCGTTCGTCTGACCGAAGACGGTCTCAATCTGTCCTATGGTCTGACCGGCGTCGAGCTGATTAAAGATCAGACGCTGTCTCTGAAGGGGTATGCGGAAACGGACGACATCGACAATACGCTCTCGATCGCCGTCACGGGTGACGGAAGTCTGAGTATTGATGCCGGCACGATTACGCTTACCGGTCAGAACGGTTATAAGGGGGCGACGACAGTTGCGGGTGGCGCCACGCTCGTAACGGGCATCGGCGGCAAAGCATTGGGTGAAACGTCGAGCCTCAACCTCGAGGACACTGCCGACGGTTTGGTCGGAGCTCGTGCCGAAATTCATGGTGACGAAACGGTTGGAGCTCTCAATATCGACGCTAACTCGACGCTTGCGCTCGGTGCGGCGGCTGAAAACGATCGAACAGAATTCACGATCAAGAACACGGCCGGCGTCCAGAGCACTGTGCACGGACAGATCACGGGCGGCCGCGACTCGCTCATCACGGTGATCGGCAATGCAGAAAGTAGCGACTACGACCTTGTTGTGACGACTGCAAACGACGACTTCTATGGCGACGTCACGTTGCAGGACGCTTATGTGCGTCTGGAGAGCATCAACTCGTTCGGTTCCGAAGGCATCCTTCGTTTAGACACCACGTCAACGCTTGAAATCAACAGCAATGCGGACGACGCGCAGACCGTGACGGGCGACGACGGTACCGTCTACACGTACCATAAGTTCGAAAACCTGATTTCCGGCGACGGTACAGTCCGCGTCGCTCTTGATGATGCGGACGACTACTTCGACTTTGCCGAAGATCAGTATGTATATTCGAGCGGCGACGATCAGGCGTTTACCGGTACGCTTGAACTTGCGGTCGGCAAGTTCCGCTTCACGGACCGTAAGGCGGACGTGCTCGAAAGCGTTCACGTCAAGCTTGACGGTGATGCGACGTTAGACATCAGCTCGGATACGTCTGAGACGACGGATCGCACGATGCGCGGACTCACGCTTGCGGGCGGTACGCTTGAATTTGGAGCGCTTGCGCTTGATCGACAACATGCCGAAGCACGTGCGACACACATTAATCTTGTTGGCAACGATCTAAACCTTGAAGATGCGGATCGTCAGGTTGAAATTTCGTTCCGTCAGGATGCGACCAACTACATCTCCGATGCTGGCTCCGAAGTAGTAAATGCAGCCGACGGCGACGGCTCAAAGATCGTCCTGATCCACGGCATCGGCAATCTCCATGTCGACGGCGAAACACTCGTCACGTCCGAAAATGCGCAGGCAGTTCTTCAGGACTACCTGAAGCACGAACTCGCAGACAATGCCGAAGATCAGATTCTGCATCAGTCGATAGCAGGAGCAGGGCAGGAAGCGGATGTTCAGCAGGTTGCGCGCGTTAACCGAAAGTTTGGTGACTTCGGCTATGCCGACATGTCCGATCAGAATCTCGGTAATGCGCTTTACCTTGGTTACGAAATCAATTCGATTGAATTGCTTTATCGTGGTTCGAACGACGAGGCTTACGGTGCCGATGGCGTGTGGAAGGGTTTGACGTTGTCCACCTCGGATCTCTCCAACCAGCTGAAAGCTCAGCTTACCGGGCAGGGCAATCTGGTTGTTACGGGTGGCACGGGCGGTACGCTTTTGATAGGCGACGCTTCTACCGAGACCGAATACAACAACTACACGGGCCGCACCTGGGTGACCGGCAACGCAAAGGTTGAGTTTGCCGAAGACAATGCGTTCGGCAACACCTCGCATCTGCGCGTGGATGTTGGCAGCAGTGTCAATCTCGGTGGCGATGAATCCGGCGGCGGCTTTAGCCAAACGGTGGGTTCGCTTGTTACCTACGACGAAAACGCTCTCATTGGCGGAAAAGATGCTTCGCTTACTGTGACTGGTTCCGCACAGATCGCCGGTAACAACTCGGGCTTCTATGGCAACCTGATCTTCGATACTGAGCAAATCACAACCGGTACGGTGACGGATGTCGAAGGCCTCGGTCAAGGCAACGTTTACATCGGCGAGAACTATCAGCTCCAGATTACGGACATTGCAGATGCCGACGGCGGTTCGGTTCTGCTTGAAAACGACCTCTCTGACGTCAACGGTAAGGGCGGACTGCTTCAGATTGGTTCCGGGCTTTCCAAGCCTGAGCATGAAAGCACGACGATCATTGCTGGCAACAACTCGAACTTCAGCGGCGACATTCGCGTTGAAGACGGATGGTCGATTTCGGCAGAGGTTGGCGAAGGTGAAGACATCGCTCATCGTCTCGGCACCGGTTCGCTCTCGCTTGTCGGAGATTCGTCGGCCACTATCGATTTTGGCTCGAGTGACGTTGAGTGGAATCACAACGTCGATGGTCGCGGCACATTGAACGTCACGACCGACGCCGATAGAACGGTGTCGATCGGCAGCAGCGGTCTCGGCAGCGGCTTTGAAGGTACGTTTACGGTAGGCGGCGGCAGATTCGAGCTTGCTGATAATGCCGACAAGCTCGGCAACGGCAATCTGGCTGCTTCCGGTGGGGACGCTTCGATCATCGTTTCGGGCGAAGAGTCGGTTAAATTCGGCAATAACTTGACGATTACCGGTTCTAATAACGATCGCGGTCAGCTTGTTTTCGAAGATTCGATCAAACTGAGCGATAACGGCAGTCCGGAACTTATTGTGGATGGCAATCTCACGCTAAACGGCGCACATGTGACCGTCTCTGTTGACGGTGAACTCGAAGCCGGTCAGGGACCGGGTGAGGCACTCGATATGTCGTCAATTACCATGGCGGACGAGGGCGCAATTGAACATGTCATTGCCGAGGCAGGTTTGATCGAAATGTCCAACACGACGCTCTCGCTTGAAAACGTCGGAAGTGGCAATCAGACAACAGTCGACATTTACGACGGAGGTCAAAAGGTTGCGACAGGGACATACGATTTTGGTCTTGCCGTTTCTACGGACCGTACAGAACTCGGCCTGTCCTATAAACTGATTGAGGTGGCAATTGATGAGGCCGATACGCTTCTGGGTCTGCAGGGCGCCGTTTCCGGCTCTACATCGGCGGCCGATTGGACGAATGCTTCCGAGTTCAGCGCCAACATCACCGGTGCTGGCGGCATTTCTCTCGTGAACGGCAACTTGACGCTTACGGGCGCCGGAAACACCTATCACGGCGCAACCGTCGTTTATGATGGCGCAGTACTCACCGTCGAAAGCAGTCTCGGCAATACGAGCCTCGTGACGGTTGCCGAAGGCGGGCGCCTCGTGAATGCGTCGAATTCGACGAAGGCAGGAGCAGTCAATGTGGCGGGTCGTCTCGATCTTGAGGCAGGCAGCAAACTGTTCCTGAAGGAAGGAGGCGAATCTTCTATTACGGGTAGCATCACTGGTAGAGGTGAACTTGAGCTTTTAAGCAATGCGTCCGTTGCGGTGACCGCGGATAGCGGCTATGAAGCCTTTACGGGTCTTGTCAAGATGGAAGCGGGTGCTGAATACGCACTCAGCGCCTCGAGCAGCTCGACTGTGATTGTCCGTAACAGTTTTGCTGACGCCAAAAACAGCGCAGGCGGCACGGTGCGATTCGACAAGGCCTCGGGCAGCAGTTCCGCGAACTATTCGCTCGCAGGCTCGGCAGTCGGCTTTACCGGCACGTTCGAACTCGGCGACAATGTTGTCGTTTCGACAAACAGCATTGAAGCGATCGGCGGAGAAGGCTCCGAACTTCTCATTACAACCGGCAAGGTTGGAGACGAAATCGACAAGGCTACGCTGAGCTTTGAGTACGACGACGAACTCGTCGGACAAAATGACTCGCTGCGCATCACGCAGGGCATGACCGAAGGTATTACCTTCGAGAAGTCGGGCGACGGTGTGGTGGATCTCTCCAACAACGCTATGGGCGCTGGTGCGGTTGACGTTAAAGAGGGCGGCGTTCTCTTTGGTACGTCCGATCGGAAGTCCGCATACGACACGGCGCTCGAAATTGCAGAGGATGCCTGGGCTGCAGGCTTCGGCGGCGTCTCTTCGCTCAAGGTTGATCTCGGCGGTTCGCTCTACGTGGGCGGCCGTTCCGGCTACAACTCTGTGCTTGCATCGACAGCAGCGAGGGCCGCGAATGAAGATCCGGCCGACACCCCGTCTGCCGTCGACAACACCGTTAAGTTTGAGGTCACCGGAGGCGTCACGAACGCCGGCACGATTTATGTCGGTAACAAGAACGCAGACGGCAGCGCACCTGCCGACAGCAGTTCGATCGGCAACGAACTCGTGATCAACGGCGACTACAACGTCACCGCGAGCGACAAAGACGGTGTAGGCACCGGCGGTATCTTTGACATGAACGCGATCATCGCGGGCGACGATTCGATTGCCGACCACGTCACGATCACGGGCAAGATCAATGGCAATGGCTATGTTGACGTCAACTATGACTCTACGGTGAGTACCGGCGGTACGCTTGAGTACCTCGGACTTGTCAAGGTCGAAGGCGGTGACGACGGCGACAGTTTGCGTCTCAAGGACACCATCAAGATCGGCGATCTCTGGTATCGCTTAATGTGGTCGTCTGATCAGAACGAGTACTACCTGCAGTCGTCCGTTACCGATCCGGGTGACAAGCCCTGGGATACGGAAGACGTGGAAAACGTCAACGCCGGTACGCGTTCCGCACTGGCCTTCATGCAAGCTCAGGCGTTTGACTTGAGTCTGCGCGGACACCTCGGTGAAACGCTCTACGTGGATCCGGTGACCGGAGAACAGCGTAAGTCTTCGTTCTGGATGGTCCAGCGTGGCGATTGGACGAAGTTCTCAAATGCGAGCGGACAGATGGATGCCGACGGCAACCTCTACACCACGCATTTGGGTACCGACCTCTTTAAGCGTGAAACCGACGGCGCAACGTTCCGTTGGGGCGTGCTTGCCGGCTTTGCCGATGGCGACTTCGATGTCTCGTCGAATGTTGACGGCAAGAGCTCGAAAGGTTCGTTCCGCGGCTACTCGGCCGGTCTGTACATGACGGCAGAGAGCAAGGCCGAAAGCGGTCCGTTCCTTGGATTGCAGTTGCGTTGGAACCGCTTCGACAGTGAAGTCGGTCAGGATGACTACGATGTCAACGGTTTGAGCCTCACGGCGGAAGCCAGTTGGGATCAGCTCCTCTCCAAGGGCATTACCGACGGCGGTCGCAACTACGAATGGCGTCTGGAACCGCACGTTCGTGCGTACTGGACGAACTTCGGCGATCCGGACGATTGGACGTCGAGCTTGGGCGAAACCTACTCGTCCGATTTTGACAACGGCTTGCTGATGCGTGTGGGTGCCCGCACGAAGATCCAGACGACATTGGGTACGGGTCCTGCTTGGCAGGCCTATGCCGAAGCCAACTGGGTTTACAACAACGGGGACTACTCCACCACGATGTCGACGAAGTACGGCGACGTCACGAGCACTCAAAACGGTGCCGAGTTTGCCGAATTCCGCTTGGGTCTCGAAGCACAGTTCACAACCAACGTGAACGTGTGGCTGGAAGGCCACCATCAGACGGGTTCGGACGACTACGAATCGACCGGCGCGATGTTCGGCTTCAAGTACATGTGGTAACGGTAGGATCAGGTTCGGCGTGAAAGCGCCGAACCTGTGTCAACAGCCTGCGGAAACTTCGAGATGGAGTGTTTTGAGGTCGCCGCAGGCTTTTTTTGTAAGCTCGATGGCGCAATTGTGAAAAATGAGACTATAAGTAGGTGCGCATTTGTGAAAAGAGGTTTTGCGATGATATTCGAGCGAAAAATTTTCCAACCCGACTTTAGAGAGTCAAATTGAGAAAAAAGCCAGCACTGAACTGTCCCCAGAAAGCGAGACACTTTCTGGGGACAGTTCATTGCAGGCGTTCTTCGCGCACATTCCGTCAGAACTTGTGCGCCGCAACAAGCGGTACGTGATTTCGCATGCAACACCGAACGCGCGTTGGCGAGAATATGAGGAGCCCATTCACTGGCTCGACGCTTCTATGATGATCGATCGGGTTTGTGCGTTCGAGGATATCGACGGAGCCGACGATTTTGGCCTGAACGATCCCGTGTTCAGGTGTTATCTCTCGGATACCGGACTTCTGGTTTCGCTTGCTTTCTCGGATCGGCCTTATTTGGAAAACGAGCTCTACAGAGCGGTTCTTCGAGACCAACTGCAGGTCAACGAAGGCATGTTGGTGGAAAACGTTGTCGCGCAGTGTCTGAAGGCAAACGGACATCGTGCCTACTACGCGGAGCGCCATCCGGAAACCAGAAAGACCACGATGGAAATCGACTTTTTGATTCGGCAAGGCAAAAGATCGTTCCCATTGAGGTCAAGTCTTCGGGCTCATCGAGCATCAAATCGCTTGTGTGTTGGGCGAACTCTTAAAGTACCCCCAAATGAACCAACCCCCTAATTTGCGACAGTTTCCAGATTCATTTTTTTGAAAAAATTTGTGGGGGATAGATATCCAAGTCCTTCCTGGATTCGTTCTTCGTTATACCACTGAATGTAGTCGTTGATGATTGCTATGAGTTCTTTTCGTGTTGAGCCGTATCGCTGATGGAATGGCATCTGGTAGATGGTCTCTGATTTTAAGTGTCCATAAAAATTTTCCATGCTTGCGTTGTCGTAGCAGTTACCCTTTCTTGAATAACTCAAGGTAATGCCGAGTTTCTCTGCTTCATCGCGGTAAGCAGGGCTAGTGTAGGTACCTCCTTGGTCACTATGCAGTAGGCTTCCGCCATAAAAGCGAATTTGTTTCAGTGTTTTCAGCGCTAGTTCGACTGTCGCTCCAGTATCAAAATCCCACGCGACGATTTCTTTGGTACACAGATCCTTAATGGTGCCCAGTATCAACCATCCTTCTCTGGTGTGGAAAAACGTCATATCGGATACAAACTTCGTTCTAGGGACCTTTGCTTTGAAGTTGCGCTTCAGCAGATTGGTGGTCGGACGATCATCAACCAAACAGCTGTTACGCCCACGAGGAAAGCTCTTCTTTTCTCTTCGGATCCTCGCATTTAGACCGTAGGCTCGCATCAACCGCGCAACTCGTTTGTGATTGATTGCTACATTGAATTGCCGGCTCATTTCTACCGCCATACGCTTAGCACCGTAACTGAATCGATGCTGGACTTGGAACGTCCTGATTGCATCTACGAGACTGTTGGGAGTTATGGATTCAAGACGCTTTTTAATGCGGTAATAAGTACTTCTGTGAATTTGGAACAAGTCGCACGCCTCCAGTGCGGTGACACCTTCTGCTCGTAATTCGTCGATGCGCTTGACTATTTCTGTCTTCGAAAGTTTTTGTTGCTGTAGTTCTCTCTTAACCCACCGGCGTACAGCATTTTGTTTGCACAGCCGATGCAAATCCTTGTTGTTTTCCATGGTGCGCATTCCAGTCTTGATCAAACTGGAATCAATGGTACGACGGAACTCGCTATCGAAGCTGTATTTCCGTAACCATCTTTGAACCGTCCTGATGCAGACTCCGGCAGCAGTAGCTGCCGCTGAGGTAGACATTGCTCCTTTCCGAATCTGCTCAA
>ENA-UOOC01003809-UOOC01003809.1-human-gut-metagenome-genome-assembly--contig:-C48old-NODE-3809-length-10093-cov-5.527197_pt1 | contig 10093 bp, 8 predicted proteins | sample MGYA00242469_ERZ724016 | MGnify/ENA metagenome assembly ERZ724016 | reverse complement strand
CACCGCCGGGCCTGGGCCGCGCCGCCGGACCAGGCGTCCAGCGGAAATATGTCCACGTCCAGGCCGATGTCCGCGCCGAAATCGGCGCAGGTCTCCTGCTTGCAGGTGGACAGGTCACACAGCTTGGCAAAGGGCAGACGCCACCCGGGGGTGCGCTCCTGCGACAGCAGGCGATACGGCCCGGAATCCGCCCCGGAAAGCCGCATCAGCCGGTCATAGTCGCAGCGGGGCATGAACACGTCGATGTCGTCGTCCCAGGGAATGAACCCTTCGTATTTCACGGCGCCCAGAAGGGTGCCGTTGGAGAGGAAGAAGTGCAGACCGTTTTCCCGGCACACCTGGTCCAGATGGCGCAGAATGCCCAGCTCCACCTGCTGGATTTCGCGAAGGTCGGTGATCTCGTTCATTCTGCGCTCCCTCCTCTGTCCGCAAAGGCGTGTATATTTTTCCGGATATAGAGCATCCGGATGCCGCACAGAACAACCTCCGTGGCGCTGCGCAGAAGGGCCACGGCCACCAGCGAGTAGCACCCGGTCCACAGCAGCGCCAGCAGCCCCAGCACCTGGAAGCTCAGGGCATAAACGGTGCTGCGGCTGGTCTCCGCGTTGCAGTCGATGGCGCCCAGGGTGGGCCACCCGAACAGCAGGGCGAAGAAGCTGAAAAACAGAACGGGTATCAGATAGCGGAAAATGCGGGCTGCCGGGGCATAGGCCTGTCCGCCCATGAGGACGATGCCGAAGTCTGCCAGAAAATAGGCCGCTGCGCACCCGGCCAGAACCAGCGGCAGAAAGAGCCTCACGGCTTTCACAATGCGGGAGAATCTGTGCTCCCGCACCATAACGGGGTAAAGACTGTCGGTGATGGGGGTATACAGCGCCTGAACGGCGGCCACCGCCTGGATGCAGACCCCCCAATAGGCCACCTCCTGGGTGGTCAGGATGATACCCAGAAGCAGCGTGTTCAGGGCGCTGAAGGAGGTAGAGGCCACATTGGAGGCAAAATAGACCGCCGAATCCTTCAGCATGGACCAGGCGGCCCTTCTGTCATGAGACAGGCGCACATGCAGCCCCAGGCGGCGCAGCTGCGGCAGAACCATAAGCGCGGCGATCAGGGTGCCCAGGGTGTCCAGCAGCGGGATCAGCAGCACGTCCCGGTCGGAATGGATCAGCACAAAGGTCAGCGCCGTGGCAACGCCCCGCATGACCACAAACCGCAGGGCGATGGCCTCCATTTTCTCCAGGCCGCGAAACAGAAAGTCGAACAGAAACAGCGTCAGGAAAAAGGACAAAAGCGACAGCAGAGGCCGCTCCCGCAGAATGGGAAGCGCCGCCGTCAGGATCACCAGCAGCACCAGAGCGGCCCCTGCAAGCCACAGACGGGCCAGCAGCACATCCCCCATGATCCTTTCCTGGCGGGCCCTGTCCTCCCGGGCCTGGACGATGCTTTTGGTGGCCGAGAGCACAAAGCCGAAGTCCACCAGCAGCTGCAGATAGGTCGTGACGGACTTGACATAGACAACGCTTCCATAGCAATCCGTGGACAGCACACGGGTCAGGTATGGCAGCGTCAGAAGGGGGAACAGCATTTTGGCGATGTTCATCGCCATAAGCATAAGCGAGTTTTTGGCAATGCCGGAGCTTTGTTTCATATAAAGCGCTTTCCCTGTCTGGTCAGGGGGACCAGCAGAACACAAAGGGATAGGTGGTATACCACTCCGGGGTGCGGAGCAGATGGATGGTGCAGTCGTAAACCGCAAAGGCCAGCAGACAGACCGGCAGCAGCAGCCGCCGGGTGCGGTCCGGCATGCGATGCAGGCGATTGGCAAAATAAACGCACAGATTCAGCTGAAAATACTGGAGGAACCGGCTGAAAATCGGGGCCGTATAGCCCAGAATGCATACCAGCAGCAAAAGGGACGACAGCCGGAAGTCCCGCTCGCCCTGAACGGAAACATCCCCCTGGCCCCGAAGCAGCTCTCCCACCAGCAGCATCAGGCCAAACACCAGGAAATACAGCATCAGGGAGAGCTTGGCCCCGGACTGCAGATAGCTGCTGCCGAAATACAGCTGATACCGGGGGACGATGGCGGCAATCACCCGCACCAGATAGCGTGCGCCCACCAGGCATACCATGCCCGACAGACCCGTGACCCATACGAACGTCCGCCGCCGCCTGATCCGCAGCAGGAAGAACACCGGGAACCACAGCCACGCGGTGCGGTGAAACAGACCGGCCAGCAGGATCAGCAGCAGCGACCGCACGTTATGCCCCTTGTCCAGCGCCTCATAGGCCAGCAGCAGCACGGCAATGGCTATGGCCTGGCGGATGCCGGAAATGTAGAAATCGAAAATCTGCAGGGTGAAAAACAGATACAGGCTGAAGCACGGCGCCTGGGAATACCGGGCAAAGAACCGGCCGGATACCGCAAAGGAGAACAGCGCCGTGACCACAAACAGGATCTGCGGATCCCGGGTCAGGCGGCTGAGAAGAAAGGTCAGCGCCGTGAAAAGCGGCTCGAAGCTGGTGTGCTGAACGGCGTACCACAGGTCGCGCTGGGTGACCACCTTCTGGAAAAATTCGCGATAGTTTTCCGTGTCGTTGCCGCAGGCAGCGCCCCGGAACATGGCAAGAAAGCACAGATAGGAAAAGCCCAGGGCCAGAAGGGCCTTTCGGTTCAGATAACGCCGCCGGGGATAAAGCGCCGCGGGAACGGCCTCCAGGCCGCACAGCAGGGCCAGGGCGGTCACATTGAAGAAAAAAAGTCCCATTTGTCAGATTCCTTCGTAAATCTCCGTCAGGTCCCTGACGGCGGTATGGATGTCCAGCCGGCGGCGGCGGAAGGCCTCGCCGATTCCCTGGACGCGGTCCGCCGGAGCGCAGCGGCGGAGCAGACACTCCGCCCAGGGTCCGGTGTGATCCGCCGGCAGGAAGTCCATCCGGCCTGTCACGTCCGACTCCCTTGACACGGTGTCCGACACCACGCAGGGCAGGCCTGCGGCCTGGGCCTCCAGCAGGGCCATGCTGAGTCCTTCGTACCGGGAGGGCATGGCGAACACATCCATGGCCCCGTAAAGGGCCGGGGTGTCGCGCCGGGCCCCCGGAAAATGCACGCTGTCCTGTATGCCCAGCTCCGCCGCCAGGGCGCGAAGCTCCGGCTCCAGGGGCCCGTCGCCCACCAGAAGCAGCTGTGCCGCAGGCGCTTCTGCCAGGCACGCGGCAAACGCCCTGAGCAGGAAGCGGTGGTTTTTCACCTCCACCATGCGCCCCACATGGCCGATGACCGGCGCGTCCGGCGCAATGCCCAGCTGCCTGCGGCAGGCCGCGCGCTCCGCCGGGCGAAAGAGAAATTTTTCGGTGTCGATGGCGTTGGGCAGAATATGCACCGCAGGCGGAATGCCCATCAGCGCGGTCTCCGCCGCATGGGAGCAGGCCAGGCAGACATCGGCGCGTCCGGCGGACAGCCGCAGAAGCACCCGGTTGCGCAGGATGCTGGCGGCGGATTCGCCGGGCTTTTCGCTGTGACTGTGCAGCACAACGGCCCGGACGCCATACCGCTTGGCCACCGGCCCCAGCACGGCCGCGGACCAGATGGGATGGCAGTGCAGAACCCGGAATTCTCCCCGGTGCTGCCGGAAAAAGTCGTGGATGGCCCCCATGGAAAGGGGAGAGGGCCGGGGGATGCGGAACACCCTGCCCCCCAATGACCGGATCTCCTGCTCATAGGACTGGGGGCCGTCCCGGAAATAGAGAAAATCAAACTGAACGCGGCTGCGGTCCACATGCCGGTAATAGTTCATAACCACAGCCGCCATGCCGGAGCCAACCTGAATATCCGCCATAAAATGCAGAACACGATACATAGCGACTCCTCTCCGCGTCTATCGGACAGAATGTCCGGCCTGTGCGCAGGGCTTACCGGCCCACGCCAGTCCCTTCGGCTCCCTCTGGCGCAGATGCCGCTGATAGACCCGCTGGCGCAGCGAATCGGGCAGCAGCACCGTGCCGCAGAAGCGGACCGCCAGATTTTTGCAATAGGCGCCTGTGCCGATCAGGCCGCAGCCCCGCAGGGCGCGCTCCAGCTGCACGGTCTGCCGGAAGTATTCCCGGCCGCCCCGGCGGGCCTGAAGCCCTGCCACCCGGGCCAGCACGCATACCTCCGGAAGGTTGGCCAAACGAAAGCCTGCGGCCAGCATGCGCCCCCACAGGAAATAGTCCTCAAAGCCCTTCAGATCCTGATAGCCGCCTGCGGCCAGCACGGCCTCCCGGCGAAACAGCACCGTCATATGGTTCATGGGGTTGCGTCCCGCCGCGCCCCGGCGGACCTCCTCCGGGGATGTGGGTACGATGCGGTATCCCTGGATGTTGTCGGGAGCGCCGGTAAACTCCGCGATCTGCCCGCCCACAGCCGCCAGCTCCGGATCGGCAGCCATCAGCGCCAGCTGATGCTCCATCCGCAGGGGAAGCGCCAGGTCGTCCGAATCCATTCTGGCCACCAGGTCGTGATCGCAAAGAGGAAGCCCCGCCTGAAGGGCGCGGCCCAGCCCCACATTTTCCGGCAGACGCAAAACGCGGAACAGGCCGCCGTCCCGCGATGCCGTAAAGCGCTGGATTGCCTCATCCAGCCCGGGCGTCAGCGGCCCGTCGCACACCAGAACAAACTGATCCGGAGGGCAGGACTGGTGCAGCATGCTCTCCACGGCGTCGGAAAAATATGCCGCATTTTCCTTTGCGTACACGGACATCAGAACGGAATACGCCATCAGCAGGCCCTCCTACATATAGTAAATACGCTTGCCTGCCCGGCGACAAAAAAGGGCCGGGCAGTACACGGCCGCAGCAATTTTCACGGTATCTATCTGGCTCCCCTGTGGGTGAATACGAGAGCAGCCGTTTTCAGCAGGCACTGCATGTCCAGCAGGACGGACTGATGCTCGATATACTCCATGTCGTATACGATCTTCTCCTCCGGCCTCAGATCATACCCGCCGTTGACCTGGGCCCATCCGGTCAGGCCGGGGGTCACCATCATGCGGTTGGAAAAGCCCGGGATATACGTCTCAAACTCCCGATAGAAATAGGCACGCTCCGGCCTTGGCCCCACAAGGCTCATGTCGCCCCGCAGGATGTTCCACAGCTGGGGCAGCTCATCCAGCCGGGTGCGCCGGAGGAAATGGCCGAAACGGGTGCAGCGCGTGTCGCAGACCGCCGCCCAGCGCGGGCCGTTGGCCTCCGCGTCCAGGCGCATGGTCCGGAACTTATAGATCATGAAGGGCTTTCCATTGAGGCCCAGGCGCTCCTGCCTGAAAATGGCGGGACCGGGAGAGTCCAACGCCACGATCAGGGCAATGAGCAGCATGGGAAGCGCCAGGAGCAGCAGCCCCAGAAGGGCGCACACCGCGTCGAAAACCCGCTTGACCAGGTGATACAGCCGCTTCTGCCGCACATCGGGCCTCTCAATCTGAATAACTGTTCCGGCAGGAAGCTCCTCCGCCAGGCAGCTGGCTGTTGTTGCCATATATCCACATCCCAACATTGATTTGATCTCTATAGCTTCGTCACTGCGTGCGATTTGCCGTTAATATTTGATATATCGCGAGAGCACCCCCCCGCGAACAAACAAAAAGCACAATTCATTTTGCGTATTATAGCATACTGCAAATGGGAATGCAAATACTTCCAGCAAGAAAATGGTAAAAAAGATTTTTTTGTCGGCGTATGTTAATACTTCGTAAAAATTCTGTCATTTTGAAAGCGCAGCGCAGTCGATCTGCCAGCCTGGCTGGGATATAAAACGCACACTCTGCCGGATTTTGCACATTGTGTTCATTATTTGTGAAGAACTACCATGATTATGAAAAATTTCACAAAATCATGTTGCGAAAATTTTCCCCATATGATAAAATATTAGATGAATCGTTTAATGAAAACGATTTGGAACGAAAATCTCCAACGAAACATAGAGGAGGAAAGGAATGAACCCCCAAACTGATCGTGCTGCCGCCATTGTGGAGCAGTATGGCTGCAAGACGGAGAACCTCATCGCCATTTTGCAGGATATCCAGGCGGCATACAACTATCTCAGCGAGGCCAACCTGACGTTGGTGGCCGACCGCCTGGGCATCAGCGTGTCCAAGGTATACAGCGTGGCCACCTTCTATGAAAATTTCTCCCTGGAGGCCAAGGGCAGGCACATCATCAAGGTCTGCGCCGGAACCGCCTGCCACGTCCGCAAGTCCGGCCCTATTTACGACGCCATTTACGAGTATCTGGGCCTGTCCGGCAAGCGCAGGACCAGCGACGACGGCATGTTCACCCTGGAGACGGTGGCCTGTCTCGGCGCCTGCGGCCTGGCCCCGGTGATGACCGTGGACGGCGAGGTCCACGCCAAAATGTCCCCCACCAGCGCCCTGGAGCTGCTGGAGCGTATCCGGAAGGAGGAGGCCGCCCAATGAAACTGACCCGCGACGCGTTCTGCGATCTGCGCCATAAGGCCCAGCAGGCCCTGCGCCGCAGCAAGGAGACCCCCTCCGTGCTGATCTGCGCCGGCACCGGCTGCATTGCCGGCGGCGCCATGAAGATCTATGAAAACCTCCGGGCCGAGTGCGAAAGCCGGAATCTGCCGGTGTACATCGGCCTCAAGCACGACACCGACGAGGAAAAGAGCCTGCACGTCAAGATGAGCGGCTGCCACGGCTTCTGCGAGATGGGCCCCCTGGTCCACATCGAGCCCATGGGCATCATGTACATCCATGTGAAGCCCGAGGACTGCCACGAGATCCTGGAAAAGACCGTTCTGGGCGGCGAGATCATCGACCGCCTGGTGTACCGTCTGAACGGCGTGGCCTATCCCCGGCAGGAGGACATTCCTTTCTATAAGAAGCAGCACCGGGTGGTGCTGGAGAACTGCGGCACCAGCGACGCCCAGGACATCGAGGAGTACATCGCCAAGGGCGGCTACTCCGGCTTCGAGCGGGCCCTGTTCGAGATGACGGACCAGCAGATCTGTCAGGACATCATCGACTCCGGCCTGCGGGGCCGGGGCGGCGGCGGCTTCCCTGCCGGACAGAAGTGGGACGGCGCCCGCCGCCAGCAGGCGGACAAGAAGTACATCGTCTGCAACGGCGACGAGGGCGACCCCGGCGCGTTCATGGACCGTTCCATTATGGAGGGCAATCCCCACTCCGTGCTGGAGGGCATGATGATCGCCGGCCTGGCCGCCGGCAGCGACGAGGGCTATATCTACGTCCGGGCCGAGTATCCCCTGGCCGTGTCCCGGCTGAAAACCGCCATTGAAAAGGCCCAGGAGCTGGGCCTGCTGGGGGACGACATTCTGGGCAGCGGCTTCAATTTCCACCTCCATGTGAACCGGGGCGCAGGCGCTTTCGTCTGCGGCGAGGGCAGCGCCCTGACCTCCTCCATCGAGGGCAAGCGCGGCATGCCCCGGGTAAAGCCCCCCCGCACCATTGAGCACGGCCTGTGGGGCAAGCCCACGGTGCTCAACAACGTGGAGACCTTTGCCAACGTCCCCCTGATCATCCGCAACGGCGTGGACTGGTATCGCCACATCGGCACGGAAAAGAGCCCCGGCACCAAGGCCTTCGCCCTGACCGGCAATGTGGTGAACACCGGCCTCATCGAGGTGCCCATGGGTACCACCGTCCGCGAGGTGATTTTTGACATCGGCGGCGGCATCCCCGACGGCAAGAAGTTCAAGGCCGTGCAGATCGGCGGCCCCTCCGGCGGCTGCTGCTGCGCCAGCAGTGAGCACCTGGACCTGCCCCTGGACTTCGACTCTCTGAAGAAGATCGGGGCTATGATCGGCTCCGGCGGCCTGGTGGTCATGGACGAGGACACCTGCATGGTGGAAACTGCCCGCTTCTTCATGAGCTTCACCCAGAACGAAAGCTGCGGCAAGTGCGTTCCCTGCCGGGAGGGCACTAAGCGCATGCTGGAGATCCTGGACCGCATCGTCAGCAACGAGGGCACCATGGAGGACCTGGAGCTGCTGGAGAATCTGTCCAACACCATTACCGAGACGGCTCTGTGCGGCCTGGGCCAGAGCGCCTGCAAGCCTGTGCAGAGCACCCTGCGCTATTTCCGGGACGAGTATCTGGCCCATGTGGTGGACCACCACTGTCCCATCTGCAATGGCCGCAAGCGCCATCTGGAGATCATCCCCGAGCTGTGCAAGGGCTGCGGCAAGTGCGCCCGGAACTGTCCCATGGACGCCATCTCCGGCCAGATCCGCATGCCCCACGTCATCGACACCACCAAGTGTATCCACTGCGGCGCTTGCTGGGGAGCCTGCCCCTTCGGCGCTATCGACGCCATTGAGGAGGAGGTATGACCATGGCCAAGGGAATCATGATCGTAGACGGCCAGCGGGTGCCGTTCGACGGGGAGAAAAATGTCCTCTCCGTGATCCGCAAGGCGGGCATCGACATGCCCACCTTCTGCTACTATTCCGAGCTTTCGGTCCACGGCGCCTGCCGGATGTGCATCGTGGAAAACGTGAAAACCGGCAAGATCGACGCCTCCTGCTCCATGGAGCCTCGGGACGGGCTGGAGATCCGCACCAACACCGCCCGGCTGCTGCGGCACCGGCGGATGATTCTGGAGCTGATGCTGGCCTCCCACGACTGCAGCTGCACCACCTGCGCCAAAAGCGGCAACTGCCGCCTGCAGGCCCTGGCCCAGCGCTTCGGCGTCAGCCGGGTCCGGTTCCCGGACACCCGGGAGCGCTATGAGCAGGACAACACCAGTCTGGCCATTTTCCGGGACCCCAACAAGTGCATTCTCTGCGGCGACTGCGTCCGGGTTTGCGAGGAGCTCCAGGGCCAGGGCATCCTGAACTATGCCCACCGCGGCAGCGAGCTGCAGGTGATGCCCGCCTTTGACAAGAAGCTGGACCAGACCAAGTGCGTGGGCTGCGGCCAGTGCGCCGCCGTGTGCACCACCGGCGCCATCACCGTGAAAAACCAGATCGGCCAGGCCTGGCAGGCTCTCCACGACCCCAAGAACCGGGTGGTGGTGCAGATCGCCCCGGCGGTCCGGGTGGCCCTGGGCGAGGAGTTCGGCCTGCCCGCCGGCGCCAACGTTATGGATAAGCTGGTGAAGGCCCTGAAGCTCATGGGCGTGGAGGAGGTGTACGACACCAACTTCGCCGCCGATATGACCACCATCAGCGAGGCCCAGGAGTTCCTGGCCCGGCTGAAAAACGGCGGTCCCTTCCCCATGTTCACCAGCTGCTGCCCGGCCTGGGTGAAGTATCTGGAGTTCAACGACCCCAAGTATCTGCACAACATCTCCTCCTGCAAGTCCCCTATGGAGATGTTCGCCGCCGTGCTGCGGGATAAGTACCGGGAAAAGGACGCCGCCGACGGCCGACGCACCTATCATGTGGCCATCATGCCCTGCACCGCCAAGAAGATGGAGGCCGCCCGGCCCGAGTTTACCCAGGAGGGCCGCCCGGACGTGGACCTGGTCATCACCACCCGGGAGCTGGTGGATATGATCCGGGAGGCCGGCATCCAGCTGACGGAGCTGGAGCCGGAGGCTCCGGACCTGCCCTTCGGCCTGGGCTCCGGCGCGGCGGTGATCTACGGCGTCACCGGCGGCGTGGCCGAAGCCGTGGTGCGCTACTGCCTGCCGGATAAGAGCAACAACGCCCTCCAGGCCATCCGGGTCACGGACCTGCGGGGCGACGGGGCCATCCGGGAGGTGAACCTCACCGTGGAGGGGCAGGAGCTGCACCTGGCCATCGTCAACGGCCTGTCCCACGCCAAGGAGCTGATCGCCGACGTGGAGGCCGGAAAGCGCTTTTACCACCTGGTGGAGGTCATGACCTGCCAGGGCGGCTGCGTAGGCGGCGCCGGTCAGCCCTATGGCCTGACGGCGGCCAAGAAGCGCCGGGGCGCGGGCCTGTACGAGGCGGACTCCTCCGCCATGTTCAAGCGGGCGGAGAAGAACCCCATCGTCACCCGCCTGCTGGAGGACTACGGTCCCGACCGCTGCCATGAGCTGCTCCACGTCCATTACGGAGAATAATTGAACACGCCAAAAGGCCGTCCGGCACCTGCCGGACGGCCTTTTT
>ENA-UOOC01003791-UOOC01003791.1-human-gut-metagenome-genome-assembly--contig:-C48old-NODE-3791-length-10128-cov-6.077137_pt1 | contig 10128 bp, 15 predicted proteins | sample MGYA00242469_ERZ724016 | MGnify/ENA metagenome assembly ERZ724016 | reverse complement strand
AAATTATACATCTCCTTGACCGTAACTACAGCATATGTATTATCGATTTTTTGGATAATAATTTCTCGAAAAATCAACAAACTTCACCCAATTAAATCGCCCCAAATCCCGCTTCCAATCACGTTCAAAAAACAATCCGTTAGAAAAGTGTTAGGATGATGGCTTTTGGGGGAGCGAAATAATATGAGTGTTAAGTATAGTCACTTTGCTTATTTGCGAGAAAGCATAAAAAACCAACCAGCTTTCAAGCACTTTGTTTTTTATAATAATCTTCCTGCCTTTGTCTGAGATTACCGACTGTTCTTTAGTCAATATATTTTCATAGCTGACATCCATTCCAAACGCTCCAAGCGGTGCTGTTATGATAATGGAGAAACTGCAACTGAAAGTACGATTCTTCCGCAGGGCAGACCGAGTGAAAGCGGGACGGAGCCTATCGCAGCTTGCACTGTTGCTTTTGGCAGATATGCGATTACGCAGAACAGGCGTTCCTTTAGATTAAGCGGTGTACCAATCATACAGAGTAATACACCCACAGATCTGAAAACAAGGGCAATAAAAATCAATCCGATTGCGCCAAGTCCAGCTTCAAGCGTATAGCGAATATCAACAGCTGCTCCGACAAGTACAAACAGAATGATTTCGGCGGCAATCCAAAACTTGCCGAACTTTTCGGAGAGCCGCTTTGATACAATATCAGTACTTTTCATTTGCAAAGCGCATGACATACTCACAACAGCCAGAAGTCCGGATACGGATACAGTCTTTTCAAGCCAGGTTTCCATTGCAATCAGCAAAAAAGACACGCCAAGCACAATAATAACCTTCATACTGTTGCGGATTAAATGCTTATGAGCGTAGCTTGTTTCAAAGAATACGCCAAGAAGCCATCCGATGACAGTTCCCAAAGCTATTCCCAGAACAATAAGGTATATTTATAAAGTCCATCACAGAAGCAGATCCGCCCTGCGCTATGCTGACGAAGGTAGAGAAAAGCACGATAACAAATACGTCGTCAAGCGAGGCTCCTGCAAGGATAAGCTGCGGTATGCTTTTATTCGTTCCGTAAAGTGTTTCCATTAAATTGACCATTTTAGGAACTACCACCGCTGGCGATACCGCACCAAGCACAGCTCCCATAATAGCCGCTTCAATCAGCGTAATCCCTAATAGCTTCGGTGCAAAAAGAATAACTGCCAGTATTTCAAAGACCGCAGGTAAGAAAGACATCAATATTACCGGTCTTCCCACCTTTTTCAGATCGCTGATATTTAGGGAGAGCCCTGCCTTTATCAGTATGATGATAAGAGCCATTTGCCTCAGGTCTGCCGATATTCCGAGAATAGACGGGCTGAGAAAATCAAGAACAAACGGTCCGAGCACGATTCCCGTCACAAGCATACCGATAATACGGGGCAGCTTTATTTTTTGACATATTGCCGCCATTGCAAGTCCGACAAGGAAAATCAGAGATAATGATGTAAGCATAAAAACCTCCTGAAAGCGCAGAAAAGCTGACGCCATCTGCAAAATTAAATGCAGAAGTCATCAGCTGTAAAAGCGGTTTAAGGCTTGCGCCTTGGGGAGAACTTCATTCCATTTGTATATTATAGCCTTGTTTGGATTGAAAGTCAATGGGTATCTGGGATTTATTTGAATGGTGAGGTTGGAGCGTATTTAGGCTGAAATAGTTTAAGATGAGCGAGATGTGAGGATAATAGCTGTTTTTCATGTTCAGTAGACACCATGGTATCATATGCTATTATTTACATCTTACACGGTTGGGCGGTCAGACTCTATAGTTCTTTTCCAAAATTGTATTTGATAATCAGAATACGGTTACACCAAGTATCCATTCTTGCCTTAAACGTAAAATAAATTCCATCTTTGCTTTTTTGAACACCATAATCCAAAAGCCTAAATTTTGATTTTGCGAGGTAACTTGCTTATGTGCATGACCATCAGAAATCGGTATAATAAATTTTTCAGGGACACCTTGTAATCAGGCACTTGCTCTTTCTGAAAACAATATCAGCCCGAATCACAACGTTTTCATCACATTCAAAAGTGTTTGATAGCTGTCAACATCGTGATACTTCACTTTACTTGTCGACATTTCATTAAACAGCTTTTTGGCGCAGGAAATCTTTGCCTGCTCAATTGGTCTAAGCTCAAGGCTATCCATTGTGCCCTTTGTTTCTGCAACAAAGAAGATATGCTTCACAGTCCCTTCATAAAATGCAATTGCCCAGTCAGGAGAGTAGTTGCCCACCGGAGTAGGAATCTGAAATGTCCTTGGGAGCTTTGCATATACGCATACTTCATCGGCAGCGTCCAAATCCTCGGCAAATTTCCTTTCAATGCTCTTATCGGCAGAACCGTCAGTAAACACATAGTTCTGAATGGCTTTCTTGGCAAGAAATGCTTTGTCAAAGCTTTGGGCGCTCTTTTCGGCAGTGAATATCCTGCTGTCATATTCGCCTTCGATTCGGTCGTAGGTGATATGCTCAACGATCATTGTTGCCTTCTGCTCACGAATGAGCCTTACAACCTTTGTGATAAATTCCTCGGGGTTGTTCTTGAACATACAAAGCTTATCTACTCTGATTCCGCGCAGAATTGCTGATACCGTCTTGCGGGTAAGTATGGTGCCTTCCGCAATTTTCCCGATAAGGTCATATTCTATCTGACTTGTTTCGGCGTGCTTAAGGGTCTGCGTCCTCGTCTTTTTGCTGGTAAATGAATCTCCCCTCTCTAATTCATACTGATTAATATCATCTTTCTGCCTGCCTATGGTTGTGGTATACTGAAGTTCGGAAACAAAGAGCTTTTCATCAATATATTCGATAGCGTTCTTAATCAGCTCATCGCTGTCGAACTTAACAGTATAGGCATACTTGTGGTTAATCTCATTCCATAAGGCCTGAAATTCTTTCTTTGCGAAGTTCTCGTTAAGCGGGTTGTCCTTAATCTTGGTCTCGTGTCCATTTGCAAACATATCTTTGAGGACACTATCGTCATAAACCGACTGGATAAGATAGTGGATGCCGTCTGACATCGGTTTAAGCTCATCAGGAAGCTCAGCAAGCGTACCATTCATTACATCCTGACGGTATTTATCCGTCACCTTGCGCTTCATATCAACATACTTCAGTAAGTTCAGTCCTTTACCGTTTGACTACGACATGGTCGTGGTGGACGAGCTCTCTTCCTTCAAAAACCACCAGTCAAAACGCTTCAAAGCCCTGATGCAGGTTCGGCCCAGAATCAAGCGCGTCGTAGGTCTAACCGGCACCCCGGCCAGCAATGGTCTGATGGATCTGTGGGCTGAATTCAAGGTCATTGACATGGGCAAACGCCTCGGAAGGTTTATCACCCACTATCGACAGGAGTATTTCGTGCCGGATGCCATGAACGGTCAGATCGTTTATTCCTACCGTCCGAAGCCCGGAGCTGAGCAAGCTATATACCGAAAAATCTCAGATATCACCATTTCGATGAAATCCACGGACCACCTGAAGATGCCGCAACTTATCTCCAGTTAGTATAGGGTCTATCTCAGTCCCGATGAGCAAGACACCTACGATGAGATGAAAAAGCAGTTTGTTCTGGACCTTCCTGACGGTGAGATTACCGCTGCCAATGCCGCAGCTCTTTCCGGCAAGCTATCTCAGATGGCTAACGGTGCCATTTACGACGATGCCGGAAATACGATCCCCATTCACGAGCAGAAGCTGGATGCTCTGGAGGATATTATCGAGTCGGCAAACGGCAAGCCCTTTCTGGTGGCCTATTGGTACCAGCATGATTTGGAGCGAATTATGAAACGACTGCATGAGCGGCATATTCCGTTTTCCAAGCTGGATAAAGCCGACAGTATCCGCAGATGGAACAATGGTGAAATTTCGGTAGCTCTGATACACCCGGCCTCTGCCGGACATGGGCTTAATCTTCAGACCGGAGGCAACACCATTGTTTGGTTCGGCCTCACATGGTCCTTGGAGCTTTACTCTCAGACCATAGCAAGGCTCTGGAGGCAAGGCCAGACTGCGGAAACCGTGGTCGTGCAGCATATCGTGACGGACGGGACCATCGACGAGCAAATCCTCCGGGCACTTAAAGCCAAAGACAAAACACAGTCAGCACTTATCGCTGCGGTCAAGGCAAATCTGAAAATCTGACGACAACACTCGACAACCTATGAAAATCCGTGCCAATCCGAGGATTACAACATTTCGGAGGTACGAATATGAATATCATCTGGCACTATTTGGACAAACGCGGTGCTGCAATCAACGCATTGAAGGATTATGGCAGCATGCAGTACATTATTGACCACACCGATGAGGAAATCGACACCGTCCATGACAGGATGTCCTCTGTGGGCAGTCCCGTCCTCTCGGATATGCCAAAAGGTCCCCATAATCCGCAGGCAAACGAAAACCGCATCATCGCTGCGATTGACGAAATCGATGTTCTGCGTGAGCGGTACAGACAGGCTGTTGAGTACATGGACTGGTTCAAACCGGCGTGGATGGCACTGTCTGAGGATGAACGCTATGTCCTGCAGGCCTTCTACTGGAACGAGGATGAGCGTCAGACTGATGCCGTTTATGACATCTGTGAGCACTTCAACATTGAGCGGTCTTCTGCATACAACAAAAAGAACCGTGCGGTTCAGCATCTTGCCTTGCTTCTGTATGGCAAGTGATGAGTAATATCGTGGACGCTTTTCCCGTTACGGCGTTGTATCATAGTATCATGAAAGACTGCACAGAGAGCCTCATGAGAGCTATCCCGTGGGGCTTTTTGTATGCCCCAAGGAGGTGAAACGATGCCGAAGAAACCGAAGCGGCCCTGCTCTTTCCCCGGCTGTCCCAAGCTAACGGATGGCAGGTACTGTGAGGAACACGCCAAGCTGGAAGCCAAACGCTACGAGAAGTACGACCGCGACCCTGCATCCCGCCGTCGCTACGGCAGAGCATGGAAACGAATACGCGACCGCTACATCGCGGCGCACCCTCTGTGTGAGGAGTGCCAGAAAGCTGGGCGGTACACACCCGCCAAGGAAGTCCACCACAAGCTGCCGCTCTCGCAGGGCGGGACACACGCGGAGTCCAATCTGATGGCTCTCTGCAAGCCGTGCCACTCTCGAATCACAGCCGAGATGGGTGACCGATGGCACGACCGCTGACACCCCAGGGGTGGTGACAATCTCTGTGGCCTCTGCGCTGGGGAACGGGCGTGGGGTCTCGCGTGAAAAAAAGCGTTTTCAAACGGGGTATTTACCCCCTGCCCGGAAAGTGAGGTGAAATGTGTGGCAAAAGACGGAACTATGCGAGGCGGTCAGCGTGTCGGTGCCGGAAGAAAACCTAAGGCCCTGACTGATAAGATTGCTGACGGCAGATTAAAAGGTGCGATGGTACTCCCGGAACCTGCAGAAATCGAAGGGGCGGATGTTCCTCCGGTCAAAGAATACTTGAAAGCCGCTCAGAAGAACGGCAAAGACCTGTGTGCCGAGGAGGTTTACCAGGACACTTGGAACTGGCTCAAGGCCCGCGGCTGTGAAATGTTAGTAAACAACCAGCTGATCGAGCAGTACGCCATGTCAGTCTCTCGATGGATTCAATGCGGGGAAGCAATCTCCGAGTTCGGCTTTCTGACCAAGCACCCCACCACCGGCAATGCCATCGCTTCACCGTATGTGGCGATGAGCCAGACTTACATGAAGCAGGTCAATCAGCTCTGGTACCAGATTTACCAGATCGTGAAAGAAAACTGTGCCGTGGAGTATGGCGGTAGGAATCCACAAGATGATTTGATGGAGCGGCTACTCACCGCTCGGAAAGGAAACTGATATGTTTGAGAAAGTTAACCCGGCGCATCCCGACAAGGTAGCCGACCGCATTGCAGGTGCCCTTGTTGACCTTGCGTATCAAAAAGAGAATAATCCAAGAATCGCTGTCGAGGTTCTGCTCGGCCACGGCATCTGCCACATCATAACTGAGACCTCTGTGTCCCTTGCCCGTGATGAGGTGGAGTCTGCTGTTTCCCGTATCGCTGGGAACGTGCTTGTGGACTACCGTGAGGTGGCGCAGGACGAGCACCTGGCCGATAACCAGAGCGATGGTATCCACTGCGGTGACAATGGCATCTTCAAAGGCGTCCCGGTGACCGAGGAACAGAGGCAGCTCACCGCCATTGCCAAGCAGCTTTATGAAACCTACAGCTGCGACGGCAAATATATTCTGGATTGCGACCGGCTAATCCTCTGCCAGAGTAACGCCAAGGCCGACCTGCTTCGTGGGGCATTTCCAGAGGCTGAAATTAATCCGCTCGGTGATTGGACCGGCGGCACTAATGTTGACTCTGGTGCTACCAACCGCAAGCTCGGCTCTGATATGGGCGACTCCGTGACCGGTGGCGGTCTACATGGCAAGGACCTCTCCAAAGCCGACGTCAGCGTAAACGTCTACGCATGGCTCAAGGCGCAGGAAACCGGTGCGCCGGTCGAGCTCGTTTGTGCTATCGGTGATGATGTAGTGGCTGGTATTCCATACGCGAGAATCATAGAAACAGCGAGAGCCTTCATTGACCGCATCGGCGGTTTTGAAAAATTCGCTGAGTGGGGTCTTATATGCTGATTGAGAAAAAGAAAACGGCGGAGCTTCTCCCTGCCGAATACAATCCCCGCAAAGACCTCAAGCCTGGGGATGCAGAATATGAAAAGCTGAAACGCTCTATCGAGCAGTTCGGATATGTGGAGCCGGTCATCTGGAATAAGATGACCGGCCGTGTTGTTGGCGGACACCAGCGTCTGAAGGTGCTGATGGATATGGGCATCACTGAGGTCGAGTGTGTCATCGTGGAGATGGACGAGGAGAAAGAAAAGGCTCTGAACATCGCCCTCAACAAAATTTCCGGTGAGTGGGACAAGGACAAGCTGGCTCTGCTGATCTCCGATCTTCAGGGTACAGACTTCGATGTTTCCCTCACAGGCTTTGAGCCAGCTGAGATCGATGCGCTGTTCAAAGACACCCTCAAGGACGGTGTCAAAGAGGACGGCTTCGACGTAGATGCCGAACTCCAGAAGCCGACCATCACCAAGTTGGGCGATGTGTGGACGCTGGGCAGACACAGGCTGGTCTGCGGCGACAGCACCAAGGCCGAGACCTTCGACCTGCTCATGGCCGGTCGGAAAGCGAACCTGACCATCACCGACCCGCCCTACAATGTGAACTACGAAGGCAGCGCCGGAAAGATCAAGAACGACAACATGGCGGACGAAGCCTTCTACAGCTTTCTCCTCGCCGCTTTCAAAAATACCGAGGCTGTGATGGCGGATGATGCCAGCATCTATGTTTTCCATGCGGACACCGAAGGACTGAACTTCCGCCGCGCCTTTGCCGACGCCGGTTTCTACCTGTCCGGGACGTGTATCTGGAAGAAACAGTCGCTGGTGCTGGGGCGTTCCCCGTATCAGTGGCAGCATGAGCCTGTGCTGTTTGGCTGGAAGAAAAAAGGCAAGCACCAGTGGTACACCGGGCGGAAAGAGTCCACCATCTGGGAGTTCGACAAGCCCAAAAATAACGGCGACCATCCTACCATGAAGCCGATCCCGCTCCTGGCGTATCCCATCATGAACTCCTCCATGAGCAACACGCTGGTGCTGGACCCCTTCGGCGGCTCCGGCAGCACCCTAATTGCGTGTGAGCAGACCGACCGCTCCTGCTGCACCATCGAACTGGACGAGAAGTTCTGTGATGTCATCGTCAAGCGGTACATTGAGCAGGTCGGCTCCGACGCAGAGGTTTCCGTACAGCGGGACGGTCTGACCTACCGCTACCATGAACTGGTGGACACGGAGGGCTGACAATGGAAAAACCTATCCTCCGAGTATGTAGTTTTTCAGGCGGCAAAGACTCGACCGCTATGCTCCTCCGAATGCTGGAAGAAAAGATGCCCGTGGATGTGATTCTATTCTGCGATACCGGGCTTGAGTTCCCAGCTCTCTATGACCACATTCGGAAGGTTGAGCGGGATATTGGTCGGGAGATTACTGTGGTCAAGAATCCGAATGACTTCGAATACCTCTTTGCCCATAAGAAAATCACCCGCAAGCGAAAAACACAGAACGCAATGCGGTACGGGATGGAACGGAACGGCTACAGCTGGGCGGGACCGAAAATGCGCTGGTGTACCGAGCTGCTGAAAAACCAGCCCAGGGAACAATACCTCCAGCAGCTACGTGACAAATACACAGTGCTGGAATATGTCGGCATTGCCGCTGACGAGACATACCGGCTCACTCGAAAATGCAATCAGCGTCCAGAGGTGCGGCTTCCCCTGGTGGAATGGGGGATGACCGAGGCGGATTGCCTGGCCTACTGCAAGGAGCGCGGCTACGATTGGGGCGGTCTGTATGAAAAGATGCACCGCGTGTCCTGCTGGTGTTGCCCGCTCCAGTCATTGAAAGAACTTCGGGTGCTCTACCGGGAGTTCCCTGAGCAATGGGAGCAGTTGAAACGCTGGGATTCCATGACGTGGCGGTCTTTCCGAGCAGATTACTCTGTAAAACAACTGGAACAACGCTTTGATTTCGAGGACGAATGGCTGAAAACCGGAAAACACCTCGGAACCAAGGCGTTTTATACTGCCCTGAAAGAAAGACTGGCGGGGATTGTGTCCTATACACAATAATTATTAATATTATTCTGCATTCTCTGTCTGAGAAACAACTTGCTATTCCGGGCGTGTAGAGCGAATATGTGGCTACCAAAACAAAGGAGGTACCCACAATGGAAATCAAGTACAATGTAACAGGCACACGCCGTAAGGAACTGGTCAAGGTCATCTCGGACACCACGGGAGCCAAGGCTGAATACAAGTTCATGCCCACCTGCAGCTACGAGATCGATTACTTCACGGTTACCAAGGACGGCACCCTGGTATTCGACGACCGCGCCGATAGCGAGGAGGTCGAGAAGGTGCTGAACGCTCTGGCCGATGCTGGCTTCGAGTGCGAAGCCGCCGAAAACGCCGCGCTGGGGGACGACACCGCCGAGGAAAGCACCAACGCCGCCACGGATGCCGCCGAGAACGGCATCATCGAACAGGGGGCAAACGTGGGGCTTACGGTGCGAATCCCTCTGGAAAAGGTGGCGGTCGGCAACCTCACTCGGCTCCTGGAGGTCAAAGGCTCCCTCATCAAAAAGGCCCTTGGCATCAACGCCCTGCCGATCAGCATTGATGAGGACACCATTTCCTTCCCCTGGTTCGAGGGACTGCCCGGCACAGATGAGGTCAAGGCATACACCCACCTCATTGCCGCCCTCTGCGAGATGAGCAGGAACCAGAAACGCATCACCGCCACTGAAAAAGCTGTGGACAATGAAAAATACACATTCCGATGCTTCCTCCTCCGCCTGGGCTTCATTGGAGCCGAGTACAAAACCGAGCGGAAGATCCTGCTCCGCAACCTTTCCGGCTCCTCCGCTTTCAAGAGTGGACAGAAAGGAGGCGCGGACGATGCAGTTTCCGAGTAAAGAGATCATCGAGCGGCTCCGCAGGGAGTTCCCCGCAGGCACACGGGTTGAACTGGTGCGGATGGACGATGTGCAAGCACCGCCAATCGGCACTCTCGGAACGGTCAGGGGTGTGGATGACATCGGATCCATTATGGTGGCTTGGGACAATGGCAGCGGTCTGAACGTGGTCTATGGCGAGGACCTTGTAAGAAAGGCGGCGGATGCAGTATGAAAAACGGCATTCTCTCAAACTTCTACTTTGGGAATATAACGCCCACCGACCGCCAGATGGTCAAAGGCTCCCAAGCGGAACGAGCTACGAAGGAATTATCAGACGCTGAATCCCGCCTGCGCGAGATGCTCGGTGTGGAGACGCTGACTCAGCTGGAGCGGCTGGTCAAGGCACAGCTTACGCTGAACTCCATTGTTGCAGAGGAAAGCTATATCGACGGGTTCAAGACCGGCGCACGTTTTATGATGGAAATCCTGGACGATTCCCATGACGAACTGGAACCTGTCGGTGGGTGAAAACAGGCATAAATACACCAAAATTCCGCCCAAAACATTGTGTAATTTATGATCTGAAATTGACTTGCTATTA
>ENA-UOOC01003788-UOOC01003788.1-human-gut-metagenome-genome-assembly--contig:-C48old-NODE-3788-length-10135-cov-5.591171_pt1 | contig 10135 bp, 10 predicted proteins | sample MGYA00242469_ERZ724016 | MGnify/ENA metagenome assembly ERZ724016 | reverse complement strand
ACACCAATCTTTTTAAGAATAGGTTTGAATATCCAACTCCAAGCAACTGGTGCGAGAACAGAAGAATTAATTAGAATAACCGTTTCTTCATAACCTCCTGCTCTATAACCTGCGGCAATTGCAAAACAACTTATAATCATAACAAGCCGTTTAGTCCAAGTGCCAACAACTTTATCACCATTTAAATCATCAATCACTTTAATTAGAATATACGTTAGTATATTCACACAAAGCATAAAAGATAAATCGAAATGCGTGTTAAATAACTCAACGAAATTACTTATTAATTTATCCATTTAATTAACGACCTCCATATTTCTTATTTGGAATATATTTTAAGAAACTAAAAGGAAACAATTTCTTCTTATAATCCGGGTCACTTTCTAAAGCTCTTGCTTCACCTTCAAAACAAATATCTTTATAAGCTCGATTATAAGGAGGTAATATGATTTCAATTATCCAACTAATCACGTAAGCAATTAAAGGAATAATTGGAGTTAATAATAAGCACCACCAAGAATAATTTGTAGTAAGACTTAATATGATACTTACAATAAGACTGAATATAAATAATACTACTTGTTGATAACTATGACAAGATTCATGTCGTTCAACAGTGGGAGTTATCTTATCTTTGTATTCAGTACGAATTACTAACCACCATAATAAAGTCATACATAAATATCCTTTGAACGGTAGGAATTTACAATAGACCTTTTTCATAATTTAATTTATTAATTTATACACCCGTATTCATACCATTTGTAGAAGCATTTTTGTTGCCAAATATATCCGCAAAAATTATACCTTGTGATAATAACGTAGATTTGAATTTACAACATTGAACACCTTTCATAACACCGGGAATACTTTCCAAACCACTGAAATTGCAACCAAATATAAAACCTTTTATTTCATTTGCACTACCATTAAAAGCAGTTTTGAATGCACTTTAACATCCAATTATTTCAGTAAATTCAGAACTAAATTTTGCACCATAAATAGTACAATTACGTAATTTACAACCTTTGACTGAAACTGAATCATTCAAAATAGAATATATAATATCAGAATATTCAACAGTTCCAGCTTCAAGTGTTATAACTTTAACATCTGATTTTCTAATATTACATGAATTTGAAGTTCCACCTCCATGCAAACTACAATCATTTATAGAAGCATTATTAATATTTCCATCTATCAATAATGAACAATTATTATAATAGTAGATTCTAACATTTATTTAGTTAGAATCTACATAATTTTCCTCGTCCATTTAGAATAATTACTCAAATCAGTAATAATAGCACCATCAGAAATATTCCATTTGAGTTGAGAATTACCAACCGGAATAAGTCTATATAACTGATTAGAACCACCCATATCAACCTCATCTTCTACTACATAGCCTACGTACCATTCGTTATTTTGTTTACAAGGATATACAAAGTAAGTACTTACACCATTTTGTATTACACGAGGTGCAGGAGGATTATTATTATATCTATTAAATATTTTAAACCAATCTAAAGCTAAATACTTAATAGCTGAAACAACGTTATCATCAGATGCTTCATTAAAATTCCCATTTAATTCTTGATACATGTCCATAACTTCACTACTTGTTAAAACATGATAAGTTATTGTATCAGAATTAGTACTTGGACTATTAGTTGGAAAATAAAATAATAAAACAGGAACATTATCACCTAAATCATTATCCCAACAAGAAATAATTAAATAAGTATTGCTATCCCTATTATTAACAAATCTATAACCATTTACGTAAGGAGCACCGTTTTTATCACCATTACCAAGAACTAATGTTGAATCCTTCCCCCCATCGGGAATATTCATAACACTATCTATTAAATCAGCAAAGTTAGATTGAGTAGGTATTTTTCCAGTTTGAAAATATGCTTTGAGAGCTGCTTTATTTATTTTAGCCATAATTTAAACAAATTTAGTTAGAAATTTCTTAATACTTGCAAATATACTAACATCTTCATCAGATGCAGTTTCAGAGGTTTCATTAATAGACATAGGTTCAACACTTCTTGTATTACCACCTACTCTAAAAATAGGATGACTTGTTCCATCACCTTGTATCTGCATATACCCAATACCATCCGGGCCAGCTGCTTGTGTAACACTAACTGACTTAGAAGTAGCATCAGAATAACTTGCAGTTACAGTAGCAGTTTTTGCTCCAATAGGATTATTAGCTGCTGTTAATTTATTACCATTTAATGTAAAACCTCCCGGATTAGTTGTTAAAGCTAACGTAGAAGTTGCACTTTCAGTTGTTGCAGTTCCAGTTGAACCTGATGTATAAACAGGAGTTTTAGAACGAGTACAACTCGAAGTAATTGTAGAAGTACCACCGGTTGCTGGAAGAGAAGTAGGATTAGCAGAAATACTAATATTCCAAGAACCATAATTATATGACTCAATTCTATTACTTACAGAAATAGAGTCATCTACATATTTTGTTCTATCACTTTCATTATAACATCTAAATTTAGCAGTATCAGTTGTAACATTAGCTCCCATAGATGAATGTGTAATCAAATACGTATCATCCATAGAAAATCTATTATTACCATTACTAATCATTTCGATTTTATAAACACCAGCTTTAGTTCTTGTATAAGGAACTGTACTACCAGATGTATATAAATCATAATAAGTATAAGTATTTCTGACTACTCCAGTTGCACGTGCAGTACCTCCAGCAGCAGTAATTAGATTAGACATAATAACCATTTCAGGAGTACCATAAGAACTAAGATGTTCATCGTAATTATCATCTATTACAGCATTTGCTTCTTGATAAATATACATAGTTTCACTGGCAGATTTACCATTAGCAGACCATGTAACAGCTTGACTTTTAACAGTGGTTTGAGCTGAAACAGTTGTACCCTTCGAAGAAGCAGTAGCAGTAATAGAAGCTACATTCGGAACAACATTAGCAGTTCCACTTGAAGCAGCTTCAGTAGTAACATCTTTTGTAGCACCAGATGTATATTCATAAGTAGTAATTGTAGCAGATTTATTCCAAGTTTGACTACCATTTCCGGCAGTTGCAGTAGCAGAACCTCCAGATGCAGGAATGGTTTTATTTGAAATAGCACCAGTTACAATATCACCGTAAGTATAAACTCCACCAGATGTAGATTTTATACTTTCAAGATTTTTCTCTTGATATAAATAATATGTTGTCTTTTTAGAACCCCAAGTTACTTTAATAGAAGCACCTCTATCTTTTGAATAAACAGTTGTTCCAGCAGAAGGACAAGTCCATGTATGTTTTGCAGAATCCCATGTACCAAAAGTAACATTACCAAAGGTACATTCATCACTAACATTAGTTTCAGAACTATCTCCGCTGGTATAATCATATATAGCAAAAGTATAAACCCAAACCGTACCACCGTTAGCTTTAACAGTATTTTGTTCAGTTAAAGGATTAGAACTTGTATATCTATTAGTTATTTCTCGTAATGTTTGAGAATTAGCTTCTTGTTTAATAACAATATTTGCAGAAACAGTTTGACCATCGAACGTATTAGAGAACTTGCCAGTTACAGTAATACTCCGTTCAGTTCCTACAATAGTAGTTCGATTGCTTGCAGTAACTGTAACACCAGATATAGAAAATCCAGTGGCACTTCCTGATAGAACTGGAGTAACATTATCTGTACTAACTAAATTACCATTACGATACGTTTTAAGTACAGCTGTAATATTTGCAGTTCCACCTTTTGCGGCAATTTCAGTATTATCACTACTTAATATTAAATCATATGTATAAACAGATGCTTCTTGTTCAACAGTAAGAATAACTTGTTTACTGGAATCTTTTTTACACTTTCCAATAAACTGCATACTTCTCTTAGAAGTACCTTTTTGAACAGGTGATGAAATTTTAACAGTCTGATTTCCTTGAAAAGAGGGAGATTCAATACTAATTGAATCTCCACTCCCGTCATTCCATTTATTAGTAATAACACTCATAAATGATTAATTAATTTATTCAGCAGGTTCGAATGTCCATCCGTCATTAGACAGAACACTCAGAGTCTGCTCACCACCATCCTTAGGAATAGTAACAGTTGCAGTAGTTGTACCCTGCGAATTGAGATACAGATAGCTGTCACCAATAGACTGAATAATAGTAATCGTTTTAACAACAGAAGCATCTTCACCCCTGATTTCAAGAGTTGCAGGACGAACTTTAATAGTTTCATTCTTCGATACAACAAGAGTAACATCATAAGTATATTCTCCAGTAGCACCGGGGTCACCAGTAATAGCTGTACCAGACGTAGCAGTTGTACTACCATTAACCTTAAATGATGTTACATTTGCAATACCGAAATTAGCTTTCCATGTAAATGTAAGAAGTTTAGAGTTAGACTTACCAGTTACATGAATTGTTTCACCACCTTTAGCAACATTAATAAGTAAACTATCGGGAGTAATAAATTCGCTAGCAGCCTTTTCAAGAACCGTGACTGTAACTGTGTTAGACTTTCCAACAATCTTACCGGAAACTTGAGTGCTTCTATCGGCACGACCTTTATAAGGAGTTGCTGAATTGATCTTAATCTGTGCATTTCCAGTACCAGTTTTAGGAACCCATGATAAATAACTCGGAATAGTTGCCATTTGTTTTTTTTTTGGTCGATTAACTATAATAACAAACTAATTACCAAATTCCCATTCAGCTGTATCACTTGCGAAAACAGTTATGGTATCATGATAATTATTATCTTTATTTAGAATAACAAGTGTTTTATCAACAGCTAATTCTACAACAGGTTCATCTATTGGCCAAACTTTTTTACCATTAAGCCACATATCAAGAACCTGCCGACGATTACCATTAAGCATTACGACAGCTTCCGTAGCTCGTTCAAGAAGATTAAGTTGTGCCATAGTTGTAGAATTTTATTAACTTTGTGGTGTTTCAAGAGCAGTTACACGACCTTCCAAAGAAGTATAATTACTCTCTAATGTACTTACTTTACCACTTAAAGTAGTAATAGTTTCTTGTAATGTATTAACAGTACTTTCAAGAGTTTCTACTTTTGTTTGTAATTGTTGAACAGTTGAAGATTCAGCCTTAGTGGCTAAACCTTCAACTACAAAAGTAATTAACTTCTGAAAAGCACCAGTTTTCGGAGGCCAGTTTAAGGCACAAAATACTTTGCGAATTACTGATTCTTTCATATCATTAAACCGTTAATTAGATTCGACATTACCAACCCTAAATATAGGATGTTCAATACCATTACCTTCTATTTGCATATAGTCAATATCATCATTTTCAAATACTGGTTCAGGTACTAATTCAATAGTTGTAACACTATGATTTGCAAGATTATCATAACTTTGATTGTATTCAACGTAACCATTACGTCTAACCAAAATTACAACCTTTGAATCATAAGTACCACTAATATGAGCTATACCTTGATAATCAGTAACAATAGTTTTAACAGTAGAATTAAACCGACAACTAATACCTGAGGTAATAGGAACTTTAGTAACAGAATCTACAAATTTAAGAGCTATATAATCTTGACCTTCTTTCGGATGTAAATCAATATAATTGACAACAGCTTCAGAAGGTTTAGCTGCAATAAACAATGCAGGTTCAGTAGCTTCATAACGAGTATCACCTAAAGTCTTATAATTACGTTCGAAACCAATCGGATTAGCTTCACTAACATAACCATCTTCTGATGAATCACAGTTACCTATTTTTTTACCAGTTTCATCATAAATGGTATCAGTAAGCATGCAACCAGTTAAAGCATCCCGTGTACGAACTTTAATAAGGCCGTTATTATTACGAAGACATAATATCTCAACTGTTTTATCAGTATCAAATACTACTTCTTCACTACCAATATTATACCAATCAGAAGATAACGGTAAAGCATAATAAGTTATAACACTACCTTTATTCTTTGTGATTACCAAAGGTTCATCAGGTCTGGTTGTACCAACAATAGTTCCAGTACTTGATATTTCTTTAATATCAGCAGCTAAATAAAGTTTATTACTATCATAAATTTCATAAGCCTTGATGGTTACAGAAACCTCTTCGGGTTCAGGCGGTAACTCTTCAAGTACAATAGTAACACTATGTTCACCAGTAGAATTAATCGTACCAGTTCCAGTGTTAGTTATATAACCAGTTTTAGAAGCTCGGAAATCAACACTTGTTCCAACTGGAGCTGTAACAGCCTCAGATTTACCAGCAGTCGATTCATCATTATTGAGAGGTTTCCAATCACTTTCAGTACTGAGTTTATACTCAAACGTAACACCGTCTAAAGCAGTAGATTCAGTATTTACAGCAGTTGCATAGATAGTACCAGATTGAACTGGAACTTTATCCATTTCAACAGTAACTTCTGCGGTAGGAATTGCATAAGTTACCAGTTGTTCAACCTCTATATAACCCGACGAAACAAACCTTAAAATTCGGCTCGTATTGATATCTCCGATGAGTTGTAGCGGCGTATATTTTGTAACTTGACCTAATATACCACCCGTGTCTTTATCATAGACGTATGCGGCTATTTTGGCCTTTGTTTCGCTATCAACTACCGTAAGACTTACAGCACCTTGTTCAACCGGTAGAGCAATAAGAGTAATATCACGAATTATATTCTCATCTAACGTAATACGCTCTTCGTAAGTTTCATATCCACTTGCACCAACCTGAATTAAAATATCACGCGGGTCATAAGTTTCATATGTAAGAGTACCAGTACCTTGAGCAATAACTACATTAGAAGATTTATTAGTAAATATAATTAAAGCATTATCAGGAGTTGCATTTACAGTTAATGTCTTTTTAGTTTTAGGTGTAAGAACAACGTTAATTGTCGTATCTTCAACACCTACATCGACATAAACATCTTTTGTAATGTAATTCTCTTTTTCTACAATATAATGTAAACGACTTTGAATTAAACATTCAAGACTTGCACTACAAATACCTGCTGATTCTTTACCTTCCGAATTAATCATTCGTATAGTAGAATCAACCGGAACAGCTTCAATCTTAATTGTTATATAATCTTCTTCATTTCGAGGAATACGAATCCAAAGTGTACCATCTTCAAACGTAGTAGGAATTTCGCTTGTAACTTCAATTTGATTAATACTGTTGCTACGAACATGATTATTATGTTCTACAACAATACCATAAATCTCATTAATAGCATCTACAATACGTTTGTTATCAGTAACAAGTTCTTCAGAAGTTTTATCTTGCTTATTAATAAGCAAACCTTGAAGTTCTTGAGCTTTTTGTTTTAATTTCTCAATATCACTTGCGGCTGTTGGTAAACCAACTTGTGCGGCAGTAACTCTATGAGGATTATCATAATTACGAATATGAGCATTGAAATTATCTTTGTCATTCTCGTAATCTTCTTTATCAAGTTTCTTGTTTATAGCAGCCCAAACATCTTGAAACTTTTTATTAACTTCTGTAACATGATTGTTAATCCAAACATTCAACTGTTTGAACCAACCTTTAACCCTATTTTCAAGAGCATCAATGTACTCTTTTTGAGGTCGAGATACAGGTTTATCCATATCGGCAGTGTTATCAACATTGCCAAGACCAACTTGTTCTTTTGTTACCTCATGAGGATTAAACTTATTATTAATATGTTCAAATAAAAGTTTTGTAAGTTGTTCAACAGGATTTAAGTCCTCAGCTGTAAGCTCACGAACATATACTTGAACATCAAGAATCTCATTAACAGCATCATTAAAATCAAAATTGGTCTTTACATTCGTCCGATAAATCCACCAAGATTTACCTTCATGAACATAAATACCAGTAAGAGTAAATATCTGATTACTTATGATACCTTGTACTGTAATTGTATGTATAGAACGAACAATCGGTACAAGTATATAAAGATATTGTTGAGTTGATTTAACCCACGGAACTTTATATTCATAATGTCCTACATCAATATTTCGAGATTCAAACTCGGTAATCTTTGCAGAACTAATATCAGATTTTTCAGTTAGCTTAAATAGAGCACTATTATCGTAAGCAGTTACATTAGTTAAGTCTATTTCAATCCTCTCCTTTGTCCTATATAAATATAGGTGGCCGTTCTTTCGATAGTACATATATAATGTAGGAACTGTTTTAACACCAGCACCTTCACCATCTACTGTACCAATATATTCTCCGGTTTGGCCATTATAAACACTCGGATATACACCATCTTCAAGTACACCGAGCGCTACAACATTTCGAAGATTAATTACTGCCATACCAAGAACAATAACGAAATAAATACTCCAACTACAAAGTTAATAATAATAGGATGAATTTTAAGACCAGTTATTGCTTTCTTTCTTGCAGCTTGAATACCACAAGTAATGATTTGATAAGCTAATGTAATCCATAAACTCATAAACCAAGTAGCAACAGTAGCCTTAAATAAAATACCTACGACAGTAGCAATGACGAAACCAATAATAATATCGTCTTTATGTTCTGAATAATAACCACTTAAAAAAGTAGTTATTTTATTCCATATTTTCTTTATCATAATACTAATCGTATTTATTGTTATATGACGATTAATAATAATAATGGTGCAACTTGTATGGCTCGGCCTGCGGCCTCGCTCCCCGGTGGGGCAGGAGGTTGCACGCCCACTTGTCACATAACATTAGCATCATTAAGAGAATAACTCCTAACACCACAGTTAATAGCATTAGGAGTTATCCTTGTGGTTACATTTTTAACAAATCAATTTCTTACTTAATGAGTGCCAATACCGTTTCGAGTGCAGTAATTGCAGAAGTTTTAGTATTGTCAATAGCAATAAATTGAGTAACCTGTAAACCCTCTGTATGTAAATTAAATGGATGTGTGAAATCAGCACGAGAAGTAATTACATAAGTGTCATACATAACACCCTCGGTAGCTGTAAAAATATCACCATAAACACGGTCATATTCCTTGAAATTAGGATTATAACCTACGCCGGCAACATCTGCTTCTTTCTCAAGTTTAGCAACTTGGTCATAAGTACCAACAGGAGTTTGATTCTCAGTACCCTCTTCAAGCGTAGCACGAAGAATACCATCAAACGTCACATAATACTCAAAACCTGCGGCGCCAGTAAACGTAACACTTGCTTCGGTGAAATCATCAATCGTAATGCTATCAGCACCAAAACGAGCGTTAATCTTAGTTAAAGTCTTTTCAACCTCAACTTTCAGACGAGCAATAATATCTGCACTTGCTTCATCAATTCCGTTGATAGTTACGCTGGCATTGTAAACTTCCAGAGGATAACCACCAAAAGAATTAATAGGCTTACACGAGATAATAACCTCAGCATCGAAACCTTGATAACCAATACCACGATTAGCTACGAGATTCGTAAACTTATACGTTTTACCAGCAGGAGCAAGATACTTTTCTTTATGTTGCTTCGACCACTTAGGATTAATCCAAACGCCGCGCTTAACCTTGCCATCACCAAGACCAAGAACAAACTGCAACATTTCGTCATCCTTGACATCCGAAGCAGCTGCAACGACTTTACCAGCCGAATTAAGAAGAACAGCTTGTCCGCGAGTCAGCTTGCTAACATCATTAGCAAGTGTTGTCAGAAAATCATTTGCGACAATTACACTTTTCATTTTCTATTCTAAATTTGATTGTTGTTTAACAGCACTAAAGCTGTCATCTTTAAGAACAAGAAGAATATCGCTAACTACACTATCTATGAAATCAGGTGTAACTTCCATATCTGACATTTGGTTAATATCAATATTAAAAAGACATGGCTTCTTAATATATGAAATCTTAACCGCATCAACACAAAAATCATCACCATAATAAACAAACAGCCTATCATCAACAAGTTCACTTATTGGATTAAGATGTCTATTTTTATTACCATAGAAGTTATTTAGAGTAGCTCGAATATTTTCGGTAGCAATTAAATCATTTTCAGAAAACTTATTTCCTACATTTACGAACTCGTCATAAGTAGTATTATAAGTAATAACAGGAATGTCTGTATTATTAATTTTTAATGCAATTTCATCTTTTGCATTAGAA
>ENA-UOOC01003775-UOOC01003775.1-human-gut-metagenome-genome-assembly--contig:-C48old-NODE-3775-length-10154-cov-3.394098_pt1 | contig 10154 bp, 9 predicted proteins | sample MGYA00242469_ERZ724016 | MGnify/ENA metagenome assembly ERZ724016 | reverse complement strand
TTTTTAAGTTCTATCGCGTTCATAACACCACCGCGCAAATCGCGCCTGCGACAAGCCCTGAAATAAACAGCACGTCGGACAGACAAACGATTTCCTTTTTATATACCGTATACGGAACTTTTTCAAGCGAAAATCCGCGCGTTTCCACCGACAGCGACAACGTATCCGAAATGTTGACCAGTCGCATTACGAACGGTACTAAAAACGCCCTGTAAAAGATTTTCGGGTTTAACACGCTGCCCGCACCGCGCGTTTTCATCGCCTCTCTTACTCTTTTTATCTCCGCGCCGAGTACGGGCGGAAAAGACGTTGCAATCAGCATTCCGAGCGTAACGCCCCTCGGCATTTTGAGCGTGGAAAGATTTCTCGTCATATCCGCAGGTTCTACGCTCATACCGAGCGCGGCGGCAAGAAATACTGAAGCGAAACGGTTAGCCATGGCAATCGCGGTATTCAGGTCTTTTCCGTAAGCAAAATACGCGATAACAGCAAATAATCCACCTACGATAATAAACGCGGGCAAAACGCGAAAGCAACCTTTTCGGCATCCGAACAGCATAAGCCACACGAAACATCCCGCCAGAAAGTAAGAACATTTGACGTTCCTTGCCATGCACAATCCGAATATAATCAAAAACAGGCTCGCAAGAAATACGAATATGGGATATATCTTCTTTTTGAAAGACCAAAATCTCATTTTTTCAGAACTCCGGCTTTTTTGAGCTCCCTTGCGATAAGCATACCGACCACCGAGCCGACGAAACAGAGCGCGACGACGGCAATCGAAATGCCGACAACCACGCCGGGGTTCGCTCCGCCGAGAAACATACTCGTAGCCGCTTTTTCTTCGCCCGTAACCGTGTAAAACGCGTTGTAATAAAGCCACATCAAAGGAAGGGTGAGCGGCATATAAAGCGTTCCCGCAAATACGCACGCCCAATCGTTTTTATACCCGCGGAAGATAAGAAGCGCAAGCGTTTCCGAAACAAGCGCGCACACGATAATCAGAGCCATCGGCGGGAACATAAAAATCAGGAATACAGATATAAATATCGACTGAAACAGAAGCGCACCCGGCTTTCTTACTTTCATCATCCCGATTACGGGAAAAATCGAAAATTGAAGTCCCAAACCAAGTTGCACGATACCAAAGAATGGCACGTTTACAAGTAACGGCATCACCGCGCCCGTAATAAGCGTGCAAGCCGTGATTATCGCAAGAAATACGATGTCTTTAATTTTGTATTTCTTGAATATCTTTTTGTCGTTTTTCTCTTCCGATGTCGCCGATTTTTGTTTGTTTATCGACTTATAGGCGGGGTTTTCATCTTCGGAATTTGCAATAAGAGCCGCCGCCGCTTCTTCTATATCACTCAATTTCTTTTGTTCGTCCATTTTACGCTTCCTCCGTCATAACGCCGCAGTCAACCTTATAGATTCTGTCGGCAATCGCCATTGTAGATTCTCTGTGCGATACGAGAATAATACTCTTTTTGTTCTTTTGCTCTTTTAACGCCTTTAAGATAATACCTTCGTTGATACTGTCTACGTTGCTCGTCGGCTCGTCGAGAAGAATAAGTTCGCTGCCGCGAAGGAAGGCGCGGGCAAGCCCGATACGCTGTTTTTCGCCTGCGGAAAGATTATCGCCGAGCGCGCCGACCTGCGTTTTATATCCGTCGGGTAAAGTCATTATAAAGTCGTGAATCGAAGCCATTTTACAGGCGTTTTCGATTTCTTCCGGCGTTGCGTCGGGCTTCGCGATACGAAGATTATCCTCTATCGTTTCTTCAAACAAATAGGTGCTTTGCGAAACCATAGTTACGTTTTTCAAAAGCGAATTTGTGTTGATTTTATCGATATCTATATCGTCGTAATTTATTTCGCCGCCGCTTCTCTCCCAAAATCTCAAAAGAAGTTTCAAAAACGTTGACTTGCCGCAACCGCTTTCGCCCACGATACCTATAATCTCGCCCTTTTCGGCGTGCATTTTGATATCTTTCAGCACCTCGGTCTGTCCGTCGTAACTGAACGAAAGATCTTTTACGTCGAGTTTTTCGTAATCGAAATCTTTACCGCTTTTAACCGCTTCCACCGCAGGTTTTTCCGCGAGAAGATTAAGCACTCTGTCGCCGCTTGCGAAAGTCTGCGTAAGGTTGCCGGGAAGCGAACCGACCGCGATTACCGGACCGAACGACGAGAACACCGTTACCATACCGATAATCATTCTGCCTAAAGGCAGCATATCTTTTTTGACAAGCAAAATTCCCACCGCAAGCGTGATCAGCACGAACACGGACACCATAAGTTCGATTGCCGAACCCGCGCAGGTAATGTTGTGCTTCATCTTTTTGGTTTCTTTCAGGAGTCCGTCCGAACGCCTGTTTACTTCCTTTTCTCTTTCCTCGCCCGCATTGTTTAAAACAATATCTTTGATACCCTTGATACTGTCAAGGAAATATGCCGAGAACGAAGCAAATTCCGCGCGGTATTTTACGCCGCTTTCCTTGAGTTTTCCCGACGAGATAAGTGGAACTACAATGCCGATTGTAAGGAAACCTGCGAGAGCCACGAGCGCAAGATACCAACTCGAAACAAACCCTACGAACAGGAACACAGCCGTAGATACAAGCACGGCAATACAGATGGGCGAAATGGTATGCGCATAGAAAACTTCAAGCGTTTCGATGTCCGAGGTGATCATTGCGATAATACTGCCCTTTTGTTTGCTTTCAAGTTTTGCGGGGCAAAGAACGCGTAATGCGCCGAAGATTTTATCTCTCAAAACCGCAAGAAGTCTGAACGCGATATAGTGATTGCTGTACTGCTCGAAATAGCGAAGCAGACCGCGAAGAACTCCGCAACCTATCGTAAGCCCGATAATCCACCCATAGGAAAGCGCAATTGCTTCTCCGAGTGCCTTCGCAACTCCTACCGCGCCGAATACCGTTACGCCCATCGCGCAGACGAAACCCACGCTTCCGTTTATAACGGCTAAAATCATTATGTAAGACAAACTACCGAGAAGAAGTATTAGACTTGCCATTATTTTCGCGCCGCTTCTTCTCAAAGTCTTTTTCTGCGTACTCATTCTACCACCTCCGCATAAGCCTGTTCAAGCGTTTTCTGCGCGGTATAAAGGCGCGCGTATCCTTGCCGTGCCGCCATAAGCTTTTCGTGCGAACCGCTTTCCTTTATCTCGCCCTCTTCCATATAATAGATATTGTCTGCGGGAACGACGTTTGCTAAGCGGTGCGAAATAACGATAACGCTTTTGCTTTCCGAAATCGCCTTGATATTCTTCATAATAACGGCTTCGCTTTCGATGTCGATATTGCTCGTTGCTTCGTCGAAAACGTAAATATCTTTACCCGATACAAGCGCGATCGCAAGCGCAAGGCGTTGTTTTTGTCCGCCCGAAATGTTGTTCGCGTCCTCTGTGATAACCTTATCCAACCCGCCGTTTTCTTCGATAAACTCTTTCAGGTTCACCTTTTCGAGTGCGGCGAAGATTTCTTCGTCGGAAACATTTTCTTTCGCCATCTTAAAGTTATCTCTCACGCTTTCGTTGAAGATATAGGTATTGTAACTGACCGCCGAAAGGTGCGAATACCAATTCTCGCGCGACAGCTTTTCAAGCTGTTTGCCGCCGACGGTCACTTCGCCCTTTTGCGGACGGAACGCGCCGATCAGCATATTGACGACCGTAGATTTTCCGCAACCGCTCTCTCCGACGATAGCCGTCATTCCCTTTTCGGGGAAGGTCATATTCACGTTTTTCAGAACGTCGCGTTTGCCGTCGTAAGAGAACGTAACGTTTTCGAGTTTAATCTCTTTGCCGTCAACGGTTTCCGTTCCCCATTCGGGGTCGGGTGCGTTTAGCAGCGAAATAATCTTTTTACCCGCGCTTGCGCCGTTCATCGCAACGTGGAATGCCGAACCGAACGCCCGAAGCGGCAGGAAAAATTCAACCGCCACAAGGCACAGGAACAATGCAGCAATCGGGTTCAGTCCCCAAAACGCCGCGCCACTGATTGCAAGCGCGATACCCACGCCCGCGCCGCCGTATGCAACCAAGTCCATGATCGTGGTGCTTGCAAGTTGCATGACAAGAACCTTCATTGTGATGACTCTGAATTCTTCCGCGCTTTCGTTGATCTTAACGTGTTGAGCCGCGTCTGCCTGAAAGATTTTGAGTTCTTTCAGTCCCTGCACGCTGTCGAGGAACTTATCGCCCATCGAAGTGTATTTGCCCCAATATTTTGCGAAAATCTTCTTCGCATACTTACTTACCGCTACAATAGATACAGGGATAAGCGGAACGCAGGCGATAAGAACGAGAGCCGTTCTCCAATCGATCCATACGCATATCAAGAACAATATTACGGGCGCGATCATCGCAAAAAAGAACTGCGGCAGATATGACGAATAGTAAAGGTCGAGTTGTTCTACGCCTTCTACCGAAACCTGCGTCAAGCCCGCCATACTCATCCCGTCGGTAGTCTTAACGCCGAGTTTTACGATTTTATTGTATACTCTTTCGCGTAAATCTTTTTTAACGCTTCTGCCAAGCTTGTCCTTTATATCGCCCGTAGCGCGTGAACAGCTATATCTTACGATAATACCGATAACCGCGCCGATAAGCGGATAAATAAATTGTATCCATTCGGCGTTCTGCGTCAACAGGTACACGGCATAGCAGACGCTCCCCGTTATCGTAACGTTCGCGATTAAACCTATCGCCTGCAACAATACGGCGATAAATATGTACTTCTTATTTCCGCCGATGAGTTTAAATAGTTCTTTGTCTATCATTTGTTTGCTCCTTGTCTTAATCAATCAGTGCTTGCTGCGCGCCCTTCATTTCTGACTTTATAAAATTTGCCACTCCGTTACGGGTTACGTCCGAAAACGCGCAGGTGGCGTTAAGAGCGTCTTCATAAGCCTGATTTTCAGTCGTTCCGCAATGTAACGACAAATGCGCCGACATAAAACGTATAATCGTCATATACTCGTTCAGAACTTCCCTTCCGCGATCCGTAAGAACGATTTTCCTATCATTCTTCTCGATATATTCTTTTTCCCGCAACCTTTCAATCGCGTTATACGCACTCACCTTTGTTACGTGAAGTCTGTTTGCTATATCAGTCTGTTTAACCGACTGCAGCTCTTTGGCAAGGTCGTTTGCCGCTATCAGATACCTTAATTCCGACGAACTCATATGTAACTCACCATCCGTTTTATTTGGTTAGCCCGCGCTAACCATTCCTAAAAAAATTTTGCGCCATGCTTACACAGAAGCGGTTAGTTAAGGCTAACTTTTGCGCAAAAATTAACGGCCTTTTTTCCCAAAGCCATTTTTTATTATACTCGTATATAGAAAAAAGTCAACCGAAAGTTAGCGGTTGACTAAAATTTTTTTGTATTTACACGTTAAAATATTTTTTGATAGCCTCGAACGCTTCTTCGGTGATAACGTGTTCCACGCGGCAGGCGTTTTCTTCCGCTGCCTCGGGCGAAAGCCCCATCACTACAAGGGCTTGAGTCAGCGATTTATGCCGGGAAAAAATATTTTCGGCTTTATCCTTACCCGTTTCGGTAAGGTCTATAAGTCCGTCGGCATGCACGACTATAAAACCGTCTTTTTTCATTATTCCCACGGCGCGGGAAACGCTCGGCTTAGAATAACCGAGTTCTTCCGCTATATCTATCGCCCTTACACTACCCTTTTTCTTTTTTAATCTAAGTATCGTTTCGAGATACATTTCCTGCGATTCGTTGTCTACCATATTTTTCTCCCGCGCTTTTTATACATTATATCACGTTACTTTGAAAAAAGCAATTGAAAATTCCGTCCGGGCTTTAAGTCGGATTTTCCTCCGAAGGACGGCACAATTATTTAATTTTCCACTTTCCGCTTGCCGATTGCAAATCCACCATACGAGCGTAAATGCCGTTTTTATTGTACAACTCACTAGGTTTTCCCTGCTCCGCCACGACGCCGTCCGCCAAAACCACGATTTTATCAGCTCCCGCGACCGTTCTCATTCTGTGAGCTATCACAAGCTCGGTTTTATCTTTTATAAGACGGGAAAGCGCCGATTGTATCATCGTTTCGTTTTCCACGTCTAAACTTGCCGTCGCCTCGTCGAGAAGAATAACGGGGGCGTCTTTCAGAAACGCGCGCGCGATCGAAATTCGCTGTCTCTCGCCGCCCGAAAGTTCGCATCCGTTTTCGCCGATATTAGTGTTCCATTTATCGGGAAGTTTTTCGGCAAACTCGTCCACGTTTGCAAGCCGAGCCGCCGACATAACTTCTTCGTCCGTCGCGCCCTTTTTGCCGAGACGGATATTTTCCATAATCGTGTTATCAAACAAAGTTACGTCCTGAAAAACGATAGAATAAAGACTCATCAATTTTTCGGGGTCGATTTCGGCAACGTCCATTCCGCCGACGGTAATTTTACCTTTCCGAATATCCCAAAACCTTGCGGCAAGCCTTGAAACCGTTGTTTTTCCGCCGCCCGAAGGACCGACAAGCGCGGTGACTTCACCTTGCTTTGCGGTGAATGAAACGTCTTTTAATACAACTTCGCCGCCCGGATACGCAAAGCCGACGTGATCGAAAACGACATCGTAACCGCTATTCGTAAGCGTGTCGTTTCCGGTCTGAACGGGATATTCCAGAATTTCGTTCATACGCGCAACGTTTGTTCGCATTGCGATGATTGCCGCAAGATTCTGAAGCGCCGCCTGCATCGGATCGTAAAGACGGGAAGCGACAAGCAAAAACATAAAGAAGGTTAAAACTCCGAGCGTTCCGTTTACGAGCAGAGCCGAACCAACCAAAGCCACGGTGGCTATGCCGAGTTTTAAAACCATTCCCGCGCCCGTTACGAACACGGCGGTAGTGAGTTCCGCTTTTATGTTACTCTTTTCAACGCCCTTAATCTTATTCTTTAATCCCGAAAGGTAGTTTCCTTCGGCGTTGTTTGCTTTAAGATCGCGTACCGTTTCGATATATTCCTGTATACCGTCCGCGCACGACATTTTTGCCGTCATAAATTTAACAAGCTCTTTATCCTGTACCTTATAACTTAAAATGACGATAAGAACCGAAACGGGAATAACCCAAAGCGCGGCAAGAGCCATTCGCCAATCGAAAACGAAAAGCCCTGCGGCGATAAGAATAGTTGAAATCAACGAGCCGAACAGTCCCGGGATAAAATGCGAAGTACTCTTTTCTATCACTTCGCAGTCGGACATAATCGTACTCGTCAGGTCGGCAAGATCTCTTTTGCCGAAGAACGATAGAGGAAGTTTACGAAGTCTTTCGGCTAAACTAAGTCTTCTTTTTCCGCTTTCTTCGTAAGTGGTAAAATACGTGTTGTTATACTGGAACCATGTGGTTAAAAAGATAAGCGCAAAGCATATCACGCATCCGACGACGTAAAAAGTTATTCTTCCACCTTGCACTCCGCCGCCAAGCATATCGGAAACGAGAAAGTATAAAAGCGTGGTCGGCAACATAAACGCCATATTCTGAAACGCGCAGGCGATTATTCCTTTAATAATCCCCTTTGCTCCCTGCTTTGAAGAAGCCGTCTTTTTTTGTATCGTTTTAACGAGCGACATTGCTTTCACCCTCCTTTGCCACTTTCCATTCTACCGACGCGGCATATTCTTTCCACATTTCGGCAAACACCCCGTTCTTTTCGAGAAGTTCGTCGCGCCTGCCGCTTTCCGCTATAAGACCGTCTTTTATTACGTATATACAATCGGCGTTAGCCACAGTCGAAAGCCTATGAGCAATCATAATAACCGTTTTACCCTTTGAAAGTTCGGAAAACGCTTTCTGCACTTTGGCTTCGTTATCGGGGTCGGCAAAAGCCGTCGCTTCGTCGAGAATAATAACGGGCGCGTTTTTCAATACGGCGCGTGCTATTGCTATTCGCTGCCTCTCGCCGCCCGAAAGAAATACTCCCTTCGTACCAATAACCGTGTCCGCTCCGTCGGGGAGTTTTTGTATTATATCGTCGCACTGCGCAGTATGAAGAGCCGCCGCGACGTCTTAGTCCGTCGCGTCGGGGTTTCCGAGTTTTACGTTTTCGGCGATAGTCGCTTTAATAAATTTTTAATCCAGAAAAACAAACGAAACGGCGTTCATCAGTTCCTCTTTCGGAATTTCCCGTATATCCGCGCCGCCGACCTTTATGCTTCCGCTTTTCACGTCGAAAAACCTTGCCATAAGCCCCGCAAGCGTGGATTTCCCTCCGCCCGACGGACCGACGAGAGCCACGGTCTGTCCCGCGCCTATATTCATCGATACGCCGCGAATCACTTCGTTTTTACCGTCGTAGGAAAAATGCACGTCGTTAAGTTCGACGGACGAATCGGCGGGATACTCAGGGGTTTCACTTTCACTCATGGGACTGACGGATAAAACGCCGTCGATGCGTTCAAGCGCGTCTTTGACAATCATATTGTTTTCGCTCATATACATCATTTTAGTCAAGGTAAGCGAAATAACGGGCGTAATCACGATATAAAAGATAAGATTGAGTAAAAATCCGTTCGTTACGCCGTCTGCCGTAAACCATAACGCCCCGGCAATCAAAAAGGCAAATACGCCGTTTATCGCGGCTGTGTAAAACATCATAGGCACGCGCATATCCTTCGTGTAAGCGACTACCCACTTCTGATATTCGTCTATCGTACTTTTGAATTTTTTGAACGAAAAAACCGACTGCCCGAACGTTTTAACTACCGGTATTCCGCGGACGTATTCAACCGCTTCGTTGGACATATTTTCAAGCGCGTTGTTATATTGTTTCATTTTTTCCGCCATATGCTTACCCGTCATCGATGACATTACAAGAAAGGCAAGCACAACGGGAATAAGGCTTAAAAGCCCCAATCGCCAATCGAAAACAAACAAAAGAACAAGAAGCCCGACGGGCGTTGCCAAAGCCGCATATTTATCGGGCAATTGATGCGCAAGATAAGTCTCCGTCGCACCTGTGGAATCGTTTATGATTTTTCTTAATTTTCCGCTGCCGAAACTATCCGCAAATCCGAGCGGAAGTTTTGCTATATGCTCCGTAACGGCCACGCGCATATTCGTTGCGACTCTGAACGCCGCAAGATGCGAACACATAAGCGCGCTTATATATACAAGAAATGATACAATGGCAAAAATCATTGCCATAATCCCGTTATGCACAAGCCCGGTTGCCGATGAAAAATTCGGGGCAACGTCAAGCACTTCTTTTATTATCTTCCAGATATAAACAAAAGGAAGAAGCGCGATAAGCGCGCTTATCACCGCAAGCAACCACGAAGCGTAAGTAAAATACCTGTGCTTACCCGCATACCCCATAAGCCTTGAAATATTTGATTGTTTTTTCAATGTAAAACCTCCCTGGATTGGATTTTCTGGTTAGCAGCGTCTAACAATATAACATATAAAAAAGGAAATTCCTTTCCCTTTTTAACAAGTTTATTATTCGGGCAACGTCCAATCGGACGGAAGCCCTAAAATTTTATCCCAACCGGCGTTGAAAAAATACTGTAACTGTTTTATATATTGCCGCGCGTCGTCTTTTGAAAAGTCATGTCCCACCACTTCGAACATTCCGTTGAACATCGCGGTGGCAAGCATATGCGAAAGGTCCGCTCTTACCGACTTAACCTTTATCCCCGCAGCGTTCATGTCGTTTATAAAACGAACGGTATTTTCGGTTTCGATTTCGATAAGACTATCGATATACTTTTCGTATTCGCTGCCCTTGCTTTTACAGATGATAAGTTTGAACCCGTCGAAATCACCGTAAACGATATCCAGCATTTCGTCTATCCTTTTATCAACGTAAACGTGCATGTCTTTATATTGCGTTTCGGGCGATAAACCCGCAAAGTTTTCCTGCACTTCCGCATAATACGAATAAAGTTTTTCCGCCGAGGCTTTTACTATCGCTTTGAACAGTTCGCCCTTATCTGCAAATCTACCGTAAAGCATGCCGGTAGTATAACCCGCATTTTCGGCAACCTTGCGCATAGACGCGCCCTCGAATCCTTTTTCAAGAAATTCCGTTTTGGCACATTCCATTATCTTATCGATGGCTAAATCGTCTTTCTTTCTCATTGCCGAACTTCCT
>ENA-UOOC01003771-UOOC01003771.1-human-gut-metagenome-genome-assembly--contig:-C48old-NODE-3771-length-10157-cov-4.715700_pt1 | contig 10157 bp, 10 predicted proteins | sample MGYA00242469_ERZ724016 | MGnify/ENA metagenome assembly ERZ724016 | reverse complement strand
AATCATGCCTGTTCCAAGAAATTAGAATTTTACTGTCTTACCAGCAGGGAGCCTTCGGCGGGTACTTTTTATTTTCAAACGCTTGTTCTATTTCGCATTTTATGCTACACTGTTCGTGAAACGAGGTGAACGCGATGGACCGCATCATTCTGCACTGCGACTGCAACTGCTTTTACGCCTCCTGCGAGCTTTTGAGCCATCCTGATTTGCGCCAGCTTCCCGTCGCGGTCTGCGGCGATCCGACGGAGCGCCACGGCATCATCCTGGCAAAAAATGAACCGGCGAAGCGCTGCGGCGTCAAAACGGCGGAGACCATCTGGAAGGCCAAGCAGAAGTGCCCCGGCCTCATCCTGCTGCCGCCGCACCATCGGCTCTACGCCGAATACTCGAAAAAAATCAATGCCGTCTACGGCGAGTACACTGACTTAGTCGAGCCGTTCGGCATCGACGAGAGCTGGCTCGATGTGACAAATTCCCTCCACCTCTTCGGCGGGGACGCCAGAGCGCTCGCCGACACGCTGCGAGGCCGCATCAAGCGCGAATTTGGGCTGACGATCTCGGTCGGCGTGTCATTCAACAAGGTGTTCGCCAAGCTCGGCAGCGACTATAAAAAGCCCGATGCCACGACCGTCATCGCACGCGGCAACTGGCGCGACATCGTCTTCCCCCTCCCCGTTGGCGATCTTTTGTTCGTCGGCCGCAGCGCACAGGAGCTGCTCGGCCGCTACGGCGTGCGCACGATCGGCGAACTCTCAAAATGCAGCGAGGAAATGCTCGAAACCCTGATGGGCAAAATGGGCTCGCAGCTCTACCGCTATGCCAACGGCCTCGACGACTCCCCCGTCCGCGGAGCGGCGGACCGCGAGCCGATCAAATCCGTTGGCAATTCGACGACGTTCCGCCGCGACCTGACGCGCTGGGATGAGGTGCAAAGCGGCATCTCGCTGCTTTCTGACAGTGTGGCGATGCGCCTGCGGCGCTACGGGCTCTACTGCGGCGGCGTACAGGTCGGCATCAAAAACAGCCGCTTTCAGGTCTTTTCGCGCCAGACGATGCTCGACCACAGCACGCACCTGATGCGCGAGATCAACGATACCGCGCTCCGCCTTACAAAGGACTTGTGGAAAGCACCCGACCCTATCCGGCTCCTCTCCGTCACGGCACTGCATCTGACCGAAGAAGCGCAATCCTACCGCCAGCTCGACCTGCTCGGCACGGACGACACACAGCAGGAAAAGCAGGAAGCCGTCGAATCCGCAATGGACGCCCTGCGCAAAAAATTCGGCCGCAGTGTGATCTCCTACGGTACCGCCGAAGACACCATCAGCGGCGAAAAAATCGAACGGGATTAAATGCGCCGCAGGCTTTCGCGCCCGCAGGCGCGAAATGATCTTACTCGTACCTTCCGACGACCTGAGCGTCGGAAATTACTCTTCTCGCTCCGCGCGTGTCGCAGCCGCCCTGCGGGCGGCAAGGCACGAAGCGGAGTGCAATTTTATCGGAGAGACGGCTTCGCCATCTCTCCGATAATCTCAAAAGCGGGGATTCTCTTTGAGAGAATCCCCGCTTTTGAAACGTCAGTTTATGAGCCACTCCGGCCTTGACCGCTTCTTGATGCCCGACACAACCCCCATCGCGGCGAACAGCGTCACGATCGACGAGCCGCCGTAGCTGAAAAACGGCAGCGTCAGCCCGATGACCGGCATAAGGAACAAGCACATGCCGATGTTGGCAATGGTCTGGAAGATGAGCATGCCCGCCATGCCGACGCACACAAGGCTTTCCATGCGGCTCGGCGCTTCGCGCGCGACAATGAGGCAGCGGACGATGATGGCGAGCAGCAGTACGATAATGAGGAGGCAGCCGATGAAGCCCAGCTCCTCACCGCAGACGCAGAAGATGAAGTCCGTCTGCCGCTCGGGAAGGCTCCACTTAGCGGATGATTGTGTCTGCGTGCCTTGGAACAGCCCCTGCCCCGTCAGCTTGCCCGAGCCGAGGGCGAGCATACCGCGTGTCTGCTGAAAGCCCTTTTTTTCCGGCTGGTAGCTGTGGTCGAGGATGACCTTGATGCGGTCGTACCAGTCACCGCGCAGAAGGCCGAGGTTCCACGCGGCGAGAAACGCGCCCACCGCGCCGCCCACGCCGAGGAAGATCCACCGCAGGGCAAAGCCCGCGGCAAAGGCCATGCACAAGAAGACGAAGAGATAGACAAGCCCGCTGCCCGCGTCCTTGGAAAGGATATAGTAGAAGACAAACATCGCGCCCGCGTGCGCCGTGGGCTGGATGACATTGGAAAAGCGCGTGAGGTCCTTTTTCTCCTGCAGCAGCGCAAGCTGGCGCGCCAAGAGGATAATGAACGTGATCTTCACGATCTCGGCGGGCTGGACGGTGATGGGGAAATTCTCCAGAAGGCCGACGCCGAGCCTTTTGCCGATGTCGTTCACGCCGAGCCAGGCGCGGTTGCCGTTTCGCGTGAGACCGAAGGGCGTGCGCAGCAGCAGAATGAAGCCGAAGTTGAACGCCAGCAGCCACTTCCATTTTTTTCCGACCTCCGACACGTCGATGCTGGAGAGCAGGAAGTAGAGCAGCACGCCCAGCAGCAAGCCAAATCCCTGAATGGCAACATATTTAAAGGTATTGCGGAAATGCGTGGCGCTCGCGATGAGCACCATGCCGTAAAGCGTGGAAACGGTGCACAGCGACAGCAGCACCATATCCGACTGCCGCACCACGTCACTTAAAAAATCGCGGAATCTGTTCACAGCCTCACGCTCCCTTCGCACAAAGTTTTCGATATATTTTAGCACAATTTTACCCGTCTGTAAACGCACATTTCTCCCTCTTTCCGCAGAAAAGGAATTGTAAAGGCCGGCGCGCTGTGCTATACTATTTGGTAATATGGGTGAAAATGGGGTCAAGGAGGCGAAACCATGCAATTTCTGTCGCACAGCACGCAGGAGACCGAGGCGATCGGCGAAGAGCTTGCCCAAAAGCTCCGAGACGGCGATGTGCTCGCCTTCACAGGCTCGCTCGGCATGGGAAAGACCGCCTTCACGCGCGGTCTTGCGCGCGGCCTTGGCTGCCGCGGACGCGTCACGAGCCCGACGTTCACCATCGTCAACGAGTACGAGGGCAGAACGCCGCTCTTCCATTTTGATATGTACCGCCTCGGCTCTTCGGACGAGCTGTTCGACATCGGCTGGGACGATTATCTCGCCCGCGGCGGCGTCTGTGCCGTCGAGTGGAGCGAGCGCGTCTCCGACGCGCTGCCGGAGGACACGATCTTTGTCGACATCGCGCGCACAGACGAGCACGAGGACTGGCGCACCATCACGGTCACAGGAGGCAGATTCGCATGAAAATTCGCGCTCTGGAAACTTCGGCGAAGAGCGTTTCCTGCGCCGTCGTCGAAGACGGCGCGCCGCTCGCCTCCGCCTATCAGTGCACGGGGCTGACGCACAGCCGGACGCTTCTGCCGATGGTGGATGCGATGCTCAAAAACGGCGATCTGACGCTCGATGATATCAATGCCATCGCCATCGCGGCGGGGCCGGGCTCGTTCACGGGCCTTCGCATCGGCATTGCGGCGGTCAAGGGCCTTGCCTGGGCCGCAGACAAGCCGTGCCTCGGCGTTTCGACGCTCGAGGCCATGGCGCAGAATGCCGCGCACATCGACGGGCTTATCGTCGGCGCGATGGACGCGCGCCGCTCGCAGGTCTATAACGCCGTTTTTGAGGCAAAGGGCGGCGAACTCACGCGCCTGACGCCGGACCGCGCGATCTCGCTCGAAGAGCTCTGCGCGCAGCTTCAAGGCAAGCAGCAGCCCATCACCGTCCTCGGCGACGGCGGCGTGCTGTGCTATCGTTATTTAGAAGAGCACGGCGTCAAGTGCTCGCTCGCGCCCAGTATGCTCCTTTACCAGAGCGCCGTGGGCGTCGGCCTTGCGGCCGAGCGCGCCTATGCGCGCGGCGAGGCCGTGAGCGCGCAGGAGCTTCTCCCCGTTTATCTGCGCCCCGCGCAGGCAGAGCGCCTGAGAAGCGCCAAATTGAACCAGTAAGCAAAAACACATTAAAATATATTTTTTCGGAGGTCAAAGCAATGGAAGCCAAATTCAACGAGAAAGTACACATCATGAACCACCCCCTCGTCGCTCACAAGCTCACCATCATGCGCGATGAAAACACCAGCGTCAAGGATTTCCGCGAGCTCGTGTCCGAGATCGGTATGCTCATCACCTACGAGGCCACGCGCGACCTCCCGCTGACCACCAAGCACATCAAGACCCCCATCTGCGAGATGGACGCCCCCACGCTCGCAGGCAAGAAGTTCGTTGTCGTCCCCATCCTGCGCGCCGGTCTCGGCTTGGTCGACGGCGTGCTGCGCATGGTGCCCTCCGCCCGTGTGGGGCACATCGGTATGTACCGCGATGAAGAGACGCTCGAGCCCCACCCCTACTTCTGCAAGATGCCCAAGGACGTGGCCGAGCGCGACGTGATGATCGTCGACCCGATGCTCGCCACCGGCGGCTCTGCCTGCGAAGCCATCGGCGAGATGGTCAAGCGCGGCTGCAAGCACATCACGCTCATGGTGCTCGTCGCCGCTCCCGAAGGCATCAAGGCCGTTCAGGAGAAGTACCCCGACGTCAACATCTACGCCGGCGCACTCGATGATCATCTCAACGAGCACGGCTACATCGTCCCCGGCCTCGGCGACGCGGGCGACCGCATTTTCGGCACGAAGTAACTTCAATGAAACCGACTTACGTCGCTTTCATTGAGAAAGATTCGCGTCGCTCTGTGCCTCATTGTCTGCACAAGCAGACAATTCGACACTCGCTTTGCGCAAAGAGTAATTCCTGACGCACATGTCGTCAGGAATTACGATTTTATTGTTTTCCGCCTGCGGGCGGAAAATGGTACGAAGAATCTTCACAATTTTGTCATTGCATTATTGTGTTCCATTCGTTATAATGATTGGGCATTTTCAATAGCACCTTTGCAAATCTGCAAAACCCAATAATTGAGAGGACTGAACAAACAAATGAGTGCATCCAGAGAAAAGAAGAGCCGCCAGGAGAATCTGGCAGGCGGTTATGTCGATCCCCGGACGAAGCGTGAAAAGGACGAGCAGGCGAAGGATCGCCGCAGCAATGCCCTGTATATCGCCATCGCCGTCATCTTCGTGATCGTCGGTATCGTCGTCACGGTCGCCAACTCCAAGGTGATCGAACGCAACGCCGACGCCGTGACCATCGGCAACGAGACCTACACGGCCGCCGACGTGAGCTACTTCTACAACACCATTTACAGCAGCTTTGTCTCCAAGAACTCCTACTATCTGAGCGCTTACGGTCTCGACACCAGCAAGTCGCTCAAGGAGCAGGACTGCCCCATCAACGGCAGCACCTGGTACGACTATTTCCGCGATCAGGCGCTCAAGAGCCTCAAGTCTTACGCCCTGCTCGCGCAGAAGGCGGAGGCCGAGGGCTTTGACGGCAGCGAGGCCGTGGAGCAGTCCGTGCAGGATACGTTTGCCGATCTGGACGCTGCCGCCGCTTCCGCCGGTTACACCCGCGCGCAGCACATCAAGGCCGTCTGCGGCCCGCTGGTCAACGAGAAGGTCTTCGAGCGCAACATCCGCATGATCGCGCTCGCGCAGGCTTACTCCGACAGCTACTCTGACTCCCTGTCCTACACCTCCGACGAGGTGCAGGCCGCTTACGACGCTGATCCCAAGAGCTATCAGAGCGCCGACATTGAGTACATTCTCTTCACCTCCGCTGCCGGCGACGACGCAACGGACGAAGAAAAGGCCGAGCTTCTCGAGCAGGCCAAGCAGAAGGCCGAGACCGCTCTCTCCCGCTATGCGCAGGGTGAGACGTTCGACACCATCGGCGAGGATATGGAAGGCTCCTATGCGCACATCGGCTATGCTGAAAACGGCGCTTCCGATATGCTGACCTGGGCATTTGACGATGCCCGTCAGGAGGGCGACACCACCGTCGCCGCCTATGGCGAGAAGGGTTATTACGCTGTGCTCTTCCACTCCCGCAGCCGCAACGACTATCACACGGTTTCCGTGCGTCATATCCTTGTTGACAGCGAGGAGAAGGCCAACGAGCTCCTGCAGCAGTACAACGACGGCGAGAAGACCGAGGACGCCTTCGCCGCGCTGGCCGTCGCCAACTCCACCGACCCCGGTAGCGCCAGCAACGGCGGCCTGTACTCCAACATCTACAAGGGTGAGATGGTCCCCTCTTTCGAGGACTGGTGCTTCGATCCCGCGCGCCAGAGCGGCGACACGGGCATCGTCGAGTCCAGCAACGGCTATCACGTGATGTACTTCGTCGAGACCAATCCCCAGCCCTACTGGTACTACAAGGCTGACCTTGATCTCAAGAACGACGCTTACGACGAGTGGTACGCCGGTATCACCGACGGCGTTGAGACCGAGCAGCTTGACGGCATGAAGTACGTCGGGTAATCCCCTCTTACGACAAAATAAGCTGCCGGTCGCTGACCGGCAGCTTATTTCTTTTTGATTCTGACTTTTGAGGCAACACTATGGACAATCAGTTTTTACGCACGCAGATGCTGCTCGGCGGCGACGCGATGAATCAGCTACACCGCAGCCATGTGGCCGTGTTCGGCCTTGGCGGCGTGGGCAGCTACGCGGTCGAGGCGCTGGTGCGCTCGGGCGTCGGTGAGCTGACGCTCATCGACGACGACACTGTCAGCCCCACGAATTTGAACCGTCAGCTCGAGGCACTGCACTCCACCGTTGGCCAAAATAAGACCGACGCGCTCGCCGCGCGCTGCCGCGACATCAACCCCGATGTCAGACTGCACCTCATCTGTGCGCGCTACGACGCCGCGCACCGCGAGGACTTCTTCACCGCGCGCTACGACTACATCCTCGACGCGATCGACACGGTGTCGAGCAAGCTCGACCTCATCCAGACGGCGCAGGCTCGAGGCATTCCCATCCTCTCCGCCATGGGCACGGGGAACAAGCTGGATGCTTCGCAGCTATGCATCACGGACATCTCCAAAACGCGCAACTGCTCGCTTGCGCGCGTGATGCGCAAGGAACTGCGCGACCGCGGCGTCAAGCACCTGCGCGTGATCTACTCCCACGAGCTTCCCGCCAAGCCCGAGACGCTGGAAGCGCCCCCGCCGGGCCGCCGCAGCGTACCGGCAAGCCTCGTCTGGGTCCCCGGCTGCGCGGGACTGATGATGGCGGGCGACGTCATCCTGACGCTCGCCGGATGCAAAAAAGAGAAAGAAGGCGGCAGCCAATGATTTTGACCGGTACCATCGTCAATTCCGCCGCGATCGTCGCGGGCAGCATCGCCGGACTTCTGCTCGGCAAGTTTATCCCCGAGCGCTTCAGCGACGCAATGGAAAAGGGCGCGGCGCTCTGCGTGCTCTACATCGGCGTGGATGGCATGCTCGCGGGCGAAAACACGCTCGTCGCCATCCTTTCGATCTCGATCGGCGCGATCCTCGGCGAACTTTTACAGCTCGATGAACACATGCATCAGCTCGGCGACTGGGTCGAGCGAAAATTTGGCGGAAAAGGGTCGAAAACCTCGCTTTCCGAGGGATTTGTCACCGCCTCGCTCCTCTTCTGCGTGGGCGCAATGGCCATCATGGGCGCACTCGACTCCGGCCTGACCGGCGACCATTCGACGCTTTACGCCAAGGCGCTGCTCGACGGCATCATTTCTGTCGTCTACGCCTCGACCCTCGGCATCGGCGTCGCGCTTTCAGCTATCCCTATCTTCCTCTATCAGGGTGCCATCGCGCTGGGTGCGTCGTTCCTCGCGCCGTATCTCACAGAAGCGGTCATCCTCGAGATGAAGTGCGTCGGCTCGATTCTCATCCTCGGCCTATCGCTCAACATGCTGGGCCTGACGAAGATCAAGGTGATGAACTACGTCCCCGCCGTGTTCCTGCCGATCCTATTGTGTCGGTTTCTGTAAGCAAAAAGAAGCGTTCCATCGAATGATGGAACGCTTCTTTTTTACTCTTCCAAAATGAGCGGCAGGGCGCGGACGCAGCAGTGCTTCATGTCGACATGGCTGTCATCCAAAAAGCCGACGCCTTCGGCTTTCAAAAGCTCGACCTGACGGTTCGCACCGCCGAAAGCGAAGGCGCTTGACACCTCCCCGTCCCGCTTAACAACGCGGTGACACGGGATGACGCCCGGCTCTGGATTCACGTGCAGCGCGTAGCCCACGACGCGAGCGAGGCGCTTGTTGCCGATTGCCGCGGCGATCTGGCCGTAGGTCGCGACGCTTCCGCGCGGAATGAGCCGCACCGCCGCGTACACTTTGTCAAAGGTCGTCATGCTTCTCCCCTCTTTTTGAGCCGGCGGGCGAGCAGCAGCCCGCCCACGATCAGGACAAGATAGAATAGATAGTAGGGCCAGTCGTGCCGCAGCCATATCCCCGCGCTCTCCCAAACGATCGGCCAGTCGCCCCCGTCCGCATACTCTCTCGACGTCGACCACAGATCCACCAGATAACCAAGCATAGAGGCCAGGCGGGCGATCGCCAGCGCCGCACCGGCTGCGGCAATGCCAAAACAGATCGGTCTGCCGCGCTTTTTCCAAACCGTACAGGCCAGCACAGCGGCGGCTATCGCCATTGCACCAAGGACGAAGTGCAGCGCCGTATACGACTCGAATCCCGTCCGCGCAGCGCTCCACACCGCTGCCATCACAACAATTGTCATCACCAGCAGCAGCGCATCGCTGAATATACCGCTCCGCCCGCGCGTATCGCCACCCTGCTTCTGCTCGGCTGCCTGCGGCGCGTCCTCCGATCTTTCCCAGATCAGATAATCCGTCGTCACACCGAAGTACGTGCAGATGGCGCGCAGCTTGTCGAGGTCGGGCGTCGAGTCGCCGCATTCCCATTTGCTGATGGCCTGCCGCGAGACATCCAGCTCCGCGGCGAGCTGCTCCTGCGATAAACCGCGCGATCTGCGCAGCATCTGTAATTTTTCTCCCAGGGTCATGTATTTGTCCTCCGTTTGCTTTGATGCGCCCAGTATAGCCGACTGCGGCGAAAAGCGCCACCAGTCAAGGCTTGCAAGTCCGCAACCAAACGTGGCAAAGAGGATTTAGTCCGCTTTTTTCTTGTTCTTTCCAAACAGCGCGCCCACGTCGACCTCCACCAGCACAAGGCTCGCAAGCATCAGCGCCGAGCCGATGTAGCCCTTGACGCCGATGCGCTCGCCCAGCAGAAAGAACGCAAAAATCGCCGAAAACACGGGTTCGAGCGTAAAGATGAGACTCGCGCGGCTCGCCGTCGTGTGCTTTTGATAAACGCTCTGGATCACAAGGCAGACGCCTGAACACACGATGCCGAGAAACAGCGCCGCCGCCCAGACCTTTGCCGTACCCGGCAGTGCAGGCGTCTCCAAAAATACGGAGAGCATCAGCAACACCACGCCGACGACGGCAAAGACCCACACGCCGAGCGCCAGCGGGTCGACCTTTTCATTCGCCACGGCCTTTTCCGTGACCATCAGGTCGACGGAGTAAAACACCGCTGCGAACAGACAGATGATATCGCCGAACGCGGGCTTGAGCGTCTCGTTCAGCGTCATCAGCGCTAAGCCGATAAGACATAAGATCATCGAAACGCCGAATTTCTTCTCCGGCTTTTTGCGATACACGATAAATTCCAAAATCGGCGTCGTCACGACCGAAAGCGCGCAGATGAAGCCCGCGTTCGACACGGATGTGTAAATGACACCGTAGGTCACGCTCGTGTACACGACGACGAGCGAAAGGCCCACTACAATGCTGTACTTGACGGTCTCGCAGCTCGCGTGGAAGACATTTTTGCGAAACACGAATCCCAGCACAACAAACGCCGTCAAAAAACGGAAGGCGTTGAGCGTCAACGGCTGCATATCCCTCAGGCAGATTGCCGTCAGGCAGTTGGAAATGCCCCAGAAGCTCGTCGCCAGCAGCAACATGAGATCTGCCCTGCGCTGATGTTCCATTGGTTTTCCCTCTCTCTTCTTAAAATCTCTCTTCTCTCATTTGTCAAACGGGCGCCTTGCGGCGTCCGTTTGATTAGTTAATTTTACCATGTCTATTAGGTTTTCGCAAGTGGCATGAGAAAAGAAAATGTAAGAATA
>ENA-UOOC01003751-UOOC01003751.1-human-gut-metagenome-genome-assembly--contig:-C48old-NODE-3751-length-10181-cov-5.851965_pt1 | contig 10181 bp, 8 predicted proteins | sample MGYA00242469_ERZ724016 | MGnify/ENA metagenome assembly ERZ724016 | reverse complement strand
AAGACGGTTTCTCATTTGGTACATATAACGCGCCATGATTTGGCAGTCCTTTTATAATTGCCTGTGATGCTGTCACTTTTTCATTTGCGTCTCTTGTGCTTGCATACATTAATTCCATTTTCTTCGTCCTCTTATCTTTTTATTCATCGTAATCAAATTTCGGGGTTCTAATACTGTTCGGTATTATATCAATACGTTTTCGTATGATTCCCAATACTTTCTAAACATTATATAGGAAACGATTGCTTCATGTCAATGCTTTAACGTATGAAAATATTATTTTACCAAAATTGCAGCCGGTTGCATCCTGCTTCGAAACGTGATATGCTGAATACAACTCACTAATGCACCATAACATTTTTTGAAATGGAGAATTCTTATGTTAAAAGGCGTTTTTCCTGCCACAAAAAAAGATGGAACCATCTACTATCGTACAAGCATCAATTATTCCGGCAAACACATCAGCCTTGGAAGTTTTGCTTCAGAAGAAATGGCGCATCTGGCTTATAAGGAAGCATCCCAGACTCTTTCTGACGCCGTCATAACCATTGACAATGTCTATTCACACAAAAATATTCTCCCTCATGAAAAAATCATCATTCTGCTTAATTTCCGGGACAATGGACTTTATTTTAAAAATCCGATCTATCTGCGCAAAGGATATTTCAGCTATTTTCTTTCCGAACATGAGGAATTAAAATTTGATATTGATGATCTTTTTTATTATTCCAGCCATAAGATCCAGAAGCGGCAGGGACATCTTTTTGTCAGTGATTACGGAATGCAGTATTCCATTCTTTCACGTTATGGGATCCGTCCATACGCGGTTGCCGGAAGAGATTATCAGTTTGTAAATGGAGATTCTTACGACTATCGCTATGCCAATATTCTTGTGATCAATCGTTTTCACGGTGTCTTGCGTCATATCGTGAAAGGGATCACAAAATATCGCACAATGATCCACATCAATGGCAATTATCTTGTCGGCACTTATTCCAGTGAGGAAAAGGCTGCCGTGGCATATAACAAAGCCGTAGATCTCGCAAAGGCTGCCGGAATCAAAAAGGATTTTCCCGAAAATTATGTTGATACACTCCCGCCAAAGGAATATGCAGAAGTTTATACGAAAGTAAAGCTGTCTGAACGTTATCTTTCCTATTTAGAAGAATTTTCAAATAGCCCAGCGTAAGTTTCTTGTATCTTCCACTTAAAAGTAGTACAATAGAACCAAAGTTTTTTCACCATTCCTACTGAATAACTATATATAAGAGGAGACTTTATTTATGAAGCAAACCACTTTCAGCGATCTTGAACGAAATAATAAAACCTGTATGTATGCACATCTGATTGATTCAAGTATCATGACACTTTTCTGTATCCTGCAGGCGCTTTCCGGACTTCAAACCTGGGGATATATCATTATCTTCGCAGTTTTGGGTTTTGGACCGGTTATTGCAGAGTTTTTCTTTTGGAATAAGTCACATGAAACACACGCGATCCAGCATCTTGTTGCCATCGGTTTCGCTGTTTTTTACAGTTTTGCAATCTTCACTGCAACCAACGGTCTCGTATTTTTATTTGTTATCCCGATGATCTTAATCATCTCAGTTTATAATGATGCCAAATACTCTCTCATAATCAATACCGGAACAGTCATCGAAAGTCTCATCATTACAATTATGGGGGCTCAGACCGGAAAGTTTGGCTACTCCGGACAGGACAATGCCGTGATCCAGGTTGTCATCATGATCATGGTCGGTATTTATTCTTATTTTACATCACAGACATTAAATATCAATATGGCACAGAAAATACAGCATGCAGAGGAATCACAGTCACAGTCCGAAAAACTGCTGGCAAACCTCTCTGAATTATCAGACCACGTCAATCAGAAGATCAACAGCATCCATCAGGAGCTTGATAAATTGAGCACTGCAGCTCAGACCACACAGCATGCAATGCAGGAAGTATCAAGCGGTGCTGCCGAAGCAACGAATGCCGTAATGGAACAGGGTTCCCAGACACAGGAAATTCAGGATAAGATTGTGATCGTCAATGATGTAACACAGCAGATCGATGCAAACATGAAACACACTTTAGATATCGTGACAGAAGGCAGTAGTTCCATGCAGCTTCTCGCCAGCCAGGTAGATACCTCTGTCCAAAACAGCGTGGATGCCGCATCAAAGTTAGAAACTCTGAACCATAACATGGAAGAAATGCATTCTATCGTGGAACTGATCGGCGGTATCACTTCCCAGACCAGTCTGCTTGCATTAAACGCAAGTATTGAAGCTGCAAGAGCCGGAGATGCCGGGAAGGGATTTGCAGTGGTTGCATCAGAGATTACCGGAATGGCTTCCCAGACAAAAGAAGCAACTGTAAAGATCACGGAACTGATCCAAAATGTTACTTCAGCTATCAACGAAGTTGTCACAGTCATCCAGCAAATGATCGATGGAATCAATCAGGAAAAAGAAAGTGCTAAAAACACGGCAAACAGTTTCTCCTCGATTCAGGAAAACACGCTCTCCATTCAGAGTGGTATCCAGAACCTGACCGTAAGTACCTCAGAGTTAAAAGATGCAAACCAGGTCATTTCTGATTCCGTCCAGACACTCTCTGCCATCTCAGAAGAGCTTACTGCTCATGCACACGAAACATTAGAAGCCGAAAATAAAAATACAGATATCCTTGATACTATTGCCTCAAAGATGCAGGAGCTTGTAATATTTACACAAAATCAGTTTTAAATCTATTTGATCAAAAAACATCCGGCAGACCTTTTTTAGTTGCCGGATGTTTTTTATGTCATATAATATTGGCAGGAAACGTAATGTCACCTTTTTACTGCTTTTTATGCAAACCAATTCTATTTGCTTAAATATTTTCTACCGCATCACGCAGTTCATCTGCCATACTCTGTACACAGGATGTCTGTGACGAAATTTCCTCCGATGTTGCTGCAATCGTTGCCACCTTCTCATTCATTTCATTGATATTTTCAATCAGATCTTTGATAGAATCAATGCTTGCATTAATCTTAGGAATGATTTCTTCTGCTTTTGCATTGTTCTCTACAATCAGTTTTTTCGTCGAATCGGACAATTCACGTATCTCACTTGCAACTACTGCAAATCCACGTCCAGCCTCTCCAGCCCTTGCCGCCTCTATGGAAGCATTCAGGGAAAGAAGATTTGTCTGCCCTGCTATGGAAGAAATATCCTCATTGCTTGCTTTATAAATATTGATAAAATCAGACATCGTTGCCAATGAACTGTTTAACTCCTGACAGAAATTGGAGATCTCCTGAATATGCTGTGCAAGCGTGGTCGCCTCATTTGCCGAAGTTTCATTCGCGTCACCCAGCTGATCAATATTTTCACTCAAAGATACAAACTGTTCTGTAATATCGGCAAGTTTCTGATTATGAATTTCTTGTTTCTGCTGTTCCTCTTCCATCAGATTCTGGATCTTTTCTTTTTCATTCTCCGCAACACTCTTGACATAATGTACACAGTTTTCCTTGACATTTACACCATTATAAATTGCCCTTGCCATATTGCGACAGGAAGAATAACCACAGGACTCACAATTTATTTTCTGGCTGGCAGCATCCGTCTTATTCATGGAAACAAAAATCTCCTGCATTTCATGCTCCGCAGGCTCTTTAATCTCAACACTTTTGTTTGTATATTTGCGTACAAAATCATTGATATCTAAATCTTCAAATGCTTTCATCAGATTTACCAAACGATCCTTCTCCGGTACGGATTCGTCCCATGGTGAACCATTCTTTGTCTTCTTGCCAAACAATCCTCTTTTCGCGTCTGCTCCTGCATTTGCCGTTTTGTTTCTCATATCACTGAGTGTGAGCATAACATCATCCGTATTGCGCTCTAACTCAGTAGCTGTTCCATAGATGCATCCCTTAGAGCAGTTTAAAATATCGACCATAAACGGCTGTCTCTTATTCTTTTTGATACGTTCTAAATACTCATGCAGATAGCGATAGGCTTCCTTTTCGCCTTCTACCTGTCTTACCACCTGTTCTTTTCCAAGGAAATGTTCTACGTTTTCTCTTAAACCACCCGGCATCGGATAAAGAGCACCCATGCCATATTCCAGTTCGTCCTCATATTCCTTACAGCCCTGATATTTATTTCCAATCGTTTCAAAAAGCTTTTTAAATGTCACATTATATTTTACATAGCCATAGCAATTTGGATCTGTAATCTCTGTCTTCTTTGCGATACAAGGACTGATAAATGCAAGTTCATCATCACATTTTAAATATTTTTTTATGTAAATTGCCATACACATCATCGGACTATGAATCGGCATCATTTTCGGCAGTAATTCCGGAATATATTTTTCCACATAATTGACAACTGCCGGACATGGCTGGGAAATGCCACCCAGAAACTGATGTTCTGTAATATATTTTAAATATCCCCATGTCGTGATATCTGCACCGAAAGAAACACTGTAAATATGATTTACACCTTTTTCCTTCAGATATCCAAGTACCTTTTTATACTCATGCGGATAATTTGCCAAAAATGCAGGAGCTAAAATAACAGAAATCTTTTTTCCTGCTTCTAATGCTGTAAAAAATGATTTTGTGTCATCCTGATATTCTCTGGCATTATGCTCACATGCATCAAAACATGCCCCACATGCAATACATTTTTCAGGATCGACCGTTACCTTTCCTGCATCAGTCGCTACATTGGCGATCAGCACGGGACAGTCTCTTACACATTTGTTGCATCCGGTACAATTATCATTTGTGTAAATAAGTTCCATTTCGTTCACCCACTTTGTATAATTTTAACAAAAATATATTATGACTTGATAATATTTTATCATATAATACTATTATCTGCAATTTTTTATCATTATTTTATAAAAATAAAAAAAGAACAGGCTGCTCATCAAAACAGTCTGCTCTTTTTCTATTTTTAATTCATAACTGAATCAGATTACAGAATAATCTTCTTCGGACATTTCTGTGCACAGATACCACATCCGACACATTTTTCCTGATCAATATATGCTACATTGTCAATGACATGTACGGCATCCTTCGGACAGTTCTTCTCACAGAGATGACATCCGATACATCCAACGGAACATGCCTTCATTACATTCTTGCCGACATCCTTAGAACTACACTGAACAATATGTTTTGCTGAGTAAGGAACCAGCTCGATTAAGTGTTTCGGGCAGGCAGCCACACATTTACCACATGCCTTACATACTTCTTTATCAACCAGCGCTATACCATCTACGATATGGATTGCATCAAACGGACATGCCTTTACGCAGGAGCCAAAACCTAAACATCCATAGTTACATGCCTTTGGTCCACCGTTTGGAACGAACATCATAGATGCACAATCCTCATTACCAGTATACTCGTAATCTTTCTGTGTCTTGTCACAGGTTCCTGCACATTTTACGAAAGCAACTTTTTTCTCACCTGCACCTGCATCTACACCCATGATTGCACCGATCTTAGCTGCAACTGGAGCTCCGCCGACCGGACACTGGTTGACTGGTGCTTCACCTTTTGCGATCGCTGCAGCAAGTCCGGAACATCCGGCATAACCACAACCACCACAGTTATTTCCTGGAAGTTCGCCTAAGATGGCAACTTCCTTCTCATCAACTTCTACTTTGAATTTTTCTCCGGAAATACCAAGGAAAAATCCAATCAAGATACCTACGCCGCCCACAACAAGGGCTGCAACTAATATTGCTGTAACGTTCATCTTATTTTTCCTCCTAAATCATTCCTGAGAATCCCATAAACGCGATAGACATCAAAGCTGCTGTGATCAGAACGATCGCAGTACCCTGAAATGGTTTTGGAATATCATTGTATTCAATTTTTTCACGCAGACCTGCCATCAGAACGATCGCGATCAGGAATCCGAATGCAGTTGCAAAACCATTTACAACACTCTCTAAGATTCCATATTCTTTTGTAACGTTTGTTAATGCAACACCTAATACGGCACAGTTTGTAGTGATAAGAGGAAGGTATACACCTAAACTCTGATACAATGCCGGCATTGATTTCTTTAAGAACATCTCAACAAACTGTACTAATGCTGCGATAACAAGAATAAATACGATCGTCTGTAAATAAGTAAGATCGATCCCCTTGCTCATCAGATAGCTGTTTGCAAGAATAAATTTATAGATCAGTGCTGTTACAAACGAGGAAATCGTGATAACGAACACAACTGCACCGCCCATTCCGGCTGCTGTCTCTGTTTTCTTGGAAACTCCTAAGAACGGACAGATACCAAGGAACTGACTTAATACAACGTTATTTACAATCGCAGAACCGATTGCAATCAAAAGTAATTCTTTCATCTGTACCTATCCTCCTACTCTTCTTTTCCGGCAGCATCTGCTTTTACAGTTGCTTTACCGCTGCAGTGTGCAGCCTGGCTGCAGCCGGAGCAGTCGCCGCTCAAGCATCCTGCAGGCTCTGCTAACGGTTTTCCTTTTGCTTCCATCTTCGCTCTTACAATGTTCATAATAGCAACCAGACAGGACAATACTAAGAATGCACCAGGAGCCATAACGAAAATTGTGATCGGTGTAAACCATTTTAAGGATAAGATCTGGAATCCGAAGATCTGACCTGCTCCTAAAAGTTCACGGATCAAACCGATGCAGGTAAGACCAAATGTAAATCCAAGTCCCATACCAATACCATCAAACATAGACGGGATTACCGGGTTCTTAGAAGCATAACTTTCTGCACGTCCAAGGATGATACAGTTTACTACGATAAGAGGAATATATACACCTAAAGACTCGGAAAGGCTTGGTGTATATGCCTGCATGATAAACTGAACCATGGTAACAAGTGATGCAACGATTACGATGAATGCCGGCATACGGACACCATCCGGGATCACTTTACGGAATGCTGAAATCAGCATATTGGATAAAATAAGTACCACTGTTGTGGAAAGTCCCATACCAAGTCCATTGATTGCTGAGGAAGTAACCGCCAATGTCGGACACATACCAAGCATCAGAACGAAGGTAGGATTCTCCTTGATAATACCGTTATATAAACGTTCTACATTTTTGTTCATTAATTTGTACCTCCCGCTAAAACATTCTGGAAGTATGTCAGGCAGGCATTTACACCGTTAGCCATAGCTTTTGATGTAATGGTAGAACCTGAAATTGCTTCGATCTCGTTGTCGGCTGACGGAGCTGACTTAACAACGGTAAAGGAATCTACTTTTTTGTTTTCAAACTGACCGTAGAAATCTTCTTCCTGCGCCTTCATACCAAGACCAGGTGTCTCAGAAATAGATGTGATGGAATAACCATTTACAGTTCCATCATTCTGGATACCTACGGAGAATGTGATAGATCCCTGGCTTCCGTCCTTTGCGGTTACCGTAAATACATAACCAAGTGTATTTTCGGATGCATCCTGTGCTGCAACTACTGTCTCGATCTCATCGGAATATCCGTTTTCATCTAACAGAGCCTGTGCTGCGTCTGCATCAAAATCTGCATAATCTGTAAAATGATCTGCATCTGTAAATACCTGTTTGTAGGCATTCTGTGTTTTTTCTTCATTTACCTTGTCAATTGAAGGTTTTGTGACACCGTACACAACTCCAAGTAAAAGTCCAAGTACGATTGTAAAAGCAAATAAAATTAATGCGTCATGAACGATCTTCTTATTCATCTTATTTGCCTCCTTCCTGCTTTTTGGCTTCTTTTACCATACCAAATGCTCTCGGAACTGTATATTTCTCAATCATCGGAACTAAAATGTTACTTAAGATGATTGCAAAGGAAACACCTTCTGCATTTGCACCAAAGCAACGGAACAGTCCGGTAAAGATACCACAGCAGATACCAAAGATGATCTGTCCCATTGGTGTGATCGGTGAAGTAACATAATCAGTAGCCATAAAGAATGCACCAAGCATGAGACCACCACCGCAGAGCTGTGCTGTAATATAAGTCCAGTCAGCACCATGTCCGCTGAAAAGAAGCATGAAAACAATAAATGTGATAATATAGCTTGCCGGGATTCTAAGATCGATAACACCCATTAAAATCAGGAAAATTGCACCAATCAGAATCGCGATCGCGGAAGTCTCACCGATTGTTCCGGCTGTACGTCCGATCAGCATATCCATCGTATTGACCGGATCACCATTTCTCATTGCTGCAAGCGGCGTTGCTCCGGTATAGGAATCGATCGTAAAGTTCGTCATGTTAGCTGCAAATGCAATCAGAAGAAAACATCTTGCACCCAGAGCAGGGTTCATGAAGTTCTGTCCTAATCCGCCGAACATACATTTTACAACCACGATTGCAAATACACCGCCGAGTACTGCTTCCCACCATGGAAGTGTAGCCGGAAGGTTTAATGCTAAAAGCAGACCGGTTACAACAGCACTTAAATCATTGATCGTCTGTTTTTTATGTACGATCTTATTGAAGATCCACTCTGATGCAACACAGGATGCGATTGTTACTAAAATTAAAATCAGTGCTCTGTATCCAAAGTTATAAATACCAAATAAGGTTGTCGGAAGCAATGCAATAATTACATAAAGCATGATTCTTTCCGTCGTATCTTTAGAACGCACATGTGGTGATGATGAAACATGATATAAATCACTCACAGGAATCCACCTCTTTCTTCAGTTTTAAAAATTTATTTTTCATATTTCCATTATTTTTTGCGTTTTGCTGCAAGAACCTGTTTTTTCATGGTCTTGATAGACTGTGCAAGCTGTCTCTTAGCCGGGCATGCAAAACTGCAGCTTCCGCACTCAACACACTCTAAGCCATGCCATTTTTCAAATTCTTCGGAAAGTCCCTTATCTGAGAACTTCGCAAGTCTCGATGGAATCAACTGCTCCGGACATGCTTCTACACAGCGTCCACAGTTGATACATGCTGTCTGTAACTTTTCTGCAGCAGCAACCTCATCCTGTGACATACATAACAGGGAGGATGATGTCTTTGTGGTCGGAACGTCTAATCCAAACATGGCAAATCCCATCATCGGACCACCGGAAATAATCTTCTCAGGCTGTACTTTAAATCCACCTGCCGCATCGACAAGTTCCTGATAACTCGTACCAATATTATATAAAAAGTTACCTGGATGCTCTACCGCATCACCTGTGATCGTAGAAATACGGTTTGTTACCGGCTTGCCAAGTTTAACTGCATTGTAGATGGCAATGATCGTCTCAACGTTGTCAACGATGCATCCTGCATCTGCCGGAAGCATTTTGGAATTGATGGAACGTCCTGTCACAGCATAAATCAACTGACGCTCACCACCCTGCGGATACTTTGTTTCTAATGGACATACTTCAATACGCGGTTCATCCTTTACAAGTTCCTGCAGTTTTTCAATACAGTCCGGTTTGTTATTCTCAATACCGAATACACCCTTTGCCTTGTCAAAAATCTGAAGAATGATCTTCATACCTCCGATCAGCTCTTCCGGATTTTCTAACATTCTCCGGTAATCTGCGGTCAGATATGGTTCACACTCTGCACAGTTTGCAATGATATACTCAATTTTTTCCGGTTCTTTTGGTGATAACTTCACATGAGTCGGGAAACCCGCACCTCCCATGCCGACAACACCGGCCTCTTTTACTTTACCAATGATCTCTTCTTTTGATAAAGCTGTCACATCTTCACATGGCGTATAAGAAACCTCTTCGAACGCTCCGTCGTTTTCGATCACGATGGAATTGACCATATCGCCAACTGCCACACGACGCGGTTCAATAGCTTTTACAGTACCGGAAGCAGATGCATAAATTGGAGATGATACAAAACCGCCCGCTTCTGCGATTTTCTGTCCCTTTAATACTCTGTCGCCTTTCGCCACTATCGGACTTGCAGGTGCTCCGATATGCTGTGATAACGGATACACCAGGTCGCCCTTGGGTAAAACTTCCACAATCGGCGCATCCTTTGCTAATTCCTTGCCTTCGTAAGGATGGACGCCACCTTTAAATGTCTTTAAACCCATTTTTCGTGCCCCACTTTCTCTTAACTGTATTCTATTCTATGATATGTCTCATAGAACATTTATCCTATTGATTATACAACAAAATGATACATATTCCATCTATTCCTTGTATTTTTTT
>ENA-UOOC01003749-UOOC01003749.1-human-gut-metagenome-genome-assembly--contig:-C48old-NODE-3749-length-10184-cov-13.121532_pt1 | contig 10184 bp, 9 predicted proteins | sample MGYA00242469_ERZ724016 | MGnify/ENA metagenome assembly ERZ724016 | reverse complement strand
TGTGGCGGAGTGCGGCGGGCACAGCCTGCTGCTGGACTGCGGCGAGGGCACCCAGACTGCCGCGCGCCGGGCCGGGGTGAACCTGATGCGTGCGGACGCCATCTGCCTGACCCATTACCACGGGGATCATATCTTTGGTCTGCCCGGGCTTTTGCAGACCCTTGGGGCGCAGGGGCGCACCCGCCCGCTGGTGCTGCTGGGGCCGGAGGGGCTTTTGGAGGTCTGGCGGGCAGTGTATGCCCTGACCGGGCCGCTGCCCTACGCAGTAAAGCCGCTGGTCTGCCGCGCCGGGCAGCCGGTGGCGCTGGATGCTCTTTCGGATGGATGGCCCGCCGGGGCAACGCTGCTGCCGGTGGCCACAAAGCACCGGGTGCGCAGTCTGGGCTACCGGCTGGACTTGCCCCGGGCGGGCAGGTTCGACCCGGAAAAGGCGCGGGCACTGGGCGTACCGGTGACCCAGTGGCGGCTTTTGCAGCGGGGACAGGCTGTCCCGCTGGCAGAGCGTATGGTGCAGCCCACCGAGGTGCTGGGCGCGCCTCGCAAGGGGCTGCGGTTCGTCTTTTCCGGCGACAGCGCCCCCTGCCCGGCGCTGGAACAGGCGGCGCAGGGGGCAGACCTGCTGCTCTGCGATGCCACCTATGCCCTGCCGGAGCAGCAGGAGCAGGCCGCACAGTGGGGGCACAGCACCTTTGGCCAAAGCGCGGCGCTGGCAGCAAAGGCTGGTGTAAAGCGGCTGTGGCTGGTGCACTATTCCCCCATGGTCACCGACCCGGAGGAGCATCTTGCACAGGCGCAAAGCATCTTCCCGGCGGCAGAATGCGGCTTTGACGGCAAGCGCATCACCCTGCATTACGAGGAGAACGAGGAATGAAGCTGACACTTGACCCCGGGGCAGCTGCCCTGCTGGATGCCCTGCACACGGCGGGCTACGCAGCCTATGCCGTAGGCGGCTGCGTGAGGGACAGCCTTTTGGGGCGCACCGCCCACGACTGGGACCTGTGCACCAGTGCCCTGCCGCAGCAGGTGATGGAACTGTTCGGGACAGAGCAGTGCATCCCCACCGGTTTGCAGCACGGTACGGTCACCATCAAATACGGCGGGCAGCTGTACGAGACCACCACCTTCCGCACCGAGGGCAGCTATACCGATGGCCGTCACCCGGACGAAGTGCGGTTCGTACCGGACGTGCGGGAGGATCTTGCCCGGCGGGATTTTACCATCAACGCGATGGCGTATAATGAAGCCGAGGGGCTGGTAGACCCCTTTGGCGGGCAGGCAGATTTGCAAAATGGTCTGCTGCGGGCGGTGGGTGAGCCGCAGCAGCGGTTTACCGAGGACGCGCTGCGCATCCTGCGGCTGTACCGCTTTGCCGCAAGGTTCGGCTTTGCGCTGGACGCTGCCACAGCCCGGGCGGCGCGGCAGCTGGCACCGCACTTGGACTGCATCTCTGCAGAGCGCATTCAGGAGGAATTGGCAAAGTTGCTGGCTGCCCCGCAGCCGGGGGCGTATCTGGAACCCGCCGTGCTGGCTGTGGTGCTGCCGGAGCTGACCCCGGCGGCGCTTGAAGCCGCAAAGCCGGTGGTGGATGCCTGCCCGGCAGGGGAGGAAAACCTGCCGGTGCGCTGGGCTGCGCTGCTGGGCACTCTGGGCGAGGCCGATACCCGCCGGGTGCTCAAGCGGCTGCGCTGCTCCAACGCCTGCATCGAGGAGACCGCCGTGCTGGTGCGGGAAACGGCAGAGCAGGGCGTGTGCAGAAGTTTCTCCGAGGACCGTCCGCTGGGGTGGGACCCTGCTGCCGCAGGCAGTAGGGCGGGCGATGGAATGGCCCGACTCGTGTCCGAGGAGAAAGCTTCTGCACACCCCGGTGATATCCACATCCGGCAGCTTTTAGGGCGGTACGGGCTGTGCACTGTGGAGCGGCTGTGTGCGCTGTGCGCGGCGCTGCACCCGCAGGATGCACAAAATTGCGCCCTTGCAGCACAGCGGGCGCGGCAGCTGGAGGCTGACGGCGTATGCTGCCGGGTGAGCCAGCTGGCGGTGAACGGACGCGACCTGATGGCGGCGGGCATCCCGGCAGGGCCTACGCTACGCCGGGTGCTGGAGACGCTGCTGGACGGCGTCATCCGCGCAGAATACCCCAACGAAAAACCGGCGCTGCTGGCTGCGGCGCAGAAAATTATAGCGTCTTGACAAGCGGTTTATGCTGCGGTAGTATTATACTACTGCTTTAGTATGTTGAACCCATAAAAGGAGAACCTATGACCACACAGAACCCTGCAAACCGTCCCCGCGCCCTCATTGCCATGAGCGGCGGCGTGGACAGCTCGGTGGCGGCCTGCCTGATGCAGCAGGCGGGCTACGACTGCACCGGCATCACCATGCGGCTCACCCACAACGAAACGCTGGGACAGTCCGGCTACCAGACCTGCTGCTCGGAAAAGGATATCGAGGACGCCGCCGAGGTGGCCTTTGCACTGGATATGCCGTATCAGGTGCTGGATTTTACCGCCGATTTCCGGGCGCAGATCATTGAAAAGTTTATCCGCGTCTACGAGGCGGGCGGCACCCCCAACCCCTGCATCGACTGCAATAAATATATGAAGTTCCGCCACCTGCTGGACTGGGCGGAAGAACACGGCATGGAGTATGTGGTCACCGGCCACTACGCCCGGGTGGAGCAGGATGCAGCCACCGGCCGCTGGCTGCTGAAAAAGGGCTTGGACGAGGGCAAGGATCAGAGCTATGTGCTGTATAACCTCACGCAGGAGCAGCTGGCACATATCCGCCTGCCGCTGGGGGCGCTGCACAAGACCGAGGTGCGAAAGATCGCGCAGGAGCACAGCTTTATCAACGCCCAAAAGCACGACAGTCAGGATATTTGCTTTGTGCCGGACGGCGACTATGCCCGCTTTATGGAGCAGTTTACCGGCAAGCACTACCCTGCCGGGGATTTTCTGGATCGGAGCGGCAAGGTAGTGGGCACCCACAGCGGCGCAGTGCGCTACACGCTGGGGCAGCGCAAGGGGCTTGGCCTTGCACTGGGTGCACCGGTGTACGTCTGCGGCAAGGATATGCAGGCCAATACCGTCACCGTCGGGCCGGAGAGCGAGCTGTTCGACCGCATCGTCTACGCAGAGGATGTGAACTGGATCGCCATTCCGGCGCTGACCGAGCCGCTGCGGGTCACCGCCCGCACCCGGTATCATCAGGCCGAGCAGCAGGCCACCGTCTACCCCGCAGAAAACGGTTTCCGGCTGGAATTCGACCAGCCTCAGCGTGCCCCCACCCCGGGACAGGCTGCCGTGCTGTATCAGGGCGATGTGGTGCTGGGCGGCGGCACCATCACCCGCGTAGAAAAGTAAGGAGAACAAAATGCAGGATCAATATTCCCGTACCCAGCTGCTGCTGGGTGCAGAGGCTATGGAAAAGCTGCACCACGCCCGGGTGGCAGTGTTTGGCATTGGCGGTGTGGGCGGCTATACGGTGGAGGCACTGGCACGCAGCGGCGTGGGCGCACTGGATCTGATCGATGACGATAAGGTCTGCCTGACCAACCTCAACCGTCAGATCATCGCCACCCGCAGCACGGTAGGGCAGTATAAGGTGGATGTGGCAGAACAGCGCATCCACGATATCGACCCCAACATCAAGGTGACTACCCACCGGTGCTTCTTTGGCCCGGAGACGCAGGACGATTTCGATTTTACCCAGTACGACTATGTGGTGGATGCCATCGACACCGTTACCGGCAAGCTGGCGCTGGTGATGAAGTGCAAGGAGGCGGGCACCCCCATCATCTGCTCCATGGGCGCAGGTAACAAGATGGACCCTACCCGCTTTGAGGTGACCGATATCTACAAGACCTCGGTCTGCCCGCTGGCCAAGGTGATGCGCACCGAGTGCCGCAAGCGCAAGATCAAGCACCTGAAGGTGGTCTACTCCAAGGAGCCTGTCATGACTCCCATCGAGGATGACTCCATCAGCTGCAAGGACCACTGCATCTGTCCCCCGGGCACCCAGCGCAAGTGCACCGCACGGCGCACCGTGCCGGGCTCCAACGCCTTTGTACCCTCGGTGGCCGGTCTGATCATCGGCGGCGAGGTGGTCAAGGACCTTGTGGGCTTTGTACCGCTGAAGGGATAAGGATACTAAAAGCCACTGGCATCTGCACATTTTTGCAGATGTTGGTGGCTTTTTTACGCGCTGCAGCGTTCCATAACATAAAATTGCAACCAATTTGCAATTTGGTATTGCAATTGGGAAGGATATCGTGTATAATCTTCCCTGCACGAAAATGCAAACTGATTGCAAATTGTTGAGAAACGACCCCCTGCGGGTCTTTGGAGCGATTATTTATGGAATTGTTTTTGGATGTTCTGGGCGAAACCTTGGTGGATACCGCCAAGATGCTGCCCTTTCTGTTTCTGGCCTACCTGCTGATCGAGTATATCGAGCACCGCCACGGCGAGCGTATCGAAGCGCTGCTTGCGGGCGGCGGGCGCTGGGGCGCTGTGCCGGGCGCGGTACTGGGCTGTGTGCCGCAGTGCGGCTTCTCCGCCATTGCGTCCAACTTCTACGCCTCCCGGGTCATCACGCTGGGCACGCTGATGGCGGTGTACCTTGCCACCAGCGACGAAGCTATCCCGCTGCTGGTATCCATGCCGACCTACTGGGATAAGCTGGCCGTCCTGATGGTCATCAAGGTGTTGTACGCCATTGTGGTGGGCTTTGTGCTGGATTTTGTGCTGCGGGGCGTGCTGCCCAAAGGGCTGCGTGGCGGCTACACCGGCCATGCGGACGAGGTGGACTGCCACGAGGAGCACAGCGATGCCGAGGGCAACGAAAAGCCCATCTGGCAGGCGGCGCTGCGCCACACGCTGGAGATCTTTGTGTTCATCTTCGCTTTCAGTCTGGTGTTCGGCATGATCGTGGAGGGCGTGGGCGAGGACGTGTTCGCCGAGATGCTGGGCGGCATGGGCTTCTTCCAGCCGGTGGTGGCGGCTCTGGTGGGGCTGATCCCCAACTGCGCCGCCAGCGTGCTGCTGACCCAGCTGTATGTGGAGGGTGCGCTGCGCTTTTCCAGCCTTGTGGCGGGTCTGTGCACCGGTGCGGGTGTGGGCTTGGCTGTGCTGTGGCGCGCTAATCCCTCGTGGAAGCAGAACCTCTTCATCACCGGCCTGACATGGGCCGCCGGTGCCTTTGTGGGCGTGGCGATGCAGGTGGTCGTGGCGGTGTTTGCCTAACGATAATAATATTTTGAATTTCGGGACAGTGGGATGCCTGCGGGTATTCTGCTGTCCCATTTTTCTTTTCCCCCTCTCCCGCTGGACTTTGAAATGTGTTATACTGGGAGAAAACGATGCACACAGGAGAGATGACCATGCAATATAAGATTCTGGCAAGCGATTACGACAACACGCTGATGCCCTTTGGGGAAGCAAAGCCCCGCCCGGCGGTGGTAAAGGCGGTAAAAAAGCTGCAAGCCGCCGGGGGTAAGTTTGTGCTCAGCACCGGCCGCTCCTATCCCGGCATCCGGGACAAAAACCAGCTGGGCGGCATCCGGTACGACTACGCCATTACCTGCAACGGCGCCTGCGTGGTGGACAGGCAGGGCAACGTAATAGCCGAGCATCCGCTTACCAGCGAGGAGATGTATGTGCTGGTGGATTTTTGTGAGGATTATAACTACCCGCTGCAATTCAACTTCCGGGATGCCTATTACGCCTACTGCGAGTACGAGTATCTGCACACCGGCTATCAGATGATGAATAGCCCCGGGCTGGACTGCGTGGACGGCGAGGATCAGGACCGGCATCTGGTGGATATGCCCCACGCCGCCTTTGCCGCCATGCCGCCGCAGGAAGTGGAGCGCTTCCACGAAAAATACGGCTACCTTGGCCTGCACTGGATGCAGACGGGCGCGCAGAACGCGGACGGCTACTGCTACTACGATATCGTGCGCGGCGGCATGGATAAGGGCGTAGGGCTTGCCGACCTGTGTGCACAGATGGGGCTTACGCTGGCGGATGCCGTGGCTGTGGGTGATTCTGCCAACGATGTGGGGATGCTGAAAGTCGCGGGCCTGAGTGCCTGCATGGCAAACGGCACCCCGGACGCCAAGGCCGCTGCCGACCGGATCATCGGGGACGTGCGGGAGGACGGCGTGGCGGCGCTGATCGAGGAACTGTGGTTCGACGGCCCCCGCGCGGAGCCCTCCGGCAAAGATTTTGGCTCCGCATGGGGCAATATTGAAAGCGCAGGCGGCAGCTTATGAGCTTTGCACCGGTGTATGATGACCACAGCCGGGCGCTGATCTTGGGCACATGGCCCAGCCCCAAAAGCCGGGAGGTGGCCTTTTACTACGGCCACCCGCAAAATCGGTTCTGGCCGCTGCTGGCGGCGCTGACCGGAGAGCCGCTGCCTGCGCGGGAGGATATCGCCGCCAAAAAGCAGCTGCTTTTGCGCCACGGGCTGGCGCTGTGGGATACGCTGGAAAGCTGCACCATCACCGGCGCATCGGATGCCTCCATCCGGGATGTGGTGCCCAACGATATCGCCGGGCTGCTGCGCAAAGCACCCATCCGGGCGGTGTTCTGCAACGGTGCCACAGCGTACCGTATCTACACAAAATATCAGCAGCCGCTTACCGGCATCCCGGCTGTCCGTCTGCCCAGTACAAGCCCCGCCAACGCCGCCTGCAGCCCCGCCCGGCTGGAGGAGATTTGGGGCGCTGCGCTGGCGGACTGGATCGTAAAATGATGACAAGGCTGTAAATTCTTTTGCGGGATACTTGCGTTTTTTTGCGGACGTTGTATTATGGATATCATAAGGGGCGCACTGCCCCGGACAAGGAGAAATGACCATGAGCAAGATCATCCGCACCCAAAAGCCCAGCGTGCTGCCCTTTTATGCGGCGGCGCTGGTGTTCGTGGTACTGTGCGCGGTGCTGCCGGTATACAAATTATGGGCGCTGCTGGTGGCGCTGGGTGGTGCCGCCGTGGCCTTTGGCGTGGCAAAAAAGAACTGCCCGCCCCGGGTGGTGGAGCACGAGGTACCCTTCCACACCGGTGTGGAGGATGTGGACCAGATGCTGACCGATATCCAGCAGAAGCTGGACACCCTGCACGCACTGAACGAGGCTTTGCCCGACCCGCAGCTGTCCGCCGCCATGACCCGTATGGAAAAGGCGGGACGCTCCATCGTGGAGGCGGTGGAGGCAAACCCCGCCAAGGCAAAGCAGGTGCGCCGGTTTGCCAACTACTATCTGCCGGACGCCGTAAACGTTCTGCAGCAGTACGCAAAGCTTGCAAAGCAGGGTGTGCGGGGCGAGAACGCCGCCGCCATCCGCGCCGAGGTGGAGCACAACGCCGCCTCCATTGCCACGGCTTTTGAAAACCAGCTGGATGCCCTGTATGCGGCAGAGAGCATGGACCTGTCCGCAGACCTGACCGTTTTGCAGAATATGCTGAAGGGGCAGGGTCTGAGCAAGTAAAACCAGAATATCCCCTCGGGATTTTGAAAGGAAGGAATCACTTATGGCTGACAATAATCTGAACTTTGACCTGGATGCCCCCGCAGTGCCCACCCTGACGCTGGATCCCACCCCCGCTGCTGTGCCGCAGGAGGAAAAGCCCGCCGCTGCCCCTGCCCCGGAGGCACAGGTGAACCTGACCCCCGAGGAGCAGGCCATGGTGGATCAGTTTGCCCAGAAGATCGATATCACCAACAGCCAGCAGGTGCTGCAGTACGGCTCTGCCTGCCAGAAGAAGATCGGCGATTTCTCCGAAGCAGCCCTCTCCAAGGTGTCAACCAAGGATCTGGGCGAGGTGGGCGATATGATCACCGACCTCATTGGCGAGCTGAAGAGTTTTGATGCCAACGAGGAGCAGCAGAAGGGCATTATGGGCTTCTTCAAGAAGAAAACCAGCCAGCTGGATGCCCTCAAGACCAAGTACGACAAGACCGAGACCAATGTGGAAAAGATCCAGTCCATGCTGGAAGCCCATCAGGTGCAGCTGCTCAAGGACATCGCCATGCTGGACAAAATGTATGAGCTGAACATGGCCTACTTCAAGGAGCTGAGCATGTATATCCTTGCCGGCAAGAAAAAGCTGGCCGATGTGCGTGCCAACGAATTGCAGCAGGCTATGGATAAGGCCAAGGTCTCCGGTCTGCCGGAGGACGCACAGGCCGCCCGCGATCTTGCCGACCAGTGCGAGCGCTTTGAGAAAAAGCTGTACGATCTGGAACTGACCCGCAACATCAGTTTGCAGATGGGCCCACAGATCCGTCTGCTGCAGAACAACAACACCATGATGGCGGAAAAGATCCAGTCCACCATCGTGAACACCATCCCGCTGTGGAAGAACCAGATGGTGCTGGCACTGGGTCTGGCACACAGCCAGCAGGCCATGCAGGCAGAGCGCGCCGTGACCAACATGACCAACGATCTGCTGAAGAAGAACGCCGAGGCGCTGAAGATGGGCACCATCGAGACCGCCAAGGAGAGCCAGCGCGGCATCGTGGATATCGAGACCTTGCAGCAGACCAACAAGAGCCTGATCGAGACGCTGGACGAACTGAACAAGATCCAGAGCGAGGGCCGCGCAAAGCGCGTTGCCGCCGAGCAGGAGCTGACCCGCATCGAGGACGAACTGAAAACCAAAATGATGGAGATCCGGAGCTGAAATGGCAAACGCTGATTTTTCTCAGAACAAACAAACCGCTCCCGGCGGTTTTGACGCGGGCAGCTACCGCGAAAAAGCAAAGCCGGAGCAGACTGTAAGGCTGACGCCCCGCCAGCAGAAGCTGGCCGCACTGGAAGCAAAGCTGCCCGCAGCGTTTTCCACCCGGGCGGCGGCGCTGGCCTTGAGCGTGGTGGTGATGCTGGCCGCTTTTTTCGGCTTTGGCAGCGCCAAGCTGCGCGGCAAGTACAACACCGCCCGCCAGTGGTTCACCACAGGGGTCGCCGCCGACAACGGTTATAACCTGAGCGAGGAGCTGACCACCCGGGAGAATACGGCGGCGAACATCCTGACCACCGCCTCCAATACTCTTGGTGCAGACAGCGCTGAGGTGCTGGCTGCACAGACGGCTCTGAACGATTTCTCCGCTTGTCTGCAGGCGGTGCAGAACGGCGGTAAAAGCCAGTCGCTGACCTCGCTGCCCTATTATCAGGGCAGCACGATGCACGCGCTGTATCAGGCCGACCAGGCACTGGGCGCTGCCATCGACCAGCTGTATGCAAAATTGCAGGAGCAGGCCGCAGACCCCATGAAGATGGGCGCGGTGCAGGGGCAGTACGGTCAGTTCAACAGCGCAGCCACCATCATTGGTACTTTGCAGTACAATACGGCGGTGTATGAATATCAGAAGGAAGTCGGCGGCTTCCCGGCCAGTGTGCTGGGCGCTTTGTCCGGCGTGAAGGAGGTTGAACCCTTCGCATGAAAAACTTTGCAAAACGTATCAGCGCACTGGTGCTGGCCGTGGTGGTCAGCGCGGCGGTGCTGTGCCCGGCGGCCTTTGCCGCCCAGCTGCCCAGCCTGCCCAAAGATCAGTGCGTGGTGGATGGTGCCGGTGTGCTGAGCAGCAGCACCGTGCAGACCATCACCGAACTGAACGCCCAGTTGGAATCCAGCTGCAGCGGCGCGCAGATCGGTGTACTGACAGTAGAATACACAGGCAATGATTCCACGGAGGATTACGCCACACAGGCTTTCAACGCATGGGGCATCGGTTCCTCCTCCCAGAACAACGGCGTTCTGATCCTGCTGGTGATGGAGTCGGCGCAGTATGCGGACGGCGACTACTACCTGACCTATGGCGATGGCTTCCGCAACACCACGCTGGCAAAGCAGTCCAGTGCCATCGCCCAGACCATGGAGGATCAGTTCGCCGCAAAGGATTATGACGGCGCGGTAACTACCTGTGCCCGGAACGTGGCAAACACCATCGCGGACATCTACGGGGTCAGTCTTTCCGGCGGCACCGGCAACGGCAGCACCGTGCAGCCCGGCTATCAGGGCGGGCAGAGCAGCGGCGGCAGCACCCTGACCGACATCCTGACCCTTGTGGTCAGCGTTGTGCTGCTCATCGTCATCATCCGGTCGATGGCCTATGTTTTTGCCAGTCCCTGCGGCTGGCTGTGGTGCTTCGGCGGGCCGCGGCCTCCTCGCAGACGTCGC